>Ga0272441_10005508_pt1 | contig 21933 bp, 21 predicted proteins | sample SSMProp6N_FD_193582 | JGI IMG/M metagenome (GOLD analysis project Ga0272441, IMG submission 193582) | Marine sediment archaeal communities from Little Sippewissett salt marsh, Falmouth, MA, United States - SSM-Prop-6N | ecosystem: Environmental > Aquatic > Marine > Wetlands > Sediment ... | reverse complement strand
ACGATGTACAAGGATCTCGGGATCACGATGGGACTCGCGCATCAGACAGGCACAGCGATGTTCGCGACGAGTGCGGCGTACGAGATCTTTCAATCCGGCATCTCACTCTTCCCGGAAGAGGACAATTGGGCGTGCGTCAAGCTGCTTGAGCAGATCGCATCCACGCAGGCAACCTGGTAGCCGCCTGACCTCGAGTACTGCACGTCTTCCGCGCCGTTCCCGATTTCGTTCATCCGCATCGCACCCAGGGTCAGCGTAGCGGCACGGCGGCACGCCTCCACGAGCAGTATGAGCGTCGTCCGCAGCTCCAGGCTTCCTCGCCGCTTAGTACCTGCGAAGGATCATGCCCACCGAGGGCACCATTCCCAGCTTCGCGTAGAACGGCTGCAGCGACGGATCGCACGTCAGATCGATGGCAGAAACTCCCGTCAGCCGGGTCAACATCCGCCGCATCAGTTCGGTGCCGATGCCCAGATCTCGGTACTCCGGAAGAACCTCGAGCAATGGGACGAAGGCGGACTGCATCCCATCCGACAGCGCATTCACAAACCCGGCGACTCGCCCGGTGGCGTCATCGAAAGCGAGCACGACTCGCGTGCTGTGCTTGAGAATCGCCAGATGCTCCTCGGGCGTGTGCGGTCGCTTCCATGCTTCGAAGAATCCCCCCAGCATCCCGGCATCGATACCCTCCACCGAATCGGTGTAGCGGATGGCCACGTTCGATTCCTCCTTTGCCTAGTCGATCTGCGCACCCCGCAGCCGAACATCGCCACCAGGATGACCTCACACAGCCGGGCGAACGGCGCACGACTAGCGAAGGGCGTAGCCCCACTCGTCGAACGCGAACCTCCAATCGCGGTTCAGTCTAGCCATCGCGTCCGGCCTCAGCTCGTACTCGTTCTTCTTGTAGCTTCCGATCGACTCGATATAGGAACGAAACACCGGCTCCATCTCGGAAAACCCGGTCAGCCCAAGGGCCTCGTAGATCCTACGCAGCTCCCGGATCGGCTCCGTCTCCAGGTCGCCGTAGCGAAGCTCCACCAGGTTGCCGGGCGGGATGAGCCTCCTGTCGTCCAGGAACTTCCTCAGGAGCTGACGGTACAGCGTCAGCACATTGGCTTCGATCTGCGCGGAATCGATGCTCTGCAGCTGGCAGATCGACAGAAGCCTCTGATGCAGGTGCACGGTCGACGGGAAGACGTCATACGGATTCCGGTGGATGTGGATAAACTTGGCCTCGGGGAAGAGATCGAGCAGCATCGGGATACGCGCGGTATGGGTGCAGTTCTTCAGGACCAACCGCTTGCCGCCGCTGGCGAGCGTGACCTTCCGAAGAAGCTCCACGTAGGTATCGATCCACCGGGCCAGCACGGCGTCCGGCAGATCCTCGAACAGCACATAGCGTCGAAACAGTCTCTGCGTCTGCCGAGGGAGGACGAAGGCGTGGGCAAACGAGTGGAGTGAAAGGTTCGCCAAAGCCAGCTCCTCTTCTTGGGGCACATCGAGAGAGAACGCGACGTTGTCCATCGGCCTCGTACGATTGCGGGGCTCCACCGCTCTCGCCAGCAAACGCCGGATGGCCCCTCGTCCGACAAGGCAGAATCCAGGCGCAATCGCCTGGAAGGCCGACAGGTAGCCCAGCGTTTCGTCTTGGCAGATGAGGTTCTGAAGATGTGTCGTGCCGCTTCGCCAATGCCCGAGGATGAAGATCGGCGAAGGATGAATCGACGTACGCGCGACCCCTCTCGCATAGGCCACCCGTTCCCAGAGCCTCAACGGGCTCGACAACAGACTCGTCAGCGAGATGGCCAGAAGGCGCGGAACGTAGCGACGATCGATTTGCTCCGACGCGCACAGCCGGAGGATCCGGCGAAACGACCCCAGCGCTCCGGGATGCTCAGCCACCGCGGAAAGAGTCGAGCGGGCTCCTGAAGCGTCCGACTTCTTTGACCGGGTCATCCTTGCACCGCATCCTTTGCCGTGGCAGCCGAGCTGGGTCCCCCATGATGCCGAAATCGCCGGTCGTCTTGCCAGTGCATCGCCCCACGACAGCAGCAACGCAGCCAGAGAAGGATGCGCTCCGGCAGGCCAAGCCGTTGCATGACGGCCCGACAGCGTGTATATATCGGCGCCGATATATTCACGTCGATCGTGCGGCGGTTCTGCACGCTCGGGAGGAACCATGAGATCACGTCGAGTCTTGCTGGCACTGGCCGGTACAAATTTCCTCAGCGCGATGGGCATCACGATTGTGGTGCCGCTGATCTCCAATCTCGATCGGATCTTCGGCGTCTCGCAGGCGTACGGGATCTGGATCATCACGCTATTCATGTTGAGCTACGCGATGGGCATGGCATTGATCGGGCGGTTGAGCGACGCGATCGGCCGGCGACCCGTGTACATCGCCTCGATGGGCGTCTTCTCGTTGGGTCTACTGATCAGCGCCATCGCGCCGGGCTTCGGCTGGGTCCTTGTCGGGCGTTTTCTCCAAGGCCTGGGCGCCAGCGGATCGCTGCCCATCGCACAGACGATCGCCTACGAGCACTTCGGCGAACGGAAAGGCCTCGCGATGGGAAGCATCAGCGCCGCCTTCGGGATCGGCGTCGTGGCCGCCATCAACCTGGGCGGCGGCATCTACCAGGCGTTCGATTGGCGCGCCGTTTTCTACGTGACCTTCGCGCTCTCCCTGCTGGGATGGGGACTCTCGTTTGCCATTCCCGAAACGCTAAAGCAGCGCAAGCCCCTCAGCCTCGACCTCGGCGGCATCCTCACGTTCGGCGTCGCCATCGCAGCCTTCATGATGCTGTTTCGTGGGCTGTCGGAATCTTCGTTCGCCGATACTGCCGTCTGGCCGTATGCCGCCGTGCTCGCGGCGATGGTCGGCTCGTTCCTCGTCTTCGAACGGCGCACAGCGCAGCCGGCGATCGAGCTCAAGCTGTTCAAGAAGCCTGCGTTCGTCGCCGTTATCGGGGCAGCCCTCACCGGCGGGATCGGCATGTTTGTCTTCCAAACCTTCCTCCCGAGTTTCGCGCAGGTCACGCTGGGGTATTCCGTGGCACAGGCCGCCTACTCGATCAACCTGATGGCGGCCACGATGATCCTTGCCGCCGGGGCCACCGGCGCGCTCAGCGATCGGTTCGGCCCGGAGAAAGCACTGGCCTTCAGCCTGGCCATGACCACGCTCGGCTTCTTGCTGATCACCGCGATCTCGCAACCCACGTGGGCGTACTACGTAGGCAGCGCGGTGGCCGGGGCCGGGCTCGGAAGCCTCATGACGCCGATCAACGTGATCGGCATGCGGGAAGGCGGCCAAGGGCGCGAAGGGGTCTCCTCGGGCATTGTCAGTCTCTCGCGCACGCTCGGCGGCATTGTCGGGCCGACCATCGCCGGATTCGTTCTATCGCAGACGGATTTCTCCTCCCTGTTCGCGCTGGACAACCTGATCCGTGCCTACGGGCGCATCTATCGGTTCGGGATGTGGGTCGGCGTCATCGGATTCGGCTTCGCGCTCATTCTGCTGGTTCGTTCTTTTCGAAAGACGGAGGTCCACGCATGACGAAGAGTATTCGACGGTTTCTGATCGTGACGGCATGGCTTGCGGCCATCGCGTTTTCGTGCGTCGGCCAGACGGCCGATCCCATTGAGGAGGCCTGTGCGATGTCGCAGAACCTCACGGCGTACTCGGCGACGATTCACATGACGCAGTATCACGACGGCGGCAATTCGACAATCGAATTCACCTTCGATTTCGTGCCTCCCGATCGGATGCGCATTCTGTACACGGCTCCCGCGACCGTGAACGGCCAAACGATGATCCTGAATGCCGACAAGTTCTATACCTACATTCCGGCCCTCAGTCGGAGTGTGTGGCAGGACGTCGGCGAAGGGGGCAGCAACCACGGGGAGGAGATGGGATTCCTGTACGACTTCGTCACGCAGTCGGCGGCGGAGGCGCTGGCGTCGTGCGTCGCCGAGATCGGCGACGACTGCGAGAGCTACTGGCTCGAGGGGACCGACGAGACGATCGAGGTGGACGTTCTGACGCTGTCGGTCGATGACGAACGACAGGTCGTCCGGTTGAACGTCCTCGACGCCGCGCCGGTGGCGATCTCGATCTACAACAGCGATGATTTGGTGTTGGAGCTTCGGGTGCTCGACTACGAGATCAATGGGCCGTTCGATGAAGAGTGGTTCTCGATTCCGGAGCAATAGGAGTCAGACATGCACGAGATACGGCGCGGACACCTGAAGTTCTATGTCCTGCGGCTCCTCAGGGAGCAGCGACGGACCGGGTACGGCCTGATGAAGGCGATTGAGACCGAGACGGGGTTCTGGAGGCCGTCCGCGGGCTCGCTGTACCCGCTGCTCGCCACGATGCGCGACGCGGGCCTCATCTGCGAGGTCGAGGAGTCAGACGGCACGTCCCGCTGGCAGATTACGGCCGATGGCAAGACCACCTACGCACAAGCCACAGAGATCAAACAGGAATTGCTGGACGGCATGCGCCGTTCGCTGGTGGTGTTCGCCAAGGTGTTCGATGCCGCGCCGATCGAATCCTTCGCACAGCGACTGACAACATGGCATCAGGGGCGACCGGATTTCAGCTGCCTCGGGCCGCTGTTCATGGATCTGCACGACACCCTATGGAGTCTGCCGTCCCTCTCCGATGAGCAGGAGAAGCAGATCCAGAAGATCCTGCGCGACGCGACGGACGCCGTCGAGCGCATCCGAGAGTCGCCCGAGTAGCCGCCCCTACCGAACAGGCGATCTCGCGCGGAGCGTCGCAGTCGACACCCCCGGCCGTTCCCAACGCGCCGGTGCTCGGACCGGTGTGACGTATCCTTCCGTGCAGGAGCTAGTACGGATACTGCATCTGGGTTCCGAACCCCTCTTTGCTGGCGCAGTTGTCCCATACTTGCTCGATGTTGAAGACGTAGGCCGGGTACCTGAGCCAACGGCTGGTGTCCGGCCTGTGATAGACATCGTGCTGGGCATTGATGAACTGCTGATACAACTCGCGTTGGCCGGACTCGGCCTCGTCGTAGATCTCGATCGTGCCGCGAAGCTCGTAGGAGATCATCGGAGGCTGATAGAAGATCAAGGTCGCCGAGGGGTCGGCCCGATAGTTGTTCCAGCTATGCTTCTTGGCCATCTCGAGGCTGCCCAGTCGGGTGAAGTCGATACGCTCTTGGGCTTCCGGACTGTAGAGCTGTTCCACCAACACGCCGAGACCACGCTTGCTGTACGCCTGGTCGTCCCCGTCGTAGCTCTCGATGTGCTTCAGATACGCGGCCAGGATCTCTTCGAGATACTCCGGCTTGGGGAGAAATCCGACTCCCTTGATGCTACCGTTGAGCCCATCGGGTCCGTGCGAGATGAAGGCAGGATCGTGCGAGCAGAAGCTCAGGAAGACCTTCTCTCGCGACATCTCCTCGCCCTCGTGAAGCTTGATGACCGTCTGTGCCCTCGATCGGAATGCCCAGTTGAAGAACGCTTCAGCTGATTTCATACGGGACTCCCCTGCAAGCGATTTTGCCGCGATACTAGTTCGTTTGCCGAGGGTCGTCAATGGCGGGCGGAGTGGCTCGGGCCGGAGAGATGCGCTCTGCAACGGCTCGCCGTCTATCGCTGAAATTCCCTTGGAGACTGCGATACGGCCGCTCTGCTATCCTCATCTTGACATGCCCGGGATGCGGAGTGTATTGTGGAACAGAAGAGATGTATCGGTGCCGATATACGTGCTGTCGGAGCATCTCGGTGCCACGTCGAGCCTGAACGGCGCGGGTGTTCACGTCTGGAGGAGGACAGAGATGAGAAGGAAGTTCAGAGCGGGGATCGGTCTCTTGTTGGTCGCGCTGCTGGCGGTTGGGACCATGGCACTCGGCGCCGGGCGCTTCGAGTCGATTGCCGGGGTGTATCAGATTGACATTACCAACATGGGCATGCCGTTGGTGTTCTATCTGCAGGTGGACGAAGACGGGAACTTCATGCTGGCTCCGAGTCTCGATTTCGATCCCACGGAGAGCCGCGGGGAAGGCCGGATCGGCGAGAGCCAGGGCGTCTATATGATGATCTACACAGATCACACGCCGGAGAGTCCCAAGACGGCAACGTTCATCCTAGACGGGCCGAATTTCGTCTTCCAGTCCACCCTTCCGTACGGCTCGAGCAACATCATCTTCACGGCAGAGGATCCGGACAACCCGGAGATCGTCTACACCTTGACTGCGGATACGCTGGCTTCATCGGAGTACTACGGCACCTATGCCGGGGCCCACTCGGTGCAGGCCATGGGCAGCGCGGTCGACTACGCGTATACCCTGACCCTGATGGCAGGGCTACGCTATGAGTTCGCAAGCGAGTTCGCCATGGGTGGAGAGACCTACACGTACGGCGAGACCGGGACGTGGAACATCGATGGGGATCAATTTACCCTGTATCCCGATGGCGAAGAGGCCGTCCAAGGAACCCTCGACGCCGACGGCGCGATCACGGTCGGAGTCCGCGCCTCGGAGATGGCTCGCTCCAGAACGGAGAGCCTGCTCCGCATCGCCACGCACGCCGATTTCGACGGAACCTACATCGGCAAGAAGGTCACGCCGATGTACACCGCGGAAGCCACGCTGGCTCTGGACATGTTCGGCACGTACGAGTACAGCGCCGATGTCGGCATGCCTGATCCGTTTGTGGAATGCGGATCCTACGATGTCGCCGGGACCGAGATCCGCTTCGCCCCGGAGGGCGGCGATGCGTACAGCGGAACGTTGGAGAACCTCGTCTTGACCGGAAGCTTCCGAGTGATTGGCAATATGCCGGGAACGGAGATGGTCCTGTACAACGAGACCGTTCTCGGAACGTTCGCCGGCTCGGCGACACACGAGGAGGTCGAGTACAACACCGTCCTCACCCTCAACCCGGAGGGTGGTTACGAGTTGCTGATCTCCGATACCGCCGGAGCTGCCGTCATCGACAGTTCGGGAACGTTCCAGCTGCAGCGAGGCATGACGCTCATGGTCGTCTTCTCGGACGTCGATCCGGCGCCGATGTGCACGATCAGCCAGTCAGGGCTGAACTTCAGTATCACACTCCCGGGGATGGACGACGGCTCCGGCATGGGGGGCGGCCTGGGCTTCAATCTGAAGAAGCAGTAGCAACGTGAATCTGTAGGCTAGGTAGGCCCCGCCAGGCGCCAGCATGGCCTGAACCTGGCGGGGCTTGCTTCGAAAAACGTAGCGCGAACAGGGCAGGGAGGGTCATGCCCAAAGGGCGAAGGGCGTTCGTAGTCTGGCTGGCGCTGGCCGTCGGAACGGCCATGCTGCTGGCAGGCTGCCAGAAGATCGACTATCCCTGTCGGATCGATCCGACGAACACCCTGTACGTCGGCGTCGTGCAATCCTCGTTCCCGTGTGCGTTTATGCCCTGGCTTTCCCGAGACGGCGTCGCACCCACCATCGCCAGCATGGTCTACACGACGCTGTTCTCCTATGACGACGACACGGGCGAGTTCGAACCGAGTCTCGCCAAGGAATGGTGCTACGTGGATGCCGACGGAATGCCGATCGTCACCGAGTCCGGACGCATCGATTACGATCGCTTGGAGGTCGACGGCGTAAAGACCCTGGTGAATCCGCAGAACGGCAGGACCGAGCAGTACCTCACTGTGCGAATCGAACTCGACCCTCGCGCCCGCTGGAGCGATGGTGAGCCGCTGACTGCGGAGGATGTGTACTACACTCTCGATGTGGCCAGGAACAACTACCTGTCGAACCACGCCGGCGCGCTGGCCTGGACCGCCGACCTGCTGCATCTGTACTCCAACTCCGGCGAGCTTCAGCTGCAGGGCATCTTCACGTACAACCACGGGGCGGACGAGCACGGCTACCGCATTGATGAGGCCAAGCGGGATCAGGTCGTGTACCTCCACGTCCGTGGCGTGCTGGGGGCGGTCACCAGTCTGTTCACCACGGTCCTGATCCTCCCCGAGCACATCTGGCAGCCGATCGTCAGTCGGGCCAGCCAGTTGAATTGCCGGAACCCCGATGCCGACATGCAATACCTCTATCAGCATCCTGTCGGCTGCGGCCCCTATGTTCTGGATGTCGACGGCTCCGGATCTTCGCAGATCGTTCTCAAGCGCAATGATCACTACCACTTGACGAAGGAGGATTCCAGCCCCCTTTACAACGTCGAGACGATCCGCTTGATTCTGTACCAAGAACTCAACGTGGCCATCTATGCCGTGATGCAGGGGCACATCGATATGCTCGACGCCGGCTTGAGCCCGAACTACGTGCGCCTGTTCGAAGGCCGGGACGACCTGTTCGTATCGAATGCCGAGGGCACCTACGTGCAAGCTCTAGTCCTCAATGTGAATCCGGTGGACTCCGAACGGACGCCGATGCGCAGCCTGCTGGCGGACCGAACGGTGCGTCAGGCGATCGCTCTGGCCGTCGACACGGACATGCTCATCCGATTGGTCGCCAATGGAGCCGCCGTGCCGATGAGCGCCGGTCTGATTCGGGAGAGCTTGACCGATTTCTACAACCCCCATGCCGACATCCTGAGCGGCGACCAATCGACGAAGCTGCAACACGCAAACGAACTGCTGGATCACGTCCTGCCCGACAAGGACGAGCAGGGATATCGCCTGCTTGACGGGGAACGCGTCTCGTTCAGCATCCTGGGCCACCCAGGCGAGATCGAACTGATCTCGTTTTTGGAGATCCAGCTTCAGAAGATCGGCATCGAGATCCGCTATCAGGCCAAGGGGAGTTCCCCGGAGACGACCTACCTGTACACGAGTCGTTTCGATATGACGATTCAGGGTGTGATCTTCTCCCTGGCCAACGTCGACATCATGCTCAACGCCCATTTCGTTGCGCTGGGCCGCACGTCCAACTACGGGCGGCTCGTCCAGGACGATCTGGCCGCGGATATCGAAGAGATGCGCTCCACGCTCAATCTGCACCGCAAGTACGAATTGCTGTACAACCTGCAGCCGCTGATTGCGGAGCAGTACTACAAGATCCCGCTCTACAGTTCGGAGATCGTGTCCATCGCCCGGCAGGATCGCTACACCGGGTACGAGGTCGTTCCCGGTGCCACGGTGTTCAACACGACGAACCTGCAGCAGATCCAGCGGATCGACGGCAGCCAAAGCACATCGGCATCGTCCGCCGATCCCACGGTCGGGAGCGTTGCCGCGGCGAGGGAGGAATGAACCGATGAAGAGAAGCTACGTCATCAAGCGAATCCTGTATGCGGTGTTCATCTTCTTCGTCGTCCTGACGCTGAATTTCTTCATCCCTCGCATCGGCGTAAGCGATCCGGCAGAGCGGTACTACCCCCCGCAGGGCGCGATGTCCGAGATCGAGTATGAAATCATCAAGCAGTTCACGCGCGAGCAGTACGGCTTCGATGTCTCGACCTTCCAGCAGTACATCCGGTATGTCCGAGGGTTGATGCACTTCGATCTGGGGACCTCGTTGCAACCCGGATCCCCGAAAGTAACCGCGCTGATCGGCCAACGGCTGCCGTGGACGCTGGTGCTGTCGGTGACGACGCTTCTGATCAGCCTGAGCATCGGTCTGCTCTTCGGAACCTTGGCCGCGTGGAAGCGAGGGCGTTGGCAGGACACGCTGCTATTGAACGCGTCCACGATCAGCGTCGCCTTGCCCGCCTTCTTCATCGCGCTGATGTTGTCGTTCTATCTCGGGTTCGAGCTCGAGCTGTTCCCGGCCTACACGAACCCCAACATGGTCGGCCAGTTCGACTGGAGCTGGGAGGCCATTCAGGTGGTTCTGAACAACGCCGCCCTCCCGATCATGAGCATGGCCCTCGGCGGCATCGTCGGGTACTCGCAGACGACGCGGAACAGCGTCATCGCCGTGACGAACGAGGACTTCGTTATCACCGCTCGCGCCAAGGGCCTGAGTCACACGACGGTCCTGTACAAGCATGTCCTGCGCAATGCGCTGCTGCCGCTGTCCACGTCGATCGGGATGAGCATCAGCGGCTTGATCGGCGGCGCCATCATCATCGAGCAGGTCTTCAACTGGCAGGGCATGGGCACCCTTTTTCTGGAAGCGAACAGCACCAAGGACTACCCGTTGATGATGGGGATCATGCTGTTCCTTTCCGCCTTCGCGATCCTGGCGAATCTGGTGACCGAGCTGTTCTACGTGATTCTCGATCCCCGCGTCACGGTCGGAGACAAGCGATGAGCAAGCGGAACGTGCTTCTGCAAGTCGCTCGAAGAGGCGGGTCGTTCTTGAGCCTCGCCAAGAAGCTCTGGCAGCATCCCAAGGGCAGGGTGGGATTGATCCTCGTCAGCCTGCTGGTGCTTGTCGCCGTGTTGGCCCCGGTCCTCGCGCCCTACGATCCGTATGACGTGACCCAGCGAGCGGAGAAGGGATTGCGCCCGAGTCTGAAGCATCCTCTGGGGACGACGATCACGACCGGTCAAGACATCTTCAGCATGCTGATCTACGGCACCCGGGTCTCGCTGATGATCGGCGTCAGCACCGGGATCATCCTTGCCTTTCTCGGCGCGCTGATGGGCGTGATGGCGGGGTACATCGGCGGGTTCGTCGACAACCTGATCATGCGCGTCGTCGATGTGCTGCTGGTCATTCCGACGCTGCCGCTGATCATCGTCCTGACCGGTCTGTTGGGCAGAAGCTACTTCGTGATCGTCCTCGTCTTCGTGCTGTTCGGATGGACCGGACTGGCCCGCGTCATCCGCTCGTTGGTCCTGGTGCTGAAGAACAGCAACTACGTCAAAGCCGCCGAACTGGCCGGCGCCAGCCGCTGGTACATCATGACCAAGCACATCCTTCCCGGGACCTCGCACTTGATCATCATGAACACCACGTTGACGTGCGCCGGCATCATGGTCGCCGAAGCCGGGTTGAGCTTCCTGGGCTTGGGCGATCCGACCGCGATCAGCTGGGGCAAGATGCTGGCCGAGGCCCAAGGCGGCGGCGCGCTGCTGTTCGGCGCGTGGTGGTGGATCCTCGCACCCGGCGCGGGCATCTTCCTCGCCGTGTTCTCGTTCATGCGCATCGGCATCGTCATGGAAGAGATCTTCAACCCCCGGATGAAGGCGTCGAGCGGCATCTACAAGCTGTTCAAGCACCTGAACAACGACTACCTGGACGAAGTCTTCGACTCGATGGACGACGAGGAGATCGCAGACCCGCCGGATCATGCCGGTCCCGCAGTGCTGGAGGGCGGCCATGACTAACGCCGTGCTCGAGGTCCGCAATCTGAAAGTGGCCTTCCCCGCCCCCGGCGGCGTGATTCGGGCCGTTGAGGGCATCGATCTGACGACGAAAAAGGGCGAGTGCGTGGCGTTGGTCGGGGAGTCCGGCTGCGGCAAGAGCGTCACAGCCCTGTCGGTCATGAAGCTGCTCCGGACGCCGCCGTCGGTCAGCCGGATCGACGAGCTCCGGCTCGACGGACGGGATCTGACCCATCTGCCGGAACGCGACATGGAACGGATCCGCGGCAAGGACATGGCGATGATCTTCCAGGACGCGATGACCGCGTTGAATCCGGTCATGACAGTCGGCAAGCAGATCGACGAGGTGTACCGCCGCCATACCAAGCTGAGCCGGAAGCAAGCCAGGAAAGAGACGGTCAAGGCGCTCGAGCTGGTCGGCGTGCCCGAAGCCCGTTCGCGCGCGGACAGCTTCCCGCACGAGCTGTCGGGAGGCATGCGGCAACGCGTGCTGATCGCGCTGGCGTTCGCGTGCATGCCGAAACTGATCATCGCCGATGAACCGACCACGTCGCTGGATGTCACGATTCAGGCGCAGGTGCTCGATGTGTTGAAGTCGATGCAGCGTGATCACGACGTATCGGCGCTGCTGATCACGCACGACCTGAGCGTCGTCGCGAACATGGCGGACACCGTGTACGTCATGTACTCCGGCAAGATCGTCGAACGAGCCGCAGTATTGGAGCTGTTCACGGATCCATGGCATCCGTACACCGAAGGTTTGCTGGCGTCGGTTCCGCGACTCTCGGACGACAAGCAGGCGTTCGTTCAGATTCCGGACACCGTGCCCCATCCGATGCACAAACCCGATGGCTGCTACTTCCATCCTCGTTGCTCGCACGGCGGCCCTCGCTGCGAGCAACACATGCCCCGATTGCAAACCTTGCAGAACGGCCGGCAGATCCGGTGCTGGCATCCGTTGCATCAGGAGCGTGTGACATGACCGTGAACGGCAACTGGCAGCACGCTTCCAATCCGTTGCTGGAGATGGAGGGCGTTTCCGTCAACTTCCCGGTCAAGCGCGCGTACCCGTTCAGCAAACGGCGCTGGATCCAGGCGGTCACGGACGTCAGCCTGAAGATCTCCGAGGGAGAGACGTTCGGCATCGTCGGCGAATCCGGATGCGGGAAGAGCACGCTGGGCAATGCGATGATCGGGATGATTCGGCCGACCGCGGGGGCCGTGCGCTTCCAGGGGCAAGACCTGTACGCCCTGAAGCCGAAGGCGTTCAAAGAGGCCCGTCGCAGTATGCAGATGATCTTCCAGGACCCGTTCTCCTCGCTCAATCCCCGCTTCTCCGTCTATGACATCATCAAGGAGCCGATGCACATCCGCGGCGGGGCGAGCGAAGCGGAGATGAAGGCCAAGGTCCTGGAGCTATTGAAGCTGGTGGGATTGGACGAGGAGGACCTGTATCGCAATCCTTCGGATTTCTCCGGCGGCCAGCGTCAGCGCATCGGCATCGCCCGCGCCATCGTCCTCAATCCGAAGTTCCTGATCTGTGATGAGCCTGTCAGCGGCCTCGATGTGTCGGTGCACGCTCAAATCATGAACTTGCTGATGGAGATCCAGGAGAGCCGAAACCTGACCTACGTGTTCATCTCGCACAACTTGGCGGTCGTCAAGAACATCTGTCAGAACGTGCTGGTCATGTATCTGGGCAAGGTCATGGAGGCGGGGACGTCCGATGCGCTGTTCGCCAATCCGCAGCATCCCTACACGAAGGCGTTGCTATCGGCGGTCCTCGATGTCGACGTCGAGAGGTCTCACGACCGGATCCTACTCGAGGGCGACACGCCCAGTCCGATCGACCCACCGCAGGGCTGCCGGTTCTGGCAGCGCTGCCCGTTTGCGATGAACGGATGTAGGACGATTCCCGCGGAACTGGTGGAGTTGGAAGACGGCCATCAGATCGCCTGCCATCTCGTGTCCGGGTTCCCACCCGACCAGACCGCAGCGGGCCTGGATCGGCCCGTCTCCGCGTAGCCCTGCTAATGTCGTCCGTCCATCCTGGGTCGGACGCTTCCCGTGACGAGACTCCTGCCGCCGGACGCCATGCGATGGGGCAAATCCAGGAGATCGGCTCTTCGAACGGCGAATGCACGTGCCGGACGTTCTCTCCATCCGAGAGAAACCGTCTCAGATCGCGGGCCGAAATGTTCGAGCCATCGTCTCGAACATCCGTTCGATCCCCGCCGAATCGAAGGTCGTGACGGCGCCTGGCGGATAGCATCCCGGATTGGCGGAGTGCACGAACAGGACGATCTCGTATCGCGATCCGCGACAGTCCGTCGTCAGGATCGTCGTCTCGTAGCGGTTTCCCACCGCACCCTCGCAGCAGTCGGTTCGCACGAAGTTCGGATACCGGCCTTCTGCCTCCTCCGCGCAGCCGTTCGCGGACTCCGAGACGCCGACGGTGACCGACAGCGCGATCAGATTCGATTTCCGGCCCGTCTCATCGAACGATGGATCGTCGATCGGGACGAACGTGACGACGGCGCCGTGTGCCACGAGACCGTGTGCCGGCTTCGCCACGGCGAAGCCGGACGGGTAGCGGATCTCGAACCGGTCCGTATCGCTCCTGTATGCGGGCCACTCCGCGACGGCGTCTTCACCGTCGATCGAAGGAATCGACCCCGCCCAGCCGATGGGCAGCCACGCCGTGCCCAGCAGGCCGGTGATCGCAGCGAGCGTGGCCCACGCTTTCGTCCACCGATTCACAGGCGACCCCCTTCCGAGCTTGGACCTGGGTCTCCGACCGCGTCCGTACCGATTCTCCGTCCGCAACCCACGACACCCAATCCAACCTGTCCGAAGAGCGCGCGTCAGGTGACCCCGGCGAACACAGGACAGACTCCGCCTTGTGCAGTCCCCCGTGGGCAGTCTCAAGCCGCCTCTGCCCGCTACGCTTGTGGCATCATGAACTCGCGCGATCCCCGCTACCACACAGCCTGCCGATGCGCCGGTCTCCTTGCCGTCCTGATGGCTTTCGTGCTCGCCCTACCCTGCACCGGCGATCAGCTCCAATGGGCGCCGCTTTCCGTTTGTCGCGCCGCGGCCAAGGTGATCTCCCGGCCGTCCCTGCTCGTCTCGTACTGCTCGCAGGCCGAGAAGGACGGCGTCGAGCTTTGGTCCATCACCGATCTCAGCGTCGCCGCGACGCCGTGTGGCGGCCTGTACGAGCTGAACGTCACGGCCATTCCCCGCTACCGATCGGATCGAGCCTATTCGTCGGCGGAGTTCCCCATCACGGAATGGTGTTGGAGTTTTCACGAGATCGAGACCGGTGCTCCGTACCGCGTCGGCGTCGATCTCGCGTACGTGTACATCCATCTCGGCGGCGGATCGTTTCGATGCCTCGCCACGGTCCTGGGACTGGATTGCATCGTCGCCGTGGAGACCCTCCACCTGCCCGAGTACGTGATGAACGGACTCGCGACACGATGCGCCGCCGAGCAGGTCAAATCGCCATCGCCGCTTGACGGCGGATCCGCGCCCAGCTCTCCCTCCGATCCGTAGCCAGCTCCGCTACGCTCCGGCCCTCGTCAAAGGCCCACCGGACCCGGGGCTCGGCCCAGCGGACAGCCATCGAACGGTCGATGCCGTACCCCCTTCTCATCGCCCCCCCGTTTGTGCGATGATGGTCCGATCGCCGGCGGCGCAGAGGCGCCGTCATGACAGGAGGAGAGCCATGTCCGAGACCGTTCTATGCGCCGTTCCCATCAAGACCGTGAAGGTTCTTGGGATTCCCAAGTCCTTCGCACTCATCGTCACCGACCAACGGACGATCCTCGTTCCACTGACGAGCGAGATGCTCAAACAGGCCGTCGCCGAAGCGCGCGACGAGGCCGGCTCCGAGGGGAAGGGATTCCTCGGCAAGTGGGCCGCCCAGATGAAGGCGTCCCTCGGATACACGTCCCGTTTCCTCGGAATGGAGCCCGACGAGATCCTGCGTCAGTACCCCGATCACACCGTCACGCCCAATGAGGGCTTCACGAAGGTCCGGATCCGTTCGCGCCAAGACACGAATCGGAACCTGACGCTCTGGTACCTGATCCTTCACGGCTCCGGTGGGAAGACGAAGTACGAGCTGCCGTCACGAACGAGCGATGTGGTCGGCGCACTCAAGCAGGCCTACGGCAGCCGCTTCAAGGGATAGGACACGCGGTGTGCGGCATGACCCACTCGGCGCTTTTGGATGCCGGCGGACAGACCACCGGACGGAGCCGCGGCGATGACGCATCGATCTAGGAAGACGAGGCTCTGGCAGGTCGTCGTACCGCTCGTTCTGATCTGGGGGCTTCTCGTCGTGTCGCTGGCGTGGACCGAGAGCGGGTATGCAGACTCGCCGATCCGATCCGTCGGCGACGCCGCATGGTACTCGTTGGTCACGCTGACGACCGTCGGATACGGCGACAAGTACCCGGTCAGCGTCGCCGGCAAGACGATCGGCGCTCTGTTCCTATTGGGCAGCCTCGGCGTGCTAGGTGTACTGATCTACAAGGTCTCCGAACACATCACGGATCTCAGGGAGCGCAGAAGGATGGGATACAACGGAACGAGCTTCAAGCGGCATGTGCTGATCGTCGGATGGGATGACTTCGCGAGGTCGGTCGCGCATCAGCTGCTGAACGCGGATCTCCGCATCGCGATCGTGACGGATACGAAGGACGACGTCGATCTGATCTACGAGCAGTTCCCGAAAGACAGGGTCTACGTGCTGTTCGCCGATCTGAAGGACCCGCTGCTCCTGGAGAAGGCCGGCATCCGCGAAGCGGGAATGGTCTTCCCCAACCTCCGGACCGACACGGACAAGCTCGTCGCCGTGCTGAACATCAAACGGGCCTTTCCCGACACGCGATTCGTCGTCGCGCTCGACAACGAAGATCTGCAAGACACGTTCCACACGGCCGGCGTGACCTTCGTACTGTCGCGCGGGGAGATCGCCGCGAAGATGGTCGCGAGCTACATCTTCGAACCCGACGTCGCGGAGTACGAGACGGACCTCCTCGCATCGGCCAAGGAGGGCGACGAGTACGACATCCAGCAATTCCTCGTCACCCCGGGCAATCCGTACCTCGGCCGGGCCTACGGAGACGCCTTCGCCGAACTCAAGCAAACGCACAACGCCGTCCTGATAGGAATCGCGAAGGAAACGGATGGAGCCCGTCGGCTGATCAAGCTTCCGTCCGACGACGTTCGCATCGACTCCGGAGACTACCTGCTGATGATCGTGAACGGCGTCACGGAACGCGCCGTCTCCAGACTCTTCGGGACGGCCGAAGGCGTTCTGTAGTCGGGAAGCTTCCCAAGACGGCTCGCGTCTCGCGATGCCGGCATCCCCGGCTCGTGTGCCCTGTTCCCTTTCGACCCCGCCGTCAAGCACGACCCGTCGAGTTCACAGTTCTGCCATCACTCTGACTAGACACACCGACATTCGACTCCTATGTTCTTGCCGCGGTCGCTCGGTCCCGCTTGCGAAGCCGGCGCGATCGGAACAGGAGGGCGTATCCATGAGATGGAGAGGTTTTGGAGCTTGGCTGGTCCTCGGAATCGGCCTGTCGATTCCGTGGATCGGCGGGTCGGCCGTGACGATTGCGGACGCGGTGGACCGCGCGCTCGACCAGCACTCGGAATTGCGACAGGCCGACCTTGCGCTCCGGCTGGCCGAACTCGAACTCGACGCCACGCTGGCTTCGTACAGCCTTCCGGCGCTGTCCTTCCAGGTTCAGCTGCCCACCCTGACCCTCGACGGCTTGACGGGGGCGCTGTCGGGCTCGCTCGGGGGAAGTCTGTCGCTTCCGCTGGGCACGTCGTCGCAGCTCTCCGGAGGCTTGAACCTCGTGTGGAATGCTGACGATGACTCCTGGGCGCTGGACGGGTGGAGTCTGAAGTACAGCCAGAAGATCGACCTCTCGCAGCCGAGCGGCTCGCGCTCGGAGATCGAACGCAAGAAGGAGGCCGTCATCGATTCGCGAGAGGATCTCGCCGATACGCGAGACACGGTCATTCTCGAGACGATCGAGATCTACAGCCAGCTGCTTTCGGATCGGGATGCGGTCTCGCAGGCTGAGATCCAATGGGAGCAGGCAAGCGGCGACTTGACTTCGGTCGAGGCACTTGTCGAGGAAGGAATCCAGGGGGCGTCGGCGCTGAATCAGGCTCGGCTCAACCAGCTCGAGGCGGAGATCAAACTCGATCGCCTGCGCTCGGCCTATCAACGGGACCTCGAAGCGTACGCCCGGGAGACGCTCGGAACGACCGATCCAATTGATCTCAGTCCGTTCGAACTGCCGGTCGATGCGCTCCGAGAAGCGGTCGAGACGCTGATCGGGCGCGACGATCTGATCGATGCCGCCATCGACGCATCGACCGCCGTCCGATCGGCGCTGCAATCGATCGAAGACGCGAACGACGATCTGACAAGCACGCTTCGAGACGTGCTTCCGAACCTGTCGATCGACGCAGGATACGCCAACGGCACGTGGGCACTCGGCGGATCGATCGAGTTCGACTTCTTCTGACCGGATCGCGTAGACAAGATCGAGATCGCCCGCACCCAGGTCACTCTGGCGGAGGAGAAGCTCGCCGAAGCGAGGATCCAGCAGAGAAACGCCCTGCTCAACCAGCAGTCCACCTTGCTCGAGTCGCTCCGGGATCTCGATCGACTCGCTCTGGAAGAGGAGAAGTGGGAATTGCAGGAGCAGGTCATGAGCGTGAAGTACGCGGTAGGGTCCATCGGAGACGCGGACTGGGCAGAGTACGTGGAGTCGAGAGACGCCTTCGCACTCGAGGCGAGTCAGCGGGAGACGTCCCTTCTGCTAGCCTACCTCAGCTATCGCAACGCCCTGGGGCTCGAACTGGAGTGGGAGGAGTGGCTCGAATGAAACGAAAGCGACGGATGTGGATCCTCGGCATCGGTGCCGTGGCAGTGATCGCGGCCGCTGTCAGCATACCGCTGGCATGGCTCGGCCCTTCTCAGCCGGCCGCGACGGCGTCGGCCGCTCAGACGACCTACACGGTCACACGGGGCGACTTGATGCAAACGCTCGTCGTCTACGGAGAAGTGGCCCCGAAGCAGGAGTACACGTTCACGTTCGACGGCGACCGCGTGGACGAGATCCTCGTCGATGTCGGGCAACGCGTCGACGAAGGCCAGGTCCTGGTCGAACTCGACCGGACACAGCTCGAGCTGGCGCTACTTCAGGCCGACCGATCGCTGAAGGAGGCCGAGGCCGAAGGAATCCCGTCGACCGTTCGCGAGAAGGAGCTGCAGCATAAGATCGCGCTAGCAAACTACGAGGATGCGACCTTGAGAGCGCCCTTCGCCGGCGTCGTGACGACGATTCAGCAGGCGACAACATCCTCTGAGTCATGGCGGATCGTCCTGATCGACACGAGTGAGCTGTACGTCGAAACGACCGTCGACCAGCTCGACGCCCCCGACGTAACCGTCGGACAGACCGCGGAAGCGACGATCGAGCCGTTGCCGGATCGAACCTGGCCGGTCGAGATCGTCGAAGTCGGAGGGATGGCCGTGTCCAGCTACAGCAGCACGACGGTGGCCGTCACCGGCCGACTGCCCGAGGCGGATCCGTCCATTCTCGTCGGCTACACCGTCGAGATGGAGATCACCATCGCCTCCGCATCCGATGTGCTCCGCGTCCCGATCTCCGGACTTCGCGAAGCACCGCGAGGGTGGATGGTTATGAAGCTGGTCGACGGCGAGCCGCTGGCTCAGCAGGTGACAATCGGTGTCACGACCGACGACTACGCCGAGGTCACCGATGGTCTCGAGGAGGGAGACGTCATCCTTCTCCAATCCGCCACGGCTCCTGCAACGAGCTCCGACGAGACCCAGCGTGGGATGTTCAGGCAGGGAAGCGGGACGCCCCCAAGCGGCGGCGGCTTCGCGGTCCCGGGGATGCCATGATCGAGCTGACGGACGTCACCAAGGACTATCCGATGGGCGAGGTCGTCTACCGCGCACTGCGCGGCGTGGACGTCCGAATCGGCGACAACGAATACGTTGCGATCACCGGGGCATCCGGATCGGGCAAATCTACGTTGATGCATGTGATCGGCGCACTGCACCGCCCGACCTCGGGAACGGCGCTGTTCGACGGGGAGGACCTCGGCCGCCTTTCGCGCGAGCAATTGGCGCGGATTCGCAACGAGAGAATCGGCTTCATCTTCCAACAGTTCTACCTCCTCGCCCGGTCGACCGCGCTGCAGAACGTCGAGCTGCCGATGGCGTATGCCGGCATCCGTCCGAAGGAACGGCGGGAACGGTCCCTGGCCTGCCTGGACCGGGTCGGACTTCGTGACTTCACCCACCATCGGCCGACACAGCTGTCCGGCGGTCAGTCCCAGCGCGTCGCGATCGCCCGAGCGCTTGCCAACTCCCCGCGGCTCATCCTCGGCGACGAGCCGACCGGGAACCTCGACAGCCAAACGTCCGAGGAGATCGTCAGCCTGTTCTCGTCGCTTCACAACGAGGGTCGAACCGTCATGATCGTGACGCACGAGCAGGAGATCGCACGGCAGGCCGATCGGGAGATCGTCTTGAAGGACGGATGGATCGAGGAGGATCGCCATGGGACTGCTTGAGATGCTTCGCACGTCGCTGACGGCATTGCGTGCGCACAAGCTTCGCACAAGCCTGTCGGTGCTTGGCATCGTGATCGGTGTCGCCGCCGTCGTCGCAATCATCGCGATCGTCAATGGGGCCACGGCGGACATGAAGGAACAGATTGCCGGGCTCGGCATGCGGACGATCACAATCAGCATCTTCCCGCAAGCCATGCAGTCGGCGGCCTCGGTGCGGGCATTGACCGAGGAGCTGACCGCCGACTTCGAGGCAGCGCCCTCGGTTTCACAGGTCGTTCCGACCGCCTCCGGCCAGGGCTCAGCCGTCATCGATGGACAGACGTACCAGGTCAGCTTGATGGGCGTCACATCGGACTACGCCGAGTTGTTCGACGGGTTCTACGCGGAGAACGGCCGCTTCCTCCACCCGCTTGACGAGGACCGGAAGGTCGCCGTCCTCGGCGCGGCCATCGCCGAAGACTACTTCGGCAACGCCGATCCCGTCGGCCAGCAGCTGAAGATGGAGATCTCCAACCAGGAGACGGCGTTCCGGATCATCGGCGTGATGAGCGAACGGGGGCAGGTCGGGTATCAGAACCTCGATGACAGCGTCTATGTCCCGTTGTCGACCATGCAGATTCTGTCGGGCTCGCGCCAGTTCTCGTCGTACATCGCCCAGGCGGCGGACGAAGAACTCGTCGAACAGGCCGCCGCCGAGATCGAGGCGATCCTTGCCCAGACCGTCGAAACCGCAACGATGAACACACCGATGGGGCGGATGTCACGGACGCCCTACAGCGTGCAGGTCCAGAAAGAGGCCATCGAGACGTACGAGGAGAGCGTCAACACGATGACGTTGATTCTCGGCGGCGTCGGGGCCATCTCGCTGCTCGTCGGCGGGATCGGCATCATGAACATCATGCTTGTGTCGGTGACCGAACGAACGCGGGAAGTCGGGATCCGGATGGCCATTGGAGCGCGCCCCCAAGATATCCGGACGCAGTTTCTCGTCGAGGCGGTTCTTATCTGCTTCCTGGGCGGGCTGCTCGGACTCGGGATCGGATGGCTGTGTGCATGGCTCGGCGCGGGGATCGGAGACTGGCCGTTCGTGATCTCGGTGTATCCTGCGCTCCTCGCCTGCGGCTTCTCCCTGTTGATCGGCGTGACGTTTGGGCTGTACCCTGCGCTGCGCGCATCGAAACTCGATCCGGTGGAGGCGCTACGCTATGAGTAGGGCGGAACCGAGACGCGCGGCACGAAGGAGCGTTCCCGTGCAGCCCGTTGCGACCCTTCACATCGACCGGCCTCGATGCTTCTGAGAAGGCCGGGCCGAGAAAGAAGTGCCGAGGAGGTACAGCAAGATGAGCCCATTCCATAGGAGAACCATCGGGCAAAGCGGGGCTCCTGTTCAGTCCCGATCGGCGGCCCGGCGTAACCCAAGAGCACTCGTTGCGATCCTGTGTGTCGCCGCGACCTGCCTCCTGGGCGTGATGGTGACCGCGCAGTGCACGACCGAGACGCTGGCGGAGTCGCCCCTGACGGACGCGACGACCCGGCTGAGCATCCTCGATGCGATCGCAGCGGCCGAGGGGCAGATCCTCTTGGCGATACACGAGATCCCCGATGAGGAGTTCGCCACCGCGCTGATCCAGGCACAGCAGCGAGGAGTCGCGATCTACATCCTCATCGACTCGGCCGACCCCGCACAGGGCGCCACCCTGCCTCGACAGATGCTTGTCGACGCAGGCATCTTGACGGCCGAAACGAGCCAGGAGACCGCGCTTGCCGAAGGCTTCCTCCTCATCGATCGACGACAAGTCATCACCGGAGGGAGTGACTGGTTCGAGGGGACCGGCGAGTCCGAATCCCCGTACGTGACCATCATCGAATGCGCCGCGACCGTCACACGCTTTGGGGAAGCGTTTCGTCACACCGCGAATGACCTCCTAGGCCTCGGATGGGACGTGTCGCTCGCTACGCAGGGTGCAAGCGACCAGGACCCGTGTCTCGAGTGCCTCGAACGGCTGAACGGATCGACTCAAGCCGACTTCGAGGAATGCCCT
>Ga0272441_10005506_pt1 | contig 21943 bp, 17 predicted proteins | sample SSMProp6N_FD_193582 | JGI IMG/M metagenome (GOLD analysis project Ga0272441, IMG submission 193582) | Marine sediment archaeal communities from Little Sippewissett salt marsh, Falmouth, MA, United States - SSM-Prop-6N | ecosystem: Environmental > Aquatic > Marine > Wetlands > Sediment ... | reverse complement strand
GCCGTCGGGAATGACATGTTGTAGGCCGTCGGGAATGACATACGAAGCGGTCAAAGAGCGGGGCGACGCGGGAGCATCGTCGCGAGGAAGAAATTTCCCTTGACTTATCAGATTTCTTATCTATTTTAAATACAGCAATCAATTATTAGTTATTTGAAAATTTGACGGTAACAGGCGGGGCTGATTTTCCGCTTTCCTCCTTTTGCGGAAAACCCAAAACCCATCGCGTCGAATAATCTTATCGACGCAATTTCTACAATCTGTCCTATTTCTCTGCTCTCTTATCTCGCCTTTCTTTGTTTTTTTATCCTTTTCCCCTTCAGTCCCGCGTTGCCGTCATTAACTCTTCCACCTGAATTTTCTCGATTACCCCACACGGACGAAAAAGTGTTTGCATTGCGCCGGTCGAAAACCGATATTGTTAATTGATTTTGGAGAACGCCCAAACGGGTGCAAACAACGAATCGGGTTGCTATGCCAGTATTCGACGTGCTTTCAAACGATATAGGGATCGATCTCGGAACCGCCAACACTCTCGTTTTCGTGAAGGGGAGGGGTATCATCCTCGATGAACCTTCGGTTGTAGCTATCGAGATCGAGTCCGGCAAAGTTGTCGCCATCGGCGACGACGCCAAACAGATGCTCGGCAGAACTCCCGGGCATCTTCGCGCGGTTAGGCCACTCAAAGACGGCGTTATCGCCGATTTCACGATGACCGAAGAGATGCTGCGCGAATTTATCCGCAGGGTTATCCGCAAGCGTTTTCTTATCAAACCGAGGATCGTCATTTCGGTGCCGAGCGGTATCACAGAAGTCGAGCGGCGCGCGGTCTCGGAATCCGCACAGAACGCCGGTGCGAGGGATGTTTTTCTCGTAAACGAGCCTATGGCTGCTGCTATCGGTGTCGGGATTCCCGTCGAGGAACCTCGCGGCAATATGATAATCGACATCGGCGGCGGAACGAGTGAAATAGCGGTTATCGCACTTTCCGGAATTGTGAACAACACGAGTATCCGAATCGCCGGCGACGAGATGAACGAGGCAATAATTACCTACCTCAAGAAAAAATACAATCTTGCAATCGGCGAGAATATGTCCGAAACCGTCAAGATAAAAATCGGCTCCGCATACCCGCTTCCCGGCGGCGAGGAATTTCTCGATGTCAAAGGCCGCGATGTCGTCGATGGCTTGCCGAAAACGCTACGCGTTTCGAGTAAGGAGATCCGCGAGGCGCTCGACGAGCCGGTCAGGCTGATAATGCAAGCTCTGCGATCCGCTCTCGAGCAGACTCCGCCTGAACTCGCCAGCGACATCGTCGATAGGGGAATAATTATGACCGGTGGTGGTAGTTTGTTGCGCGGTTTCGACCAGCGCATCCGCGAGGAAACCAATCTGCCGGTTTACGTTGTCGATGATCCGCTGACATGCGTGGTTATGGGCGCAGGGCGTATTATCAACGACACTGCCAAATACAGCAAACTCCTCGCACGGGAGAAAAAGGCGTAATCCGGAGTGCGACACGCGCCTTCAAATATCCTAAAAATTCTGCTATTCATTGGCGCGATAGCTTTTGTGGCTGTTTTCCTGATGATCGTATTTTTTCGCGCGGGGTTTCCGTTCGAACTCGAATGGATGGAGGGCGGTTCTGTCGATCACGTTAGGTGGATTCTCGGCGGCAACAAACTCTATTGCGAACCGACGCTCGATTTCATTCCTTTCATTTACGCGCCCGCGTATTATTATTTTAGCGCGGCAATCTGCTCATTTACGGGCGTTGGATATACGCCTATGCGCCTATTCTCCGCTTTCTGCGCTATCGCGACGGCGTTACTGATATTGTTCTGGCTGCGCCGGGAAACTAAAAGGCTTTTCCCCGCAATAATTGGCGCGTGTTTTTTTATCGCCACTTATTATCGAAGCGGTTTCTGGTTCGATATGCCCAGGGTGGATAGCCTGTTTATCCTCTTGATTGTCATGGGATTATACTCTCTTCGTTTTTCAAAGAAACCGAAAGAGCTAATCGGGCCGGCATTTTTCTTTTTCCTCGCATTCATCACGAAACAGACGACACTATTTATTCTAATTCCGGTTCTCGGATATGCTCTAATTGCCCATCGCTGGAAGGGCCTGTATTTCGTGATTCCGGCGGTTGGCCTGATAGCATTGAGTATTCCATTACTCGATTTATACTTCGACGGCTGGTTCACATATTATGTTTTTAAGCTGCCCGGTAACCATGGGCTCATCACGGATAATATAGTCGTATTCTGGACGAGTGAAATCCTCGGCGGTTTTACAATAGCGGCTTTTCTCGCGGTTGTTGTCTTAGTATCTAAATACATCGACGAACGCAGGAATTTCTGGTTTTACATATGTGCCGGTTCAGGGCTTATCGGCGCGGCATGGTTTTCGTATATTCATGACGGGACTTTTCTCAACAATTTGATTCCCTTGCATGTTTTTCTTGCGTTTTCCTTAGGCCTTGCTATTGGCGCATTCGATGATTTGGTTTCTAAGGGAGGTATCCGGTTGCCCGAATGGAAACTGGATAAAAAAACCACCACAGAACTTCTCAGAGCGGTATTCTATCTACTGCTGATCGTGCAGTTTATCAAACTTGTATATAATCCCTTTGACGCAATCCCGGAAAAAGAAGATTATTTCGCCGGGAAAAGGCTAATCTCTCTTATTGAAGAGTCCGATAGCCGCGTTTTTATACCCTATCATGGTTATTACCAGCTACGGGAGGGGAAATCGACAAACGCCCATGCGATGGCATACAAAGACATTATTAAGGCCGAGGGCACAGAGGGCGCGATAAGCGCGCCGTTACGCTCGAAACTCGCTAACTCATTCGCCAGACAAAAGTTTGCAGTAGTCATTCTCGATTTCCCCGCAAACCATCCCGACCATCTCGAGTTTTACGGTGATCTCGATTTCGAGGACAACTACTATTTCAGCGAAGAGATTTTTCCCGATTACGTTTTCTTGCCCGTTACCGGCAAACAAATTAGGCCGCAATACCTTTATTTCCCAACGAAAACAAACCTTTAATTAATCTGGATAGCTTAATATCCTATTTTTCATAAATTTAACTATTCAATGTATTCCATCCAGACAACCATTTCTAATTGCTAACCGCCACTATATTTCCGTCATGTTTATCCTTGCAAATAGACGTAGGAGCCTTATCTTTCCTCTTACGACGGAGGAAAATTATGAAATGCCCATACTGCAATAGTGATTCAGATAAAGTCGTCGATTCGCGGAGTGTGCGTGACGGTTGTGCTGTGCGCAGGCGCCGCGAGTGCATCGATTGTGGGCGCCGGTTCACGACCTATGAATCCGTCGAGAAATCGCAATTATTCGTAATAAAAAAAGACGGGCGGCGTGAACCATTCGATCGGACAAAGATAACCGATGGGATCCGAACTGCATGCCGTAAACGCCCGGTTAGCGCGGAACAGATAGAGAGCTTGACGAACTCTATCGAGATGGAGCTTTCGGAAATTGGTTCGATGGAGATCAGCACCGACCAGATAGGCGAAATGGTCATGGAGAAGCTCCGTGAGCTTGATCAGGTAGCCTATGTTCGTTTTGCCAGCGTGTATCGCCGTTTCGAGGATGTTGACGAGTTCCGGGCAGCACTTAAGAAGTTACTTGATAATAGCGGACTTAACAATAAATAATACAAGGTGTTATAAATGGTCCTATCTGAAAATAGACTTACCGAAATCCTCGCTAACATCGCCGGAAAATCGATAGCGGTTATCGGCGATACGATGCTCGATAATTATCTCTGGGGCGACGCTATCCGTATCTCGCCCGAAGCGCCGGTGCCGGTCGTCAAATTGGAACGTGAGGAAATCCGTATCGGCGGCGCGGCAAACGTTGCGGACAATGTGAATGTCCTCGGTGCAAGACCGATCCTATTGTCGATTATCGGTGATGACGAACCGGGCAGGAAGCTGCTTGCCCGCGCCCACGACCTCGATCTGGAAACCTCGGAAATTATTATCGACGAAAATCGCCAGACTACGGTTAAAACGAGAATTGTTGCCCGCCACCAGCAGGTTTGCCGCGTCGATCGCGAGACCGTATCGGATATCGAGGGAAAAACACTCGAAGCTTTGCTGAACGCTTTTAATAATGTTTCCAGCGTGATCGACGCTGTAATCATCTCGGATTACGGCAAGGGCGTAGTTACACCTCGAATGGTCGGCCAAATTGTGGATAGCTGCTGTAGTTACGGTTTTTTCATAGCTGTCGATCCTAAAGAACAACATTGGGAATACTATTCGGGCGTTGACCTTATCAAACCGAACCATCACGAAACAGCGCGAGCAACCGGTATAGATACGTGCGACGAACGCGGTATCGAGAATGCCGGGTGGCGGTTACTCGATATTACCGGCGCGAAATCGGCGTTGGTAACGACCGGCGAAAGGGGCATGAGCTTATTCGAGCCGGGGCGAAATGTAAAGCACTTGCCCACGATGGCTCGAGACGTTTTCGATGTTACCGGAGCGGGCGATACTGTAGTCGCTGCCTCCACTGCAGCTATCGTTGGAGGTGCGACGCTGGAGGAAGCCGCTATTATCGCCAATCATGCTGCGGGGGTAGTCGTTGCCGAGGTGGGCACGGCCGTAGCGACTCCGGCGCAAATAGCCGCATCGATGACCCGCGAGAGGGACAAATCGTGAACGCTAATATCCTCAAAGTAGAGGAATTTCTTCCGATAAGGGAGAAAATCGGCAAAGATGGCGGTTCTCTCGTTTTCACAAACGGCTGTTTCGATATAATTCACAGGGGACATGTCGAATATCTTGCCAAAGCACGCTCTTATGGGGATTTCTTACTGGTCGCTTTAAATACCGACCAAAGTGTCCGCGAAATAAAAGGGCCGACTCGCCCAATAATCCCTGAGGAAGACCGCGCGGTCGTTCTTGCGGCAATCGAATCGGTCGATTTCGTGATTCTATTCGATGAATCCACACCTGAAAAGCTGATCGAGGCTGTTCGACCCGATGTGCTGGCGAAAGGCGCGGATTGGCCAATGGATAAAATAATCGGCGCGGATATTGTGAAAGCGAACGGTGGAAAAGTCGTGCGTATCGAACTAACTCCGCACCGGGGCACAAGTGAAATTATTAATCGAATCGACGAACTAAGGGGGAGAGTCGATGGATCAAGCTAAGTTGCGCGAAATCGGAATCGGAGAAGCTATTACCGGATTCTACGCCTTGCGAACGCGTAGAAAAAGAGATTACGAGGGCAAATGTTATTTGATATTCGAGTTTGGCGATTCATCGGGGCGCATAGCAGGAGTTTACTGGGGTGACGACGCTGTGGACGTTTACAATTTGCTCGAAAAAACTGAAGTCGTTAAGATTCAGGGAACAACGGGCGAATATCGCGGAAAATCTCAAATTAAAGTCAATAGAATACGTCCCGCACGTCCGGATGAATTCGATTTTCAGCAATTGCTCCCCGGCCCGAGAACTTCCCAAGAAGACCTCGCCGAGCATATTCAGGACATTATCGAGTCGATAAGTAATCCTCACCTGCGACAGCTTCTCGAACGGATATTTAACGACGGTGACTTTCTCCCGACATTCCTATCCGCGCCGGCGGGTAAATTGTGGCATGGCGCATATATCGGCGGACTTGCAGAACATTCCGTTAATGTTGCCGCAATCTGCGACAATGCTGCCGGAATTTTTGATTTATGCCACCGCGACCTTCTAATTAGCGGCGCTATTTTACACGATATTGGCAAAGTAGAGGAGCTTGCGGGGAAAGCGTCTTTAGATTACACGATTCCCGGAAGGTTGATCGGTCATATCGTTTTGGGTGAAAGGTTTGTTAGACGCGTAATCGAGTCAATCGATAATTTCCCCGTAAAACTTGCCGACGAGATTTCGCATATGATTGTCAGCCACCACGGCGAGGGCACAATGGGTTCGCCAATCGAGCCGAAAACGCTTGAAGCGTCGATATTGCACTACGCAGACAGACTGGAATCCGAGGCCAACGCTCTCTCGCATGTTATCGATGTGCAGCTTCCAAATGGCGAGGTATTCTCGGATTGGATAAGGCCAATCGAACGACATATTTATTTGGAGCCATACAGGACAGGTTCTGCAGAAGAAGGCGATTCCGATGCCTGACGCTAACTAATCCGAAATTTCCATTATGCAACGATGGCGTCGCGCCTTCTCGCCGGAGAAAGAAATGTGTAGTAATAAACCCCTTTCCCTACCGTCGAGAAGGCAGGAAGCAACCGGACAGTGAACTTATAGATATAGACTGAGTTTTAGCCCGGTTGCTCCCTGCGTCCTAAGGGACGCGCGACGCCGGAGCATCGAACCAGCTAATCGCTTAGAATATAAACCTCGACTCGCCGATTGAGAGCGGATTTGGGGCTGGCGGCGTCGAATTTTGGGCGCTCCTGACCGAACCACTCGATAGACATATTATCGAGAGGGATACCGCATTTTTCGGAGATGTAATTCGCTACAACCTGGGCGCGCGCTTTCGAGAGGGCGTTATTATCGGGGAAATCCGGGGTTTTAATTTTGATAATATCGGTATGCCCTTCTATATATAGGCGCGTGTCTTTATCGATTTGGTCGCAAAGCTCATCGAGAGTATTGCGCGAATTATCGCTGAGTTTGGCTATTCCCGTTTCGAAATAGACTTCGGTCACGAAACTACCGTCGATCATATCGTCGAAAATATCGCTTCCGGTTGCCGGCGGTTTTTGGATTCCGGGTTCTTCCGGTTCCGGCACGGGTTCAGGACGTTCGATTTTCGGGATTTCGAGAGTGACGCCAATCCGATGCGTATTATCGAGATTGTCATTCGTGACGAAGGCGTAATCTACGCGGAAGAAAGCGATACGTAATCCAGCGCCTGCGGAGAAATCTTTTCGGTCGATACCGGTGCGCAGATAAACATATTTGAGAAGAAGGAACTCCACGCCGAAATGCGGATCGAGCGAAACCGGTCCGATTTCCGCGATACCGTCGATATTCTCGAATCGAGTTTCAAATTCGCCGGTAAGAGATAGGCCGCCACGGACCGCATCGATTGGGATGTCATATCGCGCGCCCCACCAAACAGAGGGCATCTTTGTCTCCCAGGTTCCAGTTGACCATCTAATGTATGTGCCCGATACGTCGCGAATTGCCGCTCCCAGAACGAGATTCGGTCGATACTTATACTGCGCGCCGATATCGAAACCAAAACCGAACGCTGAATATTCGCCGATATAGCTTTGCATATGTTTCAACGAAACCCCAAGGCGCAATTTTTCGCCATAATTCCGTCCCGCGCCGAGCGTGAAAAGGTAATCGCCCTCGGTGCGATAGTATATTGCTTCCGGTCGTATTTGCTCACCGGGATCCCACGTGCCGTTGCCCTCGCCGGGATCGCCCGAACCGGGTATTCGGTCGGGACCGTAATCGTAGAACATCGTAGTATCGGTAAAAGGGAGATTTTCGGTTGCGTTACGGAAAAAGCCGACGGCCCATTGAGTTTCGCCGAGACGTTTGCCAATAGCGCCCGCATCAATTTTATAGAGGCCGGCATACATATCGGCATGCATCAGGTAGATTTGCGGTCTTTCGGAAAGCCCCGATAATCCCGATGGATTCCACCAGAGTGTTTGCAGGTCGGAATCGAAGACGGTGAATGCTCCGCCCATCCCTGCGGCGCGGACACCCACGCCGAGGTCGGTGAATTCCCCCGCGTATTTGGTCGCAAAAACCGATGTTATCGACACTATGATTATTAATAAAACAACGAACCGAATCATGTAATTCATTTCGCTCCCTTCGACCTTAAAAAATACCCCGACGAACCGCCGGGGTCAAGGGATAAATATTTGACACCTTTTAACCGATCTTATACCGAAGAAGTGCACCGACTCCGCCGAATTGTGCTAATTCCCTTTTTATAGGTGGAATAAATTCAACATGCGCCGAAGTTGCTTCCGCCATGCTCGTTAGTTCTTCGGAAAGGGTTTCGTCCAAATCCATGTCCAGAAGTAAAATATCCACCTGGCCGAGTTGAAGAGCAGTGGTAGTATTCTCCACACCGGCAGTGGCGAGACCATTCCTGCGAAATTCGCCGATAAAGCGGTCGAGAATCATCGTTTCCTGATCCCGCTCGGCTTTAACCAATGCCGGGGTAATTTTACGCATGAATTCGTCGTCAGGGGAGGAGAGGTCCCATCTAATTGTATCGATTATGGCATCGCGCCATCTATGTGGAAACTCTGCCTCGATTGACGTGAGAATACGGTCGCGCCCGGCCATCAATATCCGCTTGACTCCTTCTTTTCGGAATAATCGATCGGCGGAGTCGGCCACTTCCTTTGCGAAGTGGAGAACCTGTTTGTCCCGCCGTCGTTGGTAGCGCATTTGCGACCATCCGCCTACTTTAGATAAATGGTGGATTTTAACGTTTACATCCTCCTCATCTTCGAGTAATTTGCCCGCCGAAATCATTATCCGCGCGCCAGAAGCGTCGGCCATTATCACGCCGACCGGCTCATATTCGTCCAGTTCCATCGCAAGCGGAAGTATTAACGCCTGATCGTCCACAGCCAGAAGCGGTTTGTGTGAAATTGTGAGCATAACACCTTTCGCATAACCCGCACCAAGGTCAGCGAAGAATGTTAATCCCGGTCCGCTAAAACGCTCTGCCTTTTTCTTTGCAATATATTCGAGAAAAAACTCCAGCGATGCTTCGAAATACTCGAGTTCTTCATCGCTCAACGCGTTTTTTAATTTAGTAGCTTCCTTTTCGATAAATGCTTCCGCGTTATCCCATCCTCTTTTAAGGTCCAAGTAAACTGATAGGACAGTCCTCTCGGACTGCTCGAGTAAGGCCAGTTCGCGGAGGATTTCCTCGGTTACGTGCATAGTCTTCCTTTCAGAATCGCCTCGGCGATTGCGAGGTCTTCCGAATATGTAATTTTAAGATTGGTTCGCGAGTCTTTGACAATTTTCACGGCGTGCCCAATTCTCTCGATAAAAACGCTGTCATCGGTTGCCGGGGTTAAGATCGACGAGGATATCGCCTCGGTAATCAGGTCCCGGCGAAACACCTGCGGTGTCTGCACAGCCCAAAGCCCATTTCTATCGACCGTTCCGACAATATAGTCGCCATCGACCGATTTCAACGTATCGGCCACCGGAACACCGAGAACCGCCGCGCCGCTTTCTTGCGCAGCCAGAATCGTCGCTTCGATGTCTTTCCTTAATACTAAAGGTCTGGCAGCATCGTGAATCGCAACGAAATCGCAGTCGTCCGGAACTAACCGGAGTCCGTTTCTGACAGAGTCCGTGCGCATCTCGCCACCGGTAGCTACAATAAATGGCTTTGCGAGATTAGATAATGCCGTTGCGATTTCATCCTCAAATCCACTCGGCGCAATGATAACCAGATTAGTAATCGATTCGACGGAAGCCATAACCTCGGCTGACCATAAAACTATCGGCGAACCGGCGATTTGGATTAACGCTTTCGGTATATCGGCCCCAAGCCTTTGCCCAGAACCAGCCGCGACTATTATTGCAGTAACACTCATAGCGAGAATAATACTGCGAATACATATCTTTCGCAAGGTCTAAATTTGGGGGCGTCGGGTCTTCTCCTGCCCATCATATCACGCCTAACTACCTCGACGGATAAAGTTGCATATTGCGGAAATTTCCTCTATCCAAGGCGCAGGAGAAGACCGAGGCAGGCCGGGTGCTACCGTAATGGGATTTCTTTTTGCAATCAGTTTCTATAAAATTACTTCTCTCTCGATTTATAGGCCCGGCCTGCCTCCCGACCCCGCGTCTGTGGATAACGATTTTCGTGGATAAATAGAAAACTACCAAATATCTATGATGTCCTGTAATCTGGGGCGGGGTCGGCGACGCCCCCCGAGCGCGAAAACTCGGACTTATTTTTTTTGATGACTATACTCTTATAAATCCTTGACCTTGAAGAACCGCGTATCTATATTGGATTAATGTAAAACTATAACCCCACATAAAATGGAAAAACCAGTAGTAAACCTCCAACTTGCCATCGAACACGGACTTACGGAAGATGAATTCAACCGGATTTGCGAATATCTCGGCAGAACGCCCACATTCCCTGAACTCGGCGTTTATTCCGTAATGTGGAGTGAGCATTGCAGTTATAAGAGCTCCATAAAATACTTGAAAACGTTACCTCGGGAGGGCGAACATGTCCTTGCGGGCGCGGGGGAGGAGAACGCGGGCGCACTCGATATCGGAGATGGGAAAGCCGTGGTTTTCAAAATCGAGAGTCATAATCACCCGTCCGCGTTGGAACCTTTTCAGGGCGCGGCCACCGGTATCGGTGGCATTCTTCGCGATGTTTTCAGCATGGGCGCGCGCCCGGTAGCTGCGCTGGACAGCCTGCGATTCGGCGAATTAGCTTCGCCAAAACAACAGCACCTTTTTAATGGCGTCGTCGAGGGCATCGCGCGATATGGTAACTGCTTCGGTGTCCCGACAGTCGGGGGAGAGGTCGTGTTTGACCGCGCATATGCAGGGAACTGCCTTGTTAACGCTATGGCCGTCGGTATCGTAGATATCGATAAAATTATGCCCGCGCGGGCATCCGGAATCGGCAATCCGGTATTTATTCTCGGTGCATCGACCGGGCGCGACGGTATCCATGGCGCGACCTTCGCCAGTGTCGAGCTTTCCGAGGAATCCGCCGAGGACCGCTCCAGCGTGCAAATCGGCGATCCATTCCTCGAAAAACTGCTGATGGAAGCAACACTCGAAATAATCGAACAAAATCTCGCAGTCGGAATCCAGGACATGGGTGCGGCGGGTATTTGCTGCAGTTCGTCAGAAACCGCAGAATCAGGCGGTGTCGGGATAGAACTCAATCTCCGCGAAGTCCCGCTCCGCGAGGATGGTCTAATCCCATACGAAATCCTCCTTTCCGAAAGCCAGGAGCGAATGCTTGTTATCGCAAAAGCAGAATGCGCCGACAAAATCCGCGAGGTTGCTACTAAATGGGACCTACATATCCGCCAAATCGGAACTGTCACCGAAGGCGACCGTTTCGTCTGTAAATGGGACGGCGAAACCGTCTGCGATATCCCTGCTTCCTCGCTCGTTCTCGGGGGAGGAGCGCCCGTTTACGACCGGCCGTTTAAAAAACCGGATTATATAGATCGAATCCGCGAGTGGACCTCGAATATTCTCGATACATCTAACCTCGACCCTGTCGATACGCTTCGCATAATACTCTCGATGCCCACAATAGCTTCAAAAAAATGGGTTTACGAACAATACGACCATCAGGTAGGCACCGCCACTGCGATTAAACCCGGTTTCGACGCCGCAGTGATGCGCGTGAAAGGCACTTCTACTTTCATCGCGACAGCAACCGATTGCAACGGGCGCTATTGCTATCTCGATCCATATTCGGGCGCAATGCAGGCTGTTGCCGAATCCGCGCGCAATGTAATCGCGACCGGCGCGGAACCGATCGGCATTACAAATTGTCTCAATTTCCCAAATCCTGAAATCCCAGAACGTTTCTGGCTTTTTGTCGAGTCCGTTCGCGGGATGGGCGACGCATGTCGCGCATATAATGTCCCTGTAACCGGTGGAAACGTAAGTTTTTACAACGAATCCCCGGAAGGCCCGATATACCCGACACCCACGATAGGTATGATCGGAAAAATTGACGGTGAGGAGAAAATTATAGGGGCTTCGTTCCGCGAAAATTGCGCTATTTATTTGATAGGCGAAACGGACGAAACGGAACTCGGCGGCAGCGCCCTGCAAAAATCGCTTATAGAAATACCGCTCGGTTCACCGCCGAGGATCGATATGACCACTGAACTGAGAGCTTATAAATTCATCAAATCAGCAAATGCGGCGGGTTTGATCGTAAGTTGTCACGACCTCTCCGATGGCGGACTCGCTATCGCGCTCGCCGAATGCGCGATTTGGGGAAATGTAGGCGCGGTAATCGATCTGCCGAAACACGACGACATCACAAAATTCCTTTTCTCCGAGTCTCAAGCAAGGTATTTAATATGCGTTTCCGAAAATAAAACAACCGATTTCGAGGAATTAGCGGATCAAATCGGGCAAACGTGTTTCAGATTGGGCATGGCAGCAGGTGACAGGCTCGAAATCGCCGATACTTCAATCTCTGTAAATGAACTTACTGATATATACTACAATGTAATACCCGGCTTAATGAAAGGTAATATCTAAAATGAAACTACTTATCCTATTAATTTCATTAGTGTTAGTATTAGTGTGTTTTGCCGAAACCCCTCTCGAATACATTGGTAGCGAACTCTGGGCAAATTTCGAGTGTTTACTCGCAGAGGGAAACTACCTATACGCGGGATTCCCATATGGTGTAGGCGTTTTCGATGTCTCCGATTCGATGGATTGCTTCCTAACAGAAATAAATTACATTGGAGAGCAAATTTCGGATATCTCAATATCCGGTAACTACTTATTTGCCGCCGCTCATAATATGGGTCTCGTCGTTTTCGATAAATCCGACCCGGAGAATATCATTAAAGTCACGGAACTCGCACTTATGGACGAAGTAGTTACTATCGAAATTGAAGGAAATTACGCCTATATCGGCGGAAGGCTTACCGGCCTTCATGTCGTGGACATATCCACTCCCAATACACCGTCGAGAGTAGGATTCTTGACTGTCACCGGCGGAATCAGCGATATCGTTGTAGATGCCGGATTTGTCTATCTTTTACGCGGATTGGGCGGTTTCAGCGTTGTCGATGCTACAACGCCCACATCACCGAGTTACCGGGGAAGCTATTCCTCGGCTACATATTTGAGAGAGGGAGTAAAACTGGGAGATCACGTCTTTGTCGCCGCAGATATTTCAGGAGTTATTGTTCTCGATGTCAGCGATCCTACCTCGCCGACTTCTGTAGGTAGCTATCCCGCGCCATCGAGCCAGCCGATGGTTAGTATCGATATCGAGGGAACCACGGCATATGTTGCCGCAGGCAATTATGGTATCGCTGAAATCGATATTAGCTATCCATTATCGCCAAGTTATATCGACCATTACCCAATGAGTATCACAAGCGCCCTCGAAGTCGAAGTATACGGCGGTATGCTCTATTTAGCAACCACCGAAGGCTTGAGAATACTCGACGTTGCAACCGATCCGTCTGACATGGCATTCGTTAGTAGAGAAGATCGTCACCCGGATGTAGATTATATCTGGGCGAGTGGCACGCGCATGATTACTTGTGCGGGCGGTTTTGGAATGGATTGTTTTAATATGCCGGAGATGTGGAATCCAACTTTAACCTTCCATTACGGCGGCGGAATGAACTTCGATGGTGCTTTCTACCTCTCGGATTATATTTACGCGGCCGCAGGTTCGGACGATCTGATGATATTCGAATCCGAGGGACTTTATGATTTCCCGACTCCAATAACCTCGGTAGCTGTTGCCGGAAACGCAATCGATGTCCAACTCGATTATTCCTTATGCTATGTAATGACTACGGCTGGAATATCACAGGTCAATGTTTACGATCCCACGAGCCCATCGGTGATAGCGGAGGGCGACGCATCCGATCCGAAAGCCTTTCATGCAACTCCCGCATTCGTTTACGTTTGCGATGAAGACGATGGATTCCTGATTTTTGATCCATTATCGATGGGTCTATATGGCAGTGACGCTTCGGCAGCCGGTTACGACTATACCGAACTAAACGTGGTCGGCGATTACGCCTATGCATCCGCAGGCAACGACGGGATAATAATTTTCGATGTATCTAATCCCAGCGCTCCCTTCATCTCGGCGGAATACGAGACCGACGACGACGCGGAAGGCATCGCAATATCCGGTGATTGGCTTTATGTCGCAATGGACCGCGATGGAGCTGTGCCATATAGAATTCTCGCACCGGGGGATTCACTCATCGAATACGATGCTTTCGATACAGGGGGGAGGGCGAACGACATCCATGCGGACTTGAACTATGTGTTCGTTGCGGATAGGGACGCACTTCTGATTCTCCGCAACACCGAATACGGCATCGAGGAGGACGCGCTACGACCAACCGATTCCGAAATCGGGGTTTATCCCAATCCATTCAACAGCTCTTGCCGTCTCGATGTCCCGGCGAATGCGCTTATCCAAATATACGACATAACCGGCAAACTCGTTTCATCGCCGGTGCAGTTCGAGGGCAACTATAGGGATGGTATAATCTGGACACCCCCGCCTGAATTGCCGTCAGGCGTGTATTATGCGAATGTAGCCACTCGCACCGCCCAATTCGGCGCGAGGTTAGTTTTGTTAAAATAACAAACAAATGCTGGAGGTCTTTGTCATGCAAAGGTTTATTATCACTGTATTAGGTTTGTTTTTCATCGTTGCGACGCTTATCGCCACGCCCAACCTATTAATCGACGGTGTGGAATCGGCGGTTATAGAACCGCCTTGCGAATTCGAAATCACTGCGGATTTCTCCGTTCCCGGGGGAACTCTCGTGTTTCGCCTTTATTTCGATAATAACGGAAATCGGGTGCCCGAAAGTATCGAGATGATTCAATACTTCAAACTCATCGATGGCGTCCCGCCAATCGGGTGGGTGGATGACAACCATATCCCCGGCGATTTCGACTCTACCGCAAACGGCGAGATGACCAATATTTCATTCATGGATGAAATGGTGCCATTAGGCGATATGGTTATAGATACCCTATATTTTTATCTAATTGCAATCGATGAAAGCGACGGCACCGCCGATACGGCTATCATGAAAACGCTACCGACGGTGGAGGATATCGACCCGATACCCCCGTATATCTACGGCACTCTTTATTCAGCCCTGGATAGCGCGGAAGTCGTCGAGCCGGCATTCTGCCTTATTCCAGAACTCGACGAAGTCGTAGTATTGGTCGATACAAACGGCCGTTACGTAATGGAGGTTCCGGATCGAGACAGCGCATATACAGTTAGGGCGATCCCTCTCGACGGCGATCATATTACTACAATGATGCCTGTCACTTTCGGTGCTGCGGATGATAGCGTGCAATTGGATCTCGTCTGCAATGCTCTACCACAGCATATTTATGGCACTATTACACTCGACGGCGCTACTCCGGTTCCAGGATTTTTAATCATCTTCAGTATGAATATGACGACTTATTCAATTTCTGCGGCTATCCACGATCAGACTACCGGAGAGTATATGTTGCCGGTAGAACCCGGAAGCACAAACGTCAGTTTCCTCGATTATGAAAACATCCCGACAGGCTATTTCCCATTCCCGATGTCATATACTGTATATGTTCCTCCAACTGGCGATGTTTCCGATATAGATTTCGATCTACAGCCTCTCGACGCTGCGATTTCAGGAACAGTTATAGATTCTTCTCTTCACGGCGATGCCGAAAATGAAGGTCTCTGGATATATGCCGACGGCGGTGATTTCGGTGATTTCGTAGCGAGAACAGACGAGGACGGTAATTTCATAATCCCCGTAAAAGGCACAACAGAGGGAACTTACCATATCACTATCGATACCTATGGTTACGACGTCTATCCGTGGGAATATGACGATATTTTGGTCGATGTCGGCGATACGGTTGAAGGATACAATTTCGTTCTAGGCGAAGCGTGGATAACAAACAGCATCTCCGGCGCTGTAGTCGATATCGATGATACGCCGGTCGAAGACGCTATTGTGATAATCCGGAACGAAGAATTGCCGTTCAAAAAGGCGTGGCAGGCGGTATATACCGACTCGATGGGGGAGTATGAGTTCACAAAACTGCCACCGTGGGAGGGCGTATGGTTCCTCGGAACATATAAGGATAGTCTCGGCTTACAAACCCCGCCGATGATAACGATATTGGAATTGCCAGACGATACCGTAGTTACAGATGCCGACTTCGCTTTCAGTCTGTCCGGCATAGAAAAAACAATGCCGGCATTGATGAGAGGTTTCGAGCTTGAAGAGGTTTTTCCGAATCCCTTCAATGCTACCGCTCGAATTAAACTGACTGTTTTTAAAAACAGTCCAGGAGTGCGGGTTTCTCTGTTCGATATTCTCGGACGCAAACGTCGCGTTATTCACGACGGGCCGTTGAGTAGCGGAACTCATGAACTCGAAATCGACGGTCGAGGACTTAGTTCGGGGATATACTTCGTGAAAGCTCGCAGTGACGCCATTTCGCAAACGCGCGAAGTGCTCCTTATAAAATAGCGATATTCGACGCGAAAAAAAATCTTGAAAATCGGGCATAAAATCGATAACGTAGTATATAGACATGAAATATCGAATATATGCACACGATAATCGCAATATGCAAAATGCGGGACAACTTTGCGGAAAACGATTATTCTCTATTTAAGCAAATGCTTGCGGGAGTAGCAGTTACGAATAATAAGCTTGTGGCATGTTTATTGCGCAATTGTTAAGTGAGATGGTATATCGACTAAATACAGGTAGTAAACGAGGCTTCACTCTCATCGAGTTGATGGTTGTTGTAGTAATTGTAGGTGTCCTGGCGGCCATCGCCATTCCGAAATTCTCCGAAGCCGCTCGCAAATCGAAATACTCTCAGGCTCGTCTTCATTTGAAGCGCATGTATCAAGCACTCGATAATTTCTATGCCGAGCGTGGTTGCTATCCAAAAGATGTATGGCCGAATATCAATCCTCCCGGGCTTGTTCCGAATTATCTCGACGAATGGCCCGGTCCGGACAGAGATCCGCTGAATGCTGTTTACGATTACGAACAATGGCCGATAGGGGGCGGGGTTAGTTGGATTGGAGTAGTTTATGTCGGTCCGGACCTTCTCCACGACGGCGGAACTAACGCCGGTAGTTATTATACAAGGCATGGAGGTCGCGGCGATTTACTTGATTTCGGTAACGACGTATATATTGTCGTCGATTTGGCAGGAAAACCTTGCCCATAGCTCTTTTTTCTTACTAATACGCGTTAATTAAAACTCCGTCCTTCGGCGTTTTTTTTTGATGATGTCGTCGCGATTATAGGATATTCCGTCACATATATAGTTTGGGCGAAGGCAATCATAAGTTTTTGATCCAGAACTGCGAGCCGCAGTTTCGATAATCCAAATTTCATTGGCAGTTTGGCTTTCGGATTTTTTCTCGAGCTTGTTCTTGCCAAATTCAATTTTGCATATGGGAAACGTAAGCGAAGCTAAGGTTTCTTATACTTGCTAGTCCTAAAAGAGCGGGAAAAAACCAATCGAGGATCGTTCCGGGAGTTTTTCAAATGAGGGGGAGAAGAAGGAGTTGTTATTTTTTAGATTTCAGGTTTACATAATATCTCTTATGAAGGATTAAATGTAATAAAATAGACGGCTTCCTTATCCTATGCGCCTTTAGCTGTAGCACTATGAGACGTATATTCGAGTAGCTTCGAGATATTATACTTCAACTCGCTACGTGGTGAAATGAGATCGACAAAACCACGCTCTATAAAAAATTCCGAACTCTGGAATCCCTCAGGTAACTCCTGACCGATAGTCTGCTGGATTACCCTGGGGCCTGCGAATCCGAGAAGCGCACTCGGCTCGGCGATAATAATGTCACCTAAACTTGCGTAACTCGCCATCACTCCGGCAGTTGTGGGATAAGTAAGGACGGAGATAAATGGTAGTCCCGCATTATGAAGCAAAGTAAGCGCAGTGCCGGTTTTTGCCATTTGCATAAGGCTGAGTATCGATTCTTGCATTCGAGCGCCTCCGCTTGCGGAGACTATTACAAGAGGGATTTTCCTATCAATTGCGCGTTCGACCGCACGAGCAATTTTCTCGCCAAGTGCGCTACCCATCGAGCCACCGATGAATTTGAAATCCATTAAAGCGAGGCTTGTTTGAATACCGTTAATACTACCTATTCCACATATCACAGCTTCATTGAGACCAGTTTTCTCATGCGCTACTTTAAGTCTCTGCTCGTAAGGTTTTGAATCGACAAATGTTAATGGATCAACAGATGTAATATTACTATCGTATTCTTCGAATACCCCATCGTCAACAAGTATTGAAATATATTCCTTCGAGCCGATTCTGAAATGGTTGCCGCATTTACTGCAAACCCAGAATCCACGTGCGAGTTCGCGTTTATATATTATCTCTCCGCATGCGTCACATTTTGCCCAAAGGCCGTCTGGCACTTCTCTCGGTTGCTGCGATACAGGACCCAAGTGCTTTTTTTTAAACCAGGCCATTTTTAAATCTCCCGGATATATTCATTTTGAGTAATATAGGTGAATTTAAGATAGTGTCAACCCAAATCCTCAACTGCGGCGGAAAGAACGTCCCATAAGGCCTTTGACGATTGCTTCGATATTTCCATAACCTCGTCGTGCGTAATATCTGTATCGTAGTTTTGATTTGTTTTCATAACATTTGCAATACCTGCGATACCTGCAACGCAAAGGCCCAGGTTTCGGGCCTCCGTGGCCTCCTTGGTCGTTGACATTGAAACCCAATTGCAGCCCATTGAACGCAGCATTTGCGCTTCGGCAGGCGTTTCGTATGTTGGTCCCATTACGCTACAGAACGTTCCACCAACAAGTTTAACACCGTTATCTAATGCAGCATCCGAGATAATATCCATAAGCTTTTGATTATAAATAGGATACATATTACTCATCGGATGTTTATTCAACAGAGGAATTTCTATTTGTTGGAAATCCAGGTGGTCTCGAATAAGCCCCAGCGATCCCGGCGCTGTTTTCGACAACAACGAGCCAACGGAGCAAGTTAGTATCAAGTTCTTGATATTCAGCGCATTAACGAGTCTTACCTGAAAAAGCAATTCGTCCGGGGAAATACCTTCATAAAGGTGAATACGTCCGGAAAAAGCGAGGACTAATTTGTTGGAATTCAAGAACTTGCCTAATATTAGTTGACCTCCGTGCCCGACTACTGTCGTCAGTGGAAAACCGGGGATATCGGCGTAATTCCATGATAATAAAGTAGTTACGAATTCATCCATCCCCTGGGCTAATCCAGAACCGCAGACGACTGCGAGTTCGAGAGGTAAAGAACGGTTCAATCCGTTATCGTTCAGCCAATTAGCAGCGTTATAGACTTTGGGGTTTAGCATCTTGGCTCCCCGGGTAAAAAATCTCGAAGATATACCGGCGATATATCGCTCAAATCGGATTCTCCGTATTTCTCGTATAATATTTGGCCCAAACATGCAACAGAAGCGGCATTTGGAAATTCGAATCGCGTTTGTGTTGAAATCGTATCTTTACTTGATAGATTATTATAATTACCTCCTACATAAAGAGATACACCAACACTATTGCATAAAGACATGAAGTCAGCGAGCTTATAGATTGCCGGCTCGATAATTACAGCAGGCAGGTTGGACGGTTCATCATTGTAAACAGCGGCGAAAACCTCTCCACGTTTAGCATCGAACAACGAAGCTACATTTTCGGAAATGTGAATATACGGATACGCAGCGGCCATCAGTGAATCCACGCCAACAATAGGCACTCCAAGCGCTAAACAAAGACCCTTTGCAGTAGACAATCCAACTCTAAGTCCGGTGAAAGTTCCCGGCCCGATCGAGACGGCGATAAGCCCTATATCGATTTGCGGGATAGACACTTCGTGACACAGAAAATCAATATAAGGAACCAACTTCTCCGAATGTGCGGCATGCAGGGAAATCGATATCTGCACCATTATTCGTTCGGATTTGGTATCGTAAAGCGCGACGGAACCCATGGAAGTCGATGTTTCTATCCCTAATATAATCATATAGTTACTCAAGATCACTTAATGTAGTTTTCGTCGATTCGTTTTCCATTCCGGTCGGTCCGGTTGTCCTGTCCAACCGTGCGCCGAAATCCTCGACATTTTGCATAAATTCATTTAATTGCGAATCATCGGGACGGTTTTCGTAACCGAGTCGCCTACCGATTGCTATCCAGTCGAATTCGACATCGCTCGATCCGTCGAAAGACTCGCGCACAACGAAGCCCTGTGCGGATCGCTCTGAGACATATAATTGGCGACATTCTCCGCTTGGCGAAACCGTAATCTTAATAGGGATTTCAGGCGAAATCGCCTCGACGAAAAGCCGTTCGAACTCAACAATAGCCTCTCCCCCTGCGAGTTTTGCGGTTCCCGAAGCTACAAACTCGACATCCGGCGATTCCATCGCATAAAGCCTTTCCCAACCTCGAGAAGTGCTGATAGTTGCGGCCTTAAAGCCAGATGCGCCGATATCGCCATTTGCGAAAACGCCGTAACCAACTAAATTAATACCGAGCACACCCGCGTAGGTGGCCAAACTCACACACTCTCCCGCAACGCCGTTACTGAAAGAACCGCCATAGCCGTAAACTCCCGCAGCGTCGATACCCTCCGTTTCGCCGAATACGCCGTATTTTTCGGCATCGGTGTTGTATGCCGCACCGTAAACGCCCGCAACACCTGCTATCGTGCATGTCGTAAGGCCGCGAACGCCGTCGTTATTGTTCGCGGAACCCACCGCGCCGACATCGAGACCGCCGCGACCGTAAACACCGGTGCTTATCATCGGATGACCGACAACAGTCGTGCCATAGTATCCAAGATAGCCTGTGCCCGCGCCGGTTTGCTCCTGGCCGTAAACAGCGCTCGTAAGACCCGCACCAACGAGACCACAACCTCCGATTGGGATATTATATACTGTTATATTATTTCCTAAACCAAGCGCACCGATACCATCGGCAGCAGCAGTTGAAAGGAAACAACCTCCGTAGCCGCCCGAACTCGAGCCGATAGGCGTTTCGCCGTAAATGCCGTAATAGCCCGCGCCGAAACGGCCTAACGCACCGCTAACATCGTTGTAGCCGACCGCACCGGAACCGAGTAGCAAGCCCGTGTGAAATTCCCCACCGAAATAATCGCTACTCGTTAGAATCAAACCTTTACCAGTGCCGCTCCATGAGCTGTTCCAGTAATAATAGCGGTCGATAAGAGGTGTCGCACCTTCGTAGAGCGAGTCCGCTATAGACGGTCTCCCCCAGTCGTCGCCGGAGCCGCCCGAACCGGCGAGAATACTCTCCTGCACTGCAGTAGTGAGGTCGTTCCAGGCGATTTCGTTGTCGAGAATCATGCCGGATATTATCGCGTTAGGTTGAAGCTCGTTTACGTAGCGCGAATCTATTTCTGTGGTATCGATCCAGATAGAATCGTCGGAAATGCCTATACCGTAGCTTGCGCCAACATTCACGGTGTCCGTCGTTCCCCAAAGACCATAGCCTGCGGCGACATTGATTATAACCGTGCCCGTATCGATGGCTCCGGCTCTCATAGCATAGGGAACTGAACTTAGCGGTTGCCGTGGCGATAGGACCTCACTCTCGACGACTATCTCGACCCAATATGGTTCGGTAAAGCTAAGCCCCGCCGGAAACGGCGTCGTCTCACCGAGAACAACGTCAAATAGACCTTTCACGACCGAAACGCCCGTATGTGATTCACTCCATAGAGCAGCTCCACCGGATGCGACGTCGAACAGCCGAAACTCGACATTGGTTGCCCCGTCGATAGCGACGCCGCCGGGATCGGTAATCTTGCCCTGATAGTTAATTGTTCGCGGTATATCCGCAAACACAACCACGGCAAGAATCGAAATTATAATCAAGATATTTCTCATAGTAACTCCTTCAAAACTCCATCAATAATAATACCGAAACGGTCGATGAGCAACGGTTTTTCACAAATCGATTTACTTATATCAAGATGTGGCTGATCGGCTTGTATCCTGCGTTGCTATAATTGCCTGCCTACCGTTGTTGCATCACGATACAGTTTCGCTTGTTTATCGGCTTTCAAATTTACGCTGTGCTATACGAGCGTCGGACCGGTCGGTTCGCGGATTT
>Ga0272441_10005505_pt1 | contig 21956 bp, 12 predicted proteins | sample SSMProp6N_FD_193582 | JGI IMG/M metagenome (GOLD analysis project Ga0272441, IMG submission 193582) | Marine sediment archaeal communities from Little Sippewissett salt marsh, Falmouth, MA, United States - SSM-Prop-6N | ecosystem: Environmental > Aquatic > Marine > Wetlands > Sediment ... | reverse complement strand
TCAAGGATATCGACAATCGTTCTCGTATATGGTTTTTTAGATGAAATAAATGCATACCATTCAGCAAAAATGTTATTCTCATTTGAATCCCAATCATCAAAAGTAAAACCAGTGGTATTGTCATATTTGTATAGGTCACTATAGTATACATCACTTATGTATTTACTTTCACCTCCATCATTTAAATGGGAATATCGAATTGGGACATGCCAAGAAAAAATATTCTGCCCGTTCATACCACCGAAAATAAGCACATAGGTAGCACCCCATTCTTCAACAGCATGTTTGATAAAGTATTTAATTTTCTCTTGTTGATCTCTACCTTCATATTCATGATATATATCTTCAGTTGTGACAAGCTTGGTTTTAATATTCATGGTTTCCTTGTGGGTTATTAGTGGTTGAATATACGAAGAAAATTGGAATGGTGATATAATTACCAGGTCATATGCATCAGGAAAAACAATGGGGGTTTCTACGGTTTCATAATGGATGTTAATTTCCATGCTGTTCGCATAATTCATGAGATCTTTTTCAGGTGCGTATCTTATGGGATAAAGCCGTAGTGTTAAATATGTTACATGTTCCGTTCCATTAAGACCAACACCTATGTTATACTTGAACCATGTAGAGGGATAAAAAGCATCAGAATTATAAAAAAAGTTCTCTGTATGTGTTTTTGCAAAGGCCTTGCTATTTGAAAGTGATAGGGGTTTAGAGGCCAAACAGAGCTCTTGTTCAACAATTTTCTCTTGAACACCTTGTGGAAAGCAGGATACTTGGGAGATAATGGTTCCTATGGGTAATATATATGTTTTGGTGATTATTGGGATGACTGGCTGACCAGGATTGTTAACATAGGTATCAGCCTCTTTTAATGTTATTGAATTTTGATATTCATTTTCTAAAAGTTTTGGTTCTGAGAAGTGGATTACCTCTCTTATTTCATTCAATAGACATTCAGTATTAACGTCAGCAATAATACGAGTTTGTGATTGAGTAGTTTCGGCTTTTATAATAAAAAAACTTGATGATATAAGAAAGAGTAATATGCATATGGTTTCTATTTTTTTCACTGGAAACCCTCCAATAATTACAATGTATTTTACTCATTTAAATATTACTATTATTATTTATAGAACAAAAAATAGAATTATATCATATTTTATCACTGAAAAAATGGATGTTTATAATGAATATTAATATAATTATAAAGCGAGTATTGTCTCTCGGGGAATGTTATAATTAAGAAGAATGATGGATGTTTAATTGAATCCAAAGGTTCGAAAGACGAATTCATACATCGTTGGTAAATCACGCCAGAGAGTACCTCCATCTCTGGTGAACCAAAAGCTTCCGGGTTGGTATTGATCACCAAACGCATAGCCCCATTCATAGCCAAAACTGGTGGTAACCGTGCTTGGCGCTGGTGGAAGGACAATGAAAAGATTTGTATCCAGATCGATTGTAACGTCCTCAAAGTCTAATTCTATCCATTGCCAGCTACTTGCTAATTCCTCTGGATTAAATGAAAGGGTATCAAGTAACACTCCTTCTGGATGATCTGTTCGAAGTTCAACGGTGAGGTTGAATTCAGGTGTTCCAAATTTTCGTATATATATCTGTGTATATGTTAAGAGGTTACAATTGGGTGTAAAGTTCTGTGCTGCACCCCAATCCCCATCCCATGTGTGACGTACTGGGAAACCACGGTTGAAGATAGATTGATTGATATCAATGACTTCAGAGGGACCAATAATAAGAGTGGTATTACAGCAATCACTATTGGAATCATTATCTACCACCGTAAGATCAATAGGATACGTCCCATTTAACTGAAATAGATATTCAATATTTTCACCATATGAAGGTGAATTATTTCCTATGTTCCATGTCCAATTAACAATAAAACCATCAGGATCAAATGAAGTACTATTGAAGTATACTATTTGATTAATAGAAGGATTTAAGGGTGCATAATCAAATGCTGCTATTGGTGGAAAGGCTTTTTGAATTTTTACATAGTCACCAGTGATTATTGATTGATGAACATTGATAAATCCTTCAGTTGATGCAATAATGTATTTGATAAATTCATGATTCACATAGAGTTTATATCTGGCATGCGGTTCTAAATCAAATATGATGTGGTTAGATGAGTTATTTAATGCAAAAAAACTCATTTTTTCTAGATAAGAACCGTTTTTTGTTTCATTATTTGCAAACCATATCGTATAATTCTTAAATAATAATCCAGAAGCATTTTGCTCAAAAGATTCAAGTAATTGAGCATTTGAGGAAGGCCAATTCGTATGATTTCCTAAGGATAATATATTTAAAAAGCGGTTATTAATAGAGGGATTTAAGGGGGAGATGTCTAATCGACCTTCTCCTAATTTATACCCGCCAGACCAATTATCGGGTGGGATAAAAGTACCATAAACATCAAAAATTGGGGGGGTATCCAAGGTTACATCAATAGGAAGGATCACCTGACAGGCGAGTACTGTTTCATTGGTAGTAGTTGTTGCTATTGATCCGTTTATTTCAAAGGGGTTTACACTATGGAGATGCCAATTTATTTCCCAATCTGGATTTGCAATAGAAATTCTATCATATATGATAATATCTGAGGGTTTCATAAACACTACTTGTCGAGTAAAATCCTGAACTTTTGAATCTCGATAAGCATTCGTGGCATCACCCATCACATAATCAATATTTTCATCTGTGTAATACCTAAGGATATCACCACATTCATATTGTTCCATGTTATTTTGATACTGTACCAAATCAAGTGGTCCTCCAAATTCTTTCCGAATGAATCGTTGTCCCCCATCATTGATTTCCCCTGCAAAATTCTCATTTGGATCATAAACAGTGATCGTGTTGCTTGAAATAGTTCGTTGATAATAGCCATTATGATGGGAAGATCCAAAACTGTCATAGGCTCCGTTATGGATTGTTAGTTCATCTTGTTTGAAAATGGTAAAACTATTTTGATGATAATGATCATGGCCCCCACCAAAATCTCCACAATAAAAATTTACTATAGTATCGTTGAAATCCCAACCACTTCTCATGGATACTTGACCAATTCCTTTGAAATGTTTTGCTGTCCAATTAGGTGCTGTTGATTGAATACTAGGATCATACCATAAGAGTTCAGACCAAAGCTCCCATCGATCAACTCCAAATCCATCGGCATCTTGCTCATCAATTTTTTCTCCAAACCATTGTGCAATCCCACGGTTATATGTACTTGCAATCCAATCAGCAACCACTTTTTCATAACTACTGATATGAGCGGACCAACAATCATCTATTCGCTCTTGAGACATGTTTGGATGAGTTAACGCAATTCGATAATCAACACATTTCGGCCAAAACTGTGAATTTTCTATTAAATCCTCGCCTGTTGCTGAACGCCAAGATTCAAAGAAATACATCATATCCCGTAAAACAATACCCTCATAATCAGTCCCATAATAGTTCCCTCCATCTTCACTGCCAAAGTATTCCCAAATTGGCATAATATGATTGATGATGGGGGTACTACTTTCATTAAAAAAGGAAGGGGCACTTTCTAATTCATGATAGGTTGCTATTGCCCCTAAACATAAGGTTATCATTCCCCATCGCTCATGACCTTGAAACCAATTATGGGATCCATTAAAATATTCTGATACCCATGCCATATAGTCTTCTATACGAGATGCTATGGTGGTACGAAGCATTGGAGAAAGATCATTATACGTCCAATCATACCCGATTGATAAGGTAAGAAGTCGTTCACGATTAGGCATATCATCATCTGGAATATCCCAGTTAATCATAATATTCATCAATTCGATGGTCTTTATCAAATACGCAGTCTTTGAAGTAATGATATAACCAAATGCAAAAGCTTTCACATCAACATCTAAAAACCATTCAGGGGCATCAGTATAATTGTAATCTAACCACTCATCAAGATAAGTAAGAAATGTCTGCCATTGATTGCTATGGGTTGTATTCGCTCGTTGTCTAAGATACGGTAGGTCATCCTCTTTGAAAAATATTCGAGGATGTGAAGCATTGATTGAAAGAAGACCATCAGATTGTACATAAGGATTAATGCTAATAAATTGGTCAGATCTAGAATCTGCTAAGATGTTTGAATGAAAATACAGTCCAATTAAGATACAAACAATGCCAATAACCTTCATCTTTTTTCTTTGTAAATTAAACAGACGTATCCCCCAATTGTTCAATATAGTAATATTAAACAGTATCTAAATAAAAATATTCCGGTTAATATTTTATTAAATCCTTTCTAGAAGGACTAATTTTATATATGAAAAGAGGAGGGCATTTAAGACGATTACTTAACTGAGATTAACTCAAAATGTTTCTGAAGTATTTCTCCCTAACCTAAACATTTAATAAACATATAAACTACAAAAGCAGTAATAAAAAGGTGACTCTTGATATCAATATACTTAACATCTCAATTTATGTGTGTTATACCTATATTTGTATGATTTATACTATTAAATTTAGAGATATTCCTTTAGCTATCGAATTGGTTAAATATTCGTTTTATGACAATTGTTGCATAGCTTCCTTTTAGTAACGAAAACGACAGTGTAATCTTATGCTGTTGTTTACCATTTATAGCATTTAATTCATCATCCATAGGTACAGATATACTAAAGCCATCGGGTATAATAATAACAGGGCGTTTCCGTGTTTTAAAGAAATTTCCAGTCAATGATTCAATATCTAAATCCTCAAGTGTTATATTTTCATTAGAAAGGACTTTTGAAACAATTTTTTTGTCAAATTCAGAAAGCTTAACTTTATCACTAAGTGTGGGAAACACAGATGGAATCTTATCCAATTCCTCATCACTTAAATCCTGATAAAAATACAATAAACCAACCGCATATTCAACAGAATAGATTTTCTTTCCACGTACACAGAATCGTAAAATCTCTTTTACACATTCATTCCAAAGATAACTTTGATATGCGTTTACATACATCTCCCGGAGATTTGCAGGTATTTTCTTATAAGCCTCAAGCCAGCTTCTATTTTTTAGATACTCTTTTATCACTCGTGTTAAGACTTTATTACGAACAGAAACATTTTCAAGGTTAGACCAATGCATACGGATGTTTCTTTTTTCATTCTTCACATTTTTATTTTCAGATTTGGTATAACACGTTAAAAAAATCTTAACTGCAGCCTCATAATTTTTTTTAACTAGATATTTACCAATAAACTTATTATTAAAAACACTGCCAAAACGCTGCGAATCAAAATAGTTAGGTACGCCAAACAACGAGACATTTTTTGTTTTTTCATAAACACAATCAATTTCGTTATGCTTGATATCCCTAACAACAATACTAAACTTATTACCCTTAAGATCGCCAATTTTAATTTTCTTATTATGGTAACCAACAAAAAACAGCTTAAGTCTGTCTGTATCATGAAATTGTACTGAGTAATGAGTTGGGATGGAAATGTATTGCTTAGTTACTGCATGTTTATCTTTTAAACCTGCATAGCCAATCTCAAAAAAAGGAATACTTGTTTTCTCTGAAATTAAACGAATTGCATTAAATGCATCTAATCCTGTTTTTTTCATGATAAAGATTGAATGTGCTTTTTTTTCCTGGGAAAGTGTGATGTTGGGAATCTCCTCTACAAAAAAATCAGATGACAGTTGTTTTAATTTCATTTTATTTTCCATATGATATTACAAACATTAATATAAATTACTAACCTATAATTAAATGTTGAAAAGTTTGTAATTAATAACATATATCAAAAGAAATGGTAAAAAAATATTACTTTTTATAAACATTTTTCTAAAAAATTTTTATGCAGATAACGGAATTCAAACATATGTACTTGGCTAGAAAGGGCGGTATATCTATATTGAAAAAAATTAAAACCTTTCTTGAAGACGAGTTTTATCTATGAAAGCTAGGGTAAAAAAAATAAGAGGAGATTTAAGAGTTCTCTAGTGGAATCGTAGTAATTGCTGCAATAATATGAGCAAATAGGGATGATTTTCTAAAAAATTCTGGAATGGACTTTGCAATGATTTTATTTTTGGCATACTTACCAGGAAAGGATCAGACCATTCGCTCCAATCGTCATTGACATCCAAGACCCGTGCAATTATTGAATAATTTCCTTGTTCTTCCCATTGATGCGTTATCGTTATTTCTGTTCCACTGACCCATGGCTGTTCACAAGTCCTTTTTATCGATCCTTCCACAGTATTTCCAAAATCAACTTCTAAAATGGTAAGCGTATCATCTTCGTCTGGATCTGTTAAGGTAAATGTGTAATCATAAAAAGTTCCTGCTTTTCCATTCATAGGCCCATTTATTTCCGGTGGATTTGGTGTTGTATTATCAAAAAAAGTTAGTCCACTGACTGTTTTTATTTCATCAAAAAGATTTGGTGATGCTATTGCAAGAGGTATTATTGTTAACAAAAGCGTAATTACGAAAAAACTTATTATTTTTGATTCCTTATTTTTTATCATATATCAATTAATAATACTTTTTTTACTTTAAAAGGTACTTAATGTTAACTATTTTGAGTATTATGAAAAAATATTAAGAAGAAAGATGGGTTAGAAAATCTTCCACATCACAGATTCATCCTGTGCAATACGATCAAAAATATCATATGCTACTACTCTAATGGTATGCTTTGAAAAGCTGCGATCATCCCACATCATTTCAAACGGTTCATCAGGATCTGATTCAACGAGTTCATCATCAAGATAAAATTCTACCTTGGTAATTTGGTTTGACGTATTTGTTGTAATAAGGATATCTCCCAAGACGATGGTTGAAATAAAGGGCATTATTTTCTTTCCCTGTACATAAATACCTTTTTCTGGTGATTGTATGGTAATTGTGGGATCTTCATTTGAAATACCTTCTCTTCTCATTGATGGATCACCATAGAGATTGTAATTGTATAAATTCTTATATTCATAATACCAATCCACCCAACCATAGTTATAATGAACAAAGGATTTTGATTCGTAGAAGGCTTTTCCAACTGGTTCATATCCTTCTGGTCCATCGATCATATAATGATTGAATTCATAGCATAATGCTTCTGCACCAGCATGGTACTTGGTGAAATTAACGGTTATAGCAGCAGGTCGACTAGCACTGCAAACAGCAACAGCAGCTCCAAATGATTCTTTGATAAGCATATCCATTCCTAGATTACCATACCCTGTTGGTTCTGGATAGCCGACAAGACAAGACACTGCAAACACAATAGAGGGATAATCATCGTCTAATTTGGAGTATATATTTATTTGAGGTTTTCCAATAATCTCGTTTCCAGCATATTCAGGTATCCCATTTCCATTATCCCAATCCCAAATAGTACGGCCTACTGATGTTGCAGATCCGTGGCCTGCCCAATTGACCACTGCATATTTTCCATCTCGCCATTCTTCAGTAAAAGCAGGTTCTGTCAATGAATCCCAGTCATATTTCGATGGTGAAAGACCTTCCTGCTCAGAAAAATGATGTACGGTCCAATCATTCATTAAATCTTGTTCGATTGCATTAAGACAGGTAGCACCATCAATATCATGATCAATGTCATATTGATAGTTCTCATTTTTATAAAATAACATGGACCCTGCGTGTAATGCATTCTTTTTCCAATCACTGGTATCTTGTTCAAATGATACTATTTTATTCAACGTATACGTAATCTTACTCCTATCGCTTGTAGGTATCCTTCCTACAAATACCTCAGCGGTAAAATCCGGGTCATCTTCTCTGAATTCTCCGTAATAGCCATCTCCATCATTATCCCATGATTCTGCGTCACTAAAAGAGAGATCTGCATAGTAATAATCCGTAGGTACTTCGCCACCAGTTGCCCAATCATAAATATTAAATTGATGATTCAAAGGGTCTGGGTAACAATAACGCATGGGAATGGTTGCGTGATCTCCGACGATTAATACAAATTGGATACCCCATATTTGATAATACGATCTTAAGAAATTACGGATTTTTGCGGGTAAGTCACCGCCACGTTGATCCTGTATGAGGGGATCAGTTATTTTCATGATTTTAATATGAAACCCTAATGATGCTTTCCATGATAAAAAGGTTGATGCAATAATTGCTTCTTCCTCATGTTCAGTGGTGATGATAACATAGTTATAGCTATCATTATTTTTTGTTATACTTGCAGGGATAACATTCCTATTTGTCCCGTTATTTATTTTTGCATTTAGAGGAGCAATCACCAGAGATGCTGCTGCTCTTGTATGCAAAAGATCAATCTCATCATGTATTGTACCATTGAGTTGTTTTGATGGTACACTAGAAAACACCGATGATAATAAAATCAATAATAGTACGACTATACAATATTTTTTCATAATCTATGTCCCAGAATATTAAAAGTTATTTTGATTAATATATTTTTCCAATGGAACTTTTACATATAACCATAGGTTCGAAAGACAAATTCATACATGGTTGGTAAATCTCTCCAGAGGTTGCCACCGTCTCTTGTGAACCAGAAACTACCGGGTTGATATTGGTCACCAAAGGCATAGCCCCATTCATAGCCAAAACTGGTGGTAACTGTGCTTGGTGCAGGGGGCAGGACGATAAACAGATTCGTATCTGGTTCGATAGTAATGTCCTCAAAGTCTACTTCTAACCATTGCCAGCTACTTGCTAATTCCTCAGGATTAAAAGAAAGGGTATCTAGTAAAGTTCCTTCTGGATGATCTGTTCGAAGTTCAACAGTGAGATTAAATTCAGGTGTACCAAATTTCCGTAAATAAATCTCACAACTGGTAAGAGTGTTTAGTGTTGCAGTGAAGTTTTGTGCAGAACCCCAGTCACCATCCCAGGTATGACGGATGGGGAAACCACGATCATGAATCGATTGATTGACATCTATTCCTGTAACTAAAATATCTTTGCATATTGTATCAGTTGTACCTTGATCATCTTCAACCGTTAGACAAATACTATACATTGTAGGATTTGTATATTGGTGAGTTGGATTTTGAATATTACTTGTGGTTCCATCCCCAAAATCCCATGTCCAGTTCACCAAGATTCCATCAGGATCTACTGATTGATCAGTAAAAAATATTGTATCCGCATTTGTAGGATTACTTGGTAAAAAGGTAAAATTTGCAAAGGGTTGTTGATTAATTAATGGCCGTGATGCCGTTGCAATATATGAGTGTCTTTTCCAAGACTCATCGATATCATGTCCTGCATTGTAGCCAAGAATATATCTTCCATATTCTTCATCAATAAGTAACGTTGGCGTTCGCTGAAATCCTTGTGAGGGTACACCATCAGGAAATTGACCTGGGGCAATGATTGGGTTCTCAGGATGACCAATCCATGTATCGCCCCAGTCAGGTGACCAGTAGTATGCAATATGCCCCGAGCCAGCATAGTTTTGATTGGAAACCATCAATACCATATGAACTCCATCAGCCCTAATATCGCCTGTACAATGTGCCTGCCAAGCCCCTCGAAAGGAAAATCCATCGGGCCAGGGCAATGTCCATCGGTAGGCAGGATTATCTGGGTCAGAAGGATCAAATGTTGGAATAGGATTTTTCACCCAGTTGTTTTTACCATTTTCACTGTCTGCATAAGATATTCGCCAGTTCCAATACGAGCTTGGTGACCCATGCAATCCACGATAGAATAATCGGATCTTTCCTTGTGTACCTAAATGTGGCACCCATACCGGTGTTGGTTCCGATAAACCACCCTTTATTTCCCCATTTTGATTCCATCCCTGTTCCCACCAGTATTCAGCAACAAGCATGTTTTCATAGGTTTGATTAAACGGTACTCCAATAGTAGGAAGAGTTTCACTTGTGGAAACCTGAATTGCTGATTCAGAACCGGGTAATCCATCCCATTCTGGATGCTCATATAATGTTCCAGGTCTAACCGTATTGTAAATAAGATGTTCACCAGTTATCGGATGTTGTATATAACTCGGTGTATCAGTGTGAATAAATGCTGGGCCAGGTATAGGGCCTCCGGGCTGAACAAGGGGTGTATGTTTAATTTTTGTAACCTTATCATAACCAAGCGTCCAATTATCTAGAATATTTTCCTCATGGATTCGATTCGTTAAATAAGTTTCATGATAGCTATGATATAGTAATTTAATTAATCCCTCTTGTAAAAAAATAAATTCTTCACCAACAATACCGCCCCAGTCCCCATAAAGATGAGTTTGATATTCAGGATAATCCGGATGTGGTGCAGTAATAAATCCCATTGGAGTAAAATCTGGCCATTCACCTAAAGGTCCATTTGTTCCATAGAAATTATTTGTTTCACTATTAGTTTGAAAATATCTCGATTCTCCTAGTAAGTTCATCTCACGGTTGTTGATATTTTGATTGTTATCATCATGATGATATATTGATTCTGAACGAATATTTGTTGAAGTAAGTAAAATACTTGATCCAATAAAAAGACCTACAGTTAAAAACAACAATACTTTTGATATAGTAAAACGCATAATTTTACCTCATTCGAATGCTTAGTATAAAGCCCCTACTCTTTCAAACAGCAACTATTTATAATAAAATAGAGCATAAATAAAAATATTTCGGTTAATATTTAATTAAAACTTGTATTGACGAATTATTTTTTTATATGAAAACAACAGGATAAAAAGAAGAAAGAAAAGGTATTATGGTATCCTTAGTAATTGCTGCAGGAAATGATAAAGCATTGGATGGTTTTTCAACGCATCTAAAAATGGATAATCAATGGTTTTGTTTTTGGGCATTGTAACTTCCATTGTCGTCCAATTACTTTCAAAATTGTACGTATCTTTGGTTTTCACGCGAATGGTGTACGTTCCCCTCCCCCATATGTTACTTGCAGATCCTGTTTCTCCTGAATTGAATGGTCCAATCCAATCTGAATTGGTATCATCACCCCAGTCAAAGAGATAATAGATTTGATCGCCGTTTGGATCGATTGCTGTGGCTTCATAGGTATACCTTGTGCCTGCTTCTCCTTCATTAGGCCCTTGAATTATTGGATCTTCAGGGGGAGTATTTTGTCCAATAAAGGTAATATCTAAATTTCCTTCTACCCCATCGGTCATATATAGATGTGCATAACACCATTCATTCCATATTTCATCTGGCCAATCAAATGAATCTTCTACATAGGAAAATGCTTCTTCAGCTGAAATCCATCCATCATTATTACCATAATTTAAATCACATGCTTGGTTCCCCCATGCACCATATAAGGGATGAATAAAATGCATGATGAAATAGGTCCAAACGCTTTCTAATAATGGATGATTATTTGTTGTATCCTGGCATTGACATGGCATATCATTTAATGGTGTCCGACCAGTAATGATGATACGGTTATCTCCTGCTAATTTTGAATGTGCATAACATGAACCGCAAGCACATATCATTATGAGTAAAGAACCTTCAAATTTATCAAATTCACGATCTAATTCTGCATATGTTATATAATCAGTTTCACTTGCAAGGCCATAGGGGTTTCCATGTCCTGCGGATTGCCATATGGTAATATCGTTTTCATCCTCTTGGGATTCAATCCATCGTAATCCATCAATAATATTATCCCAGGAATCATGAGAATATATTTTAATATGATCCATTGGCCAAATATCTGGTGTATGATTAGTTAGGATGTCTCGTAAACAATATGCATCCCACATAATACCATCAAAAGAAAATCCCATTGCAATTGCATATCTATTCACATCTTCATCAGAAGTATTTAATTCTGCAATCGATGGTATGCAACCAGCTCCAAGAAATAACCCAATAATAACAATTACTATTGTTTTTTTAATATATTTCATTCATTTTACCTCCATTTTTGTAAACTGCCCCCCTTAAGGATTATTTTTAATAAATTATATGATTATATATAATATAAATATTGTGTTATGGATTTTATTGAATCCTCTGTTGAAGACCGGTTTTATCTATGAAAACACGAAAAAGAAGAAAGAGATGTAAGAGTTCCTTATTGGAATCTAAGTAACCACTGGAATATAGAAAAGAGATTCGTATGGTTTTTCATAAGGTTTAGAAATTGATTAATCATCTGATTGTTTTTTGGCATAGTCACCTCAAGGATTGACTCCGTACTCTCCGCCCCGTGTAGTCCTTGTGCTTTTGCTTTAATTTCATATCGACCGTTATTTTTCCATTTATGTGTACTAAAACAATTTTCTCCGGATTTACATGAATCATACTCATCTGAAGAACCATCACCCCATGCAATAAAATAGGTTATATTTCCATCATATGGATCAGTTGAAGTGAATGAATACTCATAATTTGTTCTTGGATTACCTGATGCTGGACCAGCTATGATAGGTTTTGATGGAGGCTCTCCTTTCATACTTATTGAGTAATTATTCAAAGGACCGCTCTCATCCATAATATCTTTAGCAACGGCAGATATCACATAATCTTCATACTGACTCCACACATGTGAACGTGTAATTTTTTCACCAGAGTCATAAGGTCCAAGCCAACCACTATTTGTTCCATCGCCCCAAGAAATAAGGTAATATACATCGTGATTATCAGGATCTGTTGAACTAAATGAATACGTATATTCATGATGTGCTAAACCCATTTTTGTTCCACTGATTAATGGAGAAGTAGGTGGGCGATTTGTTCCACTTGCATACGTTTTAAAGGCTAAATCAGGATATATCGCACCGGAATAATGTCCATAATCCAACCAATTTCCTGTTTCGTCATAACACCAAATTTCTCCTCGATCATAATGATTTATTACATCATTCCAAATACCATAAATTGAATAGGAATTAAACAGGGAGCATTCAGATTCAAATACAATAAAATAGGTTTCATCTGAAACATGTGTATTTGGGATATCAACAGTAACCCATGAATGAAACAATGGTAGCTCATTTGGAGTGATTTCGACGTGTGATAATGCTTCATCTTCAAGGCTTTCTTTTATACTAATTTTCAGAGGTTTTGACGCTGCTAATGGTTTTTTCAATACAAATCCAATTTTTATTTGTGTTGTTTGTGTTGGTATAAATGATTGTGCAATTGGTGATTCAGCATTTATCAATAAATAATTTGACTCAGAATAATTTAATTGATATTGATCGATAACGCCTTCATCATTTTCAGATGAATCTTGTATTATTTCGGTACTACTCTTTGATTTACAGTCAGGGTTCACACAAGGTTTTGTATCCTTATTGTTTTCATTTATCTCATAGGGGATATCCCATTTGTAATTCACTTTATTAGCATCAGGATATCTCTCTTCATAGTCATACCAATAATTACCATTTAATCCATCATCCCAATTATGAATATCCTGGGACATGATAGTAACACAACCATCGAGAAAAGGACCATAAAAATTATTAAGATAAATATCAAAATTTCCGGAGCCTCTTTCATTAAAAATAATACCATATGAGGTATGATCCAAACCAATTAAGTTATTTGATATAATTTTATTTCCATTTCCTGGATGATACATTTCGATACAATAGGTACTACCATAAATAATATTGTCCTTTAGAACCGTCTGGTCAGAATACCCATCAATGATGACTCTTCCTCCACCATACATACTATGCGATGGATCACCAAAGATGTTATCTTCAATAAGTGCCCCATTTCCAGTAATTTTCAAAAAATTTGCGGGTCCACCGGATGCTTTGATTGTAAATCCTTTAAATTCAACATCATAGGCGCTAATGACAATATTTGCATTCATACGATCTAACCATATGGTTGTCGTTTCTTTGTTTTGTCCTACCAGATTTATTGAGTTATAAATATATAATGGGGAACCAGTTTGAATTCTATAACTCCCGGAATAAACATAAACAGTATCACCATTAGATGCTTCGTTTATTCCATCTTGGATATACCTATATGGGTCATCCGGTGTTCCAAGCCAAGGACCTTCGGTATTATCATCATCAACATATATAGTACGATTTTCTGCCGTAGAACGTATCAATGGAACTGTACAAGTTACCATTAAAGTCCATACTACAAAATATATTAAATAATTCTTTCTATCTTTCATTTTTTTTGCCTCCACTCTTTGCCCTGCCCCCAAATAAAAACAGGTTTCTTGCTAACAATTGGTATGATTAATATAAATAAAAATATTCCGATTCTTATTTTATTAATACCTTTCTTGAAGACTCGTTTTTATGTGAAAACTTGTATTAACAATCTAAAGATTGTTTATTAAAAAAAGATAAAATGATGAAATCTAATTATTATCAGAGAAGGGTAGCAAATATAATCTGAATTTTTTTTTAGTATCTATTAAATTAGTATCAATCTTGCAAACTCTTTTAATATTTATTATTTTCTTCCTAATTACTATCATATTTGTTATAATATCGGCTAATAAATATTATTAATTAATTTAAACTTGAATGCTTGTCTAATTATATCCATACGTCCGAAACACAAACTCATACATGGTGGGTAGATCCCGCCATAATATGCCGCCATCACGGGTAAACCAAAAGCTTCCAGGTTGGTATTGATCACCAAAGGAATAGCCCCATTCATAGCCATAACTTGTTGAAACAGTGCTTGGTGCAGGTGGAAGGACAATGAAAATATTTGTGTCTGGATCAAAGGTGATATCATTAAAGTTAAGGGTGAGCCATTGCCAAGAGGACAATAGTTCTTCAGGTGTAAAGGTAAGGGTATCGAGTAATGTTCCTTCAGGATGATTCATGCGCAATTCCACAGTCAGGTTGAATTCAGGAGTACCAAATTTTCTTAAATAAATCTCAGCACTAGTCAGAGTGTTAAGTGTTGCAGTAAAGTTTTGCGCTGCTCCCCACTCTCCATCCCAGGTGTGTCGTATGGGAAAACCACGATTGTAATTGGATTGATTAACATCAATACCAATAACCTTGATTTCCTTACAGGTCATATTTGTTTTTCCATCATCATCCCATACTGTTAAGCAAACTGAGTATGCCAATGCTTGTTCATATTGATGTATGGGATGTTGTTCATTGCTATTATTATCATCACCAAAATCCCATAACCAATTTGCTATAAACCCATCAGTATCAACTGATTCATCGATGAAATATATCGCATCATCGGTCATTGGATCGATAGGGTCATATGAATAATTCGCAATTGGTCCTACATTATCAATATGGACCATTTTACAAATGGTATCCGTGGCATCCTCATTATCTTTAACAGTAAGACAGACACTATAATTTCCATCATCCATAAATAAATGACTTGGATTCTGATCATTACTTGAGTCACCATCACCAAAATTCCAATTCCATTCTACAATTCCCTTACCCGGATCAATTGATGTATCCGTGAATTGAACAGGATCATTGGTAGATGGATTTGAAGGATTCCATGTAAAATTTGCAATAGGTTCGATATTTGAAGAGATTATATATGCTACACCATCAATAAAATAATGGAAGATATCTTGTGCTTGTGGTTCTGCAGTCATAATCTCACTATATTCAATATGTAGAGTTGTTGCCATTCCAACTGTTGCTCCTATTGCTGGTTGATATTCAATGATACAACAATCATAAGTATTCTCAGTAAGTGAATCATAAGATGCCCCTGCAATACTTAGCCTCCCTTCTTCTTCATAAATATAATGAACACATATATCAAAAAGACCATTATCTATTGATACTGCAGTAATTACATTTGGATCCCAGGATACATTGATATGAAATGAACCCATATTTGCTACATCCATAATTTGTAATTTGGTAGTAGCAGTTCCATCAATTGGAATACAAACATCAGAAATTATGATCATGGTTTCTTTTTCATTTGCAGCACTATATGATATAAGACTTCCTAAAAATAGCAATGTTAGGGTAAGAATCATCATAAAATAATTTAATTTTTTCATCATATTACCCTCATTTTTTTATTCTGGAATAGTAAATGGTCCGACTAATGAATATATCAAGAGGTAGGCATCAACCTGACTAACAATCCCATCAAGATTAACATCACCATCACCATAAAGAATTTGATATTCTGGATCACCGAGTATATATAAACCCAAATAGCGGGCATCTGCTGAATTAACAACATCATCACCATTTACATCCCCTCGCTTATATCGTTCATTAAGACCAATGGTGTTTAATGTTCCATAAAGTAGTAGAAATAGCCCTATAAAAACAAAAAATATTTTAATGTATTTTCTCATTTTTTTCCTCCTTCTCTTTGCCCTGCCCCCAAATAAAACAGGTTTCTTGCTAACAATTGGTATGATTAATATAAATAAAAATATTCCGATTCTTATTTTATTAATACCTTTCTTGAAGATTCGTTTTATATATGAAACCTTGTATTAACAATCTAGCGATTGTTTATTAAAAAAGATAAAATGATGAAATCTAATTATTATCCGAGAAGGGTAGCAAATATAATATGAGTTTTTTCAGTATCTATTAAATTAGTATTAAATGTCTATTTTTAATATATTTTCAATAATATTATTTATGTAATCTTCCGATAAATGAAATTCATCAACAACACTAATTATTTCATATTCACTTATAATGACAACAAAGGGTATGAAATAAATTGGATACTGTTCCTGCCATTCATTAAAGAAATTTTCATTTACATTGACATCTTTTAAATTAACTGAGAGTCTATCCTTATAGATGGGATTATGTTGAAATTCTTCTTGTATGAGATTTAAACCATCATCACAAACACCGCACTCGCTGCCATAGAAAAAGTCTAATGTCACATTTTTATCTGCCCAAATAGATTGTATTTGAGTTCTAATTAATATTACATTGAGAAATTCTAATCCAACATAATTTTGAGAGAAAAATATTCGTTCATTAGATGTAAATAGATCTATTTTTTTTGATGATAAATTGATACAGATGATATTTGCAGCATCAATATAGTTATACTCATCCTTTTTATAAAAATTAGAAAATCGACCAGCAATGAAATGATTATTAGATGACCCATTTTTCAGATCAATCTGATAATTGCTCATCGCGTTATATGGTACAATAGTTATGATTAAAAACAGAATTGAAATAATACCTATTATCAATTTTTTATTCCTAACGTTCCATTCTTTCTGTTTCATATTAACCACTTTCCTTAATTTATTAGAAAAATTTTCTCACCAGTATCCTTTTTTCAGATTCATATCCAACTTCATCAAAGGAAATAATAGTAATTGTATGTTTCCCAAAGGATCTATTGCTCCATAGAAATACATATGGCTCATTTGAATCAGTCATTTGGTAACTATCATCAATAAAACATTCAACATAATCAATATTTGATGAAGCATCTGATGCATTTATTAAGATGTCAATTGGACCAATAATAACTGGATTTCTCAATGGAATGATTTTTTTATTGTTGATATATAATGCATTTTCAGGTGTTTTTATTGTAATTTGAGGATAATCATCACAAAAAGTTAAATTCTGTTTTATTGCTTTATACTCATTCTCCTTAATTGAAATATATCTTTCGGTACTGTTTGATGATTCTCTCCCAAACCATGTAATTTTATATTTATATGATCCGGGGCATAAACCAAAATATTGTGTTTCATAATATCCAATTGGAGCGCTGCTTCCATGGCTTGATCCATAACCACCAATGGTGACAGTATATTGATGAATTGTATTGCTTTCATCCCATCCATAAAATTTCACGTACCCTGGTTGAATACATGGAACAGCATAGGATTTCCACCATTGTTCATTTCCACTTTTATCTGTTCTTGATAAAAAAATAGAACAATTGTCATAATAATAATTTTCTGATGAAGATGATGTTAAACCCGTTAAAATATATCCCTCATCCTCCAAAACGTTCATGTTCATTGATTGTGAAATACCTAAACCCTCATACTGTTTTTCCCAGTTGATTGATCCATATTTATCTGTTTTTAATAAAAAAGCATAGGCTGCATTATTAAACCAAGTCGTTCCTCCGATGAGAAACCCTTGATCATCTGTTGGTTCAATTGATGAGGCACTATGATTTTCATATGAATTGTTCCATTCTTCAATCCCTGTATTATTAGTTTTTATTAGGATCATATACTCTTTTTGTTCTGTAAAATCCATTGAATACCCTGTTATAATAAATCCCTCATCATATGTTTCTCTAACCGCAGTACTTATACTTGAATCCATGATATGATATGTATTTCGCCATATTTCAGTACAATTATCACATGTTTTTAATAAAAATATTTTACTATTGTCCCAAGGTTTTCCAAAAGTACCACTTAAGATATACTCTTGATTCTTTGTTTGTTGTACGTTATTGGTCATAACACCTTCAGAAAAATCAAATAGCTTCTCCCATTCAATTTTTCCATTTATATCGATTTTAATTAACATTGCCATGCAATAAAGATAACTTTCTCCAGCCATACCTGATATTATAAATCCTCCATCGATTGTTTGTAAAATATTTGTACCATAAGAAAATGAATAGGAATCAAATGTTTTATTCCATATGATCGTGCCATATTCATCGGTTTTAATTACAATCATTTTTGTTGTAAGATTCTGTCCATCATATGTTGCTCCAACTATAATGAATCCATTATCATTTGTCTGGGTTATTGAATAAAACAAAGTGTCTCCTTTAGCATGATACGTTTTATTCCAAATTTCATCCCCATTATTATTCGTTTTTAAAAGGAATCCTTCTTGACAGATACCATTACTACTCAGTCCACAAATAATAAAACCATTATCGGTTGTTTGCTGAACAGAATAACCAATATTACGGTGAACTAAATCAGCATTCTTTATTGTTGTATTAAATAAATATAGCAATGTTGAACCCTGTTTTTCTACCAAAGAATCGAAAGGAATTTTTATTGATCCTAATAAAATGGTATTTATGTCTATTTTTGTATTTGAATTTGTTTCGTTTTCTGTTGATATTATGCCAGTTGTATATGGGCATCCTAAAATTATTATTAGTACAATAATCAATTTTAAATTTTTTTGAATGAAAAACATTCAACATTCCCTCATCTTTATCTGTTTTTGGTAAATATAACAGATTATTTATTATAAAATTAAATAATATGCAATATTAAATAATTTGCTAAATGTTTATAAATTCGATTATTCTATTAAATTTCTAAATTCACTTAATTTTATAAAAATTTTATTAAATTGAAGTATAAATTGCTTTTCTTTTGTTAATGTCAACTCTATAGGATTTGACCATAATCCAATATTACCCTCTTCATCTTTTGATCTTACTTTGACCTCATAAACACCTCTCTCATTCCAAGTATGTTGAATCTCTGCAATCTCATCAGTTTCATAGTCGCCAATCCACCCTGAAGGATCACTATCGCCCCAATCAAACTGAAATAGAACTTTTTCTCCTTCGGGATCTATTGCACTTACTTTAAAAATCAATGGTTTTCCAACTTTTCCAACAATGTTCCCAATTGGTTTTTCTGGTTTATGGGGTGGAAAATTTTTTGTTGTTCTAACAAGAGGATATTTATCTTGATTATCGTTATTTGGTATAAAATATGGTTGATTCCAAATTTTCCCATCATTTTTAATACTAGGATATTTTATTATATAATCAATCCAATAATTACCTTCTGAGATTGAGTTATTATACCATTTATTTTTTCCATCATCAAACGCGTTGATATTATTATAAATAAAAGCGTTATGATAAATGATATTATTATTTGATTTTTCTAAAAATAGTCCATATTCACTAAATTCGAAAAAATTATTTGTTAATGTATTATTTTCAGAATATTGTAAAATTGTTGAATTTAAATTTTTTGTTATATTATTTTTTAAAATTCTATTATCATCAGATGAATCTAATTTAATACCCGTTGTATATTTTTCAGAATCAACCGCTGTATTTTCTAGAATATTATTATAAATTAAATTGATATCAGACCGGTCAAGACATATCCCTATATTAAAATTATTTAATGTATTATTGGCAATATTATTGCTTCCGGACTCATAGAGTCTTATATATTTTGCATTATTAGAATCTTCAAAAACATTATTTTCAATATTAATCTTAGATGATCTGTGGATAACAATTCCATTGTATAGAATATTATTCATATAGTTATTCTCAATCGATATGGAATTAGAAAATCCAATTTGTATTCCATAACCAACATTTGAAATATCTGTATTTATTATATGAATGTTATTACAATTAGTTAAAATTATTTGCCCAATATTATCAAAATCAATAGTTATTTCTTCATCATTATTATAATAAAGTAAATGTTTGCTATTAACAGTATTATCTTCTATTATATGAGAATTCCAGCCATCGTTTGATTCTAAATTTAAACAAATCCCATTTCCTTGGAATTTATTATTCTTAATAATTTCATTTTGCGAATTTGATAACCTTAATCCAACTCCTTCATTACCGTTAGCAATAAATTCATTATTAAGTATCTCATTATTTGATGATGTATATAAAAAAATTCCATCAAAAAAATTATTTGCGATATAGCAATTTACTATTTGAGTTTGATCAGATCGTCTCAACCATATTCCAATTCCATTAAAAGGATTAAATAATTTTGGTTGTCCATTATCTTGAATAGAATTATTCTTTAGTATACAAAAATCTGAATTTTCTGCGAGAATGCCATTCTCTTTACTATCATTTATTAAAACATTATTTACAATAGTATTATCTGAATTTTCAATAAATATTCCATTTATATTGCTATTTGATACATTACAATAATTGACTTTTGAATTTGCTGATTCAAATATATACATACCATTTTTATCGCTATTTATAATAATAAAATTAGAAATATTGCAATTGTCACCATATATGGTAACGACATTTTTATCATCTTTTTCTGAACCATCGATAATGGGATAACCCTCATCAGAATAACCAGATAAATCATAATTTTTCCCAATTATTTTAAGATTATTAAGATCTGAAGGAATTGTTATTGCTTCTGGATAATAGCCGCTATAAACTTGAATAATATAATTATCTTCTGCCTTATTAATCGCTTCTTGTATTAACGTATAAACTCCTTCTCCACCTTCATCATTTACATATAACGTTTTAGTATTTTCAAAATAAATACAACTATTAAAAATAATTTTATTAGAATTAGTAGTTATCATACCAAAACAATTATTTGAAAAAATTATCGCAAGAATAATAAAAACAATTTTAATCTTGCAAACTCTTTTAATATTTATCATTTTCTCCCTCATTACTATCATATCTGTATATAATATCAGCTAATAAATATTATTAATTAATTTAAACTTGAATGCTTGCCTAATTATATCAATACGTCCGAAACACAAACTCATACATCGTTGGAATATCACACTATAACCCACCACCATTGCAGGTAAACCAAAATGCTCCATCATCGTACTGGTTGCCAAAGGCATATCCACAATCGCATCATAATTTTCATTAAATGCGATTAATATAAAATTGTTTACAATTATTTCATTGTTATTTGTAGAAAAATATTTAAATTAGTAGGTTTCTTTGTTAATTTGGTTTGGAGGAGTTTTTATGAAAATAAAAATCGTACCTATATTGGTATTGATGCTGATGATTTCTCTTTCTTTCACCGTTGTTGTATCTGCTGGTAGTGAAGAAGACCCAGAAATTGAAGATGAAACAGGAGATGCGTTTGGATATATTGATGTCGAATCTGTTTGGTTTTATGAAAAACAAGAGGAACCAGATGTTCTGTATGTATGTATGAAAATACATAATGCTTCATATACAACTTTCCAGCAGACTTTTGCCGTGTTTTGGGAATATAAAAATGTGAAGTATGCAATCA
>Ga0272441_10005504_pt1 | contig 21956 bp, 17 predicted proteins | sample SSMProp6N_FD_193582 | JGI IMG/M metagenome (GOLD analysis project Ga0272441, IMG submission 193582) | Marine sediment archaeal communities from Little Sippewissett salt marsh, Falmouth, MA, United States - SSM-Prop-6N | ecosystem: Environmental > Aquatic > Marine > Wetlands > Sediment ... | reverse complement strand
GGGTGTCTTTCTCGAAACCGATGGCGATGTCGATCGCCCTGATAGGGTCCTGAACCGTTCGGGCCAGGCTGATGGCCTTGTCCTCTCCGACGAAAAAGCGGGTGTCGGTGGTGGCCTTGATGTAGGCACTGGTCTGTTCCCATTCTTCAGCGTCGATGGTGAACTCCGGATACTCTTTGCTCAGGTTGTCGAAGTATTGGAAGTGCCGTACCTCCTGATCGGCCAGGTGCTCGAACAGCTCCTTCAGCTCGGCGGAGTCGGTGGATGCGGCGATGCTCCTGTAGTAGGCCTCCCCGCTCTTCTCGATCTCCTTGGCCATGGAAAATATCTCTTCACCGGACAGCAGTATGCTCATCGTCTCTCCTCTTCTTTCCCGCGAAAGCGAATCGTTGCCGTGTGCCTTGGGGGCGAACCCGCACCACGGCCCCGTGGGATTCTCAGTATTCCGGCGGCAGTTGTTCCAGCTCGGCGAAGCTGAACACAGGACCATCCACGCACACGTACTTGGCTCCGACGTTGCAGCGGCCGCACTTGCCGATGCCGCACTTCATGCGGTTTTCCAACGACAGAATGATGTCTTCCTTGGCGAAGCCCAGCTCTTGAAGCACCGGGATGGTAAAGCGGATCATGATCGGCGGGCCGCAGACCAGGGCGATCGCGCCCTCCGCTGAGGGTGCCAGCTCTCTCAGTACGTTGGGCACCAGCCCGATTTTTCCATCCCAGGGTTCACCGGGTTCCCGGTCCACCGCCAGGTTCAAGTCGATCGAGTCGGAAGCCTTCCAGGCGGCCAGTTCGTTCTTGTACATCAGCTCCCCGGGGCTGCGCGCGCCGTACAGCGCGAAGATATCCCCGAAGTTCCCGCGGTTGTCGGGATGGAGCATGTAGGTGACCGCGGAGCGCAGGGTCGTGAAGGCGAAGCCGCCGGAAACGATGACGATTCGCTTTCCCCGCAGCCTGTCCCAGGGAAAGCTGTTCCCGAGGGGCCCGCGCACACCGAGCCTTCGCCCCGGCTCCGAACCGTGCAGCTCCGCGGTGACCGAACCGGTCAGCTTGACCGTGAACAGGAGGTAGTCCTGCTCGGTGGGCGAGGAGGCGATGCCGAAGGGCGATTCGCCGCTGCCGAGCACCGAAACCTCGGCAAACTGGCCCGGCAGATAGCGGAAAGCCTTGCGGTCCTCCTCACGCTCGAAGGCAAGCTTGAAGGTCTTCAGATCTTTAGCTTCGTTCTCTATGGTAATATCCTCGATCACCACCGGGTATGGGAGGTAGGGGTTGGCCGGGGATTGCTGCCGGGCAGGCTTCTGTTCAACTGGCGTTTTCACGGCTGGGCTCCTTCGCGAAGCTTCGAATGACGTCCCTGATGTCCAGGTTGACGGGACAGGCGGTAATGCAGCGGCCGCAGCCGACGCACAGCACCTCGTTCATGTTTTCCACCGCATAGGAAAACTTGTGCATAAAGCGTTGACGCAAGCGCTCTTTCTTGTTGGTCCGAGGGTTGTGCCCCGAGGCGTGCTTGGTGAACATGGCGAACTGGCAGGAATCCCAGGTGCGGATGCGCCGTCCCTCGTACATCCTTGATTCATCGGCGATATCGAAACAGTAGCAGGTGGGGCACAGGTAGGTGCAGGCGCCGCAGCCGATGCAGCCGGCGGTCAGCTGCTGCCAACGCTCATCGTCGAACAGCGGATCCATTCTTTCCTTGAGAGCGTCGATCTGCCGGCCAAGGTCCACCCCCAGCTCGTTGGCCCGCCGGACCGCCTCCACGGCGGCGGCGTCCTTTTCCCGGATCTCTTCGACCAGCTGATCGGAGGCCTCGCCGAAGAGCTTTTTGTGGGACTCCAGGAAAGCCCTGCCTTTCTCTGTGACCGCTTCGATCAGGAGGCTCCCTCCGTCGCCGGCCTGCCCGTTCTCCAGCTCATGGGCGACCAGGTCCGCACCCCGGGTTTCGGTCGGGCCGCCTCCGGTGGCCGTGCAGAAGCAGGTCGGGCAGGGGGCGCTGCAGGCCAGGGATATGACGATCGAACCCTCGCGCCGCTTCATGTAGTACGGATCGGTGTAGCCCTTGTTCTCCGGGCCGAACACCTCATCCAGCTGAGCCAGAGCCCGGGCGTCGCAGGGCCGGCAGCCGAATACAAGAATCTGCTCCGCCGGGATGGGGACGTCGGTTACCTCGTCGAAATCGAAGGTGTACATCGTCTCCGTCTGGGGGAAGAAAATCTCCTTGAGCGGGGCTCTGACGTTGGAAAACCCGTATGCGATTTCGGCGGGGTTTTCCTGCAGTTCGCAGGTCCCCGGCGGGACCGTGCCCTCCCGAGCGGGTGCGAAAAAACGGCGCTCTCCGGCCAGCTTGGGGATATCCGATTTTTTGATAATTCCGCGATCCATGCCGGTCCTTTCCTTGCTGTCGCTCATTGGCCCGTTCCTTCGGCGGTTTCGGCCTTATCCGGATCGGTGATGAAGAAATCGCACTGCTCGTCCCCGAAGGTGGCCAGGGGAGGCAGAGCCTCCGCATCGAAGGCCGGCAGGTAGCCGAAGATATCTTCGACGTCCTTGACGATTTTCTTCGTGTACAGACGCAGGTCGATATGCATCGGACAGGCCCGGTAGCAGGCGTCGCACTCCACGCAACGGCCGGCTTGATGAAACACCCGAATGATCTGAAAGATCATGGCATCCGAGGGAGTGTTGCCCACCCCGATCCACTTGAGATCGGTCTGCTCGGCGAAGCACTCCTTGCACCAGCAGGTCGGGCAGGCCTGCCTGCAGGCGTTGCAGCGGATGCAGCGCGACAGTTCGGTGCTGAAGTAATCCCAGCGTTCCTCCGACGATTTTTTCATAAACTGCTCGATCCGGGCGTACCCGCCGTCGCCGGGCTTGCGAGCCTGGCCGGAGAGGAGGATGTCCGCCCCCTCGGGCATGGGGAACCGGCATTCCAGGCAGCAGTCCTGGAGAACCTCCTCCCGATCGAAGGAAAGCACCCCGAAGCTGCGGGTGGTCACCTCCAGCTTCCCCGCCTCGGTCTCCCGAGCCTCGAGGATCTCATCGGCCGCCGCCGCACCGCCGTCGCCTCCCTTGGCGGCAACCGCAGCCTCGACCTTGCGGGTGTCGATCATACCCTCACAGGGTACCCCGACCACGAGCAGACTGTCCCGCTGGACCTGCCGTTCCTTGGTCAGGGCCACGATCGAACGCATATCGCAGCCTTTGGCGGCCACTCCGATCTTCGGATACGGCTTCTCCCGTTTTTTCCGGCGCCCGGGCTGATTCTCGTAGTACTTGGGAAGGTAGACGGCCAGGTTGTTGGCGCAGAACGAGTCCCAGACCAGGCTTTCGACCGCTTCGGCCTGCACAAAGGCGGGCCTGCTGCGCAGGGGAACCGTGCCCTCCTGGAATCCAATGAACAGTTCGACCTTACCCTCTTCCAGGAGGTCCTTGGCGATCTTTTGTATCTCTGCTGTTCGTGCGTTGCTCATCAATTGCTTCCTGTCTTACTTCACGGTAGATGCTTGACCAGCCGCTTGGCCGGTCCAACTCGTCTTACATCGGCGATGACCCGGTTCATCAGGTCGGCGAACCTCCCGCCTTCGGAGGCGGAAACCCAGGAGAACTGCACGCGCTCCGGCTCCACGCCGACAAACTCCAGGAGCATCTTGGTCAGGGCGAACTTGCGACGGGCCACCAGGTTGCCGCTGATGTAGTGGCAGTCGCCGGGATGGCACCCGGAGACCAGCACCCCGTCGGCGCCGTTCTGCAGCGCTTTCACGATGTATTGGGGGTTCACCCGGGCCGAGCAGGGCACCCTGATGATCCTGACGTTCGGGCCGTACTGAAGGCGGCTCACTCCGGCCAGATCCGCCCCGGCGTAGGAGCACCAGTTGCACAGAAAGGCCACGATCTTCGGATGCCATTCATCGTTCTGAGCCGTGAGTAGCTCCTTCGCGTGGATCGATTTCGCTGCTGGGACATCCATTTCTACACTCCTACAAGGCGTTGATGACCGCCAGAATCTGTTCGTCCTTGAACCCTTTCAGGTTCGGTGCCGAGCTCTTGCAGGTGGCGGCGCAGGCTCCGCAGCCCTTGCAGAGGATTTCATTCACCACTGCGACCTCTTTTTCCTCGTCGATCTCGATGGCCCCGAACGGACAGACCGTCACGCAGGCTCCGCAGGCGCTGCAGCGGGTCGGATCGATGTAGGCGGTCTTGCCGCCTGCTTCGACCGTGTCGTTGGCCAGCACGGTGAGCGCCCGGCTTGACGCCGCCATGGCCTGGCAAATCGACTCATCGACATCCTTCGGGTAGTGGGCGAAGCCGGCCATGTATACTCCGTCGGTGGCGAACTCCACCGGTCTGAGCTTGGCGTGGGCCTCCATGAAGAACCCGTCCGAATTGGTGGGCACCTTGTACAGCTGGGCCAGCCTGAAGTTCTCGGGATTCGGATCTATCCTGGCGCTGAGCACCAGCAGGTCCGCGGGAATCTCCAGCTCCGCGTCCAGGATCTTGTCGAATACGCTGACTCGTACGCCCGGATTGCCGTTGCCTCCGGCCGAACTGCGGACCACGGGCTTGGCCTCCGGATCGTACTGAACAAAGGTGATGCCCATCTCCCGGGCCGCGGCGTAGTACTCCTCCCGGAAGCCGTAGGAGCGCATGTCCCGGTACAGGATGAAGATGCGTGCCTGGGGATTTCGCTCCTTCATGCGGATCGCGTTCTTCAGCGCTCCGGCGCAGCAGATCCGCGAGCAGTAGGGGTGTTCCTCATCCCGGCTCCCGACGCACTGGATGAACACCACCGTATCGGGCACCCGGTACTTCTCGTTATCGAGCAGCTCGCCTACCTCGAGCAGGGTCTTGACTCCCTCGTTCTTGCCGTAGAGGTACTCCACAGGTACCGATTCGCTGCCGCCGGCCGCCACCACGGCCACGCCGTGCTCGATTTCCACCTTCTCAGGGTCGCCCTTGCCGGCCTTGACCGAGACGGTGGATTTGAAATTGCCGACAAAACCGTCCACTTCGTCGAGTCGGGCGTCGGTGTAGACGGTGATCATCTGGTGAGTCTGTATGCGCTTGATCAGGCTCCGTACGTATGCGCCGATATCTCTTCCGTCGATCGAGCGGCCCGCACGCAGGGCGTTTCCACCCAGGGAGTCGGATTTCTCCACCAGAGCAACGGGAAAGCCCTGATCCGCGATGGCTAGAGCGGCGGTCATGCCCGCGATACCTCCGCCCAGGACAAAGGCCGAGCGGGTTACCGGCAGGGTGAGGGTGCCGAGAGGCTCGATGAGATTCGCCTTGGCCACGGCCATGCGCACCAGGTCCTTGCTCTTCACCGTCGCCTCTTCATGCTCGTTCATATGAACCCAGGAGCACTGATCGCGGATATTGGCCATCTCGAACAGATTCGGGTTGAGCCCGGCTTCCCGGATGGTCTGCTGGAACAGCGGTTCGTGCGTGCGGGGCGAACAGGAGGCCACGATGACCCGATTCAGATTGTACTCCTGGATCTGTGCCCGGATCACTTCCTGGGCGTCGGAGGAGCAGGTGTAGAGGTTGTCCGTGGCGAACACCACATGGGGAAGCCGCCGCACGTACTCCACGACCGACGGGACGTTCACGACGCTGCCGATGTTGCGCCCGCAGTGGCAGACGAATACGCCGATGCGCGGAGGCTCGCCGCTGACATCGCGCTCCGGGGGAAGCTCCTTCTTGCTGACCTGGGTGCCCCGCACCTCGGCCAGGGAGACCATGGCCCGGGCCGCGGCGCCGGAGGCCTCCACCACGGTCTCCGGGATATCCTTGGGCTGGCTGAAGGGCCCGGCCACCAGCACGCCCTCCCGGGTCGAGCTGGCCGTGTCGAAGGCTTTGGTGGCCGCGAAGCCGTGGGCGTTCAGCTGGATCCCGAACTTGTCGGCCAGCTCCCGGGCCTCCTTCGGCGGCTGCAGCCCAACCGAGAGCACGACCATGTCGAACTCCTTGGCGGCGTAGCTCTGCGTATCCTCATCCACGTAGCCGATTTCGAGTTTTCCGGTGCTCTCGATTCTCTGGACCTTGGAGGGCCGGCAGCGGGTGAACACGATGCCCAGCTCCTTGGCCCGGTCGTAGTAGGCGTCGAAGCCCTTGCCGTGGGCGCGGATATCCATGTAGAAGATCTCGCAATCCAGGCCCGGCTCATGCTCCTTGGCGATGATCGCCTCCTTGATCGCGTACATGCAGCACACGGAGGAACAGTAGTTGTGATCGCTGTCCCGGCTGCCCACACACTGGATGAAGGCGATGCGGTCGGGTTTCTTGCTGTCCGAGGGCCGCAGCACATGGCCCATGTAGGGCCCGGAGGCCGAGAGGATGCGCTCGAACTGCAGGCTGGTGACCACGTCTGAAAAAGTCGGGAAGCCAAGCTCCGGCTTCTGAGCGGCGTCGAAGGTACAAAAACCCGGCGCCAGGATCACCGCTCCCGCCTCGACCTCCACGACCTGATCGGTCTGCTTGTAGTCGATGGCCCCGGCCGGACAGGCCTCCTGGCAGATGCCGCAGGCCTCGATGCCCCGTTCGCCCTGAAGGAAGCGGGCGCAGTTGTCCCGGTCGATGATCGGGGTGTTGGGCAGGGCCTGGGGGAAGGGGATGTAGACCGAGGGGCGGCCGCGCAGTCCCATGTCGAACTCGGAGATCTGGGCGGTCGGAGTTTTCTGATAGACCGTCTTGAGGCGAATCGAGTTGGTCGGGCACACGGACTCACAGGCTCCGCAAGAGATGCAGACATCACTGCCCCGGTGGTACGGGGTATCCACGCGGATATCCGCTCCGCGGCCTACGAACGAGGCCACGCCCACGCCCATGCGTTCCTGACAGATGCGCACGCACAGGCCGCAGAGGATACAGTCGTCGGTTTCCAGCGGGAAGCGGGGCTGCTCGATGTCGTACTTGTTCGCCAGCTGCTGCAATACCTCCACCTCCGGGCAGCGGGAGAGCAGCAGTTCGATGCTCATGCGGCGGCTCTTGTGCACACGTTCGGTGTCGGTTTCCACCTCCAGTCCGTCTTTTACCTCATAGTTGCAGGAGGTGACCAGGCGCTTGCGGCCGCGAACCGTGGCCTCCACCACGCAGAGGCGGCAACCGCCGTAAGCTTCCAGGGCGTTGTTGTAGCAGAGAGTCGGAATCTCGATCTGGTTGGCCTTTGCCACCTCGAGGATGGTCTGGCCGGCTTCAGCTTCGTAGCTGGTTCCGTTGATCGTAACGTTCACTTTACCGTTCTCCGCGTGGGTATGCTCGCTCATACTGCCACCTCACTAACGGGGACTTTCTCGATTGCGTCGTAGCGGCAGGCCTCGTAGCAGGCGCCGCACTTGATGCAAGCCGACAGATTGATTTCGTGCGGCTGCTTGCGCTCTCCGGTGATCGCCTCCACCGGGCAGCGCTTCTTGCAGACCTGGCAGCCGGTGCAGGTGTCGGGGTTGATGCGGTACTCGAACAGGGCCTTGCACACCCCGGCGGGGCATTTGTGCTCCAGGATGTGGGCCTCGTACTCGTTGCGGAAGTACTTGAGGGTGGTAAGCACGGGGTTCGCCGCGGTCTGGCCCAGGGCGCATAGAGCCGTGTCCTTCAGATACTCCCCCATCTCCTGGAGGGTATCCAGATCTTCGATGCGTCCCTGTCCGCAGGTGATACGCTGGAGGATCTGCGCCATGCGCCGCACCCCTTCGCGGCAGGCCACGCACTTGCCGCAGGATTCTCCCTCCAGAAACTCGAGGAAGTAGCGGGCCACGTCCACCATGCAGGTTTCCTCGTCCATGACGATCATGCCGCCGGAGCCCATCATGGAGCCGACCTTGGTCAGCTCGTCGTAGTCGACTTTCAGGTCCAGCATCTCCGCGGGGATGCAGCCGCCGGAGGGGCCTCCGGTCTGCACCGCCTTGAACTTCTTGCCCCCGGGTACCCCCCCGCCGATCTCGTAGATGATCTCCCGCAGGGAGATGCCCATGGGCACCTCCACCAGGCCGGTGTTGTTGATCTTGCCCACCAGGGAGAAGATCTTGGTCCCCTTGGATCCCTCCGTGCCGATCCCGCTGAACCACTCCGCCCCTTTGCCGATGATCAGGGGGATGTTGGCCCAGGTCTCCACGTTGTTCAGGCAGCTCGGACGATCGTAGAGCCCGCGCTCCACGGTGTGCACGTACTTGGCCCGCGGCCGTCCGACCTTGCCCTCAAGGGAGGCCATCAGGGCCGTGGACTCGCCGCACACGAAGGCTCCGGCGCCTTTGACCACCTTCACGCTGAAATCGTGGCCGCTGCCCAGGATGTCCTTGCCCAGCAACCCGTGCTCCTCCGCCTGGCGCAGGGCCAGGTTCAGATGCTCCACGGCCAGGGGGTACTCGGCCCGGACGTACACGTAGCCCTCGTGAGAGCCGACGGCGTAGGAACCGATGATCATCCCCTCGATCACCGAATGCGGATTGCCCTCCAGCACGGAGCGGTCCATGTACGCGCCGGGATCGCCCTCGTCGGCGTTGCAGATCACGTAACGAACGCCGTCCGGGGCCTCCGCCTCGCGCGCGCTTTCCCACTTGCGCCCCGTGGGGAAACCGCCGCCTCCGCGGCCGCGCAGTCCCGAAGTTTTGACCGCCTCCACGATCTCGCTTGGTTTCATGCTCAGGGCTTTGGCCAGGGCGGTGTAGCCGCCTGCGGCGATGTAGTCGTCTATGGAGGTAGGCTGAATCTGCTCGTTGGTCCCCAGGATCAGCCGACGCTGCTTGCCGTAGAAAGCCACATCGTCGCGGGTGGCCTTCTTCTGCTCGGTGGCCGGGTCGACGTACAGCAGGCGCTCCAGGATCCGGCCGTTCTGCAGGCTCTCCGCCACGATCTCCGGCACGTCCTCGGCGGACACGCGCTGATAGAGCACCTCCTGCTTGAGCGCCCCGCATCCGGCGGAGAGGATGACCATGGGCTCGATCTCGCAGAAGCCCAGGCAGCCGGCCAGGCGCAGGTGCACCTGCTTGTCCAGACCCGTGGCTTTCAGCTCATGCTCAAGGGCTTCGGCCACGGATTTGCTGCCCCGCAGGATGCAGCAGGTGGCGTCGGCGGAGAGAATGATCTGGGGTTTTCCGTTTGTTTTCAGCAGGCTCTCCCGCAGGCGGGACAGCTCTTGTGCGCCGTGTAGTTTCACGCCTCCCCCCTTTTGGCGTAGTTGTCGACCAGCTTGGACACGCCGGCAAGGTGCATGCTGCCGTGATACTCCCCGTCCACCACCACGATCGGCCCGAGAGCGCAGGCCCCCAGGCAGTTGACCGTCTCCAGGGTGAACAGGCGGTCTTCGGTGGTCATGCCCGGGTCGACGCTCAAGATACGCTGGAACTCTTCCAGGATCCTGGCCGCCCCCCTGACGTGGCAGGCTGTGCCCATGCAGACCTGGATCGTGTGCCGGCCCCGCGGCTCCAGGCTGAAGGCCTTGTAGAAGCTGGCCGTGCCGTACACCTCGGCGTAGGGCAGGCCCAGCCGCTCGGCGGTGCGCCGCAGAGTCGCTTCGGGCAGGTAGCGGAAGTCCTCATTGAGGTCCTGGAGAATCATGATCAGGGCCGATCGGCTGGCCCCGTACCGGTCCACGATCTCATCGGTCCTGCGCACCGTATCGTCCATCGGAGTGTCATAGTGTTGTGGGATGCGGATGCGGTACTGCACCGGACAGGCTTCCATGCAGGCGCCGCAGCCGGTGCACTTGTCCGCGTCCACGGACCGGGCCTTCTTGCGCACCTTGATCCTAAAGGATCCCGCCTGCCCCTCCACCTCCTCGACTTCCGAGTAGGAGAGAAGCTCGATGTTGTTGTGCCGGGATGCTTCCACCAGCTTCGGGCTGACGATACACATAGAGCAGTCGTTCGTGGGAAAGGTCTTGTCCAGCTGGGTCATCACCCCGCCGATGGATGGTCCTTTTTCCACCAGATACACCTTGTATCCGGAGTCGGCCAGGTCCAGGGAGCTCTGGATGCCGGCGATGCCGGCGCCCACCACCATCACCGAACCCACTTTGCCGTTGCCCCCGGAGGCTCGCTTCGGCGCAGATGAAGCCTGAGCGCCTAACTGCCCGCGTCCATTGCCGCCCGTAGCGTTTCCGCCCGTGCCGTTTCCGCCGGAGGAACCTTTTCCGCTCTTTGTCTGGCCCATCGCCGCTACCTCGACTTCTCTATACCGCTCAACGTGTCATCCACGTTCTTGCGGATACTTTCCTTGCTGACCTCCCCCTCTTCCAGAAGCAGGTGGATGCAGTCCCGTCGGAACTCGTTCGCCGCCGTGGAGATCCGCTCGATCTGCTCGCGCAGGCTCTGCGAGGCGTATCCCTCTTTCACAGCCATGTCCCGAAGGGTGAACATGATATCCGAGAAGTTCACGTCCTGAGGGCAGTTGGCCGAACAGGTGTAGCACTGAGAGCACAGCCAGATGGTCTTGGAGCTCAATACCTGCTCGCGCATGCCGAGAAGGATCATGCGGATGATCTTCCTGGGATTGTATTCGTGCTCGACATGGAATACCGGACAACCCGCCGTGCAGGTGCCGCAGGCGAAGCACTTCTTGATGTTTTCCCCTCCGGGTCTGGCGGCGATTTCGTACTTGAAATTCGGATCCAGTTTCTTGTCGATCCTTATCTTGGTGCTCATGCGCTCCTCCACGCTTGCTTGATGATTCGCCCCGAGCTCTGGAAGCCGGGGTTTAGGCGGCCGGGCGGGGCAACAGTCCCGCCTCCTTGACGAGCTCCGGCACCCGGTGCTCCCACTCGATCGCCATGAGGTGTATCCCGGCCACGCCCTCGATCGACCGGATGCGTTCGATCTGCTCCACGCAGATCCTGATCCCTTCGGCGGCCTTGTCCTCGGCTTTTTCGAGACGTTCGATATACCAGTCGGGAACGGTCAGTCCCGCAACGCTGTCCCGCATATACATGGCCATGCGCGCGGATTTCAGCGGGGTCAGTCCGGCCATGATCTTCACCTTTTTGTGCAATCCCCTCTCACGAACTTGCTCCATCCACTTCTCGAAGCGTTCCATGTCGTAGATACACTGCGTCTGGATGAAGTCCACTCCCGCATTGGCTTTTTTAGCCAGGCGGATGACCCGGAACTCGAAGGGATCGCCGAAGGGATTGGCCGCCCCCCCGATGTATATCTTGGGTTCCACGATCGGGGCTTTTTTGCTGTTGCGGATCTCATCGCCGCAGACAAATTTCTTGTCGTCCCGCATCGATCGAAGAGTTTGAATCAGCTGGATGGAATCCATGTCGTAAACGTTCTTGCTGGTCTGGTGGTTGCCGAAGGTCTGGTGATCTCCGGTAAGGCAGAGGATGTTGCGCATCCCCAGGGCGAAGGCCCCGAGGACATCGCTCTGGATGGCGATGCGGTTGCGGTCCCGGCAGGTGATCTGGATCACCGGCTCCAGACCCTCCTTCATGGCCAGGGCTCCTGCGGCGATCGAGGACATGCGTACGATGGCCGTCTGGTTGTCGGTGATGTTCACCGCGTCCACCACTCCCTTGAGAAATCCGGCCTTCTTCTGTACGACCTGGACATCGGCGCTTTTTGGGGGGCCCAGCTCCGCGGTAACGGCGAACTCCCCCGACTCCATTATACGTTCTAGGTTTGATTCCGCTTTCATTCTACTGTACCATATCTTCCCTGATGATCTTGCGAGGACCGCCGTCTCGGCTGGTGCTCCAGTCTTTGATCGGCTCGTTTTCCTCCAGCTTGTGTAGCAGACCCAGGGCCTTCATGCGGTCGTAGATCAGCTGCCACCCGCATTCGATGTTTTCCGGATCCACCTCGCACATGCCGTTCTGAGAGCCTCCGCAGGGTCCGTTCAGCAGGCTCTTGGAACAGCGGGTGATCGGGCAGATGCCCCCGAATTTGTCCAGGACGCAGTTCCCGCATCCGGCACACCGTTCCGACCACACCCCCACGCTTTCGTTGGTTCCGTAGAAGGAGGTGTTCAGACCGGGAAAAACGCGTTTGCCTTCGAACACCTCTCCGGTGAACTGAACCCCGACACCGCAGGCCAGGGAAAGCACCGCATCGGCCTCCTGTATCTTGTCAGCCACGGTATCGAAAAATTCCCGGTCGCACTGACGCTCAATCGTTTCCTCCATGATCTCCATGGAGATGTTGTTCTTGCGGTTTGCCAGACGCAGGGTGGAGGCCAGGATGCCCACCTCCTTCTCCCCGCCGGCCATGCACACGGTGACACAGGTACCGCAACCTAGAATCAGGAGTTTCTCGACATCCTTCACCATTTCGTAGATCTCCGGGAAGGGTTTTTGAACTGCGACGATCAATTCTGTAGCTCCTTTTGGCGAAACCTCGTCCGGTTCGCGCTTGTTTCATCGACTCTCGTCAACTCTCGTTGGCTCTTGTCAACACTCATCTGATTCGCCCACATCTCATTCACACTCATTCCTGCGTGGATGCGCCGGCGGTCTGGGGCCGGGCCGCTTCGGCGATGCGTTCCTGCATCCCGCGGACGATTTCCACGAACTTGTGACTGTCCACGGAGGAAAGGAAATCGATGTGAACCAGCTGCTCGGGAATACCGGCTTCCTCGAGCAGCGCCTGCGCCCGCTGGACCCGTTTTTTTGCGCGGTTGTTGCCCTGAAGGTATTTACAGTTGTCCACCGGGCAACCCAAAACCAGCACACCCGGATAGCCCTCTTCCAGACATTTCAGCATCAGGCCGATCTCTATCTTGCCGGAGCAGGGCAGGCGCATGATTTCCACCGCCTCCAGTACCTTCTCATCGTCCACGGCGGCGGCCGCCTTGTAACTCGAGTTCTCACAGCAAAACGCAAGGATCTTTTTCCCCATTTCGGTTTCCTCGATTTAGTTTCCTGCCAGCTGTCCGAGCAGAACCTCTTCCGACCATGCCGGAAGGGTAATCGCCCGGGCCGGACACTCCCCGGCGCAGATCCCGCAGCGCTGGCAGACTTCGGGGATGCTGGCAGCCGCCCCCGCCTCGTGGTCCACCTCCATGGCCTGGTAGGGACAACAGCGAACGCAGGTCAGGCAGAGGATGCATTTATCCGGGTCAACAACCGGGCTGGATAACTCCACCCTGAGCGTTCCGGAGCCGAGCAGCTGGTCAACGGCGAAGGCCACGTTTTCCGCCTCCACTGAGATTTGCGGGAGATAGAACTGACCCCGGCAGGCGCCCGCCACGAAGATTCCGGGGCGGTTCGTGGCCTCGGGGAGAAAATGAATGTTGTTGTCCTGCAGCTGCCCCTGAATGTCCGTGGACAGTCCCAGAATGGCGGCCAAGGACGAATCGGCGCGGCACTGCAGCCCCAGGGGGCTGATCCCGGCCAGATCGCATTCCAGCTCGGATTCCTGTTCGAAGATCGCGTCCCTGTAGGATATCTTCAATTTTCCCTCGACGTGGTCGAGGGACAGCGGGCCCTCGTATTTGATGACCTGCACTCCAGACTGGCGAGCCCGGTCGTAGAGGCCCTGCATTCCCAGAGCGGATACCCGGACTTCCCGGCAGAGCAGGTAGATCTGCCGCTGGTCGGGATCCTGCAGATCGACTGCCAGCTGTAGAGCCAGTTCGCTGGAGGCTTTGGTTTCCTCCAGACGGGTGTCCAGGACGATCGCAATGTGCCGGATCTCCCTGCGCCTCGGCAGGTTTTCCGTCTCCCGGACCAGCTCGGCAAGGGGTACCACCGCCTGTTGATCATAGAGTTCGGCCTCTGAAGGTTCCAGGACCGCGCCGGTGGCCACCACCAGCGCCCCGAACTCGACCTGCTCTTCGTCGCCTCCGGGAACCGCAACTCGGGCGGTGAAACGTCCCACCTGCCCGCGAAGCTCAACCAACTGGCTGCCCGTCTGCAGGCGTACTCCCTCGAGCCGCTTTTTGAAACCCTGTCCCTCGTAGGCACTCACCGCTTCAAGACCGGTTATCTGCTGCTGTTTCTCCAACACCACGGTAGGATAGCCCAGGGAGTGCAACTTAGCCGCGGTGTACAGGCCCGCAGGTCCGCCGCCCAACACCAGGACGCTCCTGTTGAGAGTGATTTCCCGGGTATCGAAGCGGGGAATCTGGGTTACCGCAGAGACGGCTTTGCGAATCTCCCTCGTTGTCCTCTGGACCCGGGCTTTTCCCTTGATGCTCTTTACAGCCACCGGATACACCGCACTTTCGCTCAAGCCGGCCTTGCGGGCGATCTGCTCAGGCAAGCGCTCCCGGTCCACGGGTGCGCAGGCGGCCAGGACCACCTTGTCCATGCGGGCGGCGCGGATACGTTTTACCAGGTTGCGCTGCTGGTCGGAGGAGCACAGGTTGGAGTGGATCAGGATCTCGGGAGCGGATGCTCCTTTACCCTCGATTCCTTTAGAGATCCGCTCCAGCTGCTTTTCCGTGAAAAGGCTGCCGCCGCAGGTGCATAAAACAACTCCGATTCTCTGCTGTTTGTCTTTCATAAACCTGTTTCCGACTCGTTGTTTATTTTTTCTTGGTGCCTGAGCCTTGGGCACTCTCGGACAGACGCCCGGCGCGGACAATTTCCTGAGCCACCCCGCGAGCGGCGGCCATGGAATCGGGAATGCTCATCGGCTCATGGCACGTTCCGCAGACGAACACCCGTTCATCAGAGCTCATAGCCGAGGTCGCCGCTCGGGAGTTGAAAAAGCCAAATGAGTCCTGCTCTACGCCGAATGCAGCGGCAATACCCTCGGCCCCATCGGCGGGTTCCATGCCGACCGAGAGGACCACCCGGTCATGCTCGACCTCCGTCTGTTCGCCGTCCATGTTCTCGATCAGAAGTTGCAGCTTGCCGCTGCCCGCCTGCTGTACCCGAAAGGGTATGGAGCGAACGAAGTGTACACCCTGCTCCGACAGGCTGCGCCGAAGGCTGCTGAAAGCTTTGTCGAAATTCTGGATGTCGATGTAGTAGATCGTGATTTCAGATTCGGGGCTGTTGTGTTTGAGGATTCTGGCCAGCCTCAGGGCGTAGGAGCAGCAGACTGCGGAGCAGTAATTGTTGCCTTCCTTGGGATCCCGGGAACCGACGCACTGAATGAAGGCGACACTCTCCGGCCCATCCCCCAGAGTACGGCGGGAGCTCAAGATTTCCTCCGCCTCCGCCCCTGTCAGGACGTTTTCGAAGCGTCCGTAGCCGTATCGAATCTTGCGCCCCGCGTCGTAGGTTCGATGGCCGCTGGCGATTAGAACCGCCTCACCCTTCAAATCCAACTCGCTCGTCGCCTCATCCGCGCTCAAAGCACCGGCGGGACAGGCTTCCACACAGGCGTTGCAGCTTTTCCCCTTGTGGAGAAGGCAGGAGGAGAAATCAACGGCATACTGGACCAGCTCGCCCTTGTCAAGCCGGGATATGCAGTGGGTCGGACAGGCATCCACGCAAAGGCCGCACTGGATGCATTTTTGGTAGTCGATCGACGGATTGAGTCGATCCAGTTGAACCGAAATCTTGCTTGCTTTTTTGACCTGCTTGACTGTCGCACCGGTGGTAATCCGAACCCGGGGATGGTGGAGGGTCTGATGGAGCTGCGACACGGCTACGCAAACGCCGCAGCGGCTGCACTCCTCCGTCGCCTTGCAGCAGTAGTCCAGCACTTTGCCGCCGATCCGGGCTTCCTTTTCGATAATTTCCACGGTGTTTCCCATCTCGGCGAGCTGGTATCCCGCGGTGCAGCCACTGATTCCGGAACCAAGGATTAGGTACTTGCTCATGTGCCCTCGTCGTTCACCAGTTGTTGTTTATTGAGGTTGTGTCCTCGTTTTGTCCCCCGCACATTACAAGTATATTAAAGTATCGGACCGAATCACATTGGTAGATTTGTGTGATTCTTAGGTAAATTTATCAGGATTTACGAAAATCGTCGATTTTAAATTTTCCCGCCCCGCACCGCAGAGATGTAGTTCATTCCGTATTGATCCTGACCGGAAAGGAACGCCTCGGTGACCCGGAAACTCTCGGAGGCGGGGTCTAACCGATCCAACTCGCTCTGGTTGATCTGGATCGGGTCAATGATACCGCCGTCCAATCCTCGCTTCACGCAGAGGTGGGTGAAGACCTGGTTGATGAGTTTGCGTTTGGGCATTCCGTAGCTGATGTTGCTCAGCCCGGGCGCGAAGTGTATTTCCTTTCCGTAAGCCTTCCGAAGTTCCTCTATGGTTTCGAGGATCATCAGCCCGTTCATGGGATCCACCGATACGGGGAACACGAGGGGATCGAGGTGGATTCGAGCATTGGTGAAACCGTTTTTCTCCAACAGGCCGATCAGGGACTCGAGATTGGCGATCCGCTCCTCCTTGTTGGTGGGCATGCTGGTTTGTCCGGCCGCCGCTGCGATCACCGCGGCTGAGGCGGTTGCGGCGATTTCCACCGCGTCCTTACGCTCCAGGGAAACGGAGTTGACCATCGGGGCGCCTTTGGCGGGATCGCATGCCTCCAGTCCGGCCTGCAGGATCTCGACGTTCGAGGAATCGATGCTGAGAGGGACCGTGGACACCTGCTGGATGATGCCGGCGGCCCACTGGATCAGATCCTTCCGCTCGCCGATGTCGGTGCTGAACTCGTCTACGTTCAGGTCGAGGTAAGAAGCGCCGTGGGCTTCCTGACGCCGAACCATATAGTGAAGATAATCCACGCCGGCTTTTTGTTCGGTCTGTTCGCCGTTCAATCCTTGCCACATCGCCACCGCCGCGTGCTTGACCTTCCCGTTTTTCCAATCGCTCGATTCCACGAATCGTCCGGGAATGGGAAGCTGCTTTTCCCGGCCCTCCTCCTGATAGGCGATCACATGGGTGTTTTCATCGAGACTCTTCACGAAAGAGCCTCCCACTTTATAAATCCGTGTGCAGTGAATGTTCTCTCCGACGGCAATAAACATTGAAGTGCTATCCTTTCCGGCTCGCGGGATTTTGCGGATCCGCTGTTTGCTAATGCCTATTAGCATTTGTTAGTATTTACAAACAACGGCCGGTTTCAGGCGGGTAACTCGCCAACAATGGGGATTCCCTTCGAGCCTGATGATGATTTTGGCTAACGATACCAAGGTACCGGGGAATGTGCAAGCGCATGCCGGCGGGTTTTCCTGCGTGGGCTTGAAAAAGTGGGGCGATACGGCGCAATATTGCGCTGTAGGTCGACCCGTCACTTTGACGGTCGAACGTACCAAATGAACTAAAGCAAAGAGGTGCAGTATGGCAGCAAAGATCATCGACGGAAAACAGATAGCGGCCCAGATCCGCGGGGAGCTTCAGAAGGAGATCGAGCAGCTAAAGAGCAAACACGATCTAACCCCGGGACTGGCGGTGGTACTGGTTGGAGAGAATCCCGCCTCCCAGGTTTATGTACGCAGCAAGAACAAGGCGGCCCATGATATCGGGGTGTACTCGGAACAGCACAATCTAGATGCTTCGACACCGGAGCAGGAGCTGTTGGCTCTGATAGACAAGCTCAATCAGGACCCGAAGATTCACGGGATTCTGGTTCAGTTGCCCCTGCCCGAGCAGATCGATGAGAAGAAAGTCCTGAACAGGATCCATCCGGACAAGGATGTCGATGGGTTTCATCCGATGAATCTGGGGCGTATGATGGTTGGGGAACCGATGTTCCTGCCCTGCACCCCCTACGGCGTGCAGAAACTGCTGGTCTACTCGAACGTGCAAACCGAGGGCAAGCACGTGGTAGTGGTTGGACGCAGCAACATCGTGGGCAAGCCGGTGGCCAATATGCTGCTGCAGAAGGCCAAAGATGCCAATGCCACGGTAACGGTCTGTCATTCACGCACAAAGGATCTTCCCTCGGTCACACGCCAGGCGGATATCCTGATCGCCGCTATCGGCGTACCTGAGTTTGTCACAGCGGACATGGTGAAAGAGGGAGTGGTCGTGATCGACGTCGGGGTGAACCGAATCGAGGATGCCAGCAAACCGAAAGGAACACGCCTGGTCGGGGACGTGAAGTTCGACGAAGTCTCGGAGAAAGCCGCGGCCATCAGCCCGGTACCGGGCGGTGTGGGACCGATGACCATTACCATGCTCCTGTACAACACAGTACAGTCGGCCAAGAACACCCTCGAGGGGTAGCATACCGCCTCTGGAACTAGCATCGCCGGCTCCTCAAAACCTCTAGAGTAGAGAGGACTGCAATGCGCGCAATAACCATCGTCATTCCCACCTACTGGTGTCGGGCCCGGGGTCAGGCCGGAGCACCGGAGGATGCGATCTTCGATCACCCTACTCCGGTTGATGAAAGCGGGACCCTCCAGCGCTGTTTGGAGAGCCTGCAGGCTCTTCGTGTCCACGGTTTCCGGGTGCTGCTGATCACCGCCCCGGTACATCCTCAAATCGCTCCTATTGTCGAGCAGAGGGTGGAGCAGCTGATCGAACCGTTCACAGCGAGTTATCCGATCGCCCAGTTCGCACCTTCGGATCTCAATCGGGTGCGTGGGGTGCTGGAGAGTCACGGATTGGATCCGGGATTGGTCAGTCTGGAGGCTTACGCCCAGGTCCGCAACTGTCAGATCCTGGGCTCGGTCCTGCTGGACAGCGAGCTGATCGTAGCCATCGATGATGATGAGATCGTGCCGGCCGATTATCTGCAGAGGGCCGTGCAATCGATGGATATGCTGGAACGACTGGCAGCCGGAGATGCGGGTTTGGCCGGCATCTATCTGGATGCGACGGGGGATTTCCGGTTGAAGATCAGCCCGGAGGAAGCTGCAGCGCAAAACAAGTTTGTGCGCAAAGCCGTGCTGATCAACCGGCAGTTCGAGACCTGCATGGCCAAAGAGGATGGAGTTGTGGAAACGCCGCTTGCCCTTGGGGGCAACATGGTGTTTCCCCCGAAGCTCTTCCGTAATGTTTCTTTTGATCCGGGAATCACCCGTGGGGAGGATATCGACTACCTGATGAACTCCCGGCTGTTCGGTTCTACCTGGTTTTTAGACGGGAAGCTTAGCATTACCCACCTGCCGCCCAAGGCCTCTGCCGGGGATCCGCTCACCACCACCCCCTATGCCAAGCTGCAACGCGATGTGCTGCGCTTCGTGTACCAGCGGCAGAAGCTCCGGATCTCTCAGCAACATCCGGACCTGCAACCCCTGGAGCCTGAGGATTTCGGCGTCTACCCGGGGGAGTTCCTCAAGGAGGATCTGGACGCCCAAGCCCTGGAAGCGCTGCAGGTTCTGCGCCCCCAGGCTGCGGATGAGCGCTTCTTTCCGCAAGCCGAGCAGTTGCTGCAGATGGCCAAGCAGAGGGCCGAACGCGCCGAGGAATATCCTGCCTTCAATGCCTCCTGGAAGAGGATTCTGGATATCCTAGATGGGGAGGAGCAGTTGAAAGAGGGGATGCGCCGAAAACTGGGTGTGTGAACCGACGCCGGCACACGGACTATCTGGAGGGCCTATGGCGAAACAGCAAAGTTGGCAGCCCTTGGCTGCGGAAAACCTCGAGGAGATCCGCAAGCGCTTCGAAACGATCTTCCCCACCGAGGAATACGGAGATCTGGCCGAAAGGATCGGGACGTACTGGTGTGCCATGCTCGAAGAGCTGTGGAAGGCCAAGGATCCCACTGCAAAAGATCAGGATCTGGCCTATCTTCACTCCGACCCCCTCTCCCGCATCGAACAGAAGACCCTGGTCATCGCCTATGCGGACAGTATACAGCGTCCAGGGGAAGCCACGCTGGCCACGCTGGAAGAGTTTCTCTCCCGCTTCTTCCCGGCGATCCGTGGTATCCACATGCTCCCTGCTTGCGTGGTAACTGAGGACCGATTCAACGACGGCTACTTTGCCCAGGTTGTACGAAACCGGATCCACGAGCGCTTCGGCAGCAACGAGCAGTTCTCCGCCCTGATGCAGCGGCGCTTCTCCATGGCCGATTTCGTGCTTAACCACGTGGATATTCGAAATCCCCGCTTTCAGGCCTATTTGGAGGGCGATGATGCGGCCGGGGAGTGCTTCTTCGTGTTTAGCGAAGCGGAGTATCAGAAGCGTCTGGCAGATGGAGATTTCGCCCGGGTGTTTCGTCCCAGGCCCTTCCCGCTGTTTACGGTCTTCCGACGCCGACCCGCAGATCCCCGGATCGCAAGGATGAGTATTGAGGAGCGGTTTTCAGAGATGGAGCGGCGGCTGGGGGCAGCTGCTGCCCCCCGGGAGGTACTCGGAATCCTCTATGTATTCAACAAGGTACGTAATGACCAGATGCTTTTAGAGGAGGACTATCGGTACATCCTGGGTTTCCGCGACTATCTGACGGAGCACACCCGGATCGATCCGCAAACCCTGTTCGCCCTTTCGCAGACCCAAGAGGTCCAGCATGAGCCCTACATCTTCAAGCCGCAGATCAATAGCAGGGCCGATCTGCTCGAGGGCATCGGTTTGGATCAGGGTTTTGCCGTCCTCTACGAGAAGCAAGACGCGGAGGTCTTCGGTGCGGAGATCCGGGTCCTCACCACCTTCAGCCACGTGCAGGCGGATCTGAACACCGCGACCTTCGAGGGACTCAAGATGCTGGCCCAGGATTTCTCCTGGTACCTATCCATGGACATCAACCTGCTGCGGCTGGATGCAGCCAACTACGCCTTCAAGAAGTGGAAGACCAGCTGCTTCGGTCTGCCCGAGGTGAGTCACCTGATGAAGATTCTCTACCTTTCCATGGATGCGGTTTCCCCGCGCATCGTGCCTAACCTCGAGGTCAATGACCAGCTCGGTGTGGTCCTCAAGCAGATGGCCGACCCGGAGGCCCCCCCGCCCATGATGTACGATTTCCACCTGGCCAGCATCCTACCCCAGGTGTTCAACTCCGGCATGGTGACGGCCTTACCCCGGGTCTTCGAAATGATCGACAGCTACCAGATCCCCGAGACCAGCATCCGCTTCAGCCTGGCGGAGAGTCACGACGGCAAGTCCGTGCGGGGCAGTATGGACCTGCTGACCGTTTCAGAGCGACGGGAGTTGGCCGAAGTGGTGGAGGCGAACGGCGGGTTGATCAAGTACAAGGCCACCCCCGATGGGCGGGAGCCCTACGAGCTGTGCTGCTCCACCCGGGACTCCCTGCTCCACCTGGAGGATGAGCAGCTGGAGATTCGGCGCTACCTGTCCTTCTACACCCTGGCCTTCGCTCTGATGGGACGCAATGTCAAGTCGATCTACTTCAACGACCTGATCGCCCTGCCCAACGACCACCGGCGTTTTGATCGAACCGGGGAACTGCGGGACCTGAAGCGCACCAAGTCGGACTACGATCGCCTTGCCAACCTTATCAGCGACCCAGGTACATTCGAGCACCGCATCGCCCGGGGCATGAACGACCTGATCGCTCTGGTGGACAGCGATCCGGCGCTGCACTTCCGCGGCCGGGAGGCGGAAGTGCTCACACCGCTTTCGGAGAGCTCACACGAAGCCGCGGCTGCTGTGCACTGCTCCTGTGCCGATGATCACACCCTGGTCGTGGTCAACGTCAGTGCAGAGGAGCAATCGCTGGTGATCGATCCGGGGGCAGCCTGGCTGTCTGCGGGCTCGCCGCCGGGCGGTTTTGCCTCCGGCAGCGCGCCGTACGACAATTTCTCCGGCAGCGAGGTCCCGCGGGCTGAGGATGGCAACCTCGCCCTCACCCTGGAGCCTTACCAGCGCATGTGGCTCACCTGCGCCGAAATCCAGGTGAACAAGCAGCTTCAATTTCAACCGTGATTCATTATCCGATACTTCACGGTTTGCAAGGGAACTCCGGAATGCTCACCCCTCGGGCGTACCTGGATTGCTTGCTTTCGGCACAAACAGGTAGAAAACCGAAGATACGAGCAGGATCGCCGAGCCGATATACCAGGCAATGGATATCGATTGTACCTTCGAATATAGCGTCGAACCCTGGGTTTTACAATTTGCAATTGCGTAGGCAGCCCGCCACTCTCCGGTGATGCTGTGACCCAAGCCTGGAACCCCCCCGCAAAAAAAACGGGCCTGAGCGG
>Ga0272441_10005503_pt1 | contig 21957 bp, 8 predicted proteins | sample SSMProp6N_FD_193582 | JGI IMG/M metagenome (GOLD analysis project Ga0272441, IMG submission 193582) | Marine sediment archaeal communities from Little Sippewissett salt marsh, Falmouth, MA, United States - SSM-Prop-6N | ecosystem: Environmental > Aquatic > Marine > Wetlands > Sediment ... | reverse complement strand
ACCAGGTGAATCGTGGAGATGTTCGCGGTGAACAGCGCCGCGCCGATTATGGGCCAACGGAGCGATTTGCCCGCCAGGAAGAACTCCTGGCTCGACGCCCGCTTCTTGTACCCCACGAGGATCCCGATGGTCATGATCCCCACGAGATAGCCGACCACGATCACCGTGTCCACGAGATCGCCGACTTCGATCACCGTGTCCCAGAAGGGGATGGAGAATTGAGCTGCCAGCATCGGTCGCGTCCTTTCTCGTCACGTCCGGATGGGAAGGGCTCGGCGGCTACATGACCGCCGGCTGCTCGTCGTACTGCTCGGCCAGCGCGAGCGTGTCGGCCAAGGTCGTGCAGGCCTCTGTACAGCCGGGCCGGGCGAGGCACTTGGTCGCGGCGCACACCGCGAGGCGCAGGCCCCGCACCAGGGCCCATCCCTCGTGGATGCTTAGAAGGAGCCCGGCGCAAAACGCGTCGCCGGCGCCCGTGGTCGCCTGGATGTAACCCTCCGGCAGAGCCAGGGCGGGCTGCCAGATTCCCTCTCCGTCGGCGGCTCGCGCATAGGCGCCCTCGGGCATGTGGATGCACACCAGCCGCTCGATCCCCAGGGCGAGCAGCGTCTCGGCCGAGGCCCGGATGGCCTGCGGGTCCGGGCGGCCACCGGGCCGAAGGTTGTGGCCCGTGGTGCGGCCGGCTTCCAGTTCGTTCAGGATGGCGTAGTCGGTGTGGGGAAGGGCCGGGTGGACCACGCGGGGGTACCGGTCGCTGTCTTCGGTGATGACGTCGATGGAGGTCTGGATGCCCGCCTCCCGCAGCCGGGCCAGAACCCGCGCGGCCACCGTACCGAAGGCCGGGTCCGGGGCGTCCATGCGGTCCATCTGCAGCAGGTACGCGAAATGGAGAAGGCGGACGCCCAGGCGCTCCACGGGGATATGTTCCGGGCCGAACAGGGCGTTGGCCCCGCGGTTGTGAAAGAACGTCCGGCGTCCGGTGCCCTGGACGACGATCACGTTCGTGTACGAGGTGGGCGCCTCGGCGGTGGTGCCGAGCGCCGTGTCGTCAATCCCGTAGGCGCGGCAGTCGGCGCGGATGCGCTCGCCGTCGCCATCTTTGCCGATAAGGCCGATACCCACCAGGGGGATGGCGGCGCTGCCGTCCGGCGGGCCGAACTTCGCGAGGTCCAGGAGGCAGTTGTACGCCGCCCCCCCGGTCCCGCGGTCTTCGCCCACGATGTTGGCCAGCGTCTCCTCTTCGGGCCAGCGGTCGCAGATGAAGATGGAATCGCACGTCCAGCAGCCGGCGACGGCGATGCCGCATCGTGCGTGGGGCATGGCACTTTCCCGCCTGGGGACCATGGTGTAGGGTCTGACGTTCCGCTTCCCGCTCCCGGCTCGGAGGCTGCGGACACGGAACAGGGATTAAAACTCGCCGCCGGTGCGCTTGTCAAGAGCATCTTCGGCGACGACCGCTCATCCGGTATGGCGACCCGCGTGCCGGGCGCCGGTGACGGCCCGTTCAGCCGCTCCGCGCACGGCGACCTCGCGGTGGCTGAGGAACGAGCGTGCCGCGCCGAACCCGACCGCCCCCTCGTGTTGGCTCTGGACCTGCCGCCTTGGTGCAGCGGTTTCCTTGTGCTCTGGGCGTGATGAAGGGCGATGGCAGGGGAGGGTCGGCCCGCGGTCAGGTTGGCTTCGTCCTTTTCTTCTGTTTCTTGCCGCGCTTCGCCTTGGGCGGCTGGGTGTCGGCCCAGTCGTCCCACAGGCTTGCGAGATGGCGGACCTTCTCCGGCTGTGTGTCGGCCAGGTTGGCTAGTTCCACGGGGTCATCGTCGAGATCGTAGAGTTCCCAGGGTCCGGCGTCCATCTTGACGAGTTTCCACTGTCCCTGGCGCACGGCCCGGCCGTGGGCGAACTTCCAGAAGAGCGCGGCGTGTTCCTGGCGCGTTTGGCCCCGGAAGATCGGCAGCAGGCTCTTGCCGTCGGCGGGCGCGATGGCGCGGCCCGCGTATGTTTCGGGGTATTCGACACCGGCCACGTCGAGGCAGGTGGGCAGGAGGTCGATTACATGGGCCACCTGATGCGTGATCCGCCCTCCGTCGGCGATGGTCTGGGGCCAGTGGGCGATGAGCGGCACGCGCGTCCCGCCCTCGTGGTCGTACTGCTTGAACATCCGCAGCGGCGTGTTGCTGGCGTTGGCCCACCCATAGCCGTAACTCTGCCACGTGTCCTCCGGACCGGGCATGACCTCCGGGGTGTTGCCGACTTTGATCGGCCGGCCGTCGCGGGTCCGGCTGTTGAGGAAGGGGCCCTTGCGGCTGGCGCCGTATTCGACGTGGCAGCCGCCGTTGTCGACGGTGAGCATGAGGAGGGTGTTCTTGAGGCGGCCGGTGCGTGCGAGGGCGTCGACGATTTGCCCGATGCCCTGGTCCATGCGGTCGATCTGGGCGGCGTAGACCTCCATGCGGTGTTGCTGCCACGCCTTGTGCGGTTCGTCTTCCCAGGCGGGGACGGTCGGGTGTCGGGGCGAGAGAGGTGTGTCGGGCCGCACCACGCCGAGTTCCTTCATCCGCGCGTGGCGCCGCCGTCGAAGTTCGTCCCAGCCGCAGACGTACTTTCCTTGATACTTCGCGATATCCTCCGGCCGCGCGTGCAGCGGCCAGTGGGCTGCGGTGTAGGCCACGTAGAGGAACAGGGGCGTGTTGGCGGGCGTCTCGCGGATGTAGGTGACGGCGCTTTTGCTGATGGCGTCGGTGTAGTAGAAGTCCTTATCGTTCTTCCACTCGTCCTCGGCGGGTTCGCCGTCGCGGTTCAGGCGCAGGGGAGCGAAGAAACTCCCGCAGCCGATGGGCGTGCCGAAGAAACGCTCGAACCCTCGCCGCCGCGGCGCCTCCGGGCCGCCGCGGTCATCGGTATTGTGCCATTTGCCCGCCATGCACGAGCGATAGCCGGCGGGGGACAGGGCCTCCGGGATGGTCACGTTGTCCCCGTTGCTGAAGCCCCGGATCCAGTACCGGCCGGTCAGGAGGGTGGCCCGCGAGGGCGCGCACATGTTCTCCGTGTGATACTGCGTGAACCGGAGGCCGCGGGCGGCCAGCCGGTTGATATTCGGCGTGTCGATCTCGCTGCCGTAACAGCCGAAGTCCGAATAGCCGATGTCGTCGCCGATGATGATCACGATGTTGGGCGGCGCCGCGTCTCGCGATGCCGCCGAGGCCCATCGGCGCCCGCCGAGACAGATCGACGCGCCGAGTGCCGCCAGGAATCTTCGACGTGATGTCGCCATGCTCTGCTCCTTCTGTCTTGCCCGCGGGCCGGGAGGTCCACCACGACGCCCACGCGCTCCGGCTGGTCGTCGCCCTCGAGGTCCTTCGTCCGGGAGACGAGCGGCCGCCCGTCTCCCGCCCCGGGACACTCCCTATAACACGGAGGACGCGCCGTCGTATCGGGAATGTGCGATGCCCGGCCCGTACGTCGCCGCGCGGACGGTTCTCGGCGTCGAGAGGGCTTTGGAGCCGTCGCCGGGTCGTCCGGGGCTCGAGGCCCCGGCGTTTCTGACTCCGGATACGGGTTTCGGTGAAAACGTTGGGTGGTCGGGACAGACAACCGGTCACAGAAAAGAAGTTGCACCATTGCCGCCACCCTCGCTACAGTCGGGCGCAGGGGTCGGCGGTTGCAGCGACCAAGCGATTGGTTTTTCATCGAGCATCTCCCAGCGTGCGTACGTGCGATGTTGAACCGATATGGAGGTCAGGTAGAGGCTCATATCATGCGGGCACTAAGGCTTTTCCGTGCGACATCTGTCTCGCTGCGGGCTGCTTCGATACTTGGCCTCGTGCTGGCGGCGACGGCCCCGGCCTCTTTGGGCAGCCCGGAGGATGAGGCCCGGCACATTGCTTCCTTGGCCGGTTTCCACGGGGGTCTGGTCATCCACGTCGGCTGCGGGGACGGCAGGTTGACGGCCGCGCTGCGCCTGGCCGACAACTGTGTCGTTCAGGGACTGGCGGCCGATGCGGAACGTGTCGAGACAGCCCGGGCGGCCATCCGTGCGACCGGCGCGTACGGGCCGGTGTCCGTTATCCACTGGCGCGGGAAGCGGCTCCCCCACGTGGACAATCTGGCAACCCTTGTCGTCTGTGAAGACGTCGGCGCGGTTCCGCTGGCGGAACTCATGCGAGTGCTCCGGCCCTACGGTGCGGCCGCGGTCAAGCGGGACGGCAAGTGGACGGTGACCCGCAAGCCCAAGTTGCCGGGCACCGATGAGTGGGAGCAACACTTCCACGGCGCGGACAACAACGCCGTCGCCCGGGATAGCGTCGTCGGTCCGCCGCGGCGGTACCAATGGCTGGGCGAGCCGGAGTGGCAGCGATCCCACATGGCGATGCCTTCGATCAACAGCATGATCTCGACGAAAGGCCGCCTGTTTACCGTCGAGGACCTTGCCTCGGCCGAGCACCCGGCGCTGCCGGGAAAACAGGCGCTCGTGGCCCGCGACGCCTACAACGGCATCGTCCTCTGGCGGGTCATGTTTGCCGATTGGCACCCGACCTACATCCGCAACAAAGAGATGCCCGTGCAGATTCAGCGGCGTCTCGTCGCCGTGGGCGACGTCGTCTACTGCACCCCCGGCTACACGGCGCCCATCACCGTGTTCGATGCGGCGACCGGCGCCGTCATCAAGAAGCACGCGGAAACGGCGGGGACCATGGAGTTCGTGTACGACCGGGGTGTCCTTTTCGTCGTGACGGGCGACCAATCCGACATCTCGCTGGCCCTGACCGATCCGTCGCGGTCCGCGTTCAAGTCGAGCCTGTTCAGACGTGAGGCCTATGGGCCGGTGATCCAACAGCCGAGCGATCCCAAGAACGATATTCTGGCCATCGAAGCCGACTCGGGCAAGGAACTCTGGAAGGTATCCGGAGCCGACACGAAAGGCTACGAAGGGGCGACGCTCGGCGTGGCCGGCGACCGCGTGCTCTTTGCGACCGCGACGGAACTTGTTTGCCTTGACCGCGCGACCGGCAAGGCGCGCTGGCGCGTCCCCGCGCCCATCGAACTCAAGGGTCCGGCGGGCATTGCGGTCTCGCTCGTGCTCTCGGACCGCGCCGTCTATCTGGCCGATTCCAGGCGGTTGAGGGCGTTCCGGCTTTCCGACGGCCGGGCGCTCTGGGAGGCACCCGCTACGATCAACCATCACAAGCCGCCGGACGTGTTTGTGGCGAACGGCCTCGTCTGGGCGGCGGCATACAGTGCCTCCACCGGGCGGCCGGTGCCGGCGATGGGGCTTGGCCGCATGGGAGTCAACGGCTTCGATTGCGAAACCGGGAAGCTGGTCAGGAAGATCGATCAGACCATGCTCGGGCCCATGGGCCACGACCGCTGCTACCGCAACCGGATCACGACGCAGTATTACATCAACACCGTAACCGGCGGCAGTGATTTCCTCGACCTAAGTTCTTCTGCGGAATTGCCTAACCCATGGATCCGAAGCACCTGCGGCATTGGCCCGCTTCCGTCGGGCGGCCTGTACTATGCCGGGCCGCCATCCTGCGCGTGCTGCAACAGCGTCATGCTGAACGGACTGAACGCGATGGCCGCGGAGCCGGGCCTCACCCGGTCGGACCAACCCATCAAGGTGGACGCGGCAGCCAGGCTCGAAAAGGGCCCCGCCTTCTCCGAAATCTCGAACCTGAAATCACCGGCGTCTCCGAACGATTGGCCGACCTACCGCCACGACAACGCCCGGACGGGGGCGACGAAGAGCAAGGCCCCCCCCGTGCTTGCGAAACGTTGGGAGGCCAAAGTCGGTAGCCGCGCCAGCCCCCCCGTGATCGCAGCCGGCATGGTGTTCGTGGCCGACGTGGACGGCCACGGCGTGTGCGCCCTGAATGTGGCCGACGGGCACGTCGTCTGGCGGTTCACCGCCGAGGGGCGGGTGGACTCGCCGCCGACCTACTACCAGGGCCTCCTCCTATTCGGTTCGCGCGACGGTTCGGTCTACTGCCTGCGTGCCGCCGACGGGGCGCTCGCCTGGCGATTTCTGCCACTCGAGCGGCGGGTGATCTGCGCCTACGGGCAGCCGGAGTCGGCGTGGCCGATCTGCGGCAGCATCCTCATTCGGGACGGCCTCGCCTACGTTGCCGCCGGGAGGAACTCCTTTGTTGACGGCGGCATTTTCCTGTACGCGCTGGAGCCGCGGTCCGGAAGAGTTGTCCATCAGAAACGGATGTACGGCCCCTACGGCGAGAACGGTTTTCCCGTTAATAACCGGCAGGTTGTCAGGGGCATGAGCATCGAGGGATTCAAGGGGGATATCTTCGTCGCTGACGACCAAATGCTCTATCTCCGGCACCAGGCGTTCCGGAGCGACCTTTCGCCGGTGGCGCTTCAGGACGTCAAGCAGCGGCACCTGATTCCCTCGCACGGGTTCCTCGAGGCGATTCCTCAGCACCGTTCGTTCTGGACCATCGACACCATGCTGCATTACGACATCCCCACGGGGTTGGGCGGTGTGTACGGTGACATCCTCGTGATCGACGGCTCGCGCTTCTACGAGGTTCGGGGCTATCCTCCCGGACGCACGGCCTGGTTTGATCCCCGAACCAGCGGGTACACACTCTATGCGGGAGAGTACGACGTATTGGTGAAGGATTCCGCAGGCGCGGCCGCGGCGCCTGCCGCCAAGCGGGCTGCCAGACCGGCGGCCGGCAGGCAGGAGACCGGCAAACAGAGAAAGGCCAGGACGCTGCGAGCCCGGAACCGGCGCCCGTCCAACGTGGCCCCTTCGAGGAGACTCTGGAGCAGTTCCATTCCTCTCACCGGCAAGGCGATCGCGCTGGCCGACGACGTCCTCTTCGTCGCGGGTACACCGGCCGTGTTCCCGGAAGGCGATCTGGCCAAAGCGTACGAGGGGCGAATGGGGGGCATCCTCTGGGCGGCCTCGGCTTCGACCGGAGAGAAACTGGCCGAGTACAAGCTTGACGCCGCGCCCGTCTGGGACAGCATCGCCGTGGCCGAGGGCCGGGTGTACATCGCAACGCAAGATGGCACACTTCGTTGCTTTGCGAAGCAACAATGAGCGTGGGAATCCGACGGGGCGTTCGTCAGCACCTGGTGGCACGATTCGGCTGGCATCCGAGCCGCGGGCGTGTCGAAAGCAGAAAAGCGGCCGGTGAACGGCATCCTGGAAGAAGGGAGCAGAAGTCATCATGCCCCCTTGCTGGAGGCAGAGAATCGCTTGCTGCACTCCGGGATCGTGATAGACTTGTGAGAAAGGCCGACGGCAGTTGCCGGCCGAAGGCCATCCGGGAAATCCCGGCTGAACGGGCTCCAGGCACTCGACGGCCGAGCCATCCTCGCAAGCCGCGCTGCGACCCGCGCAAAGACCCCGAAAGGGAGAGACGAATGGCGACGACTTCTCATAGCGGCATGTCCAGAAGATCGTTTCTGGCCTCCACGGCGGCGGGGGCCGCCGCGTTGCTGGCGAGCCGGCTGAGTCCGGCTAAGGAGGCCGCCCCCGCCAGGCCCAACATCCTCTGGATCACCAGCGAGGACAACGGCATCTCGTGGGTGAGCTGCTACGGCGCGACCAACTGCAAGACGCCCGCGATCGACCGGCTCGCCAAGGAGGGGTTCCGCTACACGCACTGCTTCGACAACGCCGCCGTCTGCGCTCCAACCCGATCGACTTGGATCACCGGCATGTACGCGATCTCCAACGGCACCCAGCCGATGCGGAGCCGCAACCTCATCCCACACGACAAGATCAAGTACTACCCCGACCTGCTCAAGGCGGCCGGCTACCACTGCACCAACCCGGGCAAGACCGACTACAACATCGGAGGCCGCAGCGACAAGGCGCCGTGGGACAAGGCCGCCGGCGGGAGGGGCCGGTACGGCTGGAAGGCCCGCAAGTCCGGCCAGCCGTTCTTCTGCGTGCACAACATTGGTGCCAGCCACGAAAGCCGCGCCCACGGCAACGTTGAGACCACCCGCAACGACCCGGCCAAGATGAAGCTGCACGCGTACCACCCGGACCTGCCGATCATCCGGAAGAACTACGCCAAGTACGCCGACGCCGTGGAGAAGATGGACTCCGAAGTCCAGGCCTGCCTGGACGCCCTCAAGGCCGACGGGCTCGAGGAGAACACGGTCGTCATCTATTGCTCCGACCACGGCGGCGTCATGCCGCGGAGCAAGCGCTTTATCTATTCGTCCGGCACGCACTGCCCGCTGGTCATTCGGATCCCGAAGAAGTTCAAGGACCTCTGGCCAGCCGACAAGCCCGGCTCGACCGTCGATCGGATGGTCAGCTTCGTCGACATGCCCAAGACTTGGGTCAGTCTCGCCGGTGGCGAGATCGTCGACACGCTCCAGGGGACAATCTTCCTCGGCAAGGACACCGAGCCCGAGCCGGAATACCACCTCAGCTTCCGCGAGCGGGCCGACGAGCGATGCGACTGTGTCCGGATGATCCGGGACCGGCGGTTCGCGTATTACAAGAACTACATGCCTTACGCCCCGGCCGGCCAGCACCTCGCGTATCTCTGGCGGGCCAAGGCGGCGCCCGCGTGGGAACAGCACCACCGCGAGGGCAAGACCAACGACATCACCGGGCGGTTCTTCAGGCCGCGCGTGTCCGAGGAGTTCTACGACACCGTCGCTGACTTCGACAACGTCCACAACCTTATCGACGACCCCAAGCACCGGGCGCGGATCGCCGAGATGCGCAAGGCCATGCGCGAGATGCAGCTCAAGCTGTACGACTCCGGGCTACTGCCGGAAGCCATGCGGGTCCGTCGCGCGGCTGCGAACAACATGACCATCTACGAGATGGTCCGCGACAAGAAGCTCTATCCGCTGGCGGCGTACCTCGACGCGGCGGACAAGGCCCTTGCACGCGACAAGGGCAATCTCCCCGCATTCGTGAAGGCGTTGTCGGCCAACGACGAAGGCCTGCGCTATTGGGCGATCGTCGGGCTGCACCTGCTCGACGGCGAGGCGAAGCCGGCGTCGGCCGCGATCACCAAGGCCCTCGACGACGAGGCCGAGGAAGTGAAGATGATGGCGGCATGGACGATGGTGAAACTCGGCCGGGCGGACCGCGGCCTCGCGACGCTTCGGGAGATGCTCTTCGGCAAGTGTGGCAACACCCGCCTGCTCCACAACATGCTGGACTGGATGGGCGAGCCGGCCTTCCCGCTGGTCAAGGAATACGTGACAGGCGGCGGCAGCAAGAAAGGCAAGTACGGTAAGTCCATCCTGGCCCGCATTGTCGAAATCAATGGCCTCTAGCCTGGAGCAGAATCAACCGCGGAGAACGCGGAGAACGCGGGCCGTATGAACCTTGAAGGCCCGGCGTCGCGTTGCGTGTTTGCTTGCCGTTTTTCCTGCTGTTCCCGCGTTCCTTGCACCGGCGCGGACGGCCGCCCGCGACCCTTCGTTACCGCCAGAAAGGCCGGAAGCCTTCTTTCTTAACCGTTTGCCTAAGGTAGAGAGGAGCGACAAGGTGAGGGTGCCTGTGACGATGGCCGTGCTCTTTGCCGCGATCCTTTTTTCCCAAGGGGGCGTCTACGGCGCCGAGTATTTCGTCAACCAGCAGGGCTCGGACGCCAGCGATGGGGCGAGCCGGGAAACGGCTTTCCTGACGATTCAGAAGGGCGTGGATGCCCTCAACCCCGGCGATACGTTAACGATCGGGCCGGGCGAGTACTTCGAGAACGTGGAGCGGACCGGCCTCGGCGGCCCGGACGCGGACACCGTCATCCGGGCGGAGGTGCCCGGCACGGTCGTGCTGCGCGGCGACGTTCCCGGGCCTGAATTCAAGAAGGTGGATGGGTATCGCTTCGTGTATGCCGGACGGTTCGATCGCAAGCCGAACGCCGTCATCGAACACAACGCGATGCACGTGTTGACGGCGAAGGCGAACGTCGCGGAACTCGAGTTCAGTCCCGGATGCTTCCATTACGATGCCGCCTCCCGAACGCTCTACATCTCCAATTTGGATCTGGGCCCCCCGGACCGGTGCCGCTACACGGTGTCCGTGAACGAGAAAAGTGGCCTTGCGCTATACAGTCCCAGGCGGGTGGTCATCGACGGATTGGCCGCGACCGGATTTCATCCCGGCTGGGGCCTGTTGCTTGGAGCCCCCGTTTCGTGCACGGTCCGCAACTGCGTCGGTTTCATGAACGTCGGCGGCATCACCCTCCAGCCAGTTGAGGGCCTCGGCAAGGGTAGCGGCGGCAGCGGGAACGTGGTGGAGAATTGCACGTGCTACGGCAACACCTTCGGGGGCATCGTGCGTTACGGCGCCAACCAGGATGTCATCCGCCACTGCCGAACGTACAGGAATGTGACCGAAGGCCAGGAGCACTTCGGCGTCATGCACTACTCGACCATGACTGGGCCGCTGCGGCTTGCGGACAACCTCTCCTGGGGACATAACTTCAACTATTCTGTCAAGGGAGGCAACCAACAGGAAAGACTGGAGAACTGCGTGGGGCTGGGGTACGTCCGGATTGCCCCCGAGAAGATGTCGCACAACCTCATCGGCGGCGGCAATGAGTATGACCGCGCCTCCACGAATGCACCTGCCGATACGGTTCTCCTCCTGCGCGAGAGGGCCGTGGATGAGGATGTCGAGTTTGCCGACCCGGCGAACCTCGATTTCCGGCTGCAGCCCGATTCGCGTTTCCGCGGCACAGCCCCGGACGGGACCGACCGCGGTCCCTTTCCCTACGCGGCCGACATCTTCTACGTGTCGCCCGCCGGCGATGACCGGGCGAGTGGTCTGTCGATGCGGACGCCATGGCGCACGCTGGAGCGCGCGCTGAAGCGCCTGCGTCCGGGCGATACGCTTTACGTGGCCGAGGGCGAATACGCGGGCGCGGCCTGGAACAACGCGGGCAACGGCGAAACGCCAATCCGGATTGGCGCCCGCGGGCGCGGGACGGTCATCGTCACGGGCGGACTCCCTCTGACCGGCGGCGCGGCGATCGTGTTTGAACGCCTGAGTTTTTCCGGCGGTGTGACTCTCACCAGGAGCCGCGACCTGACCTTTAACAACTGCACGTTTTTCGGCCCTGCCGACGGACTGAACGCAGACCAGGTCGAAGGCCTGGAGGTCACGCACTCGGTCTTTGTGCGCGTGCCGTTGAATTTGAGGAAGAGCAAGGCCGTAACGCTGAGCGGAAACCTCTATGCGAATGCCGGGAAGCCCGCCGTCCGGCTCGACACCGTCGATGCGATTCGTTATTCGGACTACAACAACTACGGCAGTCCCGCGCAATCGTGGGAAGTCAATGGCTCCACGTGGTCCTTCGCCGACGTGCGGCAGCGGCACGACCGTTACTCGCAGGCGCTCCGGCCGGAATTCACCATTGAGAAGGGCGTGCCGCGCCTCGCCAACGACATCCCGCTGAAGAGCCTCGGCCCGCGCAGCACGGCCCTGGGGATTCATCACGAGTACGATGTCAGCCCGAAGGAACTGGCGCTGGTCGGCCCCTTCCTTCATTCGACGAGTGACACGACGGCCAATATCGAGTGGTGGGCGTCGCATCCGGCCGTCTTCTCCCTGGCGTGGGGCGAGACGCCGGCCATGGCGAATCGCGTGCCTCGTTTCCGCGGTCCCGAACGCTTCAACACGTTCAGCTTGACGGGCCTGGAACCCGGCCGGACGTACTATTTCAGCATTGTGTCGGCGGACGCCTCGCGCGCCGACGCTACCCTGGCCGTGCTCAAGCCGGAAGGCCCGCCGTTGTCTTTCAAGACCGCCCCGGGGCCGGCCGACCCGCGCGTGTACTACGTGGCGCCGGACGGGGACGACGGCAACAACGGCCTGCGCCGGGAGCAGGCGTTTCACACGATCTGCCGTGCCGCTGCCGAGGTCGGTCCCGGCGACACGGTCCTGATTGCCGCCGGCGAGTACAACGAGACGGTCCGCATCCGTGCGTCGGGAACCAGAGAGCGTCCGATCACGTTCCGCTGCGTGCCGGGCGAGAAGGCCGTGCACCGGGCCGAGGACCTGGCACGGTCCTTCCAGATCGTCCTGAAACCGGATAACCGGTTCGACGGATTGTATTTCCGTGGACAGGGTTTCTGGCGCGAGGGGTTCGTGGTGCGCAGGAGCCCGCGCGTCGCGATCACGCGCTGCCTGAACGCCATGGTCGACGCCAGCGAGAGCCCCCAGATGCGGGTCCGCAATTGCGTACTCCACGGGGGATGGACCTCATTGGCGCTGAGCCGTTGCCCCGATTCGCTCGTCGAGAACAACGTCTTTCTCATGACGATCCTCCGGCAACTGACCGCCGACGCGCCGGCCGTTGTGCGGCGAAACGTCTTCTGCGAGTGCATCCGCAACAAAACCCATCAGACGCTGCTGCAGTTGTCGGCGAACGTCGAGGAGTCGGACAACTGCTTCTACTTGCGTTGGCCGGAGGACGAAAAGCTGGCGGTCAACAACATGCCATTGCCCCAGTACCGGGCCCGGACCGGCTCGAATGCCTTCGCCGCCAATCCCATGATGTCGGGCACGCCGGGCAGATGTCAGGGCTGGCAGCGGACCTCCGACAAGGACTTTGACGAATTCTTCGCGACGAACCCGGAGTTGGTTCTGCGGGACATCGGCTTGCAGGCGGAGGCGTTCGCCGACTTCCATCTGGGCGTGGCCAAGTGGCCGTACGACCGCTCGTGGGCGGAGAAGTTCACCGAAGCCTCCAAAACAGCGGCGGCGCTGGTGCAGACCGGCAGGGATGCCCAAGCGCTGACCGCCTATATCAACTTGGCGGAAAACCTGCCTTTGAGCGACCGGCTGAAAGCGGATGTCCTGGAGAAGGCATCCCGCTGCGCCGGGCGGTTGAAGGACTACGACCAGGCGATGAAACTGGCCGGGGAAATACCCGTCGCGCCTCTTTCGATGCACCGGCAGATGCAGTTGATGCTCGAACGGAAGCAGCATGACGCCCTGCTGGCTCGCTTCAACCAGAAGGCAATGGGCGGGCGGAGTTTCCACCTGAGTTTCGTGTACCCGGAGCAGGAAGACGTCATGGCGGATCTGTTTTACTACCGCAGCATTGCCCACCGGGAAACGGGGGACCTGGCGGCTGCGGAAGCGGACCTGAAGATCATGAACGACAAGCGGACGCAACTGTCGTACCGCTCGGGCGAGGCCGTTCATGACCTGGCGTGGCTCCGCTTGGGCGACTTCTACCGCCACCATCTCAAGGACGAGAAGCGAGCCCTGGCGGCGTACCTCCACGTGTGCAACCGGACCACGTGGGCCCCTTGGGGGACCCCGCCGAAGCCGGTCTCGACCGGCGCCGGCGAGACGCTCGTAAAGGCGACCACGGCGGCGTCCGAGATCCTGCGCAAGCAGGGAAAACTCGACGAACTGAGAAAACTACAATTCAATCTGCACAAGGCCCAGGCGGAGGCCGCCGCCAGTCTTCTCAAGGAGTCGGAGACGATAGCCCGTTTCAGGGAGTTGCTGGCGCTTCCCGCCGCGCTGTCGCCGGAGGTCGACGTATGCGCGAAACGCATCGACGGCCTTCGAGGCCCGGGCCGTACGAAACTCCTTGTCGGCCTGGCGGGAATGACGACCGGTTTGTCGCTCGATGCCCGGGATATGCTGGTCAAGGCCGCCGCCGCGCCCGACGCGGAAACCGCCGAGACCGCGCTGCGCGCGCTGCTCCTCTTTGTGCCGCTCGAGAAAGCCAACGAACTGCTGACCGGGGCCCGGGAGCAGGACGCGGCGCCGTAGACGGGAGCGCCGTCCGTTCACAGGCTCCAGCCGTCGCGGTACGTGCGGCCGAGGAACCGGTTGGCCTTCTCGTCGTTGGTGACGCGCATGGCCGGGCCGTCCCAGAGGAGTTCCTTGCCGGCCCTCAGGGCCACGTTGCCGAGCATGCAGATCTCGGTCAGCAGGCCGGTGTGGCGGAAGAAATCGGCCCCGGCGGGCGGCCCGCCGCGGCAGGCGTCGACCCACTCCTTGTAATGCCCCGGGGACCGGGGCAGCGTTCGCGGCGGCCGGCCGTACGCCTTCATCCGCGACTCCGGCACCAGCCGGTGCCCCATCAGGACGCCTTCGTCGCCGATGTAGGTGACGTCGGCGATGCGCCGGCCGGGTTCCAGGCCCTTCGGCCGGGGCGGTTTCAGACCGCCGTCGTACCACGACAGCGTCACCGGCGGCCGGCTGCCGCGGGCCGGGAACTCATACCGCGCGATCACCCCGAGCGGGTAGATCTCCGGGTCCATCTTCGTCGACGACGCCTGCACCCGCACCGGGTGCCCCAACTCCAGGGCCTTCACGACGGTCGAGAGTTTGTGGCAGCCCAGGTCGCCGAGCACCCCGGTGCCGAAGTCCCACCAGTTCCGCCATGTCCACGGGTGATACGCCGGGTGATACGGCCGCTCGGGCGCCGGCCCGAGCCAGAGGTCCCAGTCCAGACCGTCCGGGACGGGCGGCGTGTCGGCAGGCCGGCCTTCCCAGGTGGGGTACGCCCAGAAGCGGGCCGGCGACCAGACGTGCACCTCGCGGACCGGGCCGATGGCGCCGTCGGCGATCATCTCGCGGACGAGGCGGTCCTCCTCGGACGCCTGGCCCTGGTTGCCCAACTGCGTGGCGACGCCGGCCTTGTGGGTGGCCTCGGCCACCCGGCGGGCCTCCTCGACCGACCACGCCAGCGGCTTCTCGCAGAAGACGTGCTTGCCGCCCGACAGCGCCGCCATCGTTGCGACCGCGTGGACGTGGTCCGGCGTGGCGACCAGGACGGCGTCCACGTCCTCGCCCGCCAGGAGTTCCCGGAAGTCCGTGTACGCCTTGCAGCCCGTGTACGTGCCGGAGGGCTTCTGCTTGCCGTAGTGCGCCTCGACCCTGCGTCGAGCGGGTTCGCGGCCGGCGATGCGGCGGTCCTTGCCGAGTCCCCAGTTCCAGGACAGGTAGCCGCCGCTCTCGCGGTTCACGTCGCAGACGGCCACGACCTGGATCTCGGGGAAGTCCAGGAAGGTGCCGAGGTCCTGGAGCCCCTGTCCGCCCATGCCGATGGCGGCCAGGGTGGTCCGCTCGCTCGGGGGGACCGCTTTCGTGCCCGCGGGAGCGCGGCGCGCGAGGATCGTGACGGCGGCCGCCGCCGCGGTCCGCCCGAGGAACGCTCGCCGCGAGAGCCGCGCGCGCCGGCCACGCGCGGGCGTTACCGAAGACGTGAGGTTGTTCATGTCCGTTTCCTGTTCCCCTCGCCGACCCAGGTTCCCCGCCGGGCTATTCTGGGGGAAGCCGTGGGCTTTGTCCATAAGCGTTCCGTGACGTTCGGTCTCCGCGTCCGTCGGCGCGCGTCGCACACAAGGCGCCGCGCGCGGTTTCGTCGCTTGCGAACGCGCCGCCGTCCACTCATAATGCCCTCCGGCGGACCACGAACCCGCTCGAAAGGAGGCCCACCATGACGGCGCGATCCGAGCCGCAGACCCTGGCCATCGACGGCGGCCCGAAGGCCGTCACGAACGCCCTCCCAGGCTGGCCGCAGTTCAGCGACGGGGCGATCCGGGCGGTCGAGCAGGTGCTCTGCTCCGGCAAGGTCAATTACTGGACCGGCCCGAACGGCATGGCGTTCGAGAAGGCGTTCGCCGAGTGGCAGGGCAGCCGCTTCGCCGTCAGCACCTCCTCCGGTACGTCGGCGCTGCACGTGGCGCTGTCGGCCCTGGGCATCGGGCCCGGCGACGAGGTGATCGTGCCGAGTTACACCTTCATCGCCACCAGTTTCGCGGTCGTCCAGGCCGGCGCGGTGCCACGCTTCGCCGACGTCAACCGCGACGACCACTGCCTGAGCGTCGCCTCGGCGGAGAAACGCGTCACCCCGCGGACCAAGGCCGTCATCCCCGTCCACCTGTACGGCAACGTGTGCGAGATGTACGAGATCATGGCCTTCGCCAAGCGGCACGGCCTGTACGTCATCGAGGACAACGCCGAGGCGTTCGGCGGCGAGTACAAGGGCCGCAAGACCGGCACCCTCGGCCACATGGCCGCGTGCAGTTTCTGCCAGAACAAGACCTTCACGACGGGTGGGGAGGGGGGCATGGTCACCACCGACGACGAAGACCTCGCCTGGGAAGCCCGCAGTTTCCGCGATCACGGTTACGACGTGAAGCAGCGCCTCAGCCTGCTCGAACTGGAGCAGAAACTGCCGTACATCCACAACTGCGTCGGCTGGAACTACCGGATGACGGAAATGCAGTCGGCCATCGGCCTGGCGGAACTGGACCGCATCGATTCCTGGAACCTGCCCCGCCGCCGGCGCAACGCCCACATCCTGATGGACGCGCTCGGCGGCCTGCCCCAGGTCCTCCACATGCCCATCGACACGCCCGACAGGCGCAACGGCTGGTACGTCTGTGCCTTCTCGCTGGACATCGAGTCGATGCGGTGCGACATCGGCGAGTTCGTCGCCGCCGCCGGCGCCGAAGGCGCGCCCTGCTGGAAGGTCTTCTGGCCGCAGTGCCACACCGAGAAGGCCTTTACCGAGAAGAAGGCGTTCGGGGCGTCCGGATTCCCGTTTACCTCCGCCGAGTACGCTGACCCCGAAAGCGTCGATTACAGCCACGTGGACGTGCCGAACGCCCGCTGGCACGAGGCGCACACGTTCACGTGCTTCGCCTATCCGACGTTCTCCGAAGCGGACATGGAGCAGATCGCGGCAGCCCTCGTCAAGGTGATCCGGGCGTACAGTTGACCCTCAGGGGAGGCGCACGCATGGCCGCCGGGAAAAAGGTGAACATCGGCGTGATCGGGGCGGGCGGCATCGCCCGCCGCAAGACGATCCCCGCCATGCGCAAGGCCCGCAACGTGCGCGTCGCGGCCGTGATGGACCCGGCGGGCGTCGAGGAGATCGCCGACGCCTTCGACGTGCCGGCGGCGTACACGCGGGAGGCCGACCTTCTGGCCGACCCGGCGGTCGAGGCCGTCTACATCGCCTCGCCGGTCTCTTGCCACAAGCGGCAGATCCGGATGGCCGCCGAGGCCGGCAAGCACGTCCTCTGCGAGAAGCCGCTCGCCCGGAACCTGAAGGAAGCCCGCGACGCCGTCGCCGCCTGCCGGCGCCGCGGCGTCTTCCTCCAGGAAGGGTACATGATGACGTTCCACGGCGCCCACGCGCGGATCAAGGAACTCATCGACGCGGACCGGCTCGGCCGCATCGTGTCCATGCGGGCCCAGTTGTCGTGCTGGTACCCGAAGATGGCGGGGGCCTGGCGGCAGGATCCGCGGCGGGGCGGGGGAGGGGCCCTTATCGACATGGCCACCCATCTCTACGACCTGTTGGAGTTCTTCGCCGGGCCCATCCGACGCATCGTCGCGATGACCGGCAACCTGGTCCAGGACTACCCGTCCGAGGACGCGTCGACGACGCTCCTGGAGTTCGCCGCGGGCGCGCTCGGAACGGTCGACTGCTTCTTCTGCATCCCCGACGAGGCCAGCCGGACGCGGCTGGAAATCTACGGCTCGCGCGGCGCCGTCCTGACCGAAGGCACCATCGGCCAGAGCACGCGCGGCAAGGCGGAGGGGCTCTTCGCCCTCGGCGACGCCGCCTACGACGCCGCACAGGACAAGGACACCGAGCGACGGTTCCGCAGACTGGCGTTCCGCGCCGTCGATCCCTACCGCGCCGAGTGTGAGTACTTTGCGGACTGCGTTCTGCGCGGCCGCCCGCCGGAGGTCAACGACGGCGACCACGCGCTCCACATCCTGGCGCTGACCGAGAAGGCGTACGCCTCGTCTAAATCAGGCCGCGTCAGGCGCGTGTAAGGCCCGGGGGCTTTGCGCCCCCCGCTTTGCCGCTCCCGCAGAGGCACGGTGGCCTTCGGGGTGGCCGGTAAGGCGGACGCCGAGGCGATTCGCGGGGCGCTGCGGCCCGAAAACGTCGCGGAATTATCGCCTAATCCCTTACTCCGATTTGCCGAGGGGCGGCCTTAGCCGTATACTAATAATGACAGGCGCCGTGGGATTCTACCCGGGGGTGCTTCGTTCCTGCGGAAGGCGAGTCCCGACGGTTGCCGTCTACGCTTGAGGCGTCCTCCGAGCCTTGTATTTTGGGCGTCGCCAGGAACGACACCCCACATATAGTGGTTCGTCGCCGTCGGCGCGAGCCGGGGGTACCGGGGGGCCTCCCGCGGCCGCGACCGCCGGATAGGACGGACCGGTGCGGCGAGCGCGGCGAAACGGGCATCGGGCCTTTGGCCTGCCCCTCTGCAAGGCGCGGCATCAGCAGGACGCGAGACCTTTATGGCCCCCAAGAGCCGTCAACCCACGCCACCGCTTGCCCCTCCCCGCCTGGAGCCGATGGAGCCCCGCCTGCTTCTCGACGGTAGCGTCATCATCAACGAACTGCACGTCGATCCCGACGTCAAGACCGAGCCGGTCGAGTACGTCGAGATCTACAACCGGACGGCCGACCCGATCGACGTCTCCGGCTGGTTCTTCTCGGCCGGCATCGAGTACGTGTTCCCCGCGAGCAAAACGCTGCCAGGCCATGGGTACCTCGTGGTGAGCCAGGACCCGTCCGCGGTGGCGGCGAAGTTCGGCGTCAGCACCCTCGGGCCGTTCACCGGCCAACTCGCCAACGAGGGCGAATGCGTCACCCTCCGCGACGACACCGGCGCCGTCGTCGACAAGGTGGACTACGGGGCGGGGTTCCCCTGGCCGACCGTCGGCGACGCCCCTGGCTACTCCATGGAACTCATCCACCCCGACCTCGACAACGACCTGGGCGGCAACTGGCGGTCGTCCGGCAGCACCGTGGCCGACCCCGTTGTGCTCGTCGACGCACAGCAGCAATGGCGATACTTCAAGGGCTTGGAGGAGCCGTCCTCGCCCACCGACGCCTGGCGTCAGATCGGATACGACGACTCCGGCTGGACCGCCGGCGACGCCGCCGTCGGCTACAGCGGCGAGCAGGAGGAACTCGATTTCCTCGGGACCGTCCTCGACGACATGCGCGACGGCTACACGACGGTGTACCTGCGGAAGACGTTCACCGTCGCGGACCCCGCCGCCGTCCTGGGCCTCCAGCTTCTGACCCGATACGACGACGGGATCAACGTCTGGATCAACGGCACGCACGTGCTGGACCTGAACGTTGACGGCCAGGAATTGCCCTACACGGCCACCGCCCGCAGCGCGATCGAGAACGTCGAGTTCGTCCCGAACACGCTGACCGACCCCGACCCGCGGACGTACCTGGAGGCGGGCACGAACGTCATCGCGGTCCAGTTGTTGAACTCCTCGATCTCCGGAAGCAGCGACGCCTTCTTCGACGCCATCCTGCGGACGGCGGCTGGCGGCACGATGGTCGCCACGCCCGGCGCGGTGAACTCCGTCTACGCCGCCAACGCGCCGCCGCAGATGCGGCACGTGGACCACTCGCCGAACGAGCCCCAACCCGGCGAGGACGTGACCCTCACCATGAAGGTCACCGACCCGGACGGCGTGGCCGACGTCACCCTTGCCTATCAGACCGTGGACCCCGGCGACTACATCAACCTGGACGACCCCCGCTACGACGATCCCGCCTACTGGACCACGGTGCCCATGTATGACGACGGCACGCACGGGGACGCGACGGCCGGCGACGCCGATTACACCGCCGTCATCCCCGCGACCGTCCAGACGAACCGGCGGCTGGTGCGGTACCGCGTGACGGCGACCGACGACCTGGGCGCCTCGGTCACCGCCCCGTACGAGGACGACCCGCAACCGAACTTCGCTTACTACGTGTACGAGGGCGTGCCGGCGTGGACGGGCTCGGCCGAGCCGGGCGTCGAGCCGGCGGTCGAGTACTCCAGCGACCTCTTGGAGAGCCTGCCCGTCTACACGCTTATCACCCGGCGCGAGGACGCCCTCAACGCCATGCACGTGCCGTACCGCTGGGGCGAGGTCGACCAGGAACTCCCCACCGCCGGCGAGTACTGGGGCAGCGACTACCTCTGGCAGGGCACGCTCGTCTACGACGGCGTGGTGTACGACCACGTTCGCTACCGCGCCCGCGGAGGGTGCTGGCGATACTCCATGGGCAAAAATATGTGGAAGTTCGACTTCAACCGCAACCACTGGTTCCAGGCCCGCGACGACTACGGCGAGAAGTACGACACCACCTGGGACAAACTGAACTTCTCGGCCCTCATCCAGCAGGGCAACTTCGGCCAGCGGGGCGAGCAGGGCCTCTTCGAGGCCGCCGGCTTCGCCCTGCACAACCTCGCCGATAACCCCGCCTCCTACACCAACTACCTGCACTTCCGCATCGTCGACGACGGCGACGAGGGCGGCCCGGACCAGTTCAGCACCGACTTCCAGGGCCTTTACATGACCATCGAGCAGCCCGACGGACGCATGCTCGACGAGCACGGCCTGGCCGACGGCAACTTCTACAAGATGGAGGGCGGCACCGGCACGCTCAACAACCAGGGGCCCACGCAACCCACCGACAAGTCCGACCTCAACGCCTTCATGAACGGCTACAAGAATAGCCCCGACGTCGCGTGGTGTGAGGCCAACCTCGATCTCGAAGGTTACTACAGTTTTCGCGCCATCGCCATGGCGATCCACGACTACGACATGCACGCCGGCAAGAACTACTTTTACTACCACGATCCCGTGACCGACAAGTGGTCGGTCATCAACTGGGACCTCGACCTGTGCTGGACCACCACCTACAACGGCGGCGGGGGTCAGGGGCCCCTGTACGACGACAGCCCCTACGTTCACCTGCTCGACCTGCCCGAACTCCGCGTCGACTACAACAACCGCGTCCGAGAGATTGTCGACCTTCTCTTTGACCCCGAGCAGACGGGCATGCTGCTCGACGAGATCGCCTCGTTCGTCTACACGCCCGGCGAGCCGTCGTTCGTCGATGCCGACCGCGCCATGTGGGACTACAATCCCATTCTCGTCTCGGACTATGTCAATCTCAGTAAGGCCAGCCACGGCCGCTTCTACCAGAATTCGCCCACCGGCGACTTCGCCGGCATGGTCCAACTCCTCAAGAACTACGTCCAGAACAAGGTCGACGGGTACTTGGCCGGCCTGGACTACGCCTTCGATCCCCGCGTGGCGTCCGACGAAGGCCTCCAGCCCGACACCCCCACCCTTACCTATACGGGCCCGGCCGGCTACGCCGCCGACCAGTTGGCGTTCCACTGCTCCGGCTTCAGCGGCTCCGGCTCGTTTGCCGCCATGGAGTGGCGCATCGCCGAGGTCAGCGTGCCCGGCACGCCGGAATTTGACCCCGACGAGCCGCGCCATTACGAGATCGACGCCGACTGGGACAGCGGCGAACTGGCGGCCTTCGACCCCGACCTCGTCCTCCCCGGCGGCATCGCCGAGGACGGCAAGCGGTACCGCGTCCGCGTCCGCATGAAGGATTCCAGCGGACGCTACAGCCACTGGTCCGACCCCGTGGAGTTCGTTGCGGGGCCGCGCGTCGGCAGCGACCTGCCCCTCCGCCTGACCGAGATCATGTACAACCCGGCCGAGCGCAACCCCGATCCCGGCCACCCCGAGGCGCCGTACGGCGATAACGACTATTTCGAGTATGTCGAACTCCAGAACATCGGGGCGTCGGCCATCGACCTCGACGGCGTCCGCTTCACCGACGGCGTCGACTTCGCCTTCCCCGCCGTGACCCTCGATCCCGGCGAGTTCGTCCTCGTCGTCGCTAACCAGGACGCCTTCGAGGCCCGCTACGGCACGGGGTGCAACGTCGTGGGCGAGTTCGAGGCCGAGACCGGTCTCTCCAAGGGCGGGGAGGACCTCCGCCTCGAAGACGCCGCCGGCCTCCTCATCCACGAATTTGAATTCGCGGATGATTGGTGCAGTCTCACCGACGGCGAAGGCTACTCCCTGGTGGTGCGTGACGCCGGTCAGGACACGGCGTTGTGGGACGCGGCGGAAGGGTGGCGGACGAGTTGGCAGTACGGCGGCAATCCGGGGGCGGC
>Ga0272441_10005502_pt1 | contig 21959 bp, 16 predicted proteins | sample SSMProp6N_FD_193582 | JGI IMG/M metagenome (GOLD analysis project Ga0272441, IMG submission 193582) | Marine sediment archaeal communities from Little Sippewissett salt marsh, Falmouth, MA, United States - SSM-Prop-6N | ecosystem: Environmental > Aquatic > Marine > Wetlands > Sediment ... | reverse complement strand
GTGCGGACACCCTCTCCACCCTCGCCGAAGGCAAGGTCATCAAGGGCATCGTCCGGAGCATCATGCCGTACGGGGCCTTTGTGGACCTCGGCGGGGTCGACGGCCTCCTGCACATCAGCGACATGAGCCACCGCCGCATCGAGGACCCGCACGAGATCGTCTCCGAAGGCCAGCAGATCGAGGTGATGGTCCTGCGCGTCGACCTGGACAACGAGAGGATCTCCCTCGGACTCAAGCAGGCCCTGCCCGACCCGTGGGACGGGGTCGAGGAGAAGTGGCCCGCCGACGAGCTGGTCACCGGGCGGATCACCCGCCTGGCCGACTTCGGCGCGTTCGTCGAGCTGGCCGAGGGCGTCGAGGGCCTCGTGCCCATCAGTGAGATCTCCTTCGAGCGACGCATCAAGCACCCCTCCGACGTCCTGACCGAGGGCGACACGATCGAGGTCCGCGTCCTGAAGGTGGACCCGGGCGCCAAGCGGATCAGCCTCTCGGTCAAACGGGTCGGCGACGACCCCTGGACGGGCGCGTCGGTCCGCTGGCCCATGGCGTCCACGGCCGAGGGCATCGTCACGCGGCTGACGGACTTCGGTGCCTTCGTCGAACTGGCCCCCGGCGTAGAGGGGCTGGTCCACATCTCCGAGCTGAGCGAGAACCGGGTGCGGTCCGTCAGCGAGGCGGTCCGAGAGGGAGAGACCGTCCAGGCCAAGGTGCTGGAGGTCGACGAGGACCGACGGCGAATCTCCCTGTCGATCAAGGCCCTCCGGCTGGATCCCAACTACACCGGGCAGGCCTCGGCCGAGCCCGAGCCGCAGGTGGCAAAGCAGCGCAAGCGCCCCCTCCGCGGCGGCCTGGACGGCCCCAACTGGAACGACCTACTCCCCCGGTAGCCCCGCCGGACGGCCGGCGCGGCCCGCTCACACCGCGAGCGTCCGCCCGCCTCGGGCCGGAACCGCCTTCGGGGGTCGCTGGTCTGGGGTCTGGGTCTGCGGCATCGCCGACCGAGTCTCGGTGGAGCGCCTGCGGTGCGCATCCCCCATGGTGAGAACCCCGGCGGGCACGTGGTTGTGCGGCGCGGGCCGGCGGGGGAGAACGCCTCCCTCCGCCGGGACCCGCGCGCACACCCGTGCGTTTTGTGGCCGGCAGGTTGGGCCCGGTCGGGCCCGGGGCGGCCTACCACTCGTAGGCTAACGTGAACCCGCCGTAGAATTCGTCCTGGTAGCCGTCCAGGTCTTCCTTGAGGCCGAGGGCCTGGCTGAAGTTCAGGAAACCGGTCAGGGAGAGGGCGCCGTACGGCTCGGGTATGGCCAACGCGCTGCTGAGGTCGTAGCTGAAGGCGAGGCCGTAGGTCAGGTTCGCCAGTTGCGTCGAGGGCGTGAAGTAGCGGTGATCCACGCCCAGCACCAGCGAGGGCGAGACGGTGAGGTCCTTCAGGACCGGGGTCTGGCCGCAGCCGAGGTCGGCGAGGGCGAAGTCATGGCCGATGCCGAACTCCAGCCACTGGCCGTGGGGGGCGAGGTCGACGTCCTGGTAGTACGTCACGGACGGGTTGAGCACGCCCTCATCGGTGCCGAAGAGCCTGCTGTCGTCGAAGGCAAGGCCGACGTACCACTCGTAAGACGTCTCGGCGTCGCCGCCGCTCTGCGGGAACTGGTAGGCGATCCAGCCGACCTCGACGCCCACGCCGATGGACTCGATGTCATAGCTCCAGCTCAGGGTGTAGTCGACCTCCTGGAGGTGCCCGTCGCTGGCGGGGTCGAGGGACTTCTGCCCGGCGAACCACTCGAACCAGAAGCCCGCGGAGAACGTGCCGAGCTTCTCAGTCTCGTAGGCCACGCCGACGCCCATCTGGTGGTTGGGCTTCTCGCGGCCCTCGCCGGCATACTCGCTGAAGTTCACACCGCGCCAGATGTAGTCGCTCACCAGCGTGTAGTCGACGCTGAACGAGAGGGGGATGGGCTTGGACCACCCCGCCGGCCGGGGCGCAGTGGAAGGGGCGGGCTCTTCCGCGGCGGCCGCGGCGAGGGCTACGGAGCCCAGCCACGCCGCGGACGGCTGGGGCGTTTGGGCGGATGCCGACGCGGCACACCACAGCAGCAGCCCCATGCCGGCGAGGGCCTTCTGCGGGGTCTTCCGCCTGCCGGTCCGCCCGAACCGCTGGTGTCTCCTCGACATGTCAATCCGGCTGCGAACCCTGGTCTTTCGGTGGGCCCGGTCCCGCTTGCTCGTACAACTCATGTCCATTGTCTCTCGGTCCTTTCCGTACCTTCACACGGGAACTGCATGACGCCCCACAGATTCACCACAAAGGCTCAGAGCCCTCAGAGAAGAGGGAGTGACGCGCGTTGGCCGCCGGATAGCGGGAAGTCCAAGCTGGGCGACAGCCTCTTGCCTTCACCTTCATCCTCTGGCGTTCCGCGTTCATCATCGCCTTCTCTTGCTCTGCGTTCTCTGAGCCTCTGTGGTGTTCACGCGCTGTCCGGGGCTAGCCGATCGCGTCGTTGCCTTCCTCGCCGGTGCGGATGCGTACGCATCGCTCGAGGGGCAGGACGAGGATCTTGCCGTCGCCGATCTGGCCCGTGCGGGCGCCCTGGACGATGGCGTCGATCGTCGGCTGGACGAACGACTCATTGACGGCGATCTCCAGGCGGACCTTCTTGAGGAGGTTGACCTCCATGTCCACGCCGCGGTAGGTCTCGTGGTAGCCCTTCTGCTGCCCGCAGCCGAGGGCGTTGCTGACGGACACCTTGTAGATCTCCGCCGCGTAGAGTGCCTGCTTCACGTCGTTGAGCTTCTCGGGTTGGATGTACGCGATGATGAGTCTCATTTCTGTCGCTTCCTCTGCAATCTCGCCTCTGTGATCTCTGCGACCTCTGCGGTTTCTCTTCTGTCCGAAATCTCGGTTCGGTTGGGATTGGGCCCGCCGTCAGGTGGTGCTGAAGACCTGGAAGCCCGCGTAGGCCTCCATGCCGTGTTCGCCGATGTCCAGGCCGCGAAGCTCCTCGTCCCGGGTCACGCGAAGGCCCATGGTCTTCTTGATGATCAGAAACAGGGCCATGCCGGTCCCAAAGGCCCACAGGAAGGCCGCTCCGACGCCGATGAGCTGCGTGCCCAACTGGGCGAACCCGCCGCCGTAGAGCAGGCCGGTCTCGGTGTTGAGCAGCCCGCAGGCCAGCGTGCCCCAGGCGCCGCAGACGCCGTGGACGCTGACCGCCCCGACGGGGTCGTCCACCTTCAGCACGCGGTCGATGAACGTGACCGCCAGGACGACGAGGATCCCGGCCACCGCACCGATGACCAGCGCACCGATCGGACTGACGCCGTCGCAGCCGGCCGTGATGCCCACCAGGCCGGCCAGGGCGCCGTTGAGGGCCATCGAGGCGTCCGGCTTCTTGAACAGGGCCCACGCGACGATCATGGCGACCACCGCCCCGGCCGCCGCGGCCAGGTTGGTCGTCACCGCGATGTACCCGATGTCCCCGCCGGCGGCCGTCGTGCTGCCGGGATTAAACCCGAACCACCCGAACCACAGGATGAACACGCCGAGGGCGGCCAGCGGGATGTTGTGGCCGGTCACCGCACGGGACTCGCCGTTCGGTCCGTACTTGCCGATCCGCGGGCCGAGGACGATCGCCCCGGCCAGCGCAAGCCACCCGCCGACGGAGTGCACCACGGTCGAGCCGGCGAAGTCCAGGAAGCCCGGCAGGCCCATGCCTGCCAGGAAGCCACCCTCGGGCGCCTCCAGCCAGCCGCCGCCCTGAAGCAGCCCGCCCCATGCCCACGACCCGAACACCGGGTAGATCAGCAGCGAGATGAACAGGCTGTACACCAGGTACCCGCTGAACTTGGTCCGCTCGGCCATCGCGCCGGATACGATCGTGGCGGCCGTGGCGGCGAAGACCGTCTGGAAGATCAGGAACGTCAACTCCCACTGGTTGTCGCCGATGCCCGTCAGGGCGAACAGCGTCGTGCCGAATACGCCGTTGGACTTGCCGAACATCAGTCCGAAACCCAGGACGAAGAACGCGATCGTCCCCACGGAGAAGTCCATCAGGTTCTTCATGATGATGTTGACGGCGTTCTTCGCGCGGGTGAAGCCGGTCTCGACCATGGCGAACCCGGCCTGCATGAAGAACACCAGGAAGGCGGCCACGAGCGTCCAGATGATGTCGGCATAGCTGTGGGTATTGCCCAGCGTGTCGGTGACCACGTCGGTGGCGACGGTGGGCACGGCCTGGGCCGCGGCGGCCCCGGTGGAGACCGGATCGGCCCCCGCCGCGCCCGGAAAGGCGAGAAGAACTCCGCCGAGAAAGACCTTTGTCCACACGGACTTACACATCGCTCGTACTCCTTGGGGGGACGGCAGTCCCCGGCTGGTCTGTTCGCCCCAATGGGCTCGGCCCGTTCGCGGCCGGCCCGGAAGGGGGCAGTCTGGCACAATGCATTAACGAGGGAATCTCTGAGGCAGCCTCGATGTCCGCCCTGCAATCGCACGCCGCGTGCCAAAACGGGAATGGAGTCTTAATGCCTTTAAATTAAAGGGTTTATTGAGACTAGTAGACCAGGGAGAGATTATGGGGATTGTGACATTTACGTATCAACTGACATGATAGACACACGAATGTACTATTGGTGTCTAGTCAGGACGTTGAAGGCCAAGAGAGGAGGCGAGTTGCCGAAGGGAGTGGACCGCTTGGGGGTCGGGCCGCTGCTGGAGCTTGGGGAATTGGCCGGCGCGAAAGCACGGGCGATACTGGGCCATGACGTTCAGGGCGCAGCCGGGGGCGGTGCGGGCGATGGTCTCGATTGCGCTGCGGCTGCGGGCAAGGTCGCCGGGCAGGACCAGGTGGCGGACGAGAACGCCGCGCACGGCCAGGCCGCGTGGGTCGGTCTCGAGCGGGCCCACCTGGCGGTGCATCTCGCCCAGCGCGGCGGTGGCGACTTCGGGGTAGTCGCTCACGCCGGAGTAGGTGGCGCCGGCCTGGGCGTCGGCGTACTTGAAGTCCGGCATGTAGATCTCGACGAGGCCCTCCAGCAGCCCCAGCGTCTCCACGGACTCGTACCCGCCGCAGTTGTAGACGACGGGCACGGTCAGCCCCGCGGCCCGGGCGGCGAGAATCGCCTCGGCAATCGCGTGCGAGACGTGGGTCGGCGTGACGAAGTTGACGTTCTCGCACCCGCGGGCCTCCAGGGCCAGCGCGAGCGACGCGATCCGCCCCGGCTGCATTCGTTGGCCGTCGGAGACATGGCTGATGTCGGCGTTCTGACAGAACACGCAGTCGAGGTTGCAGCCGGAAAAGAAGATCGTCCCGCTGCCGCCGCGCCCTACGAGAACGGGCTCCTCGCCGAAGTGCGGCCCGGCGGAGGCGACGACGGCCTCGGCGCCGATCCGACAGGCGCCGACCTCCCCGGCCGCCCGATCCACGCCGCATTGCCTGGGGCAAAGCCGGCAGGGCGAGATCCGCTCCCGCAGGCGGAGGGCATTGTCCGGCAGGTCCGCCACGCCTCTTCCTCTTGCGATGTGCTGAACGCCCGACGCGGACCGCGGACGGCTTGCGGGCCCTATTTCTCGAACACGTTCTGCCGGAACATCCGCTTGGCCCGCCACGCGAGGAGCAGACCCGCGCCACAGTAGCCCGCGCTGACGAGCAGCATCCACAGCGACGTGGCAAGCCAGTGGCGGGCGCCGCCGTCCGGCCAGGCGTAGCGGGGCGCGGCGAACCGGTGGTCGTTCTGGGCGGCGCCCGCGGTCACGACCCAGGCCTGGATGACGGGGTTGAAGCAGTCCAGCAGGCGGGGGATCTCGCGATCGTCGAAGATCTCCCCGACCAGGCCCGAGGCCGTCGGCAACAGCGCCCACAGCAGCAGGGCGAGCCCCACGTTCATCAGCAGGGCCGTGGTGGCGCGGCGGTGGCGCGTGGAGAAGTACACGCCCGAGCCGGTCAGGAACACGCTCACCCACACGACCAGCAGCAGCAGGTGGACGAAGACGAGCGGGTGCAGGAAGCCCACCAGTATGAAGATCAGCACGTGCCCGGCCAGGAACATCCACACCGGCACGCAGCGGAAGAGCGTCCCGCCGGCCTTGCCCAGCAGGATGTGCCAGTCGCTGACGGGCGTGGACAGCAGGGCGGGCCAGGTCTGGGCCTGCTTCTCGGGCGCGATGGACGTGGCCGAGTCCATCGCCGTGCAGATCATCCCCGCCAGCAGGAACATGCTGGCGAAGAACGCCTGCGTTTCGGGCTCGTCCATCGTCCCGGACGCCCCGAGGATGGCGTACGTGTACAGCAGGTAGAACACCACCGCGCACATCGCGACGATCTGGACGACCTTGTCCCGCAGCAGCGGCTTGCGCAGCTCCCGCCAGACGATCGGCGAGACGATCACCCGCTGGAGGTTCCAGCCGCGGCGCTTGAACAGGCGCGCCTTCCGCGCCGGGGGCGCGGGCGGCGCGGGCCTTGCGGCCGGGGCCGGCTGCCACGCCACCTGCACCACCGGCGGCGGGGGCGTCTGGCCCGGCGGGCCGACCGGCTTGAGCACCGGGGGGGAGACACCCGGCGGGGTGAGCTGCACCGCCACGGCCGGGCCGCTCGACGCTGTACCCCCCGCCTGGAGGCCGATGGCCTTCCGCACCGCCATCCGCCGCACGAGGACCTCGCACAGCTTCAGGACGGCGAACGTCGCGGCCAGCATCAACGCACAGTGCGCCGGCCAGTAGAACCCGGGGATGGCCTTGGCCGGATCGTGCAGCACGACCGTCTCGTAGACCATGGCGGCTACGGGGTTGGGGTAGAGCAGGACGTTCAGCCCCGCGGTGCCCGCCACGAAGCCGATCACCGCCGAGAGGATCATGCACACCAGCGCGAGCACGCCGTACAGGGCGACGGTCACGCCCACCGCGGCCAGAATGCTCAGGTAGGCCCGGCGGCAGAGCACGGAGAAGAACATGCCGATCGCCCCGGTGAGCATCGACGCGGTGATCGTGATGCACACGCCCGCCAGCAGGTACCGCCAGGGCACGCCGCCCAGCACGCGGACGATCGCCAGCAACGGCACGCTGATCGCAAGCAGAAACCCCACGTGCAGGAGCTTGCCGAGGAACTTGCCGATCACGATCTGCCACGTGCTGATCGGCGTGGTGAGGATCGGCACGAGCGTGCGCTGGTAGATCTCCTCGCTGATCGACGTGCTCAGCAGCACCACGGCCACGAGCTGGGCCGCCCCGAACTGGAAGCACACGATGCTGCCGACGATGCTCATGCCGATCTCGGGCATGTTCTTGATCCGCCACATGGCCGACCGGCCCTGGACGGATTCGATGAACGCCAGCCAGACCAGCGCGATGAACAATCCCAGCATCGCCGCGTAGGCGAAGCGCAGAAGGTAGTACCGCGGGCGGCGGCTCGTGACCAGCAGTTCCTTGGTGAACAGCGGCCCCACGATCGCCGGGATCCGACCGATCGTCGCAGCGAGCTTTCCCATGCTGCCTCCAGTGTACCCCGCCGCCGGCCCGGCCGCAAATCGGACGTCAAGCCGGGTCCGAGCCCAGCGGGGCGTCGACTGCGGCGAGGCGGCGGATGAAGTCGGCCAGGCCGGCGGAGGCGACGTGGTCGGCGGCGTCGAGCAGGGCTTGGGGAGCGTGCGGCATGGCCGCGCCGAGGCCCGCGCCGCGGACCATCGCGATGTCGTTGATGTCGTCGCCGACGGCGGCGATCCGCCCCGGGCCGATGCGCATCCCCTGGGCGACGTACTTCAGGGCCGCCAACTTGTCCGCCCCGTGGGCGTGGGCCTCGACGATGGTCACGCCGTAGTTGGGCGCGACGATCGAGTGGACGTTCAGCCGCCCGACGAAGCGGGGCGTGAGTTCGGCGGCGATTCGCTCGGCGTCGGCCGGGTCGGCAACGGTGCTGATGCGAAGGGCCTGGGGCGTGTCGGCCTCTCCGCCGAGGTCCGGGACGCGCCGCACGCGCAAGGAGGGCATTTTCGAGAACCAGTCGCGCGACGCCGCGTGGTGGTCGCCCCGGTCGGTGATGAGGTAGTCCACGTCGTACCGCCAGCCGTCCACGAGGGCCATGGCCACGTAGCCGAGGTCGTTGATCGCCTCCGCGAATTCCCGCCCCACGTGGGGGGCGATGGCCTTCTGGTAGAGCGTCCGCCCGGTGTCCGGCTCGGCGACGGCGGCCCCGCCGACCACCACCATCGGCTCGGGGGGCGGAGCGATGCGCATCGCGCGCCAGACGTCGATAGCCTCGACGTAGGACCGCCCGGTAGCGAGGCAGACGGCCAGCCCGGCGCGGCGGGCCTCGCCGATCGCATCGATCGCGTCGGGCCGGACGCGCTGGTCGGGCCCGAGCAGCGTCCCGTCCACGTCCACGGCCAGCAGCTTGTAGTACGGCATGGTGCGGGAAGGGGTATCCGCACCGGGCGGAGAATGCAAGGGAATTGGGGATGGTCAGATCAGGCCGTCAGAGGCCCACGGGACGCCACCCGTGGGCATGGATCTCCTCTCAACGCGGGCACGACTCTCCGGACAGGCTCACTGCCCGAAGGCGTGTGGTGGTTTTTTGTGGCGAGGGGAGGGCAGCAGGGTATCATTACGGGGATGAAGATTGCGCTTGGATATGCCCCCGCCCCGGACGGCGGGGTTATGTTTTGGGGTCTGGCGGCCGGGAAGGTCGACACGGGCGACCTGGAGGTCGACGTGATCGCGGCCCCGCTGTCGGTGCTGAACGACCGCGCCTCCCGCGGTGAGTTGGAGGCGACGATGATCAGCGCGGCGGCCTATCCGTACTTGCGGGACCGGTACGTTCTGGCGCGGTGCGGGGCGTCGTTTGCCCGGGGGCGGGGGCCCGTGCTTGCTGCCCGCGAGCCGATGGCCGAGGGCCGGCTCGCCCGGGCCACCGTGGCCGTGCCCGACGCGACCAGCAGCGCGCTGGTCGCCCTCCAGCTCAGCCGCCCCGGGATGCGGACGCGGCTTCTCCCGGCCGACAAGATCGCCCAGGCGACCAAGATAGGCCTGGCCGACTGCGCCCTGCTCCAGGACGGGGACGCCGCGAGTTGCCGGCGGTCCGGGCTGCACTGCGTGGCGGACCTGGCGGTGGGCTGGGCGGAGCGCACCGGCGACCTGCCCCTGCCGCTGACGTGCCTGGCGATTCGCGCCGACGTGGCCGGGGACGTGCGGCTGCGGATCGAGGAGATCGTCCGCGCGTCGATCCGGTACGGGATGGCGCACCGGGCGGAGGCGGCGCGGTTCGCGATGCAGCGGGCCCGCAACGGGGGCGGCATGTCGGACGCAAACGAGGCCGCCCTGGGGGTCTACGTCAGTGACGCGACCCTCGACATGGACGCCCCCGACCGGGCGGCGTTGGAGGATTTCCTCCGCCGCGGCAGCGAGGCCGACCTCGTCCCCGACGCCCTGCCCGTCCAGTTTGTAGAGGGGGCGTAAGTGCTTGTGCGTAAGTATTATGTGCCCGGGAAGGAGTTGCTCCGTCTTGTCCACGGCAATCGGGACGCACGGGTCGTTCGCCAAGCCCGGATGATCCGCTTGCCCGCCGACAGCAGACGGGCTTGCGGGACGGTTTGTCGGCATCCCAAGCACAGCATGCCGCGCCGGCGAGACCCGCAGGAAAACGCCGAGAGCAAGGCGTTCCTGGAGCTCCTGAGGAGGGGGCGACACGTCCGACAGCCGCCTTCAACCTGCTCTGCCTCGCTGCTGGATGACCACGCGGACCACGCCGCCGTGACCCGGCTGTCGAAGCAGAGTTCCGTGCTGAACCTGCTCGAGAGGCCATGGGGCTGGCCGCAGCAAGCAGCCAGATGGCCCACGACTGACACTGACCGCCTGGCGGCGATCGCGGAGCTGTTGGCTGATCGGGCCAAGGCCGGCCGCCGGCAGGTGAGTGCCGGGCTGGCTGCCACCGACCGAATGACGACCGCTCGAATACGGATGTGAAAGCGGAACGCAGAGGTGCAGGCCCGATGCCCCCAACCGATCGAGAAGAACGCTTGCCGATCCCACGATCGGTTATAGTATCCTCACGAAGGCCGACGGCGGTCGTCGGCCGGAGCCCATTTGGCAAGCACCGGATCATGGAATAGACGTGTGCTTTGTCGCGAGGCATGTTGCCTCCGCATCAGAGCAAGAGGAAACGAGGCAATGAAGACAAGGACGATGGGAAGTGTCTTGGCGGCGATGATCGCCACGGTAATCGGAGCATCAAGCGGTTGGGCGGCGCCAGTGCCGCTTACCCCGGCCGGCCATAAGCTTGAGGCGAGGTATGCGGATCAGCTCAAGACGCTGAAGGCGGAGATTACCGAAGCCCTGCCGACACTGGACAAGCAGAAGGAGTCCGCCTGTTCGAAGGCGCGTGATGCTGAGAAGGCTGCGGAGGCGAGGGCGAATGCGGCGCAGGCAGCCCTGGGGAAAATCAAGACGGCACAGGCTTTGGTGGCTCACGCGAAGGGCAAGTGGATCGGCGGCGCCGAGAAAGGTATCGCCAGGGCGCAGGCGATGCTGAAGCAAGCGACCACGGAGGCCCAGCGCGAAGCGGCGCAGAAAGAGCTGGCCAAGTGGCAGGCGAACAAGGAAGACGGGCTCGAAGCCCTCAAGCAGCGCCAGGATGCCTTGGATAAGGCCCAGCGCGAAGAGCCTCAATTGCTCCAGGAGCTCGAGGCGGCCAGGGAAGCGCTTGCGGAGGCCAAGGCGAAGACGATGAAGGCGGTCAGGGACCTGGGTCTCACGTCCTTTCTGTCGAGCGACAAGCTGGATGCCAAATTGGCGAGGTACGTCGTCCTGCTCGAAGCCACGCCGCGCGGTCTGGCGGAGTTCGCCCAGCAGGGCAAAGACCAGGAGAAGCTGGTCGAGCAGATGCTGGCCGATGATGACCTGCTGGTGCAGATGGCCGTCGCGGACGGTGCCAAAGACGGCAAGTACGGCCAGGCGATGAAGATCTACACCGACATCCAGCGCGCGAGCACGAAGGCCCGAGAGGGCACATTGCAGCGACTGGCGCTGGCGGCAAGTTTGGAACATGCCGTGCCTCGCGCGCAGCGAAACGCCAAGGCCCGGACCGATGCGCCCGGGACCGTCGACCCCGTGAAACGATACCTCCACTTCGAGAAGGCCTTCCTGAAGGACGAGCTGGATCCGGGCTTCAAGGACCTGAGCGTGTGGGACTACCGCATGGTCGTCAACGGCGAGGAGCCGGAGGAGATTCTCACCTGGGGTCGCGAGATGCTTCGCAATTATCGCCCGGATCACATTACCACGGGCGACTATCGCTGGCGGTACGTCGCGGCGGTCCGGACCGATATCCGGTACGGATCGCAGGACAACAAGTACGACAAGGACGAGCTGCAGTTCTTCCAGAACATCCTGATGAACGGCGGCGTCTGCGGCCGCCGCGCGTTTTTCGGCCGCTTCATTCTCCGTGCCTTCGGCATTCCCACCACGGCGCGTCCCCAGCGCGGCCATGCCGCCCTGGCCCACTGGACGCCCGACGGCTGGGTGGTCTGTCTTGGCGGAGGCTGGGGCAGTGGCTGGGTGCTGGGACGCAAGAAGGACCTCGATTTCCTGGCGATCACGCAGGCGCGCGGCGTCGGCGAGCCCTACATGCAGGTCAAGCGTGCCCACTGGATTGGCGACGTCATGGGCGAGCCGCGGACCTTCGGCCTCCTCTCCGGCACCCCCGCCTTCTGGAACGGCGTGGCGCTCTACACGCAACGCGGGGTCATCGAGGACGCCAAGGCAAAGACGCTGGCCGCGGTTGGGACGGACATCGGCGAGGCCAATGAAACCAAGGAGAAGGTCGAGATCGCCAAGGCGGCCCTGACCGACGCGGACCGGAGAGTCGTCGTGGACCGCCGCGGCGTGATCACGATACCCGCGTCCGCCACCAGCAAGCCGACCAAGAGCACGGGCAAGATCATCTTCATGGAGAGCAACCTCGGCGGCAAGCAACTGCACTACAGCCGTACCGGCGCGCATGAGGACTTCGAATATACCTTCGATGCCCCGGCGGCGGGCAAGTACGCCCTTACCGCGCGGGTGGTGACGCCCAGTTGGAAACAGCACCTGTTCCTCTCGGTCAACGGCGCCGCCAAGCCGATCGACATCACGCTTCCTCATACCGTCGGCATGTGGGATAAGACGCAGCCGGTCGAGGTCTCGCTGAGCAAGGGCAAGAACGTCCTTCGTTTCTCGCGCGAGCATGAGGGCCTCAAGGGCGTGACCATCAGGGACTTCACGCTGAGACCCGTGAGATGAAGTCCGGCGCGGCGCCGAATGGCCTCCTCCGACCCGAACGGCAGCCGCAGAATCAGACCCCCTTGCGGTGAACGTCAAGTGTTTATCAGCCCATTGGTTACATGACAAAGGAAACGAAGACATGAACGGAGCGTACAAGAAAGCCGCACTGGTCCTGGCCGCCCTGCTCTCGGCCAACCTGACTGTCCTGGCCGCGGAGTTGCCAAAGGTCCTTCCGGATCCGGACGGCAAGCCGGCCGACATGAGCAAACCCGTCCAGGTCTACATCCTGCTGGGCCAGTCCAACATGGTGGGCGCAGGCAGGATCGCCGGCGAGAAGGAAGGGACGCTGGAGAACGCGGTCAAGGCCAAGAAGAAGTACCCCTACCTGGTCGACGACGAAGGCAAATGGACCGTCCGCAAGGACGTGCGGTACGTGCGTGTCATGGGAAGCGGCACAGGATCGATGCGGCGGTTCAACAACGAGTGGATGACCATCAAGGGCGGGAGAATCGGCCCGGAGTACGGCATCGGGCATTACGTGGGGTACGCCGTCGATGCGCCCGTGATGATCCTCAAGAGCTGCATCGGCAACCGCAGTCTGGGCTGGGACCTGCTGCCCCCGGGCAGCGAGCGCTACGAGGTCGAAGAGAAGGACAGGAAGACCGGAGAGACGAAGACCTTCGTCTACGCCGGCTATAAGGATTCGCCCTCCAAATGGGAGAAGGGCACGGAGCCGAAGAAAATCACGTGGTACGCCGGCATGCAGTACGACGGCGACGTCGCCAACGCGAAGACGGTGCTCGCGGAGCTTGACAAGCACTACCCCGGCGCGAAGGGCTACGAGGTCGCGGGCTTCTTCTTCTGGCAGGGCGACAAGGATCGCTACAATGCCGCGCACGCCGACCGCTACGAGCAGAATCTCGTCCGGTTCATCAAGCAACTGCGCAAGGACTTCAATGCCCCGAAGGCGAAGTTCGTTGTGGCCACCCTCGGCCAGACCAAGAAGGGTGCCACGGGCAACGAGGGCAAGATCCTCGAAGCGCAGCTCGCGGTGGACGGTAAGACCGGCAAGTACCCGGAGTTCAAGGGCAACGTGGCCTCCGTTTATGCCAACCCGTTCTGTCATGGCGGCGCCTCCAATGGCCACTACGGCGGCAACGCCGAGACTTACATGGATACCGGCGAAGCCATGGGCCGGGCGATGGCTGACTTGATCGGATCAGGCGGCGGTTCGTCCAGGTGAACGACGTACGCCCCCACGCGCCTACCTTTCCTTCCGGTCTGCTGTCAGAGCGGGTGAGGTCCCGGGCCACGCTCTTGGTCGTCAGCTCCTGCCTCCTAGGGCATGCTATTCGCTATGAGGCAGGGGCAGGCAGGCGTTAGCTGGCCGGGGCCTGTCGGCGCCATGGAACGTCGCCCGATAACCCAATCCAGGGCGGCCGCGATAACATGCCCCCAAGTTAACCAGTCAACGAGTTAACGACTTGTCAAGCGCTTGCCAAAACCGCCAAGTTGCTTTGTAGCACCACCGCCAGGCCTTATCCCACAGACCCCTCCTCCGGCCGGAGACCGCGCTGCCGGAGGATGACCTTCTGTTTCCGCAGTTGGCGCTGGAGGGCGCCGATCTCCACGGACGCGAAGCGGCCGTCGGCTCGCGCCGCCATCGCCGCGGCCGTGCCCGCCGCCTCGCCGGTGACGGCGCAGGCGGGGATGGCCCGCGTGTAGACCCAGGCGGTCTCGTCGACGGAGATGCACCGACCGGCGACGAGGAGGTTGTCGGTCTTCTCGGCCGCCAGGGCACGGAAGGGGAGGGTGAACACTCGCCCGTCGCTCAGCCACGATCCGATCATGCCGATCGTGTCGGGGAAGGTGCGGCGGTCGTCGAGGACGGACAGTTCCGAGGCCTTTTTCAGGCGGCGGGTCATGCGGAAGGTGGGAAGGGTGGGCACGATCAGCGGGTGCAGGGGGCCGCCTCCTTGCCGGTCGCGCAGCTCGGCGAGGCGGCGGAGGATTGCCCGGCGGGTGTCGATCACCTGCCCGGTCGCGTCCTTGGCGTTGTCGCCGGCGAAGCCGCGACCCCCGCCCTCGGGCACGGTGCACCCGGTCTGGTCGAACGGAAGCGTGAACCGGATCAGATCGCCCCGCCCGTCGCCGTCGAGCGTGTAGAACCAGCCCCCCGCGACGTTGGTTTTCAGGGAGACGGTCGCCTCCCCGGTGGCGGCGCAGACGTCCGCGTCGCCCGTGGCGTCCACCACGGTCCCGCATCGCAGGGCCGACCGGCCGGACTTGTTCTCCACGACCACCGCCGAGACGCGCCGCCCCCGACGGACCGCCCGGCAGAAGCGCGTGCCGTACATCAGCTCCACGCCGCTGCGGAGAACGAGCGCTTCCAGGGCGAGGAGAAACGACGCGGGGTTGAACCGCACGCGGTACCGCTGCCGGGCGCGCCGGGCCTTGTCCCCGCCGCGCCGCCAGCACGCGGGGATCGCCTCGCACGAGCCGTCGGCCACGGAGAGCTTCAGCAGCTCCTCGCCCAGCCCGCCGACGACCTGTCGGCCCCGGCCGTCGCAGAGCGGCAGGTAGACGGTCACGATCCCCAGCGTCGCCAGCCCGCCGAGGGCGAACTGGTTCTCGAGCAGGCAGACGGACGCGCCGTTCCGCGCGGCGGCGACGGCGGCGGCCACGCCGGCGATCCCCCCGCCGACGACGGCGACGTCATACTCGCCGCGGACCGGGATGCGGCGTGAGGGTTCCTGGACGTAGGGGCCGGGCATACGCTTGACTTACTGTCTGAGGACGATCTTTGCGCCGGTCATCACGAGAATGCACAGCACACCCGCGATGAGGACGCGCAGGTGGGGCAGGGGGATATAGAGCGTCGCGGCGCAGACACCCACCGCGATGGCGCCCCAGAGAAACGGGCTTCGGTTGTCGACCAGCGCGATCTTGATCAGGACCGCGACCAACACGATATACAGGAAGATCTCCAGCATGTCGCGCCTCGCTGCTGCATCCGTCGTGGCCGGGAACAACCGGCCCCGCAACAGATGGGACGCGGGCGCGCGGCACTTCATTCAGGCTTCCTTGTCGGCCTCGGTTTCCACCGGCGTGTACTTGCAGATGCAGTCGTACATTCCCCCGCCGATGCGCCGGGCGACGGCCTCGTCCTTCAGGATCGCCAGCCGCAGGGCGTCGACGGTGAACGGCGTGTCGAAGTTGCTCTCCACGCTGCGCCCCATGCCCTCCAGCAGGACCAGGTCGGCGTCTGCGGCGGCCTCATTCAACTCGTCGGAGACGTCCGAGAGGTCGATCAGCGGGATGCTGCTTCCGGTGGAGACCGCGTCGAACATCCCGCCCTCGATCAGGGCGGCGAGGTCGTTGTCCTGGGTGGCCAGCGCCTCGACCACGTCGATCGTCTCGTCGATGGTCATGTCGTTGAGCGCGGGGCCCTCGTTGGCGGCCAGGACGATCTGCGTCCCGCCGAGCGCCAGCTCGCGGACCAGCGGCATGAGCCCGAGGACGAAGTCGGGCCCGGCGTTATCGACGAAGACGATGGCCTTGACCCAGGGCGTCGGCGGGGAGGGCGCGAGCACGTCGGCGAGGCGGTCGTAGTCGTCCACCAGCCAGGGGCGGGGCTTGGTGCGCTCGGCCAGCTCGATGAAATCCGTCGACCCGTCGGCGAGGTCCATCACCTCCATCGCGCCGAGGTCGAAGATATTGCCCGCGAAGACGCACTCGACGAGGTGCAGCCACTTCTGCTCGGCCGTCATCACGTGGAGATCGTGGACGACCTGCGGGTACATCTCCATGGCCGTGTTGTTCTCTCGGGACTTGACGTGCTGGAACGGGTCGTCCAACCCGTGTTTTCCGAGGATTCGGGCGCGAAGGCGGTCCATCTCGATGATGTCCAGCCTGCCCGAGGGCAGGGAGGCGGGCTCGTCCCGCAGGCGGGCGAGGGCCTCGTTGAGCTCGGACGCGGCGGCCCGGATTCGGTCCTCCGCCGAACGCCCGTACACCGAGCGGGCGTGCTCCGCGGTGTGCGCGAAGTGTCTCTCGAAGTGGTCCAGCCAGTGCAACCGGCCCGGTTCGTCGGCCACCAGGTCCCAGTCGATCGCGCAGTAGTTCTCCGGGTCGCGCAGAAGACAGAAGTGACTCATCTACCGGTTCTCTCCCTCGTGATTGTCATCCGAACCCGCCGGGCGAGCGACGCACGCTCCGTGTTCGTCTCCCTCTATAAAACGCGAATCGCCACCAATGTCAAGTCGTCAGCCCGCCTTTGGAGGCCGGCGAAGCAGCGCATCTCCCACAGGACGTGCCGGCAGATGCCCTCGGCGCCGACGCCCAGCGCCACCGCTCGCAGGGCCGCGGCCTCCACGCGCCGGGGGCCGAACGTCTCGTCGCGGAAGTTCATCGCGTCGGTCAGCCCGTCGGTGTGGATCAGCAGCACGTCCCCGGGCTCGAACGTCATGTGTTCGTGCCGCCAGGTCATGTGGGTGTCGATCCCCAGCACGCCTCCGCCGGTGGTCAGGTGGCAGATCTGTCCGCCGCGGACCAGCAGCGGGGGGGAATGCCCGGCGTTGGCGTAGGTGAACCGGCGCCGGCGCGCGTCGATCACACCGTAGAACAGCGTGGCGAAGTCGCTGATGGCCGTGTCCGCGCACAGGTCGCGGTTCACCCGGGCCAGCACCTCGGACATGTCGTAGATGTTGATGGCGTGCGCCCGCAGCGAGGCGCGGATCGACGCCATCAGCAGCGACGCGCGCACGCCCTTGCCCACCACGTCGCAGACGGCCACGCCCAGGTTGTCCAGCTCGAACTCGTGGAAGTCGTAGAAGTCCCCGCCCAGCTCGAAGCACGGCACGTAAACGGCGTGCAGATCGAAGCCCTCCAGCGTCGGAGGACCCGGCGGGATCATCCGCTGCTGGACCTCGGCGGCCATGTTCAGGTGACGCTGAAGCCGCGCGCCCCGCACCGCCTGCTGGTACAGCCGGGCCGTGGCGATCGCCGCGGCTGCCTGGGCCGCCACGGCCTGCAACAACGACCGCTCGTACCAGTCGAACTCCCGGCGTTCGGTCATGTACACGCGAATGACGCCCTCGCAGCTTCCCTTGTAGGTCAGCGGGGCGCACAGCCCGCTGACGATCCCCTCCCGCTGGGCCTCGCCCGGGTAGACCGCCCGCGGGTCGCTGCCGAGGTCCTCGATGTAGACGGTCCGGCCCTCGTGGACGACCTCGCGGTCGATGCCGCTGTCGGCGACCAGGATCGGCCCCTTGCTGACGTAGTCCGCCGACAGGCCCGCGGTGGCCTTGATGACCAGCTCGGTCTTCTCCTCGTTCAGCAGGCGAATCGCACAGGCCTTCGCGCCGAACAGCTCCACGACCGTCCGCGTCACGAGGTCCAGCACGCCCTGGAGGTTTCGCCGCCCCGAGAACTCCGCCGTCAGGCGGTACATCGTCGCCAACTCCGCGATCCGCGTCCGCAGGAGTTTCTGGCGGTTGTACCGCCGGGCGATCACGGCCGCCATCAGCCGGAGCAGCCGAAGCGCCCTCGGCGGCGCGTCGGTCGGGAGCAACTCGGTCTGCGGCGTGTCGGGGTCCGCCCCGCCCGCCGGGTGGATGAGGATCCGCCCCAGCATCTCCCCCTCCAGCAGGATGGGCATGTCGGCGCTGCGGACAGTCCCGCCGAAGTCGATATCATCGGCCTCATCGCACGGCCCGTCCGGCCGGCAGTCAGAGGGCCTCGTCAACGCCGCGCCCTCACACGAGCAGATGCGCAGCGGCAGGTGCAGGGCCGAGGCGAACTCGTCCTGGATTCGCTGAAGGGACTCCTGAGCCAAGTAATCGATAAGGACTGCCACTGCACTCATCCGGGCGGGAAGCCGGCCGCCAAATGCCCACATTGTAGGCCCCCGGCTCGTCGCGGCAAGCCTTACCCCGTTGAACTTCCCTTCCCGGCGGCGTAGAGTGCCCGTGTTCATCCGCAAGTCAAGGAGCGCCACATGGCCAGGAAGACCACGGTGAAGTCCCTCTCGTCCGCCGCCGCCGGACGCGTGATGGACCGGTTGGGGCGGTTCCAGATCGAGGTGCCCTCCTGGGGGTTCGCCGACACGGGAACGCGGTTCGGCAAGTTCCTCCAGGACGCCGCGGCCGTGGACCTCGAAGACAAGCTCGCCGACGCCGGAGCAACCCACGAGTACACGGGTATGACGCCCACCGTGGCCGTCCACGTGCTGTGGGACTTTCCCGACGGGTACGATCCGGCGGTGGTGCGGCTGGCGCGCAAGCACGGCGTGAAGATTGGCTCGATCAACCCGAACCTCTTCCAGGACCAGTGCTACAAGCACGGCTCGCTGACCAACCGCGACGCGGACATTCGCGCCCGGGCGGTGGGGCACATGCTGGACTCGATCGAGATCATGAAGTCGACGCGCAGCAAGTACCTCTCGCTGTGGATGGCGGACGGAACGAACTACCCCGGCCAGGCCGACATCCGCCGGCGGAAGGCGTGGGCGACCGCGGCGCTCAAGAAGGCCCACGCGGCCCTGCCTCGCGGGAAGGTCCTGCTCGTCGAGTACAAGCCGTTCGAGCCGGGCGCGTACTTCACGGACTTCTTCGACTGGGGGTCGAGCTACATCTTCGCCAAGGCCGCCGGGCCCCAGGCCCGCGTCCTGGTGGACACCGGCCACCACCTCCCGGGCTGTAATATCGAGCAGATCGTCGCGTGGCTGATCGACGAGAAGATGCTGGGCGGGTTCCACTTCAACGACCGCAAGTACGCCGACGACGACCTGACGGTCGGGGCGATCGACCCGTACCAGACGTTCCGGATCTTCAACGAGATCGCCGCCTGGGAGGCCGAGACGGGCAAGGATCTGGACATCGCGTACATGATCGACCAGTCGCACAACGTCAAGCCGAAGGTCCAGGCGATGATCCAGACGGCCTGCACGGTGCAGGAGCTGATGGCCAAGGCCCTGTGCGTGGACCGCAAGGCCCTCGCCCGCGCGCAGGGGAAGGAAGACACCGTCGCCGCCGAAGAGACCCTCCGCGCAGCCTTCCGCCTGGACGTCACCCCGCTGCTGGCGGCCGTGCGAGAGAAGCTGGGCGTCCCCGCCGACCCGCTGGCGGCCTTCCGCGCCTCCGGCTACGAGCGCCGGGCCGCCACGCAGCGCAAGGCCAAGCGCGAGGCATTGGGCATTCGCGGCGGGTCGTCGTACGCGTAGAGTGAGATGCGCCATGCCCGTGATGACGACGCACATCGACGGCTCGCAGGGCGAGGGCGGCGGGCAGATCCTGCGCACGAGCGTGGGCCTGGCGGCGGCGCTGGGCACGCCGGTGCACCTGACGGGGATCCGGGCGGGGCGGCAGCGCCCGGGGCTGCGCCCGCAGCATCTCGCGGCCGTGCGGGCGGCGGCGGCCGTCTGCGGGGCGGAGACGGTCGGCGCGGAGATCGGCTCGATGGAGTTGACGTTCACGCCGGGCGCGCCGCGGGCGGGGAAGTACCGGTTCGATATCGGCACGGCGGGGTCGACCACGCTCGTGCTGCACACGGTCCTGCCGGCGCTGATGGTGGCGGACGGCGAGTCGGACGTCACGGTCACCGGCGGTACGCACAACCCGCTGGCGCCCTCGTTCGAGCACTTCCGGGACGTGTTCCTGCCGTTGGCGACGGTGGCGAACCTGCACGCGTGCGCGGCGCTGGAGCGGGCGGGCTTCTACCCCAGCGGCGGGGGGGAGGTCCGGTTCCAGGTGCTTGGGATCACCTCGCCGGACCACGCCGAGCCGCTGCGTTTCACCGAGCGGGGCGAACTGAAGCGTATCGAGGGCCTCTCGGCGGCGAGCTACTGCCTCCCGCCGCACATTATTGAGCGCCAGGCCAACCAGATGGACAAGCGGCTGCGGAAGGCGGGCCACCGGCCCACGCTGGAGAAGGCCACCTGGGAGACCTTCTCGCCCGGGACGACCGTTTTCCTCCGCGCGGTGTTCTGCCGAACGGTGGCGGGGTGGTTTGCTCTCGGCGCCCGCGGAAAGCCCGCCGAGCGCGTCGCCGACGAGGCGGTGGACGACCTGCTGGCGTTCCTGGACACCCCCGGCGTGGTGGACGCCCACACGGCCGACCAGTTGCTGGTCCTCACGGCCCTGTCCTCCCGGGAGAGCCGTTACGTCGCCGAGCGGGTCACCGACCACCTCCAGACCAACGCCAACGTCCTGACGCAACTGACGCGCAGGCCGGTCGACATCCTGCCGGGGGAGGGGGAATCCGCCACGGTCGTCGTTCACGCGCAGTAAGCCGCGCAGTCGGCAGTCGGCAGGCGGCGGGGGTCGGCGGCTAGCGCGGATAATGCAGAGCAACCGCAGAGGTCACAGAGGTAAGATTGTTATTCATGGGAACTTAGATCAGGCTCTTTCTTCTGAATCGCTCCCGCGCAGGAACAGACTGTTCGCGATCAGAAGGGGTAGTTCCTAATGTAAGTCTTTACTATAAAATTACCTCTGCGTCCTCTGCGTTCTCTGCGGTGAATAATCCGGGCTAGGCGCTTTCCTTCTGACGCTTGCGAGCGGCGAACAGCGTCGTATCCGCATCGCCGTTGACCATCTCGGCGGTAATCTGGTAGGCGGACCCTTCTTCTTTGTTGTCGGGCAGGTCGTACATCAGGTCGAGCATCATCTCCTCGATGATGCTCCGCAGGGCCCGCGCGCCGGTGTCGCGGCTGAGCGCGCGTTTCGCGATCGCCCGCAGCGCGTCGGCGGTGAATTCGAGGTCGGCCTCTTCGAGTTCGAAGAACCGCTTGTATTGGCGGATCAGGGCGTTTCGCGGCTCGGTGAGGATGCGGACCATGGCTTCCTCGTCCAGCGGGCCGAGCGTCGTGATGCAGGGCAGCCGCCCGACCAGCTCGGGGATCATCCCGAAGTGGACGAGGTCGTCCGGCTGGACCTCGGCGAGGACGTTCCCGTGCTCCTCGGCGGTTTCCTCGGTGCCTTCCTCCGACGCGAAACCGATGAGCTTCCGCCCGAGCCGGCGCTTGATGATGTCTTCCAGGCCGGTAAACGTCCCGCCGACGATGAACAGCACGTGGCTGGTGTCGAGTTGGATGTACTGCTGCTCGGGGTGCTTTCGCCCGCCCTGGGGTGGGATATTGGCGACCGTGCCCTCGAGCATCTTCAGCAGCGACTGCTGGACGCCCTCGCCGCTGACGTCGCGGGTGATCGAGACGTTCTGGCTGGTCTTGCCGATCTTGTCGATCTCGTCGATGTAGATGATGCCCCGCTCGGCGGCGTCGAGGTCGTAGTCGGCCGCCTGGAGCAGCTTCAGCAGGATGTTCTCCACGTCCTCGCCGACGTAGCCCGCTTCGGTCAGCGTCGTGGCGTCGCCGATGGCGAACGGGACGTTCAGCACCTTGGCCAGCGTCCGGGCCAGCAGCGTCTTGCCGCACCCCGTCGGGCCGATCAGCAGGACGTTGGATTTGTCCAGCTCCACTTCGTCGGTGTTCTCGCGGTCGGCGTGCGTCAGCCGCTTGTAGTGGTTGTGCACGGAGACCGACAGGACCTTCTTGGCGTGGTCCTGGCCGATGACGTATTGGTCGAGGAATTCCTTGATCTGCCGCGGCGTGGGGATGGCGGTGAACAGCGGGCGGTTCTGCGCCATCCGCCGCTGCTCCTGGCGAACGATGTTGTGGCAGAGCTCCACGCAGTTCGCGCAGATATAAACGCCGTCG
>Ga0272441_10005501_pt1 | contig 21959 bp, 17 predicted proteins | sample SSMProp6N_FD_193582 | JGI IMG/M metagenome (GOLD analysis project Ga0272441, IMG submission 193582) | Marine sediment archaeal communities from Little Sippewissett salt marsh, Falmouth, MA, United States - SSM-Prop-6N | ecosystem: Environmental > Aquatic > Marine > Wetlands > Sediment ... | reverse complement strand
GAGAATAAAGCCCTGTCCATGCACATTTTCGATCTTCAAATTCGGATCATTTTCCAGCAGTTTCCGCAGGCGGGTTATAAAAACATTCAGGCTCTTTCGGTTAAAATAGTCGTTGCGCCCCCAAATACGCTTAAGGATATCCGCATGGGTGCACAGGCGGTTTCGATGTCGGATCAGGTAGGAGATGAGTTCATTCTCCCTGGTGGTCAGGGAAATTTCTTCTCCTTCGAATCTCAGGCACTGATTCTGGGGGTCATACTGATAGCTGCCCAGGTTAGAAAGGGCGACTTCTTCGGCAGGCGATCCACCCAGACGGGTGAGGAGGGTTTCAATCCGCACCACCAATTCCTCTTCGTCGATAGGCTTTTTCAGGTAATCCACGGCCCCGACTGAAAACCCTTTTAACACATCGATCTTCATGGATTTTGCTGTGAGAAACAGAAAAGGGATGTCCGGATAGCGTTCGTGAATTTCGGCCCCCAGGCTAAAACCGTCCAATTCCGGCATCATGACATCGAGGATAACAAGGTCGAAGTTTCGTTGTTCCAACAGGGGTAAGACTTCTGTTGGGTTCTTAACCCATAACAGCTCCATCCCCTTCATTTTAAGGTATTCAGAGAGCAGGTAACCCAGGGAAGTGTCATCTTCCACAAGGAGCAGGTTATACATCTTTTGATCCATCAGATACTAAAGGTACGAATAACATAAAAACGGTTCCATTTACGGGATCACTGCTGACACTAACCCACCCCCGATGTTTTTCGGCTACGGTACGAACATAACTCAGTCCCAAGCCGTAACCCCTGACCCCCTGCCGGTCCCCGTCCGGTATTCTGTAGTATTTTTTGAAGATTTCCTCCAGGGCACCGGCAGGTATGGGTGTTCCTCCATTCTGCACACGTATTTCAAGTTGCTTCCCTTTTTTGGCAGCAGTCAGACGAATTTGAGAATCCGCTCCGTACTTCCTGGCGTTATCCAACAGGTTGTTCACCGCATTCTCGAGGTGGAAAACGGAGGCCTTCATCAGGTAAGGTCCGGGGGCTACATCATAGCTAAAGGGCTGCCCTTCCAGCACGCAAAGCCCGGCAAAATCAAGACATATCTGCTCCAAAGCAGGTCTGAAATCCAAATGCTCTTTCTCCAGCACGGTGCGCTTGTGTTCCAGGGCCCCCAACTCCAAAACCTTGTCGATATGATTTGTCAACTTCTTCGTCTCTTTCAGGATGCGCCCGGTAAATTCCCGCTCCTCCTCCCCTATTTTAGCATCGAGGATCTTAGTCGCCAGACTGATGGAAAAAACCGGGGTGCGGAGTTCATGGGTGAGGTTATTGATAAAGGCATTGGTCGTGGTGATGACCTTTCGCTGCCAGTAATAGGTTCTCAAAACCCATAAAACGACCGCGAGAATCCCCAAAAGAAACAAGATACTCGGGAGTGTCAGACCATTGAGCTGGGAAAGAAAATACCCATCCAGGTTTTGAAATTCCAGTTGAAGTACCACCCGTTTACCCAGTCGATCAGAGAGGTATCCCTTCACCTCGATGGGATACAGGAAATCTTTTTCCGCTTCCCTGGGTTTTTGGGCCGAACGCAAGTAAAAACTGCTGTCACGGGCCTTGAGGGCAAAACTGAACTCCCGGTCAATCTCGTGGTCTACCAGACGCTCCTTCAGATAATCCTCCAAAAAATATCGGGAAGCATCTTCGAGTACGGCCGGCTCGGTTTTAAAATAACTCGTGTCCTTTTCCAGGGCATTGGCGAGCAGGAAAGTGAGCTGGTTACGCCCCGACAAGTCCTTTTGCACATCTGCCCCCACCAGTGCAATTTTTTGGCTGAACTGTACCCGGGCCAGGTTCAGGCCGATCTTCAGGTATCGATATTGGATTACGGCTAGCCCAATTATGGAAATGACAAACAGGGTAATGAAGAAAATACGTTTGCGCACCATAGTATAAAAATGGAGAGACTATCTGTAAAATACGTTTTCTTAACCCCTTCTTAAGCAGATTAACTTTCTATTAGTTCTTTTTGTTTTGTGATAATCCCAACCTCCGCCTTTTTAGGGTACTTTAGCCAATGATAAAGGTACAGCTTTATTCATGGTCGAAAAGTTTAGTTAATTCAATAAAAGCCAGTCCGAGGACTGGCTTTTTTAGTGCAAAACATTTGCCTCCGGTTTCTACAAAGATATTTATGAGTCTAACGTCGCGAATAATGACATTGCCGGAAAAAGCCTATTTTAAATTAGCCAGGCTTTTTTCCAGGGTTTCAATCCGCGCCTGGGCGTCCGAGGCTTTTTTCTGTTCCAGGGCCACTACTTTTTCAGGGGCATTGTCTACAAAACGCCGGTTAGAGAGTTTCTTCTCGACAGAAGTCAGAAATCCCCGGGTATAAGTGAGTTCTTCCTCAATTTTCTCAATTTCGGAGGCTACATCCACCACCCCGGTGAGCGGCAAATAATACTCATTGCTTTTCACCCGAAAAGAAATCGCGCCCTCGGGAGCCTGGTCGGTATCCTGGATTTCTGCTGTATTTGTTAGTTTTTGAATTAAAACATCCCACTTGGGATCTGTACCTTCTTCGTTCAGGACAAAAAGATTCACAGCATCGCGGAAGGGAATCTGCTTCTCTTTCCGGATGGTCCGTATCGCGGAAATTACTTCCCGGGTAAAATCAAAGGCCTCCAGAAGATCCGGGTCAAAAGAATCCTGCTCAGGCCATGGGGCAACAATCAGCGCCTGCTCAGCCACTCTTGGAGCCATGTGCTGCCAAATCTCCTCGCTTAAAAAAGGCATAAAAGGATGGAGTAATTTCAGGTTCGCTTCGAAAAGATCAATCACCTCAGCATAGGTAGCCTTATCTATTGGAGCCTGATAGGCCGGTTTAACAATTTCAAGCAACCAGGAACAAAAATCATCCCAGATGAGTTTATAGGTCGCCATAAGCGCATCTGAGATCCGGTACTTTTCATAATGTCCTTCAATCTCCTCCAGGGTTTTCATAAAACGCGACCTGTACCAGGCAATACCCAGGCGCGCAGCCTCGGGTTGCGGGATCTCCGCTTGCTCCCAACCCCGGACCAGTCGAAAAGCATTCCAGACCTTATTGGCAAAGTTCTTGCCCTGCTGACACAGGTTCTCTTCAAAGAGCAGGTCGTTTCCTGCCGGTGCACTGAGCAATAGTCCCACCCGAACCCCATCTGCCCCGTATTCCGAGATCAGCTCCAGGGCATCCGGTGAATTCCCGAGGGATTTGGACATTTTTCGCCTTTGCTTATCCCGTACCAATCCCGTGAGGTAAACCGTACTAAAGGGTTTTTCTCCCCGGATATGGTACCCGGCCATAATCATACGGGCTACCCAGAAGAACAAGATATCCGGGGCAGTTACCAAATCGCTGGTAGGATAGTAATATGAAACCTCATCGTTTTCCGGGTCCAATATCCCCCCGAAAACACTTATGGGCCAGATCCATGAGGAAAACCAGGTATCGAGTACATCTTCATCCTGATGCAGATCTCCGGGTTCCAGTTTGGGATTCCCACTTTCTGAACGAGCCAGTTCCAAAGCTTCTTCCTCAGTCGCTGCCACTACAAACTGGTCCTTGCCCGGACCGTAATAGTAAGCCGGGATGCGTTGCCCCCACCAAAGTTGCCGGGAAATGTTCCAGTCCCGGATGTTTTCCATCCAGTGGCGGTAGGTATTTTCGAATTTGGAAGGAACCAGGTTCACTTCCCCGTTTTCCAATACCGCAGCCAGGGCGGGCTCGGCCAGCTCTTTGGTTTTCAGGAACCACTGGTCGGACAGCCGGGGCTCAATAACGGCGCCGGTTCGCTCAGAGGTTCCTACTTTATTGGTATACTGCTCTGTCTTCACCAAAAACCCGGCGGCATCCAGCTCCTTAACAATAGCCTTTCGAGCTTCAAACCGATCCATACCCTCATAGTGAAGCCCATTCGAGTTCAGCGTGGCATCCGAATTGAATATATCTACAATCTCAAGGTTGTGTTGCTGTCCGATCTGGTAGTCGTTCTCGTCATGGGCAGGGGTTATTTTAAGACACCCCGTCCCAAAGTCCATCGTTACATACGTATCCTGAATCACGGGAACCACGCGATCGCAAATTGGCACCCGTACCTTTTTATCCTTGAGATGGCCGTAGCGTTCATCCTCGGGATGCACACAAACCGCCGTATCGCCCAGGAGTGTTTCGGGCCGGGTGGTGGCAATAATTACCTTCTGATCTGTCCCCTCCACAGGGTAAGCGATGTGATAGAGAAACCCCTGTCTTTCTTCATAATTCACTTCTTCATCCGAGAGGGTAGTTTTGGCTTGTGGGTCCCAATTCACCATCCGATATCCCCTGTAAATCAGTCCCTCTTGATACAGATCTACAAATACGGCAATAACGGAGGCCTCCAGCTGTGGATCCATGGTAAAAGCTGTGCGCTTCCAGTCACAGGAGCATCCCAGTTTTTTGAGTTGTTCCAGGATGACCCCCCCGTATTCACGGGTCCATTCCCAGGCGTGTTCCAGGAATTCCTCCCGGCTGAGGGACTCCTTGGGAATCCCCTGTTCCTTTAACTTTGCAACTACTTTGGCTTCAGTAGCGATAGAAGCGTGGTCGGTACCGGGAACCCAACACGCATTTCGTCCCTGCATCCGCGCCCGTCGTATCAATACATCCTGCAGGGTATTGTTAAGCATATGGCCCATATGCAAAACCCCGGTTACATTTGGAGGAGGAATGACTATGGTGTAAGGCTCCCGCTCATCGGGCTGTGAATAGAAATACCCGTGCTCCATCCAATAGGAATACCATTGAGGTTCTACGCGCTGCGGATCGTATTTTGAAGGGATTTCCATGTTGTGGTATGGTTTTTGAAATCAGGGGTAAGTCCCAGAGGGTGCAAAGATGTTAAAAACCACTGAAAACCCCAATTAGACGGGACAAGATTATACGAAACAAAAATAAGTAACGTTTATAGAAAACAAAAGAATTTTGGATGTTGGAGCCTCAATGGCTACATTTGAAGTTCACCCAAATTCAATGACTATGAAAAATCTGGCAATTGTGCTGTTTATCAGCCTGATGACCCTCGGGGTCCAGGCCCAGGAAAAAGTAGCCAAAATCGAATTCACTTCTGATACAGTGGATTATGGAGAAATTGAAAAAGGAAGTGACGGGGTACGGGTATTTGAATTTAAGAATACCGGAACCGCGCCTTTGATTATCAGCAAAGTGAGCTCGAGTTGCGGATGCACTATTCCCAAGAAACCGGAAGGGCCTATTATGCCCGGGGAAAGTGGGGAGATCCAGGTAAAATACGACACCAATCGTCCTGGTCCGATCCGAAAGGCGATCACGGTACTCTCCAATGCAGATACACCCACAAAAATCCTTAAGATTAAGGGAACTGTAAAAGCTGCAAACGGAAAGTAGAATACAGGTCAAACGAAAGAATGCAAACCCCGCCTAACCGCGGGGTTTTTTATTCCTCAAATAAGTCCCGTACGACAAAGGAGAATAATAAATCCTGATTGTACCGCTCGATCAGGACTCGAATAGACCGGCCCTTTTTACTATTGATCATTTCCATGACCTCTTGCAATTTATACCGGTGGACAGGTTTGCCATTCACAGCCAGGATCACATCTCCTGTTCTCAGGCCAACCTCCTCAGCAGGGCTTCCTGCCCGGATGGCCGAAACCACAATCTCCGGGACCAGGCTCAGGCGGGTCTGGGAACCCACCATAATCTGCACACTGCTAAAAGAATTGTCATCACTCTGGACAAAACCATTGGAATCTGCGATGCGCTCAGCGATATATCGAATCCCCGCATGCTCCAGTTCTATCCCGGCCAAATTGAATTGAAAGGGCTTATTGAACAAGGCATTTTTTGAAAGGGTTATGCGGTGTCCGGGATAATCGACAATCATATTAAATCGCTTTAGTAGCTCTCCACCCGCGCTGCCATTGCGATCGCCTAAATTCGTGGCAAGTCTGAAAGACTCCATTTGCGGGAAGGCCGCTTTGGCATCCTGAAGAACAAAGTCTCCCAGGCGCACCTGCTGTATTTTGGTTCGCTTGCCAAAGATGGTACCACTCAGGCCTTTGCCAAGGTAGTCTTCGTAGTGTTTATCCGGCACAGTCAATCCCTTTTCAGCATCCGGGAAGAGCCAAAGGGCATCACTACTCCCAGTATCCATGAGGAGTTTTACGGGAATCTCATCTTCGTTATTGACCACCACGGAACCGTGCAGATAGGCTTTGTTTTCCGCTAAGGTCAGCGGGAGAGTAACCTCATCCCGACGGATTTTCCGGGTATAGGTCTCCGGATTGTGAAAACGCAAAAATTGCCTGCTGTAATTGATTTCAACGACATAATCCCTGAAGAGATCATAACCGATGATGCCGTGCACTGGAATTCCGAGGCTGGAAGAAAAATTCATCTCTTTATCCAAAACCACATAGAGTTCCTGACTTAGATTTTTAAGGGACTGCACGCTAAAGGTATTGCCCAAAGACCGAAGGGCTTCCACGGGTTCCCCGTCTCCCAGACCGCGGATGGTAATTGGGGAGACCTCTCGCAGCTCGATGGAGTCCTGCCCGGTCAGGTTAAAAAGTATGGGCTTACTCACTCCTGAATCCAGGATAAAATTCAGGGAGGCCCCATTGACCTCCATGGGTATGATCACCAGGTTGTTAATCAGTTCAAAGCGAATACGATCGGTGTGGTCTTTGCCTGAAGGGAGCAGGTAGTGTTGGGCCGTAACGGGCCCTGAGGCGAGTAAAAACCCCACGACAACCCAAAAAACATAACCCCGCAAAGACCTCATAACTAGATTCCTATAGCTTTAAGTTAGACAAAAAAACAATACCCTGATTTAATTTAACATTCCTTTCACCTGTGGTTCTTCACATAAGATAGTCGCCCCGGGGATTATTTTGTGTTGTTTACTCCAAAGGGATTTCTCATTTTTGTCTTTAAACTTTCCAAACCTATGCCCGCTCTATCCAAAAAAGGCCTTTCCATGCCGGCCTCGCCCATACGCAAGTTGGTTCCCTTCGCTGAAGCGGCCAAAAAAAGAGGGGTTGAGGTGATTCACCTGAACATCGGCCAGCCTGATATCAAAACGCCCAAAGGGGCTCTTGACGCCGTGCGCAAGGCGCCAATTGAAGTTCTGGAATACAGCAGAAGTGAAGGTAATGAAAGTTACAGGGTAAAACTTGCCGCATACTACACCCGCCACGACATCGAGGTCACCCCGGAACAAATCCTGATCACCACAGGAGGTTCCGAGGCCCTTTCCTTTGTCATGGGATGTATTGCCGATCCGGGTGACGAGATCATTATTCCCGAACCTTTTTACGCCAATTACAATGGGTTTTCAGTGGCAAATGGGGTGAAGGTGATCCCATTGGCCTCGGACATTTCCGATAATTTTGCACTTCCCCCCGTAGAATCCTTTGAGGACTATATAACCCCCCGAACCCGGGCCATTTTGCTATGTAATCCCGGGAATCCCACGGGCTACCTCTACAGCAGGGAAGAAGTGCGGCAGCTCGCCGAACTGGTCCGAAAACACGACCTCTTTCTGATCGCGGATGAAGTGTACAGGGAATTCGCATACGACGGTAAGGAACACTATTCCATTCTGCAGGAACCCGGAATGGAAGCCCATGCCATAGTGGTGGATTCCGTTTCCAAGCGCTACAGTATGTGCGGGGCCCGCATCGGCTGTATCGTCAGTAGAAATGCAGCCCTGATGGCGGTATGCCTGAAATTTGCCCAGGCACGGCTCTCCCCCCCCACCCTTGCCCAAATAGCCAGTGAAGCTGCCCTGGATACGCCGGATTCTTATTTTGAAGAGGTCATTCGGGAATACACCTCAAGACGCGACCTGCTTTTGGAAGAGTTGTCAAAAATAAAAGGGATTCGGATCGCACGGCCCCAGGGAGCCTTTTACTGTATGGTGGAATTACCCGTGGAAGATGCGGATCATTTCGCCCAGTGGTTGCTCGAAGAGTTCCAATGGGAAGGTGCGACTGTAATGGTGGCACCCGCAGCCGGATTCTATGCGACCCCGGGTTTAGGTACCCGGGAAGTGCGCATTGCCTATGTCCTGGAAAAGGCACAACTAAAAAAGGCTGTTCAGATTCTCGGAAAAGCCCTCGAAATATACCCGGGCTGATGGAGATCCAAAAAAATATCTCACTAAAACCATACAATACCTTTGGGATTGACCTCCCGGCCCGGGAATTTGCGGAAATCAAATCCCTGGCCAGCTTACAAAATGTGTTGCAACTCGAAAACCGCCCGAAGCTCTTTGTACTCAGCGGCGGGAGCAACCTCCTGCTCACGGCTCCTATAGAAGCCCTTGTCCTTTATATGAATATTCAGGGCAAGACAATCCTCCAGGACGATGGACAAACGGCCATCGTTCAGGCCATGGCAGGTGAAAACTGGCATGAACTGGTCATGTGGAGCCTGTCTATGGGTCTGGGGGGCCTTGAAAACCTGGCATTGATTCCCGGGAAATGCGGCACAACACCCATACAGAATATCGGGGCGTACGGGGTTGAACTCAAAGATGTTTTTCACGCCTGTGAGGCCCTGGAAATGTCAACCGGACAACTCCGCCGCTTTACATCTGAAGACTGCAATTTCGGCTACCGCGATTCTTTTTTTAAGCGGGAGGGTAAAGGAGCGTATATTATTACTTCGATTGCGCTCAGACTCACCAGGACAAATCACAAACTATCCACATCCTACGGGGCCATTCAGAGCGAATTAAGCCAAATGGGGATTACAGAACCCACACCCCCGGATGTAGCTCAGGCCGTCATTGCGATCCGCCAGAGTAAACTGCCGGATCCTGCGGTTCTCGGGAATAGTGGGAGTTTTTTTAAGAATCCCGTGATCGGCACGGAGCAGTACACAGCGCTCAAAAAACGTTTTCCAGAATTGCCTGGATATCCCCAGAATGAAGGAATGACGAAAGTTCCGGCTGGCTGGCTGATTGAGAAATGCGGCTTTAAGGGATATCGAAAAGGAGATGCAGGGGTGCACGAGAAGCAGGCCCTGGTACTTGTCAATTACGGAAGCGCAAGCGGAAAAGAGCTTCTCGATCTGGCACACAGCATACAGGATAAAGTCCTTAGAACTTATGGGATTGATCTGATTCCGGAGGTAAATATCATTTGATTTCAGTTCCCGGGCCACCTTTAGGGACCTCAGCCCTTTCCCCCGCCATGGGCTTTACCATCTGAAATGTCTTTCGGGAATGGCCCTTCGAGCCAGATGTTCCTTTCCTTACCGCTGGCGGAGTTCCATTCAAATTGGGGAAACGCGTATGCCCCAAGTAACAATCTAATCTTTATCTTAGCGTTAATCTATATATGATTCAAAGGAAAGCAGTCAAAACCTAATCTTCTTTTTTAGCGCCTTTCCCAACTGATGAGCACCCTGCTGGAAAAACATATTGTAGAATTGCTCAAAGAGAGCAATGACAAGGCTATTTCGCTTCTCTACGAACACTATGGGGATACACTTTACGGGGTAGCCTTTAAAGTCGTCCGGAACGAGGAACTCGCCCAGGACGTGGTTCAGGAGAGTTTTATCAAAATCTGGAATAAGTCACATACCTATGACGCGTCTAAGGCCAAACTCTTTACCTGGCTCTTTCGCATCACGCGTAATACCGCTATCGATAAATTGCGGAGTTTAGGGAATAAGTCCGATAAGGAAATCCAAATGGATGTTTCAGACGTATATAATTTGGGTGTGGAAGGGATTCAGCCCGAGCTGATGGACATGCGAAAGCAGCTCGATAAGATAGAACTGAAATACCAGATTGTGTTGGAGGCACTCTTTTTCGAAGGAATGACTCAGCAGGAGGCCAGTGAAGAGCTCGATATCCCTCTGGGAACTGTAAAATCCAGGTTGAAAATCGGACTTCGGGAACTCAAAAAAATTTATGGAGCTGCCTCTATTGTATTGTTTTATTTATTACAAGGGTTATGAAAGAAAAAATTAACAATTTCCTGGAATCAGATTTACTGGAGAAATACCTGCTCGGTGAGACTACTCTTGAAGAAAAACACCAGGTGGAACGCTATATCGCGATGTATCCGGAAATCCGGGAGGCTTACCGGGAACTGGAGGACAACCTGGAGACCTTCGCACGGCTTTACGCCCGGAAGGCACCTGAGGGGCTAAAAAACCGGATCACCCTGAGTATCCGAAACCAACAGGCCGGCCGCAAACGGTTTATACGGTATGCTGTCGCTGCCAGTATAGCAACCCTCTTCTTTGCCGCTTCCTCAGTTTTCTTCTGGAACCAGAACCAGCACCTGCAGCATGAAAATGCCATGGTGACAGATCAGATCCGCGTTCTGGAGGCCGATATGAAAGAACAGCTGGAAGATGTACGAAACCAGTTTATCGTTCTCAACAACCCGGGAACGCGTAAATATATGGTCAGTGGCAATAAAAAAGCCCGGGATCTCAAGGCGATTGCCTATGTAAACCCCATAAAGAAATTATCCTACATCAACGTTAGGAACTTACCCCAACTCCCCGAAGACCAGTGTTATCAGATGTGGGCAGAGGTCAATGGGTCTATGGTGAACCTCGGCATCCTCAGGGACATCGAGGATAAGGATAAACTGATGGCGCTTCCCTATGGTGAGAAAGCCCTCGGATACATTACAATCGAGCCAAAAGGAGGTAACAACACGCCTTCCGTCCAGAATATTGTCGCGAATATCAAGTACTGATTTCGGGAGTGTACAAATTGAAAAGCCTCTTTTTTAAGGGGCTTTTTTGTATCTTTGCCCAAAATTTACCGGATGAAACTCGTTTTACTTACTATTGGATTATTAGGCCTCGCCTTTGCCGGCATCACTATAAAGATCTGGTCCAAAAAGAACGGTAAATTCGCCGGTACCTGTGCCAGCCAGAACCCATTCCTCAATCAGGAAGGAGAAGCCTGCGGGATGTGTGGAAAGCTACCCTCAGAACAGGATTGCAAACAGGATTTACAGGCCTGATGCCCCGAAAGCCTATTCCTTTATCTCTTACTTAAAATTCGGCTATTTGCCTCCGGAAGAAGATATCATACTAGAGACTATTGCCAAAGCCCGTGTGGGGGATCAAAAGGCATTCAGTCAATTGCTGGACCGGTTTTGGACAGAGGTTTATGGGTTTCAACTTAAAAGAACCCAAAACGAAAACGACGCAGAAGACATTTCCATACAGACTTTTGCGAGGGCCTTTGACAAACTCGACACCTACGACACCCGTTATGCCTTTGGGACCTGGTTGATTGCGATCTCAAAAAACCTGCATGTGGATTTACTGCGCAAGCGCAAGCGCAATGTGCTTGAGAACCGGGGAAATCACTCCGGGGATGCCATGACCAAGGTTCTGGATGAAAGCCCAAGCGCGGAAGACCAGTTAATTATCGACCAGAATCTTAAAACCCTCCTGCAGAATATCAGAAAACTCAAACCTGCCTACCGGGAGGTCATCGAACTCCGGTATTTCCAGGAAATGAGTTATGCAGAAATTGCCGAAACCCTGGATGAACCCCTGGGCAATATCAAAATCAAACTCCTCAGGGCAAAAAAATTGCTGGCCACACTCATCTCCCAGAGCAGGAGAAACGGGTAGCGGTGTCACAAAACCTCCGGAAATGGAAGGGATTCTCACTGGACATTCAACGCTTTTTTTGTTTGTATATTTGCTAAAAATTGAGCTATGAGCGCAACGGTAACAGAGACAGTAAGTCCTCCTAAAGGCAAGCCGAAATGGCTTCGGGTAAAACTACCCACGGGTAAGAAATACACCCAGCTGAGAAACCTGGTTGACACTTACAACCTGCATACCATCTGCACCTCCGGAAGCTGTCCGAATATGGGAGAATGCTGGGGCGAAGGCACGGCTACTTTTATGATCCTGGGTAATATCTGTACCCGTTCCTGCGGTTTTTGCGGAGTTAAAACCGGCCGGCCGGAAGAACTGGATTGGGCAGAGCCCGAAAAAGTGGCCCGTTCTATAAAAATAATGGGGATCAAACACGCAGTGGTCACCTCTGTGGACCGGGACGACCTGAAAGATATGGGCTCTATCCTTTGGGCAGAAACCGTCAGGGCCATTCGCAGGATGAACCCGAAGACTACCCTGGAGACCCTTATCCCTGATTTCCAGGGAGTGGAAAGACACCTGGACCGGATTCTGGAGGTTGGCCCTGAGGTTATTTCCCACAATATGGAAACCGTCCGCCGACTGACCCGTGAGGTGCGTATACAGGCAAAATACGACCGTAGCCTTGGCGTATTGAAGTATCTTAAAGAATCGGGTGCCAGGAGAACAAAATCCGGGATCATGCTGGGACTGGGGGAAACCCGGGAAGAAGTACTTCAGACCCTAGATGATTTAAGGGGTGCCGGAGTGGATATTGTCACTATAGGTCAGTACTTGCAACCCTCCAAAAAACACCTGCCTGTCAAACGATTTGTCACCCCTGACGAATTTGATGAGTACCGTGAGGCTGGTTTGGAAATGGGTTTCCGCCATGTGGAGAGCGGTGCGTTGGTGCGCTCTTCCTACAAAGCCCACAAACACATAGATTAAAGGGCACAGACGCTGTGCTGCTTGAGGAATATGAAAAGTATCACCCTGGGAATTAACGGATTCGGGCGTATCGGGCGTACGCTTTTCAGACTGCTCCGGGAGGAACCCCATATACACGTGGGGGCCATCAATGATGTAGCCGACATCGATACGCTTGCGCATCTGTTGAAGTACGACAGTATTCACGGAATATTTCCCGATCCCGTATCTGTGGAGGGGAACACCCTTATTACACCCAAAGGCACTACGCGGTTTTCCCGTGGAAAAGATACCGAAAACATTCCCTGGGCGGATGCCGGAGTGGATCTGGTCATTGAAGCTACGGGCAGGTTCAAGACCCGGGAGGGCCTTTGGGGGCATCTTAAAGCCGGGGCCCCTAAAGTCATGCTTACAGCGCCCCCTCCTGAAGAAGATATCCCCATGGTGGTTTATGGCATCAACCACAAAACCCTGAGCAAACAGGATCTTATTTTCAGCAATGCATCGTGCACCACGCACAATGCCGCCCCTATGATTGAGATTCTCGATAAACTCTGTGGCATCCAACAGGCCTATATCACGACTGTACACTCCTATACGTCCGACCAAAGTTTGCACGATCGCCCACATAGGGATTTAAGAAGGGCCCGTGCAGCCGGTCAATCCATAGTCCCTACAACTACCGGGGCCGCCAAGGCACTCACCCGAATTTTTCCACATCTGGCTACGGCTATAGGGGGCTGCGGCATACGGGTGCCCGTTCCAAATGGCTCCCTTACCGACATTACGGCCAACGTCCTTAAACCCACTAGTATTGAGGAAATTAATGCTACTTTTAAGGCGTTTTCCCAAAACGAATTCAAGGAAGTGCTGCAGTATACCGAAGATCCGATCGTTTCCATCGATATTAACAATAGTTGCTATTCCTGTACGTTTGATTCTCAAATGACTTCAGTCATTGGGAATATGGTTAAGGTAATTGGCTGGTATGACAACGAAACCGGATACAGCAGCCGCATCATCGATACCGTGAAATGGATGACTGAAAACAACTATCTGTGAAACCGCGTATTCCATATCTCATTTTTACGATATGGGCCCTGCTCCTCGTATGGCCCCCGGCCACCCTCATGGCACAGGAAGAGCTTATGTCACAAGAGGAGCTTATGTCCGATCCGGAATTCACCACACTGATGGCTGAGGTACGCTCCTTTCGAAATCAGGACAGAATGGTCGAGGCGCTGGAATCTCTGGAAAGGGCTACCAAACACGCCGAAGCTAAGGAGAATACACAGCAGATTATCCGTTGTAATTTTATGTACTCGGAAATATACCTGGATCTCGATAAGGTTTCGGAGGCACAGTTCTACTACGACCGTATGATCGAACAACTCGAGACTGTGGAGTATTTCTACGGCAATGCGGCAAGTCTCTACATCCAGGGCAGAATCTCCTCTAAAGAAGGCAATAACCACCTCGCACTGGATCGTTTAAACGACGCCAAAACTGAAAGCAACGATCGCAATCTTTTGAATCGAATTACGCTGTCTGAAGGGGAGTTCTACACTTTGCTCCCCAACGGTACCGATCGCGCAATTACGCGTTTTAATGCGGTACGGGAGAACTCCGATCCTTTTGAAAAGGACTACCTCAGAGCGAGGGCTTTTATGGGCCTGGCCGATATTTATACCGCCGAAGGCAATATAGAAAGTGCCATTACCAATGCCGAAAACGCACTGAACCTCGCACAAAGCAACGAGTTCGCAAAGATATTCGAGCGCTGTAATCGCATATTGGTCGACTTATATCAGGAAACAGGGCAATACGACAAGGCCATCCCCGCCGTTCTGAGTCTTCTCAGCCTTCGGGATTCCCTGTATTCTGTTGAAAGTGATTCGGTAAAAAGTACGCGCTTAAATGAAGTGATGAATCAAAACCTGTTGGAGCAGGTAGACCGGCAGCGTGCTGAAATTTCGGAATTGAGCGAATCGGCAAGCCGTTCTGAAATTACAGTAATCCTCACAACGTCTTTTCTGACGATAATTTCCCTGCTGGCGATTTCCCTGTACCGCAACAACCAGATTAAACTCAAGACGAACGATCTGCTTCAGACTAAAAACCGGGAATTACAACTCGCCCGGGATGCAGCTGTACAGGCCATGGAGGCGAAAACTAATTTTCTCTCCACGGTAAGCCATGAATTGCGTACCCCGCTCTACGCGGTTACGGGACTGACACACCTTTTAATCGAGGAGAAACCCCGTAAAAACCAGTTGGAGCATTTAAAATCCCTGAAATTCTCAGGAGACTACCTTCTGAATTTTATCAACGATATCCTCCAGATCAACAAGATTGACGCCGAGAAACTGGAGCCTTTGGAAATCGACTGTAACCTGCATAAGGTGCTCAACGAAGTGATCAATGGCTTGCAGCAATCTGCGAAAGAACAACGTGACGAACTGATCCTGGACTACGACTCCCAGATTCCCTCCCACCTGCTGAGTGATCCGGTTAAATTATCTCAGATTTTTATGAATCTGGTGGGAAATGCCATTAAGTTTACCAAAGATGGTCAGGTAGAGGTCATCGCCCGCCTCATTAGGCGGGAAGGAGAATACGCCCATGTATATTTCGAAATAAGGGACTCGGGAATAGGAATCGAAGAAGAGCGCCAGGCCACTATCTTCGATAGCTTTGAACAGGGATCCATACAGATTAACCGGGAATACGGGGGAACCGGTCTGGGTCTTACGATCGTGAAGAGTTTGCTCGGACTCTTTGACAGTACCATTCATCTGGAAAGCGAGCACGGAAAAGGTAGTACCTTCTATTTTGAGCTTAAAATGAAGTGTAAAGACCAGCTGGTCGAGGAACTGCCTTTTGAGGAAGCTACTGTGGATTACAATTTTGACGAACTGCACTTACTCGTGGTGGAGGACAATAAAATCAACCAGGTAATTACCCGTAAAATGCTTGCCAAAAAAGAAATCACCTGTGATATTGCCAGTGATGGAACCCAGGCGATTGAACTGGCGAAAACCAATACATACGACGGGATTTTGATGGATATACACATGCCCGGGATCAGCGGTGTGGAAGCGACCCGGGAAATCCGGAAGTTCAATTCTGAGATTCCCATCATTGCACTTACCGCCATTTCTCTGGACGACAGTTTGGAGGAGTTCTACGCAGCGGGTTGTAACGATGTAGTTACCAAACCTTTTAAACCCGAACTCTTCTACGACAAAATTGGTGAAAATATCTCCCAGGCTCGTTTACGCAATACGACCACCTAAAACCTGGAGAGAAACTCCTGCATCACACCCTGGTCTTTTTCTGAAAAACAATGCTGAACGGGGAGCACGTAAAACGTTTCAAGAGCTCCTTCCAAACGCACGGCATCTTTCTCCGTAGTCAAAATAGGTTGTCTTTGTTTCAAAGCATTGAGCTCCGAGGTCGAGAATTTATGATGGTCTGAATACTTTAAATGCTCGAACCGGATCCCGGATTTTTTCAGGTAAGCAATCAGGGGTTGGGGTCGGGCAATCCCTGTCACCAGGGTAAACTTCTCGTTTTGCAGGGTTCTTTCAGGGATCGGTGCACCCTTACGATCCCGTATTTGCTGATAACAAAGTGAGGCAAAGGCGAGTTCCTGCCCATCCCTCAACGCCAGTTTACTTCGGATTCGCTTCCGATCCCCTTCGGATAAAGGACTGGGGCACTTGGTTACGACGATTAAATCCGCCCGGTTTGCCTGGCTGCGGTGGTCCCTGAGGTTGCCGGCGGGCAGGTAAGCTTCGTCCGGATAGAGCTCATCGTATGCGGTAAGCAATACAGCCTGTGCCGGCCTTACCCTGCGATGTTGAAACCCGTCGTCCAGCAGGATGATTTCCGGAGCTTTAAGGTCCATCAATTGCTCTATGCCCCTTTGACGGTCTGCATCCACAGCGATGACGGCTTTTGGAAAATTCCGGGCCATTTGCAGAGGTTCATCGCCTACCTCCGACGCTGTACTTTCAGGGCTCACCAAATGAAATCCTTTGGTTTCCCTCTTGTAACCCCGGCTCAATACCGCCACTTTGCGTTCCGGCAGCAGGTTAGAAAGAAACCACTCTGCCATCGGTGTTTTCCCACTTCCCCCGGTACTCAGGTTTCCAATGCATAAAATGGGTACCTCATAGCTCCTGGAGGGGAACCATCCCCAGTCGTAAAACTTATTCCTCAACCAGACGATCCAGCCATAGAGAACTGAAAAAGGCAGGCCCAGATTTCGCAACCACTTCATAAGAGCGAAAATAGTTATTTATATTTGAGAGCACCCTAAACCTAAATGACATGACGGTTAAAGCGATTACTGATATCCTGGAGCAAAAGGCACCCCTGCAATTGGCGGAAGACTTTGACAATGTTGGGTTGTTGGTCGGAAACGCAGATATGGAGGTTACCGGTATCCTGGTAACGCTCGACACCCTTGAGGCAGTGGTAGAGGAGGCCATCACCCGAAACTGTAATTTTATCGTGAGTTTTCACCCCATTGTATTCAAGGGGTTAAAGAGAATTACAGGAGCCAGCTATGTGGAAAGGGTTGTCGCTAAAGCGATCGAAAACCATATCGCCATCTACAGTATGCATACCGCCCTGGATAATATACCCGGAGGGGTTAGTGGGAAAATGTGCGAGGTCCTGGGCCTGCAGTCCCCTGAGGTCCTTATCCCAACGAAGCGCTCAATTAAAAAACTACTGACCTATGTGCCCCTGGCCGCTCAGGATGCGCTGCTGGAAAAACTTTTCGAGGCCGGGGCAGGGCATTTGGGAAACTACAGCCAGTGTAGTTTTTCTGCCGAAGGCACCGGGGGGTTCTTGCCGGAACCAGGGGCCAACCCGACCCTGGGGACCCCGGGTCAAAGACATTTGGAAACCGAGGCCCAGATCCATATTACCTTTGAGGCACATCGGGAGAAATCGGTGCTCCAGGCATTATTTACCAACCATCCCTATGAAGAAGTGGCTTATGAAGTGACTACCCTGGACAATACTTATAAAGGAATTGGGATGGGAATGCTCGGGTGGCTCCCGGAGCCCCAGGATCCCAAGGTGTTTTTAAAATCCATTAAAGAGGCCTTTGGTACGGGGTGTATCCGGCACTCTGCCCTCCTGCAAGCTCCGGTTGAAAAAGTGGCTGTACTCGGCGGTAGTGGCGCCTTCGGGATCGATGCGGCCCTGGCCCGGGGAGCAGACTTTTTTATTACAGGGGATGTGAAATACCACGAATTCTACAAGGCCGAAGGGAAAATGGTTATCGCGGATATCGGACACTATGAAACTGAGCAGTTTACAAAAAACCTCCTGGCTGAATATCTTAGCGAAAAAATTCCTAATTTTGCAGTCTCTTTATCGGAGACCAAAACCAATCCGATCAACTATTTCTAATTTATGGCGACAAAGACTGAAGTAACGGTAGAAGATAAGCTGCGGGCCCTGTACGATCTCCAACTCATCGATTCCCGCGTAGATGAAATCCGCAACGTCCGTGGAGAATTGCCCCTGGAAGTTCAGGACCTCGAAGACGAAGTCCAGGGACTCAAAACCCGTATCGACAAGCTCAAAACGGATCTGGAGACCATCAATTATGAAATTTCGGCCAAGAAAAACTTAATTGAGGACTCAAAAGCGCTCATCAAGAAATACAGTGAGCAGCAAAAAAATGTACGGAACAGCCGGGAATTCAATTCGCTTGCCAAAGAAGTAGAATTCCAGGAACTGGAAATCCAACTGGCGGAGAAACACATTAAAGAATTCAAAGTACAGATTGACCAGAAGAAAGAACTGGTTTCCGGTACAAAGGAAAACCTCTCCGAACGCGAGACGCACCTGAAACACAAAAAAGGTGAACTCGATGCGATCCTCGCCGAAACAGAAAAGGAAGAAAAAGCCCTGATGAAGAAATCGGCTGAGTTTGAAAAAATCATTGAAGAGCGCCTCCTGACGGCCTACAAACGCATTCGTCACCGCGTTAAAAACGGCCTGGCGGTTGTCCCGGTTGAACGGGGTGCCTCCGGAGGTTCCTTTTTCACCATTCCTCCGCAGGTGCAGGTAGAAATTGCTTCCCGTAAGAAAATCATCTCAGACGAGCACAGTGGACGTATTCTGGTCGACCCGGCCCTGGCCGAGGAAGAGCAAAAGAAAATGGAGCAAATTTTCGCAAAAGTTAAATAACCACTCCTTCCAGAAATTTAAAATCCCGGCCAAAGCCCGGGATTTTTTTTGATCTGGATTTTACAAAAGGTAGGTTTGGGCAAGCTCAACTAAAGGCACGCTTTACCAGGGGGCACGCTCAACTAAGGGCACGGGCAACAATGACGCTACCCCGATTCGTTCAGTCGCCATCACGTATAGGGTCCAAGGTACAGGTACGGCAAAAAACCGATCCGGGGATTCAGGAATCTTCCAGCAGCTCCAGGATTCGCTGGCTAACTTCGGGTTGGTCCCAACGGGTTTGAATCTGGGGCATCTTCATGACCTCCTTCATGATGGCTTCCTGCCGATCTCCGATGGACAGGGCTTCCGAATAGGGTTGTTCCGAAAAGGTGACCCGGGAATAGGCGGGAATCCACTTGTCGGGAAACTGTGATGCAAAGTGGTTTTCTATTTTCTTTTGAAGTAAAAATTCCGGGTCTGCCGTCCGGGTGCTCATCTCCACAAAGTTTCGATAACTCAGCTCCGCAATAGCGTCTGCATTGGGCTTACGCAATTCCTGATACCTGGTGAAAATACGCTCCCAGTCGTCACCGAAGTCATCCATCAGGACCATCAATTGCGAAATATCTTCAAAACCCGCATTCATCCCCTGTCCGAAAAATGGGACCACCGCATGGGCCGCGTCCCCTACCAGGGCCACCTTATCCCAGTACGTCCAGGGATAACATTTGATAGTTACCAGGGCACTGGTGGGATTTTTGAGAAAATCCTCTGACAAATTGTCGATTACGGGTGTAACATCGGGAAAATTCTCTGTGAAAAAGGTGCGGATATCCGACCTGGATTGCAACTGTTCAAAAGACACGGGGCCTTCAAAGGGCAGAAACAATGTACAGGTAAAACTCCCATCCAAATTGGGCATTGCGATAAACATAAAACTCCCCCTCGGCCAGATATGAAAGGAATGTTTATCGAGTTTATGAGTGCCATCCGAATTTGGGGGAATGGTCAATTCTTTATAACCTACCTCGATAAAATCCTGGGAATAGTTAAAACGACTCCGTCTTTGCATTTTATGGCGCACCCGCGAAAAAGCACCATCACAACCGAAAACATGGTCGAAGGTATAAGACTCCCAAACCTCTTTTTCTGTTTCCCCCGTATAAAGAGTAGCCGTAGGCAGGTCTACATCCCATACTTTTTCATTAAACTTAAAAACGGTTCCGGCCTGCTCAGCCAGATCGATCATTTTTCGATTCAGGATTCCCCTGGATATCGACCATATCGCCTCCCCACCCTTTCCGTATTTCTGATAGTAGACCGGCTTTCCATTGACGTGCATCGCCCTTTGCTTCAGCGGGATACCCATCTTGCGGATTTCCGGGCCGATACCTGCCCCGTCCAGGGCCCTCCAGCCGCGATCACTCATGGCCAGGTTGATCGAACGCCCTGAAAACTCGATGGTGCGAATATCGGGCCTCCTGTCAAAGACGGTTACCTTATGACCTCGCTTCCGGAGGTAGACCGCCAGAAGCGTCCCTACCAAACCTGAACCTACAATCGCAATATTTTTAGAGGTCTGCCCCATTTTGAATAATATATGTTCCCAAAGGTAGTAAAAATGGGCGGCCTCCCTCGATTTGAAACTCAGGTTGATCGCTTTCTCATTCCTCTTAATGTTTAACTTTTATGTATTTTTGCTAAACGATATGCATATTAAGAGCGCACTTCCCCAAAAGATATGTCCTGTTTGCAGCCGGCCTTTTAGCTGGCGTAAAAAATGGGAGCGCCATTGGGATTCCGTTCGGTATTGCAGTCAAAAATGCCGGAGATCAAAAAACAAATCTCAGGGAACCCAAAGTCCCCCTTTAACCTCAAACACCCGGAAGCATTGAAAACAGCTTTACACTGGTTTCGCAACGACCTGCGGGTGGAAGACAACGCCTCTTTGACGGCGGCGTGCCAGAGCGAAAAGGTTTTGGGCGTATACTGCTTTGATCCCAGGGATTTTGAAAATGACGCTTATGGCTTTCCACGCACCGGAAAATTCAGGGCGCAGTTTCTATTGGAAACCGTCATAGCCCTGAAACAAGCCCTGAGCACCCTGAATATCCCCCTGTTTATATTCACGGACTTCCCTGAAAAAAGCATTCCAAAACTCGTTAAACGCTTTGGGGTTACTGAAATCCACACTCAAAAAGAATGGACGCGGGATGAGAGGGTCGTGGCGCAATCCCTGCTCAAAGCCCTGCCTGGAAACACAAAGGTATTTGGGCATTATGATCAGTTTCTCTTCCATCCCCGGGATATCCCCTTTTCAGATTTCTCTCAGATCCCCGGGGTATTTACAACTTTTAGAAAGGCTTGTGAAAAAACCGTACCTGTTCGGGCGTGCCTTCCGGTTCCCGAAAAACGCCCAGCATCCGGATGGGTAATGCCTGAAGGGGAAATCCCAACGCTGGAGCAGCTCGGGCTCGAGTCCCCACCGAATGACCCCCGTTCGGCATTTCCTTTCCATGGAGGTACCCCGGAAGGCCTGCAAAGAGTTAAGTCCTATTTCTGGGAGGAAAACCGCCTTCGATACTATAAGAAAACACGTAACGGCCTGGTGGGAACCGATTATAGCTCAAAGTTTTCGCCCTGGTTGGCCAACGGATCCCTTTCTGCCCGAATGATATATCGTCAGGTGCGCCTGTACGAAAAAGAAGTTGTAAAGAATCAGGATACCTACTGGATGATTTTTGAACTGATCTGGAGAGACTATTTTAAATATGTTTCCCTGAAACACGGAGACTTGATTTTTCACCCGGGCGGGATTCGCCATTCCTCCTGGAATACCGACTTTTCCCCTGCCTTACTGGAAAAGTGGATTTCAGGCCAGACAACTGACGATTTTATCAATGCCAATATGAAAGAAATCGCCCGAACCGGATGGATGAGTAACCGCGGGCGGCAAAATGTGGCGAGCTACTGGACGCACCACCTCAGACAAGACTGGCGGGTGGGCGCTGCCTATTTCGAAAGTGTACTCCTGGACTACGATGTACACAGTAATTGGGGCAACTGGATGTATAACAGCGGAGTCGGAAATGATCCCAGGGATCGTGTATTCAGCCCGCAGCTGCAAGCCAAACGCTATG
>Ga0272441_10005499_pt1 | contig 21965 bp, 20 predicted proteins | sample SSMProp6N_FD_193582 | JGI IMG/M metagenome (GOLD analysis project Ga0272441, IMG submission 193582) | Marine sediment archaeal communities from Little Sippewissett salt marsh, Falmouth, MA, United States - SSM-Prop-6N | ecosystem: Environmental > Aquatic > Marine > Wetlands > Sediment ... | reverse complement strand
AAGTCCAACACAGGTACTTTGTCCAATTCCTTTTTCTTTTAACGAATTAACAATCTCATAAGTCAAAGTCCCCGAACGACTGGCTACACCAACATTTCCTTTTGAAAAAATACTTCCAGGTAGAATCCCTATCTTTGTTTTCCCGGGACTTGCAATCCCTGGACAATTAGGGCCAATAAGCACTGCATCATGATACTGTGCATAATGAACAAAATCCATTGCATCATGAAACGGGATATTTTCAGTAATCGTAACAACCGTCTGAATACCAGCATCAAGAGCTTCAAATACAGCATCTTTTGCAAACCGTGCAGGAACCAAAATCAAAGAAGTATTTGCACCAGTTTCATGTACTGCATCCAACACCGTATTAAAGATGGGGACATCATGAACCTGCTGACCTGCTTTTCCCGGAGTAACTCCGGCAACAACCTTTGTCCCAAAATTTTTCATCTCACCAATATGAAACACACCTTGATGGCCAGTTGCACCCTGCACAACAACTTTATTGCTCTCATCAACAAAAATAGACATCTACTTCCCTCCTGATAAACCACAAGACTTTTTGGCAGCATCTTGCAATGTTGCTGCAGTAATAAGTCCTGCATCCTTTAGAATCTCTTTTGCTTGTTCTTCGTTCATACCTTTAATCCGAGTGATAACTGGACAATCAATACCCTCCTTCGTAATCACAGATTTTACTCCTTTTGCCACCGTATCACATTTGGTAATTCCGCCAAAAAGATTTAAAAAAATCACACTCGGTTTAGCTTTTTTCATTAATTCAAATGCCTGCTTCACCTTTTCAGGATCATCCGTACCGCCAAGATCTAAAAACACCCCACCCTTGCCTTTGTAATGAGTTAACGCATCAAGAGTAGCCATGGTAAGACCTGCACCATTAGCAATCACGCCAATATCGCCATCTAATTGGATAAAGGTAATACTTTTCTCTTTAGCATCTTGTTCCAACGCTGTAAGTTCCACATGCTCAGCAACAACATCAGGATGACGAAATAAGGAATCATCATTAATAATAACCTTTGAATCAAGAGCAATCACCTCACCTTTAGAAGAAATAATTAAAGGATTAATCTCAACAAGCTCACAATCATACTCTCGAAACATTGTATACAATTTTGACAGCACTTCTGCTACCTTTTTACTTTCTTCTTTTTCAAGGTTCAACTTTGAAATTGACCCACGAATATGAAACGGTTGAATGCCAACAAATGGATTAATCCACTCTTTGAAAATCTGATCATCAGCAACACTCTCAATATCCATTCCTCCGCTACCACTAATCATTACAAGAGGCATTTTCTTTGAGCGATCAAGCATAATACTCATGTATAACTCTTTTTTAATCCCAACTTTTTCCTCAGCAAGTACTTTACCTACACAAAATCCTTTGATATTCATCCCAAGAATTTGCTGGAGTTTTTCTCTTGCTTCCGAGGTATTTTCAACAGATTGTATGCCGCCTGCTTTACCTCGTCCACCAACAGGTACTTGTGCTTTCAGAACAAAAGGAAATTTCAAATCAGAAAAATCTTTCTCATTTTTCACCAGCTTACCTTTAGGAACAGTAATTCCATATTGATGAAAAAGTTCCTTCCCCCGATACTCAAAAAGTTTCATAGATAGAGGAATGTAAATTCTGATATTTAAGTTTAAAAGCTGAATTAAATCAGTAATTCACAACCAACTGTTTTTTTTGCAATCGGTGAAAATTTAAAATCCTTTATAAAAATTAAGGAGCTAAGACTATATGTTAAAATCATTGGATCTTTTGCTATCCATTTATTTTCTTTTAACACCTGCATAACCCTTGTTTTATCTTTTTTATAATCCTCATAATCAATATGGACAGATAGCATGAATGCTTCAAACATTCTACTGGACATAAAAATTGTAGAATCGTTTATTAATCGAGATAGATCATCTGTTTCAATATTGGGGGGATTACTTGGATCAAAATGAATATGATAAAACGTCATAATCTCAAATCCTAACTGTTTTAGATTAGGGAGATTGACCTTTCTGATGAGTTTTTCGTCTGCAAATCTTCTCCGCACTCTTGAAACGGTGTGACGTGAAACCCCAATCTCCCTTCCAATATTACTATCAGACATCTCAGGATATTTTACTACCATACAATACACTTGCTTTTCTGTCTCAGAAAAAGGTGCTCTTTCTTCATTTACGAATCCAATATTTGTTACTTCTTCTGCAACATTTGATTCTATATGAAAACTCTTTTTTAACAAAGGAGCAAAATCAAAAAAACGATATATCTTGCTTATTTCAAAGGGAAACACAATCATATTGGGGTATTCGTCTTCCAATAGCCCCCGTCCGCCAAATGTGCGAGTTCTGATATCATTGATTTTGCCAATTGTTGCATAGTTTTTTGAAATACTCATGGAAAACCCTTTATCTTCCTCTCCAACAGATAAAAATATTTCATCGAAAACCTCAATTGTTTTACCGGTTATTTCAACCCGTTCTTCTATTGGTATAAGTGGGCTGAAACTGGTGTAAATCACCACCAACATTTCACATCCCATATTCTGCAACCGTGGAATTACAACCGCTCTGAATAACTCCTGTTTTCGTAATCGATGGCGTATAGATGTAACTGTAGAATGTTTTAAATCTAATTCTTCTGAGAGTTGCCTATCGGTATAAAGGGGATATTTCGTTAGTCCATAGAGGACCCGTTGTTCTTTATTGGTTAATTCAACCTTTTCCATGATTTTATGAATACGTTTTTTTTCATATATACTTTTTTATCATTTTAACATAAATTAAATAATATTTAATTAAAGAGAGCAAAAATAATCAATTTTATTATCAAAATATTGATTTCATAAATATCTATTGTTAATAGGAGAATTATTATCAAAACATTTATATGACATTTCTATCATACAATTTTCGATTTGGGAGGAACTGTCTTGAATGATCAAGCAACAGCAAAGACCATTCATAGTACTATAAAAAAAGTAGATTATTTTTCAGATCATTCATGCAAAAATAACACAGGATTGATTATCTGTTTTGGTGGGAAGAATATATGAATAAAGAACGTCAAGTCCTTATCGAAAAACCAGAGGTAAAAAAAGCAAAGGACGTAGAAGAAAAAACTGGGGTTTTAGAAGTATTCATTATGGGGAAAAGCTATAAAGTCCCTACTGGCCTAACGATAATGAAAGCTATTGAATATGCAGGCTACCGGTTTATTCGAAGTTGTGGGTGTCGAGCAGGCTTTTGTGGTGCATGTTCAACCGTTTATAGAATTGAAGGAGAACAGAAACTTAATTTTGCATTAGCCTGCCAAAAGTTGGTCGAAGATAAAATGTATCTTGTTCAACTTCCTTTTGTCCCTGCGGTTAAAGCCGAGTATGAACTTGAGAAACTAAAACCAAGTGATAGTATTCTTTTAACAATTTATCCTGAAATTGCTCGTTGTGTTTCGTGTAATACGTGTACAAAATCATGTCCTCAGGACATTGAAGTCATGAAATATATTCAAAGAGCCATACGGGGAGATATTGAAAAATGCGCAGAGATTTCTTTTGATTGTATTCAATGTGGTCTGTGTGCGATGAGATGTCCTGCTGATATAAAACATTATCATGTCTCACAGCTTGCTCGAAGACTTCGAGGTAAATATATCGATAAAAAATCAAAGAATCTTGAAAAACGGTTAAAGGAAATTGAAGATAAAAAATATGATGGCGATATTGAAAAACTGATAAAAAAGAATACGACTGAAATCATGAAGATGTACACTGACCGAAAGATTGAAGCAGAGGAAGAAGGCAGCCAAGGAGGAGATTAAATGAAAATGATCGATGGGTACCCAGAGTATATGATGAAGTCAATAAAACTTGTTGAAAAAAAACGGGAAAAAAATATATCTACATCGGTGAAACCAAAGACATTACAAGAACGCGAAAAAGTACTGCGAGAAAACCATCCTGATTATATGGAGAATACTAAAAGAAAGGTGAGTATAGGGCCTGATAAAGGAAAATTATTGTATAGTGGTATTGTCGACCTTCTTGAAGCAAAGTCTATTTTAAACCCTAAAGAAGTTGATCTGAGTAAAATTGATTATGATGTTGATCTTCTTATTATTGGGGGTGGTGGTGCTGGAACAGTAGCCGCTCTTTTTGCGTATGAGTCCGGGGTTCCAAAAGAGAATATATTAATTGTTACCAAGCTTCGTCATGGAGACGCAAATTCCATGATGGCACAAGGAGGAATTCAAGCAGCAGATCGGCCAACAGACAATCCAGTGCTTCATTATCTAGATATTTACGGTGGAGGTCATTTTACCAATAAACCTGAGCTCGCACGAGCACTTGCCCTTGATGCTCCAAAGATAATTAAATGGCATGAGGAACTTGGAGTCATGTATGATAGACAGGACGATGGAGAATTCCAGGAACTCTCAGGGGGTGGAACTTGCAGGAATCGTATGCATAGTGCAAAAGATTACACCGGTATGGAGTTGTTACGTAATATTAGAGATAGAGCAAGAAATCTTGAGATACCCGTATTAGAATTTTGCCCAATCATTGAATTTCTTATGGATGATAACGGTCAGGTAGCAGGAGGAATAGCGTTTAATATTGAAACATTTGAGTATTATGTCATTAGAGCAAAAGCTACCATATTAGCTACGGGAGGAAGTGGACGGTTACATCTTTCAAATTATCCAACAACTAATCATTATGGTGCAACCGGTGATGGTCTTATCATGGCCTATCATGTTGGTGCTAACCTTGTTGATTTGGATACAATACAAATCCATCCAACAGGTGATGCTTATCCTGAGCCTATTGTCGGAATCCTTTCAACAGAGAAAATCCGCGGTCTAGGTGCCGTACCACTCAATAAAAACGGAGACCCCTTTGTATTTCCTTTAGAACCGCGTGATGTAGAATCAGCAACCTTTATCCAGGAATGTAAAAAAGGCAATGGCTTGGTCACTCCTACAGGGATGCCTGGAGTATGGCTAGATTCTCCCATGATTGATATCATTCATGGGGAAGGAACCATTGAAAAAAAACTTGCTGGTGAAGCACGCAAATTTAAACGATTTGATATCGATATGGCAAAACATCCAATTCTTGTGTATCCGACTTTACATTATCAAAACGGTGGCGTTGAAATCAATGAACGAACGGAGACAAAAGTCCCCGGACTGTTTGCCGCTGGTGAAGTAACAGGGGGAGTTCATGGAAAAAATCGTCTGATGGGTAACTCATTACTTGATTACAATGTGTTTGGACGGCGTGCAGGTATCTATGCTGCAAAATATATCAAAAAAGCAAAAATTGGAAGAATTTCCCTTAATCATATTGATAGATATAATAAAGCAATCGAACAAGCTAACATAAAAACCTCAAAAAAGGCTCCAGTTTTATTACCGGAATATCGGGGTGAAATGGCAATTTCCAGAGCCTTAGATATATTGTAGGTGTCAACATGATAGAAATTAAGGAAGATTGGTGCAAGGGCTGCGGTATCTGTATAGAGCGATGTCCTGTAGATGCGCTTGAAGAATCAGATGAGTTTAATAAAAAAGGTATTCACCCCGCACGACTCAAGGAAGATAATGAGTGTAATTTTTGCCGACTATGTGAACTCATCTGCCCTGATCTTGCAATCACTGTTTTTCCTGATAAAGATGTGAAAAAAGATATGAAAAAAACCCTTCTAAGTCCAGTTGGAGGAAAACATAAATGAGATATAAACGAGATCCTGAACTCATACGAGAGGTTTTAGGTAATAAAGTACAATTTATTCTTGGCGATATCGCCTGTGTCTACGGTGGTCTTCTTGCAGGGTGTTCATTTTTTGGTGGATATCCTATTACTCCTGCATCAGAGGTTGCTGAAGGAATGGCACGCAGACTTCCACGGGTCAAAGGAACCTATATCCAAATGGAGGATGAAATCGGTAGTATTGCTGCAGTCATTGGTGCATCTTGGGCGGGAGCAAAATCTATGACCGCAACATCTGGCCCTGGTTTTTCACTTATGATGGAAAACTATGGTTATGCAGTAATGACCGAAACACCTTGTGTTATCGTTAATATTCAACGAACCGGGCCCTCTACCGGTCAACCAACCCTTGGAGCTCAAGGCGATATGATGCAGGCAAAATGGGGAACCCATGGTGACTTTGAAGCAATTGCTCTAGCACCAAGCACTGTACAAGAATGTATGGATTTTACGGTTGAAGCATTTAATCTTGCCGAAAAATATCGTAACCCTGTCTGTGTGATGGCAGATGGTGAAATGGGTCATCTGCGAGAACGAGTAGTAATCCCAGATGAAAAAGACCTGAAAATCATCAATCGTGTTCCTGCAACAATTGATAAAGAAAAATTTATCCCATTTTCAAACTCACAAACAAGAAAAAGCAAAGTACCTGATTTTCCAACATTTGGATCAGGTTATCGTACCTATGTTACAGGTCTTACCCATAATGAGAAAGGGTTTCCGGCAACAGATAAGCAACCAGATCATGAAAAACTTGTGAAAAGAATTACTTCTAAAATCACTGATGATATCGATACACTCACCAATGTTGAAAAACTGCATTTGGATGATGCAAAAACTGTTTTTGTTACCTATGGTGCCTCTGCAAGACCTGCGGAAAGTGCGATGGAAATGGCTCGGTCTAAAGGGAAAAAAGTTGGTATGCTCCGATTAAAACTTGTTTGGCCATTCCCCTACAAAGAAATTCAACAACTTGCCAACCATGTTGATACCATCATTGTTCCAGAGATGAATCTTGGTCAAATTGTTCATTGTGTTCGTGAATATGCTGATGGTCAATGTAAGGTTATAAGTGCTCCGAAGATTGGTGGTGAGATGCATCTGCCAAACGAGTTATATTCTTATTTGGAGGGAGCATAAATGCCAGAAGTGAGAACAGCTGATAAACTGAATAAAAAATATCTCCGTGAAGCTATGTGGCCGACCATTTTTTGTAATGGGTGTGGTCATGGTGTCGTCCTTGATTATACATTTTGGGCTATTGAAGAACTCAAATTAGACATGGATAAAACAGTGTTTGTCTCCGGTATTGGATGTTCATCTCGACTGCCCGGATACATTAATGCAGATGGTTTACATACAACCCATGGCCGAGCAATAGCGTTTGCGACAGGGATAAAAGCAGCAAATCCTGACTTAAATGTCATTATTTTTACCGGTGATGGTGACTGTTCAGGAATTGGGGGTAATCACCTTATTCACGCAGCACGAAGAAATATCGATATAACTGTTATTATGATCAATAATTTTATTTATGGAATGACTGGTGGTCAACTTGCTCCAACAGCACCTTTAGGAAGCATTGCGACAACTGCACCCTATGGAAACATTGAGCAACCCTTTGATATCTGTGGTCTAATCAAGGCTCTTGGCGCTAATTATGTTGCTCGTTGGCCTGTTTCTCATCCTTACAAACCTGTCAAATCAGTTAAGCAAGCTATGGAAAAGAAAGGATTTTCGATGATTGAGTTTCTTGCACCTTGCCCAACTGCCTATGGGCGAAGGAATAAACTAGGTGATATCAAAAAACATTGGCAATGGTATGATGATAATACTATCCTTATAGAAGATTATGAAAAAATAATGAATTATGGTACCGATCAAGAAAAAGAAGAAATTAAAAATAAAATCCAAATCGGCGTATTTCAAGACATTGAGAAACCAGGGTTTTTTGAAGAATATGAAAAACTTCTACAGCGATTACAAGACACAAGAGGTAAGGGAGGTAAAAAATGAAAAAAGAGATGCGTATTTGTGGTTTTGGCGGTCAAGGAGTCATCCTATCTGGTTTCATCTTTGGAAAGGCGGCCTCTGTTTTCATGGGTATGAATGCAGTGCAAAGCCAGTCGTATGGGCCTGAGGCTCGAGGTGGAGCAGCACGTTCTGAAGTCATTATTTCAGATGGGAAAATTGGCTACCCACGACCAACAAGTGTTGATTATTTTATTGCGATGTCTCAGGAGGCTTTTGACACGTATCGAACTGATATTCGCAAGGATACCATGATTGTTCTTGATCCTGATTTAGTTCCAAAACATGATATTGGAAGACCGGTGTATAAGGTGCATGCTCAGAAAATTGCAGAAGAATTAGGGAATAAAATTGTTACCAACATAGTGATGGTTGGGGCGGCGACTGCTATTTTTGATGTAATAAAACATGATGCGGTACGAGAAGCAGTCATTGATAGCGTTCCAAAACGATTTATTGAACTTAATAAAAAAGCATTTGAGAAAGGACTTGAGGCAGGAAAGAATGCCAGAAACCAGCTATAACAAAAAAATTGATCATGATTTGGGAATTCCCCTTGAAGATGATTATTTTTATAATGAACCGGAAGAAAACATCGAGGTAAATCAAATTGGTGAAATCGACAGTGATGTTAAACTGTCTGAAAAGATAAAAACCAAAAAAGACAAACGAGTGATTGATGCTGATGTTCTGATTGTCGGTGCTGGTATTTCAGGTATGCAGGCTGCTCTTGATACTGGTGACAAGGGCTACAAAGTGGTCATCATTGATAAAACATCAACGATTGGCGGTTCAATGGTTAAACTTGATAAAACATTTCCAACCAATGATTGTAGTATCTGTACTGCTGCTCCTAAAATGGTTGAACTCTCTCGTCATCCCAATATTGAGCTTATAACATATGCTGAGCTTAATTCCTTAAAAGGGGAGGAGGGAGCATTTACAGCAAGTATTTGGAAGAAAAGCAAATATGTTGATCCTGATAAATGTACAGGGTGTAACGATTGTGCAGAGGTATGTCCAGTTAATGTGGTAAGTTCGTTTGATGAAAAAATCACCACTCGAAAAGCAATCTATATCGAATTTCCACAAGCAGTTCCTATTGTTTATACCATTGATGTTGATCATTGTACCTGCTGTGGTGCTTGTGATAGAGTTTGTGAACCTGAAGCAATCAGTTTCTTGGAAAAATCTGAGGAAATTGAAGTTAATGTTGGCAGTGTTATTGTGGCAACTGGTTTTGAAGTCTTTGAGCCAACGGAGATGCGCAAAGAATACGGGTATGGAAAATATGACAACGTGATTACGGCAATGCAGTTTGAACGACTGTTGTCTTCTTTTGGTCCTACTGAAGGAAAACCGGTGAGGCTTTCTGATGGGAAAAAACCAAAAACAATAGGTTGGATTCAATGTGTTGGTTCACGGAGTGCTCAATTAGGCTTTCCGTATTGTTCGCGCGTTTGTTGTATGTATGCAACAAAAGAAGCATCTATTGTCAAAGAAGCAAACCCTGATATTGATATCTCTATCTATTACATGGATATTCGTGCATACGGTAAAGATTTTCAGCAATATTATGATCATGCCAAAGACCTTGGTGTGAGATATGTTCGTGGTCGACCTTCATCAATCTATGAAAATAAGGACAAAAGTCTGACCATTCGTTATAAAGATACTCTCACAGGGGAGATAAAAGAGGATACAGTAGATTTACTTGTGTTATCCACCGCGATTATTCCTAATCGAAATAATAAACGACTTGGAAACATTATCGGAGTGGAGGTTGATGAAAATGGTTTTTTCAAACAACAATCCTTGTTAAATAACCCAATTCAATCAACGAAAAATGGTATTTATCTTGCTGGATGTATTCAAGGTCCTAAAGATATTCCTGATAGTGTTGCTATGGCAAGTGGCGCAGCAGCAAAAGCAGTTGCCCCCGTAAAAGATAGAAAACGACATATCGGCAAAGATTTTCCTCCAGAACTAGATGTGTCTGGTGAAACACCTCGAATCGGGGTCTTTATTTGTCATTGTGGAAAAAATATTGCAAGCTATCTTGATGTTGAAAAAGTAACAAACATTGCGGAAAAACTGCCAAATGTTGAGTATGCTGAACATGTCATGTTTGCCTGCTCTGAAGATACCGGAAAAAAAATAAAAGATATTATCAAAGAAAAAAAATTAAACAGAGTAATTGTTGCGGCTTGTTCTCCTCGTACACATGGTGGATTATTTCAGGATACCTTACTTGAAGCAGGTTTGAATAAATATCTATTTGAAATGGCTAATATCCGTAATCATTGTTCTTGGGTTCATTCAGATGATTGGGAAGCTGCAACAAACAAAGCAATTGGTCTGGTGAAAGCAGCAGTTGCAAAAACCAGTCTTTTAGAACCATTAACAGAAGAGGAGTTTTCAATTATTCCCAAAACACTGGTGATTGGCGGAGGTGTTTCAGGTATGAAAGCAGCTCTTGCCTTAGCAAATATGGGTGTGAAATCGATTCTTCTTGAAAAAAATAAGGAACTAGGGGGAAGAATGCGTGAGCTCTATTCTATGTTCCCTTCCAATATAAAAACAGAAGATATTATTAATCCATTAATTAAGGATATTAAAAAGAATAAATTAATCACTCTCATGACGGATGCTGAGCTTACCGATGTTGATGGCTTTATTGGTAATTATCAAGCCACCGTGAATCAAAAAGGAAAGAAGAAAACAATAGAGTTTGGAACAATTATTATTGCTACCGGGTTTAAAGAAGTAGATCTTCAAGGTGAATATCAGTATAAGAAGAATACAAATGTTGTCTCCCAAACTGAGCTTGAAGGAAAAATTAAACATAATTCTTTTGAGAAGAAACCCAAAAATATTGTGTTTATTAATTGTGCTGGTGCAATGGATGAGAAACGTCCGTATTGTTGCCGTGTTGGCTGTGGAGTATCAATTAAAAATGCAAAGCTTGTCCATGAGCGATTTCCTGATTCCAACGTTTATATTCTCTATCGGGATATGAGAGTGTTTGGGAAAGAAGAAGAGGAATATTATTCTGATGTGTTAGAAAATCATCATGTGACGATGGTTCGGTATGCAGGCGATAAAAAACCAAAGGTTGTCCTTGATAAAAAAGATCCAGACCATGGATCTGTCACGGTTGAAGTGTATGATGATATTTTAAATGAACAACTTACTATCCCTGCAGATCTTGTTGTTCTTACTGTTAATATAGAGGGTGAAGTGTCCACAAAAATTTTAGAAAATATGCTGAAAATACCTGCTGACTCAGGTGGTTTTTTTATGGAGGCTCACGCAAAGATACGTCCACTTGATTTTGCAACTGATGGTATTTATTTGTGTGGAGCTGCACATTATCCGAAGAATCTTGTTGATTCGATTGCGCAAGCAGAAGGGGCTGCATCACGAGCTGCAATTCCTATCATGCAAGAAAAAATGACTGGCGAAGGTGCAGTATCTCAAGTTGATGAAGACCTTTGCAGTGGATGTGGAACTTGTGAATCGGTGTGTACCTATTCGGCTATTGAAATTATACCGCGAACTGACAATCCTGATCGATCTGTTGCGGTAGTAAATAAAGCCTTATGTAAAGGCTGTGGCGCGTGTGCGGGTGCTTGCCCCTCGGGTGCTATCGATCAAAAAAGCTACAAAACCAGCCAGATTGCGGTTATGCTAGATGCTCTTCTTAAGGAGGTGGATGACTGAAAAAGAAGTTGGAGAGCAATAAAGAAATTGATGCGATTAAATTTTCAGAACACGGTTTTGTTGAAGAAGTCCAGGAGCTGTCCGGACAAAATCTGTTTGCTTGTTACCAATGTGGAACATGTTCGGCGGGGTGTCCGTTTATTGATGATATGGATTTTGGTCCTGATGAGGTTATTCGATATGTCGTGTTGGATCGAAAGGAAATATTGAATGCAAAGTCAATTTGGATGTGCGCGTCATGCTTTACGTGTGCTGAACGCTGTCCTCGTGATCTGAATATTACTAAAATTATGGAGGCGTTGCGTCAAATTGTTCTGAGAAAAAAAATTGATAAAACAAAAGTTGTAAAAATTTCAAAAAAAGAAAAGGAGACAATACCACAGCTAGCCTTTGTTAGTTTGTTTCGGAAAAACGTAGGTTAGAGTATATGAAAATATATATAAATGAATATTAAAAAAGATATGGAAAAATAGTAGGTTATACTCATGAAGCTCTTGTACTATCCCGGATGTACACTCAAAACCTCTGCAAAAAATTTGGAAAAATCTGCATTTGCAGTCATACAAGCACTAGGCCATGAATTAGTAGAGATGGATGATTGGAACTGTTGCGGAGTCGTTGCCTCGCTTACCGATGATGATCTCATGCATCATTTAGCTCCTCTTCGTAGTTTAATCCATGTCGAAGATGCAGGTGAAGATAAAGTGATAACTCTCTGCGATATGTGTTGTAACACCCTCAAACAAACTAACCTCCGGGTGAAAGAATCTGCTGATGATCTTGAGACACTTAACTTGTTTATGGATAGGGAAAACGATTACAAAGGAACCGTTCAGGTGCTTCACTTTCTTGAATTTTTACGCGATGAAATTGGTTTTGATGTCATTAAGAAAAAGGTTCAATATCCTCTGAAAGGCCTGAAAATTATGCCCTATTATGGATGCATGCTTTTACGTCCTCGTGAGGTTGCTATTGATGATGCTGAAGAACCAACAATTTTTACTGACCTTTTATCTGCTCTTGGAGCAGAAGTTGTTGATAATCCCTTTAAAATTGAATGTTGTGGTTCTTATCATACCATTGAAAATAAAGAATTGGTCTCAAAAAGAGCACATCGGATAACAACGTTTGCCACTGAACGTGAAAGCGATGCCATGATGTTATCGTGTCCGTTATGTAAATATAATCTTGATGCGCGAGGAAAAGAAGCCGAAACAATGTTTAAAGATTTCAAACAAATCCCTATCTATTATTATACTCAACTAATAGCCATAGCACTGGGTTTAGATCCTAAGGTATGTGGTTTTGAAGATCATATTGTAGACCCACTTTTATTGCTGAAGAAAAAAGGGGTTTTTGAAAAAAAATAAAAAAAATGGAAATTGTGAGTCTATGAATAAGGAAAAAAAAGAAGCCGATGCAAGTAAAAAAATTCAAGTTGCATTTTATTGGGCCGCAAGTTGTGGTGGCTGTGAAATTGCAGTTCTTGATATCGATGAAAAAATCTTAGATGTAGTCGCCGCTGTTGATATTCTGTTTTGGCCGGTGGCTATGGATTTTAAATATAAAGATGTTGAAGCAATGGATGATAATCATATTGATGTGTGTTTTTTTAATGGATCCATTCGTACATCTGAACAGGAACATATTGCACAATTACTGCGCAAGAAATCCAAAGTCCTCGTAGCATTTGGTGCCTGTGCAGTCAATGGTGGAATACCTGGACTGGCAAATATTGCAACCAAGGATGAAATTTTCAAGGTCAGTTATCAAGACAATCCGTCGACTGAAAATCCAAAAAATATCCTGCCAAAAACAAAAGTCACTGTGAAAGAAGGAGAGCTTACTCTGCCAGAAGTGTATGATACCGTCAAAACCCTTGATCAAACTGTGGATGTCGATTATTATCTTCCTGGATGTCCTCCAACTCCAGACATGATAATGACTGCTGTAGGGGCTATTGTAGAAAATAAGTTACCTCCTAAAGGGTCTATTATTGGTCCTGTCAAATCTGTTTGTGATGACTGTCGATTTGAAAAATCTGAAAAGAAAATAACAAAGATAAAACGTATCTATGAAGTTGATAAAATTGAAGAAAAATGTCTTCTTGAACAAGGAATTATTTGTATGGGGCCAGCAACCCGTGGGGGATGTGATGCTAGATGTTTAGATGCAAACATGCCGTGTACTGGTTGTGGTGGACCAACACCTAATTCATTAGATCAAGGTGCTAAAATGATGTCTGCATTAGCATCAATACTTGGCATAGATGGGGAAGAAAAAATGAGTGAGGAAGAAATTGATAAGCTTATCGATGAGATTGTTGATCCTGTTGGGACCTTCTACAAATACGGATTACCATCAGCTATTATTAACAGGAAGGTGATGAAATGAAAACAATAACAATAGATCCGATTACCCGTCTTGAGGGCCATGGTAAAATCAGTATATTCCTTGATAATCAAGGAGATGTTGCAAATGCATATCTGCAGATTCCTGAACTGAGAGGTTTTGAACGTTTCGCTCAAGGCAGACGTGCAGAAGATATGCCTCAGATAACCTCAAGGATTTGCGGTGTCTGTCCTGTTGCACATCATTTCGCCTCAACAAAAGCACTTGACGCTGCGTTTAATGTTGAACCAACCCAAGCAGCTAAGAAACTACGGGAACTGATGTATTGTGGATATTATATCTATGATCATATTCTCCATTTCTATTATCTAGGTGGACCTGATTTTGTTGTTGGTCCTGATGCACCGCCTGCACAACGAAATGTTCTAGGCGTAATTGAAAAAGCTGGAGTTGAAATCGGCAAAGAAGTCATCAAGCATCGGGCCTATGGGCAAAAAATTACAGGAATACTGGGTGGAAAAGCTACCCATCCTGTCTGCGGGCTTCCTGGTGGTGTCTCAAAAGGGTTGAATGCCGATGAGGTAAAAGACATTGAGACCATGACGAAATCCTGTGTGGAATTTGCACAATTTTCCTTAAAACTCTTTGATGATATTGTGTTAAAAAATAAGGATTATGTCGATCTTATCCTCAGTGATCCCTATACCTTAAAGACGTATAACATGGGTCTTGTAGACGACAACAATAAGGTAAATTTTTATGATGGAAAAATACGAGTAACTGACCAAAAAGGCAGAGAGCATAAAAAATTCGATGGAAAAGATTACTTTAAAAATATTAGAGAACATGTTGAAGAATGGAGTTATATCAAATTCCCGTATCTGAAAGATATTGGATGGAAAGGATTTACCGATGGAAAAGACAGTGGTATCTACCGAGTAGGTCCTCTTGGTCGTCTCAATGCTGCAGAAGGGATGGCTACTCCTTTGGCAGATAAAGAATATAAACGATTCTATGAAACTCTAGGGGGAAAATCAGTGAACTCAACGCTTGCATTTCATTGGGCTCGACTTATCGAACTTCTGTATGCAACCGAACGAGCAATGGAACTGATTCAAGATTCTGAAATCACCTCTCAAAACATACGAAATCCTGTTGGAGAACCTGGGGAAGGAATCGGAGTTGTTGAAGCTGCCCGAGGGACACTGATACATCATTATAAGCTCGATAAAAAAGGGCTTATCGACAAAGCTAATCTTATCGTTGCGACCACTAATAACGCAGGAGCAATCAACATGTCCGTTGCAGATGCAGCAAAAGGCATTATAAAAAAAGGAAAGGTCAACGATGGATTGCTGAATATGGTAGAGATGGCATTTCGTGCCTATGACCCTTGTTTTGCTTGTGCAACCCATACCTTGCCTGGTGGTCTTCCCCTTGAAGTCAATATCTATGATGCCAATAAACAATTGTACAAAAAACTACGGCATAATTTGTAGAAGGAACTTGCTTATGAAGACGATAATAGTAGGCATTGGAAACCCGATTCTCTGTGATGATGGAGTTGGAATTCATGTAGCACAACAACTCAAACATCATATCACTGATCCACAAGTTACCATAGATGAAGCATTCACGGGAGGTATGAATCTTCTTGATCTGCTCATTGGTTACGAGAGAGCAATACTAATTGATGCAGTGAAAACACAAGATGCAAAAAAGGGTGAGGTGAAACGCTTCTCTCTGCAGGACATGTCCTCTGTTCATTCCTGCAATCCTCATGATGTTAGTTTACTTCAGGCTCTACAACTCGCTGAAAATATAGGTGAAAAAAATATTCCCAGAGATATTACCATTATTGGTATCTTAATGAAGGAGACGCCGTGTGAATTTGGAGAAACATTAAGTTCAGAAATTGCTGAAGCAGTACCAAAAGCTGTTGAGATGGCTTTAACTGAACTTGACAAGTGGAATTTGAATACATAAATTTAGAAAGAATAGGTGAAAAAATGGAAAAAGAATTTGAACCAAACATTATAGGCTTCTTATGTAACTGGTGCTCATATGCTGGTGCTGATCTTGCAGGAACAAGTCGAATAAAATATCCTCCAAACATTAAATCAATCCGTGTGATGTGTTCAGGTAGGGTTGATCCCATATTTGTTCTTGAAGCATTTAAGAAGGGAGCTGATGGTGTACTCATTGCGGGATGTCATCCTGGAGATTGTCACTACCAATCAGGCAATTACAAGACGAATAGACGCGTGAAACTCTTAAAAAAATATCTTAAAGAAATGGGGGTAGAACCGGAACGAGTGCGATTTGAATATATCTCTGCCTCTGAAGGACAAAAATTTGCAGAAGTTGTCATTGATTTTGTTGATGAACTCAAAAAATTAGGTCCAATTCCTATCAAGGTAGAAACATGAAAGTAGATATTGATAAATTAAAAGAAATAGTAGGAAAAGAAAACGTTCGAGATAATATTGCAGATCTGTATGTTTATTCCTCTGATGCATCTGTTCATTCAAAATTACCTGATGTGATTGTTCGTCCCAACGCAATCAAAGAAGTCCAAGACATCATGAAATATGCAAATGCCAATAAAATCCCTGTTGTTGTTCGAGGGGCAGGATCGGGTATGAGTGGTCAAACCGTTCCTCTCATGGGGGGAATTGTGCTAGACATGAAAAATATGGATAAAATCATCTCTATTAAACCAGAAGATGTGTTATGTAAAGTGGAGCCAGGGGTAATTAATGATGAATTAAACTCTATCCTCAAACCATACGGGTTCTTTTTTCCGCCTACTCCTTCTTCAGGAAGAATTTGTACGATAGGCGGTATGATAGGGACAAATGCATCCGGAAATCGATCAGTAAAATATGGAGCAACACGGGATGCTGTTCTTGGAATGAAAGTGGTGCTGGCAAATGGAGATCTTGTCACGTTAGGTTCCAATACCAAAGTAGATTCTTCAGGGTATCAACTTGCAAAACTCATGGTTGGTTCAGAAGGAACCCTTGGGGTTGTTGTGGAAGCGACACTTAAGATTTCACCAATTCCAAAACTTAGAGCAATGGGTATTGCCAATTTTAATACACTTGAAGATGCAGGACAAATGATTTCAGATACGATTGCCCATGGTATAACACCTTCAATGCTTGAGTTAATGGATAACATTGCAATAACGGCCGTCAATAACGCCCAGAATCTCAATCTTCCTGATGTCGCCGCTATCGTTATTTTTGAATGCAATGGTATGGTCAAAGAATCTGTTGAATATGAAATCAATCAAATCAAAGAAATCTGTATGAATCATCATGGAACCGGGGTAAAAATAACGTATGATGAAGCAGAGATGACTTCTATCTATAGTGGGAGAAAAAAACTCTTTCCTTCGCTTTCAAAATATCAAAATGGATTATATACCACTGCTCTTGCAGATGATATGGCAGTACCGATGTCAAAAATTGCTGAAACAGTTGAACAGATTCATGCAATAGCTAAGAAAAATAATGTGGTGATGAGTGCCTATGGACATTGCGGCGCTGGCCTAATCCATACCAAAATATTGATGGATACCACCAAAGAGTCACAATGGCAGGATGCAAAAAAGGCAGTGAAAGAAGTCTATGAGTTTGTTCATGCTGTTGGTGGAACAACGTCCGGAGAGCATGGTATTGGTTTTTCAAAAGGGCCATCGTTTAAAGAAGAGAAGAAAGACTCTCTTGATATGATGAGAAAGATAAAAAAAGCATTAGATCCCCATAATATTCTAAATCCACATAAACTGATGGATTCTCCAGATGATTGGCTAACAGCAACTCCACTTCGCTATCAAGTTGACCATTAATAAATAAAAAAAATAAAACCTGAGGGAATAAAATTGACAAATAATTCAAAATCTAAAACGAAATATCTCAGTGAGTATGAATCACAAATGAATATGTGTATTCGTTGTGCTTATTGTTTTGAAAAATGTCCTGTTATCAAGGAAGTTCAATGGGATACGGATGGTGCACGTGGTAAGGTAATCATGAGTTATGGTCTTCTTACTGGTGATCTTAAGCCTTCACAATATATTGCTGATAAACTGTTTCGATGTACCTTTTGCCGAGATTGTCTTGATAAATGTCCATCAAAAGTAGAAATATTACACATTATTGAAAATGCACGTGCAGAAGTTGTCGAAGCAGGATTTGCATCAGATACTCATAATCATATCATAAATAACATTAAAAAAACGGGGAATATTTATGGAGATACTGAAGTAATCTCCCAAGAACGAGATGGTGACATTCCTCTTTTTATTGGCTGTCAGTATTTAGGTCGGCCAAATAAAACAAAAAAATATATAAAAATCCTTGAGAAACTTGGTGTTGAACCTAAAATTGTTACCGAAATCTGTTGTGGTTTTCCCATGGATGTGTTGGGTTTTAAAAAAGAGTATGAAAACCATAAAAAAGAATTTCAAAAATATTTTCCTTTTAAAAAAGCCATTACCTTTTGTCCTACATGTACCGTTTTTTTAAATGAAGGTCATGACATCGAAGCAAAACATGTCCTTCAGTTCATTCTTGAAAAAATTCCACAAGCTACTCTTGATATGAAAGTAACGTATCATGATCCTTGTGATTTTTCAAGAGGTTTAAAAATTATTGATGAGCCAAGAAAAATTCTTGAGAAACTCGGTGTTGAAATCGTTGAAATGAAAAATATCAAAGAAAATAGTAGGTGCTGTGGCGGTGGCGGTGGCATTTTGATGACTGATCAGAATCTTTCTAATGATATTGCAAAAAAAAGGATTTATGAGGCATTAGAAACAGGTGTTGATATTCTTGTAACATCGTGCCCAACGTGTGAGACAACGCTGAAAAAAGCTGCTCAAGAAATTTCAGAATCAGAAGGAAAAACAATATCGGTAAGAAGTATAGAAGATATTATTTGGAAGGGATTAAAGCAGGGGGGAAAATAAATGTATTTGTTGGATTTAGGAGAACGACCCTGGGAGCAATCAATGCTTATTTTTCATGCTCTTGCCAGAATGGGTATCGAAGCAGTTGATATTGTTTGGCCAGAAACACCGTTTATAAGCATAGGATATTTCCAGGATGCAAAAAAGGAAGTAGATATTGATTATTGCAAGAAGGCAGGACTTCCAATTTTTAGACGAGAAGTAGGGGGAGGAACTGTGTATCTTGATAGAAATCAAATTTTTTATCATGTAATATGGAATAAAGATAATCCTAATTTTCCTAAGAGAATTAATGATATTTATGACTATCTTTCTACACCTCCAATTGAAACATATGAAGAATTTGGGATTGAAACAAAGTTTCGAGAAATAAATGATATTGTTACATCAAAAGGGAGAAAAATTGCAGGGTTAGGGGGTGCTGATATTGCTGATTCTATGGCTTTTGTTGGATCAATCATTCGAGATTTTGATTATACGGCAATGGCACATGCAATAAAAGTTCCTGATGAGAAATTTAGAGATAAGATTTATAAAACAATGGAGGAAAACGTAACAAATATGAAGAAGGAAATAGGCAAAGCTCCTCCACATGAAGAAATAAAAAAAGTGTTAGTAAAAAAGTATGAAAAACTCTTTGGAAAACTAAAACCTTTAACACTTAGTGAGGAAATCATTCAAAAAATGACTGAACTAGCAAAATGGTTTAATTCATCTGAATTTTTTTATAGAAAAACTCCACGTATCCCAAAAGGTGTGAAAATTCAAGAAGGTATTGAAATCCTCTACAGTACCTATAAAGCACAAGGAGGTATAGTTCGCACGGCTCAAGAGGTAAAACATACACAACTTAAAGATATTGGAATCTCTGGAGATTTTACTCTTTATCCCAAAAATGAATTGGAAAATTTAGAGATTTCTTTAAAGGATACTAAGAGAGAAAAAAGTGAACTTAATTCAAAAATTAATGAATTCTATGAGGAAACAGACGTCCAGTCACCTGGTGTAAAACCAAAAGATTTTACCAAAGCCATTATGGAGGCGCAACACTATGATTGATTCAAAAAAATTAGATCCAAATTTTAAGCATGAGGTTGAAAAAGAAATTGGTGGGGAACATATCAAACATTGTTTTTCCTGTGGGACTTGTACAGTTGGCTGTCCCGTACGAGTCTTAGATGAGAAATATAATCCACGGAAAATTATTCGAATGGTCCTTTTAGGGATGCGTGAACAAGTGTTACAAAGTGAATTTATCTGGCTGTGTTCACAATGTTACACCTGTTATGATCGTTGTCCTCAAGGTGTTAGACTCACCGATATCATGACAGCATTAAAAAACATCGCTGTACGGGAAGGATATATCCATCCTGCATTCAAGGAACAAGCTCGTCTCTTAGGTGAACATGGTCGACTGTATGAAGTTGAAGATTTTGATAATAAAAAACGAAATAAGTTTGGTTTGCCCCCAGTAAAAAAAGATTTTGATGATGTAGTTAAAATAATTGATAAAAGTAGTTTAAAGAAGGTGATAAAGTGAAATATGCTCTTTTTTTAGGATGTACTATTCCTGTCCGAAGTCAGAATTACGAACTATCTGCTCGGAATGTAGCACAAAAACTGGGGATGAATCTGGTTGATATCGATGAGTTTTCTTGTTGCGGGTTTCCAGTGAAATCAACAAGTACCGAAACGGCTCTTGCTATTGCTGCACGAAATCTTGCAATCGCAGCTGAACAAAAACTAGAGATTTGTACACTGTGTAATGCATGTACCGGTGTGTTGACGGAGGCTAACGTTCATTTGTCAGAAAACAAAGAACTAAGAGATGCCATCAATGAGGACCTTAAAACGTATGATAAAGAGTTTAAACCAGGAGTTAAAATCCGGCATTATGATCGAATTTTATATGAAGATATAGGTCTAAAAAAGATAAAAGATAGTATCTCAAAGAATCTTCAAGATGTGCGTGTTTCAGTTCATTATGGATGTCATTATCTCAGACCTAAAGATATCTATGATGGATTTGATGATCCTGAAAATCCAAAAACGCTTGATGAACTGATACAGGCAACTGGTACAAATCTTGTTGATTACAAAGATAAACTTGACTGTTGCGGGGGAGCAATTCTTGCTGTTCAAGAGCAAACTGCCTTGAAAATGGCAAAAATTAAACTTGATAATGTTACAGCAAACAATGTAGATGCCTTGGTGACTCAATGTCCGTTTTGCTCGATTATGTATGAGGATAATCGAACTAAAATTGAAGATGCATTTAACGCTGATTACGGTGGCATGCCCGTGTTATACTACACACAGCTTTTGGGATTGGGATTAGGGTTAAATAAAAAAGAATTAGGATTTAGACTTAATAAAGTGAAACCAACAGCGTTATTGGAAAAATTAGGGGTTGAATAAAGAGGGTTTGACTATATGGCAATAAAACCAACAAGCACCAAAACAAAACAAAAAACAATAGGCTCTGTTTTAGTTGTCGGTGGCGGAGTTGGTGGCATACAGTCATCGCTAGATTTAGCTGATTCTGGGTTTAAAGTTTATCTTGTTGAACAAAAACCTGCTATTGGGGGAGTCATGGCTCAGTTGGATAAAACCTTTCCAACCAATGATTGTTCTATGTGTATTTTATCTCCAAAACTTGTTGAGGTAGGTCGTCATCCCAATATTGAACTGTTAACGTATTCTGAAATTCAGGATGTTGATGGTGCAGCAGGTAATTTTACCGTAAAAATCAAGAAAAAAGCAACCTTTGTTGATGAAGATAAATGTACTGGTTGTGGTGATTGTACCAAGGCATGTAGATTACATGGGAAAATTAATTCCAGATTTGAAGAAGGTCTTGGGAAACGTGGTGCGATATATATGATGTATCCACAGGCTGTTCCCCTGAGATCAGTTATTGATAGCGAGAATTGTTTGATGATTACTCGCGGGAAATGCGGAACACATCCTCTCTGTGTAGAAGCATGTAAAGCAGATGCTATTGATTTTAAACAAAAAGATAGTGTTCTTACTGTCAATGTTGGATCGATTATTCTATCACCCGGATACGAAAAATATCC
>Ga0272441_10005498_pt1 | contig 21966 bp, 19 predicted proteins | sample SSMProp6N_FD_193582 | JGI IMG/M metagenome (GOLD analysis project Ga0272441, IMG submission 193582) | Marine sediment archaeal communities from Little Sippewissett salt marsh, Falmouth, MA, United States - SSM-Prop-6N | ecosystem: Environmental > Aquatic > Marine > Wetlands > Sediment ... | reverse complement strand
TAATCTTCTTCTGAGTTGTAAGCCATTCATATGCTTTTACAGAATCTTCTAGAGCAGCAGGAAATTTGTTTTCTGGTGCAAGACGATAATCAAGCAGTAGAACAGGTGAATCTGATATTTTTCCGATTCTAGCAGCAATACTCCGATGAGTATCAGGTGACCCTGAAACATAATAACCTCCATGAAGATAAATAATGACTCTATCTTTAGGTTGGTTTTTTCTACTAATCCATTCAGCTTTTAAACCACTAACATCTATAGTTTCAACTTGTGTCTTTCTTGGAATATGAAAAAGAAAAACATCTTTCTGGAGTTTTGCACGTTTCTTATCAACATACATTTTTCCTTCATTTTTCATAGACATTTTTTTCATTATACTTATGAAAATTCTTGCTCGGAGACTAACCATAAATTAGGAAACAACTACTAGTAAATAAATAATTAGGAAAAGTTGTAAAAACGGATTATAGGAAATTTATAACAGGAAATTTTGAAAATTGGAATGTTTTTTAAACAGAGACATAATAACCAATATTGATACAAATGAAGTTTATTTATAGAATTTTCATTCAAATTGGTATTGTTTTAGGTTTTGTAGGTACAATTGTTGTTAATACTCTATCTTCATTGGAATTGATCAACAACATAACACCTGAAGAATTATCTGATGCATTACCTAATTATTTTGTCCCTGCTGGATTAACATTCGCAGTTTGGGGAGTAATATATATCGGATTATTGGCGCTGACAATCTATAGCACTATTGAACTTTTCAAAAAGAAGGAAGAAGAAAGTTACTTCATTGACAAAATGGGTGTTGAATTCATTATTGCCTCAATAGCAAATATTGCATGGATTTTCTTATGGCATTATCAAGCTGCAGGAAATTACATGGTTTTATTTTCATTAATAGCCATGATCGTATTATTAGCTTCTCTACTTACTATGTATCTACGACTGAAAATTGGTAAAAGGGAAGTTTCTGTCAAAGAGAAATGGCTTGTTCATATTCCTATTAGTTTGTATTTAGGATGGATAACCATTGCTACAGTTGCAAATGCTACTGCCTTTATTGTAGATTTGGAAATGAACAAATTATTATTTGCAGGCTATTGGTTATCTGAAGAATATTGGACAAATCTTATGTTAATTATTGCAACTATTATTACCATACTTATGCTATATATTCGAAAAGATATAGCTTATAGCTTGATTGTTCTCTGGGCTTTTGCTGGAATAATTTTGAAGAGAATACAAACACCACCAGTAGTTTTGGAGATAGTAACAACAGCAGCTATAGGGATAGGACTAATTGCCATTATGATAGGATATACTACCTATAAACTAATTAAAACGAAATCCTAAACCTTATTCTCTTTCTTTTTTTCGTTTTTAACAAATGCTTAAATACCAAGAAAATAAATCTTTACTGTGATTTAAAAATGGTCAATTTTGCAATAATCACAGATTCCGGCGCTGATCTTAGTGAGGAATTAATTAAGAAATATAACATACATATTATGCCCTTTACTGTGATACTTCCTGATACAAATGAAATTCTCAAAGAAAGAATTGAAATTTCAAACAAGGAGTATTATGAAAGGGTGATTACTGCAAAGAAACACCCTAGTACTTCTCAACCAAATCCCAATGATATGCTGGAAATTATCAATAAAGCTGATGGAGAAGGTGTTGAAAATATCCTATACATCACAATGGCTGCAAGTATAACTGGAACCTATAATACTGCGCACTTGGCAAAGAAGATATACATAGAGAGAGGGGGTAAAGCTAGATTTGAAATTGTTGATTCTTATCAAGCATCGATGGCGATAGGACTCCAAGTAATAAAGGCAAGTCTTCTTTTCCGAGAAGGTAAAACTATGGATGAAGTAATTGAAGAATTGAATTACTTTAAATTTAATGAACTTAAATCTACTCTAACTGTTGAAACTCTAAAATATTTAATGAAAGGAGGAAGAGTAAGTAGATTTAGGTATGCAGTAGGTACATTATTGCATCTTACTCCATGTCTAGAAGGAACATACGAAGGTAAGTTAGAAGGATTTGCAGCAGTAAGATCTTATGAAGATGCAATCAAAAAAATCATAGATCACGCATATGAAGATATTAAGGTAAAAGAAAATCTTGCAGTCTATATTACTGCTGGTAAGGCAGAAGAAGGAGTGGATCTAGCTAAAAATTATCTGAAAGAGAAATATCCCAAAATTAAAATTGTTGATATTTTCGAGCTTGGAGCAGCTATATTCACTCATACGGGACCTGGAACAGTTGTAATTTTAATGTTTAAACATTTTGAACACTGATAAAGTATTTAAATTTTAAATTCTTTTTACTTTTGATTTAAATGGCTGTCGAAGAACAACTTCTAGATGAATTAAGGAAAATCAGAGAGATTTTGGAACCTAAAGAGGAACCGGTTGTAAAAGAGGAAAAACCCAAGGGTTTTAAAGCAAAAACTGTCCATTTCAAAGACGATTTTGTGGAATTTATTAAGAAATACAAGGTAATGGGTTTAGCAGTTGCATTTATTATGGCACTCTATTTGGGAGAATTAGTAAAAGCTCTTGTTGACGACCTAATCATGCCAATTTTGTCATACATTCCTGGAATCGATGTCATTGCAGATTGGGCGGTTGGACCTTTTCTCTTAGGACATTTCATTGCTGCTTTTCTTACATTCATTATAGTTGCATTGGTTATCTTTATTTTAGTAAAAATAACTTCAAAAATTGGAATAGAATAATTTTCTATTCTTCTTTTTTTATCACACTTCCAAAGGTTCAAAAACTCGCTATAACCACTAAGATTCATGATAGATCTTAAAATGAATGATGAACAGCTGAAGGATTCAGCTAAAAGAGCTAAAGAAAGGAATATCATCATACCAACTTTTGCTCAACAGAAAGATCCAAGTCTAATTCCTCCTTCAATTTTTGAGGATTTAAAAGATATAGGCTTATGGGACGTTCATCCAAGAAACTTATTCAGAATAACTTGGAAAAACGAACCTGTGCCAAAGGGCGGGAAATTTGAGAAGGTTAATTTTATGGAATTACCTCCTGAGTTAACAGGAGTCAAAGCCCGAATTATATCTTTGGTAGGAAAATTCTTCCCTACAGGTGCTCATAAAGTAGGTGCAACTTTTGGTTGCTTAGTACCTAGACTGATAACAGGTCAATTCAATCCTGTTTATCATAGAGCAGTTTGGCCAAGTACCGGAAACTATTGTCGCGGTGGTGCTTATGATGCATCTCTACTTGCTTGTGAATCTATTGCAATTTTACCAGAAGAAATGTCACAAGAACGATTTGATTGGTTAAGTACAGTAGCAGGAGAGATAATTAAAACTCCAGGTAGTGAAAGCAATGTTAAAGAGATTTTTGACAAGGTTTGGGAATTAAGAAGAACTCGTGATAACATTTTCGTCTTCAACCAATTTGATGAATTTGGTAATTATCTATGGCATTATGATGTAACAGGAAATGCTATGAAAGAAATATTAGAAAGCGAACTTGGTGGAAAAATTCCTCATGGAGTAGTATTAACAACAGGATCCGCAGGAACTCTCGGATGCGGAGATTTTCTGAAGCAACATTATCCAAGAATAAAAATTGCTGCGGGTGAAGCTTTACAATGTCCAACTATGCTATTAAATGGTTTTGGAGCCCATACAATAGAAGGTATAGGAGACAAACATATCCCTTGGATTCATAACGTAAAAAACACAGATATGGTAATCGCAATTGATGATACAGACACTCAACAAATAATGAGATTATTCAACGAACCAGAAGGTCACAAATATCTAATAGAACAAGGAGTACCAGAGGAAATTGTTAATCAATTACACTTGTTAGGAATATCTAGTATAGCCAACATGTTGATGGCAATAAAATATGCAAAATACTTCGAATTGACTGAAGAAGACATTGTTATAACTGTATTTACAGATTCGATGGAATTGTATCAATCTAGATTAAAAGAGATGAAAGAAGATCAAGGAACCTTTACAAGTAACGATGCAATACGTGCTTTTCATGCTCATTTACGAGGACAGAAAACCGATAATATGATTGAGCTTAATTATCTTCAAAGAAAACGAATTCATCATTTAAAATATTACACTTGGATTGAACAACAAGGAAGAGATGTAGAAGAGTTGAATGCCCAATGGTATGATGACAACTATTGGAAAGAGATACAAAATTCTGTCGAACCGATTGATGAATTAATAACTGCTTTCAATGAAAGAGTAAAAGAGCTTTAAATAGTATATTTTCTTTACTCCATTTTTTCTTTATTTTTTCTCGCGTATATAAGTCAAAGTAATTATTATATATTTGAAGGCACTATGACAGAAGTCATTAGAGGAGAGAATAATAATCTAAAAAAAGAGTTGATATCCTCTTTAATTGACATAGAAGTTGGTGCTAAAGAAAAATTTTTGCAATCTCTCGATAGACAAGAAGAGAGGGTTCAAGAGTGTATAGATGAAATAATTGATGTTCTTCAAGAACACATCAAGAGAGAACACTTAATACAGGCTGTTGCTCAATTTGAAAATCTCCAATTATTATTAATTGTTAAGAAGATAAATAAAAGCAAGCATTTTACTCGGAATCAAATCGTAATCAATTTTCTTGCTATTTTAGACAATCTTTTGGCTTCTGTTTATGAACAAATAACACCAAATCATTTTGATATATTAAGAGAAAATATGGATAGTCTAAGTTCTGGTAGATCCTTCAGTTATAATGGTATGAAAAAAAAGCAAATAGAATTTATTCAAAATGGGTACATCTCAAGAATCAGAAAACTTGGTTATACTTTGAAACTAAAGGATCAATATTGTCGAATAATTAGTCACATGATGTCAATCTATCCTCAACATCTTGAGAAACTTTCCGATATGGAAATAGCTGGTTACGAGCTAGTTCACGCAAAATCAGTCCCTAAATTAGAAGTTATTAAATCAGCTGCCGTTGTGGTTGGAACTCTTATATCCAGATATTTTGAGAAGAAAGAGGAACAGAAGAAACTATGGAAATATCTTGAAAGTATTACAGATGAAGAGGAAACTAAAATCAGAAGGAGGGTATATCGTTTCACATCTAATTTAAAAAAAGAAGATAATCCATCCTCTCTCTTCAGTTACTCCCTACAGGAAGAATAATTATCTCTTGAAATTCATTTCATTACGTTTAAATAGTCTATGGATTCCTCGTTAAATATCTTTTTAGAACGGTGAAGAAGATGAATGATGGCGATACTGATTCTATTCTATCAATTGATTCTGTCACCGTAGATAAAGATAAAACAGAAGATAAAGAAGAAGAAACAGAATCATCATATATTGATGTCTTCAAAAATAAAGATTTTGTAAAGTTGTTAACAGGACAGTTTTTTAGTAATTTTGGAGATGCAATCTTCAGAGTTTCAATTATATATTTTGTATATCATATTGCCGATGCAACTAGTATGACATTGGTGTTAGCTTCCCAAACTTTACCTTGGATACTTATTGGTCCAATAGCAGGAGTATTTGCAGATAGAGTAAGTCGAAAAGCTATCATGATAGGTGCTGACATCATTCGTGGACTAACAATTCTGTTTTTACCTTTACTCCAACTTATCCTAACAGAAGATGGAATATTGATAGGAATAGTCATCATTTCATTCATCTTAGGAGCTGCATCAGCGACATTTGTTGCTCCACGATCTGCAGCTATTCCAGAGATTACTGGTTTAAAGCTGTATGTTAAAGCCATATCAGTAAGTCAGCTTGTTTTTCAAACTCTCGCAGTAATTGGCCCTCTTATAGCTGCACCAATTTACCTAATTCTAGATACACAAACATTCTGGATAACAAGTGCCTGTTATTTTGCATCTGCAACTGTTATTTTATTCACAGTTATACCATCTGCTTCTCGTGATAAAGATGACAAAATGGGTTTGGGAACTGTTCTGAAAGATTTGAAGAATGGGTTAGCGTTTTTGATTAAGCACCCTACTGTAAGACTATTATTGTTTTTGTTTTCATTCTTAATATTAGGAACATCTTTTGCTGGACCTCTACTTCTACCTTACTTATTTGAAATAAAACATAATGCTGTTGCCATACAATATTTTAATGTACCTAGATTAATTTCTGAAATCAAGAATCCTACGTACATTGCGGTTCATTATTATGGATTTGCATCTCCTAATTATATCCCAACGATTAAGGATATACTCAAACAACTCGCAGATTCACAGTATGCATACATTGGTGCATCTACAGCATTAGGAGCAATTGCAGGAAATCTGATTTTTGGGAAGTTTGAGAGTAAAATTGGACGACCTAGAGGACTTCTACTTGGTTCCATAGCAATTTCAAGTTATTATTTTATTTTCTTCTTCAAACCCGGTCTAATTGTATTGTTAATAGCAGGTTTGGTCATGGGATTTTTCAACGGGATGATGAGCTTAAGTATTAACGCATTGTTTGCTGAAAATGTACCTAATGCAGTTCGAGGGAGAGCATATAGTGCAACAAATGCATATCTTCAAGTATTAACAGTAACATGTTTATCAATTTCAGGATTAACTGCAGATTCGATTGGAATCGTAATTACAATTACTGGTTCAGGAATTTTCTTATTATCAACAACTATTGGTATTATTATATGGACAAAAGCATATAGATTTGCAGGAGATAAACCCAACCCTAATCTTGTAAAATTTGAATAATTGTTACAAACGAGAAAAAGCTATCAAAAATTAAAGTATTTATCCAATCCTTTAGCTTTCATTTCTTGATCTAGCAATTTCTTTTTTCTTGGATTGTTAGCTCTACCAGCAAATTTTCCAAGTCTTCCACTCGAAAGGATGACACGATGACAAGGGATTATTGGACCAAATCTATTCTTCATCATAACATTACCAACAAATTGTGCTGCTCCCGGAAATCCAGCTTTTTCAGCTAGTTTACCATAAGAAATGGTCTCTCCAGCAGGAACCTTAGCTAGAGTTCTGAGAACTTTTTCTTCTTTTTCTGTAAATCCTGTAAAATCAAATTCAACTCTAGAAATATCGAAGGATGTTACTGTTTCAATACCAATCATTACATCAATATATGGATGATTTTCCTCCCTTACATTTACTGGTGCATTTGCAATCTTTGTAAGATACTTTATTGCTTCTTCCTTAGTTTTGAAAGATGAATGTGAATAAAACAATTTGTTTTCTTTAAGAAGTATAGCTGCCCAGCTTTCCTCTGTTTTTGATACAACTAAATCCACTTTAACCACAAATCTTTTCTAATATTTGGATATATAAAGAAGTGCCAGTACAGTGATTTCTTATGCCTTTATCTATTTTGCGGATTGAGAAAATTTTGCATGATTATTTACAGGAAAAATTCCCCAATAAAAAGATCGTGGAAATATTAGAAGTCACTTCATTGACGAAAGGTTGGCAAACGGAATTATATTCATTTATTTACAAATACCAACAAGAAAAATTTGAATATGAAGAGGAACTAATTCTTCGAATCTATCCCGGAAACTTGTCCCAAAAAATTGTACAAAAAGAATATAAAATTTTAGAACATCTTCATGAGTTAGGATATCCAGTACCTAAAACATTTAGTTTAGAGCAAGATTCTAGTTTCTTTGGTCATTCATTTATTATTATGGAAAGAATCTCAGGCGAAGACATGGGAGAGGAATTCTTTAATTATGTTAAGAACAGAGATTTGGTAGGATTAGAAAAATCTATTCTATCGATTATGAACAAGCTTTTTGTCCAATTACATAGTCTAAAATGGCAGGAAGGTATGTTAAGCAGCATATTGAATTTTGAATATGGCATTAATAATTACTGGATAGAAAAATTAGAACAACTAGAGAAAACAATAGAGAAGGATCAGTTGAATGAATTATATCCTATTCTAGAATGGTTAAAAGAGAATTCTACACAAGTGACTCCCATTCTATCTATTGTACATGGTGACTTTCATCCACATAACATTATGAAATCAGAGGATGGATTAGTTTATGTTATAGACTGGACAGATGCTACTATTGGTGATTTTCGAGAAGATCTTGGCTGGACTCTCATGCTGACTGAAGCTTATACAGGTAAAGAAGTAAGAGATTTAGTACTAAAATCTTATGAGTCTTTCAGAGGTTCTAAAGTTGGAAACCTAGAATATTTTGAAGTTGCTTCGGCTTTAAGACGACTAAGAGATATTATTCTACTGTTCAAAGAAGGATCAGAAAAAGCGGGAATAAGAGAAGAAGCAATTCAACAGATTAAATATAATATTACCCATTTTGAAAATATAGTTAATTTTGTTAAGGAAAAAACAAGAAAACCCATACCACAAATTGAAAAATTCGTTCAGTCAGTTTTAATAAGTTTAGAGTAGAATATTACTTGAGAATTACAGAAATTAATAGTGTAACAAGCAGTCTAGAGGTTAGACTACCATGAACGATGTTGAAGAAGTGCAATTCCCATACAAAGGTGAGATACTTCAAGGAACTATTAAGAGGTTCAATAAAAAAACAGTAACTGTAATTACTGATTTAGCCACATTTAGAGTACCTTATTCTCTTTTAACTCCCAAAATAAAACCTCCCACACAAATATCAAATTCTCGAGAATGGTCCTCCAAACAAACAAGTGATTACAAAAAATCTCAAGAAAGTTCAATAGAAGCGATTTCAACCAAAAATGCCAAAGTATTGCATATAATTGTAAAACTGTTAGGAGGAGCTCTTTCTAATGGAAATGAAGATGCTATAAAGAAGTATGCTAATGAAACTATAGCTGAACTCAACCGAATTTACAATCTTCCTCATTTACGTGTTTATACTGGTGGTAAGAGAAGAATGACTAGAAGAGGAGGGCAGTATTATGGAGTTTATAAATCAAGAGGAGAAGAAGAAAAACGTCATTCAATTTCTGTTTATAGTAGAACTGCTAAGACTCAAAAATATGTTGCCCCTAAAACATTTCTAAGAACCTTAATACATGAGTGGGCACATCATTATGATAAATATAAACTTAAAATAAATCACACCTACCATACCAAAGGTTTCTATGATCGAGTAAATAGAATTTATTCTGAACTTAAGAAACCTCTGGATAAAAAATAAAAACTAACTGTTATTCAGACAAGTTTTTTATCTATCCATAGCCTAAACTGTTTTCATGAAAAAAATATATAGGTACTTGCTCATATTTGGTGCTTGTGTAATCCTACTTGGATCTATGATTATTTTTGCACAATTATTTAACACAGATTTTGGAAAGATAAAGGTTCTTTCAGTGAGGATTGAAGGAGATAATATCAATGTAGCAGGCTATCTATATCGTCCCAAGAGTGTAGATAATACTTCAAATTTACCAGCTGTAGTTTTAATCCATGGAGTAATGAATGCGAAAGAACCTATGACTGCACTAGCTCTAGAATTAGCTAGAAACGGCATAGTAGCTCTTTCAATTGATGCACTAAACCATGGTAGCACAGTCAGTAACTTGACGTCAACTGAAAATCCTTCTTTAGGAGGTGTCACCGCTGTTAATTATCTCAAAACATTAGATTTCGTTAATTCCAGTAACATTGGTTTAGTAGGACACAGTATGGGTGTGGGGGCAATAAGAGCGACATCATTTATAGAGGGGAACATAAGTGCGCATATTTTCTTAGGAGGAATAGGAGCAGTTAATTCTTCCACAATATATGCAAATTTAACAGAAACCTCTCCTAGTAACTTACTTGTTGTCATAGGGTTATATGACGAGCTTTTTGATCTAAGGGAAGTTAATGAAGACCTTCAGTCTGTATTTGGCACTACTGAAGAAATCGAAATAGGAACTTTGTATGGAAGCTTTGCTAATAATTCAGCAAGAAAATTAATTACACCAAGAACAACTCATCTTTTTGAACCTATAAGTGGAGATTATATTTCTGAATCAGTATCTTGGATGTCTAATTCATTCAACATTCCAGATCAAAATAAAGCTGTTCTATATCCTTATCGTGATCTTTTCATTTTCTTTGGTTTCTTCTTATTTGCTTTTATATTCATACCTGTTTCCAATATTGGGATGGAAATCGAGTTCTTTAGAAACAAAGAAGTCACTGAGAAATTAAAAGTAAAATTAGATTCACAATTTGGATTCTGGAGTATAGGAACTCCGTGGAGCTTTTTACATCTGATATTATTTGTACCTGCAATCTTACTATTTGGAATGGATGCTATTATCATACCTCTAACCTTGGGATTTACTGCAATCTTTTGGTTATTATCTCTAACTTTTGTTGGTGCTATAACAATTCTCATCTATACAAAACAAAAGAATAAAGAAATGACGTTAAAACAAATATTAGTCAATTATGCTAATAAAATTTCTAACTGGAAAGGAATGATTTTAGCACTTAATTGTTTTCTAATAATGTTTATTGTTATGATTATAATTGAACAGGTTCCTGGTATTAGTATGAAACTTATGGTACCCCTCTTCAATGAATTCTCAGGAATTAGGTTTCTTATGTTCTTGATTTTAATACCGTTTATGTTCATATATTTCCTAGCTGATGGTTTCATCTCAACAGGAATTTATGAAAAAAAACTGAAGGGATTTGGCACTAAGAATAAGATTTGGTCAACAACAAAGGTTGTGGGTCTAAAATTGTTACCTCTTGTACTGGTTCTTCTTGTTCAATATATTCCAATGTTAATATCTGGGTTTCAATTACTTACAGGTTTTCTAGGATTTAGTATGCAGTTTATATTCATGCTTTTACCTTTGTTTTTGATTTATTCGGTGGCTACACTTTGGTTTTATAACAAGACAAAGACAATAGAATCGGGAGCAATATTCAACGCCTTATTATTTGCTTGGACTATTTCGACTCTGCTGCCAATAAACTAGATTCCATCAATGATTTCCTTATGTCGAAAACAAGTAGTTAGATGATCATTTACTACACCAACTGCTTGCAAGTATGCATAGATTATGGTACTCCCAACAAATTTCATTCCTCTTTTCTTCAAGTCTTTAGATATCTTATCGGAAAGTTCAGTCTTTGTTGGAACTTCTTTCCAACTACAATAATAATTCATAATTGGCTTGTTATCTACGTAATCCCAAAGATACTTACTAAAAGAGCCAAATTCTTGTTGAATTTCTATGAAAATCTTAGCGTTCAAAACAGCTGATTGAACCTTCAATTTGTTTCTAATAATTCCTTCATCTTGTAAAAGCAGGTCTATCTTCTTTTGATCATACTGGGCTATTTTATTGTAATCAAAATCATCAAAAGCTGCCCTATAACCCTCTCTCCTCCTAAGAATAGTCATCCAATTTAATCCAGCTTGAGCTCCTTCCAAAATTAGGAACTCAAATAACACTTTGTCATCATATACTGCTACACACCATTCTTCATCATGATAGGTACAAGCCAATTGATCCTTGCCTCCCCAACAACGCTTCTTTTCCATAAAGTTACTTGAGCAAAATCATATAAAAAAGGTAAATCGAAAGACTTATATATCAGTATTAGACATTATGTATTGAACAAAAAGTCCAATACTTAGAGTAAAATACTGGAAGATGAAAATAAATGAACAAGAAGGACAAGAAAGACAATGACGTATTCCCTAAAGGATTTAATGAGGAATTCAGAAGTGTTAGATTCTATTCCAATATCAATGGAGTAGAAAAAGAATACGGATATGACTATAATCGCGATAATGAAGGAAAAGAAGAATATCGTGAGATAGGAGAAATTCCTGAAGAATATGGCAGGGAATTTTTCGATAGAATAAGTAATTTAGAAAAATCATTCAATTGGAATGAAGATATCTTTAGCAGATCATTAAAACGATTTTCAGATATTTTTCCAAGCTTAGGAAGATTAATGGGAGAAACAGCTCAACCTAGACCATCTATGATGACTGGAGAGCATCCAATAGAGCAGAACAAGCCAGACACACAAGAATATCAGGTTGCATACGACCTTCAGGTGGACAAAGATGCAAATGAGCTCTATTTGATTGTAGAACTTCCAGGATTCAGTAAAGAAGACGTTAACCTAAAACTAGTAAAACAGAAACTACACTTGCTAGCTGATAATCAGAAGAAGCAAATAGAGACTAAAATACCAATTCCACACATGATAGATCTAGATTCTAAAATCGATGCTTCTATGAAACATGGAATTTTAGAAGTAAAATTAAAAATCTTGAAAAACGGTAATGGAGAAGGTACCAACATTCCCATCTCATAATTTTTTATAGGTGATTAGATGTCAGCTACAGAAGAAGATAAAAGAAAAAACCTTAGAGTAAAGGAAGCTTTACAACGGGATGTTGGCAGAGGGATAGTAAGAATATCACAAGATGTTGCTGATAACCTAATGATAGGCACAGGCGACATAGTAAGCATAGAAGGCAATAAGACAACTTATGCAAGAGCTTGGCGTGGCATTCCTGAGGATTTTGGTAAAAATGTTATTAGATTAGATAGAATGATCAGGATGAATGCTGAAGTAGGAATTGATGACAGAGTCTCAATTGAGAAATCATCTGCTTCGAAGGCTAGAAAAATAGTTTTTGCACCAACTGAAAAGATTCAGATTCAAGGTTTTGATTCTTGGTTAAAACAAACCCTTGAAGATAGAGTTCTTACAACTGGGGACATAATTCCTATAGGTCTAGGTATGTCAAAGAAAATATTTCTTGGAGTTGCATCTGTTACGCCAGCTGCGGATGCAGTTATTATGACTGCTGAAACCAATGTTCAAATTAGTGATAAACCATGGGATGATGTAAAAGCTACAAACATTAAACGTGTATCATATGAAGATATAGGTGGGTTGAATGAGGAAATCTCAAGAGTTAGAGAGATGATAGAGTTACCACTGAGACATCCTGAACTTTTCAAGAGATTAGGTATTGATCCTCCCAATGGAGTATTATTACACGGATCACCTGGAACAGGGAAGACTTTGCTTGCCAGAGCTGTAGCCAATGAAACTGAAGCTAATTTCTATGTCCTTTCAGGACCTGAGATTATGTCAAAATTCTATGGTGAATCTGAACAAAAACTCCGGGATCTCTTTAAGGAAGCTGCAGACAATGCACCAAGCATTTTATTCATAGATGAACTGGATGCAATTGCACCTAAAAGAGAAGAAGTTACTGGAGAAGTAGAGAGAAGGATTGTTGCTCAATTACTGGCTTTAATGGATGGACTTGAATCAAGGGGTCAAGTAATTGTTATAGGGGCGACTAACAGACCAAACGCAATTGATCCTGCTCTTAGACGTCCAGGAAGATTCGATAGAGAAATTGAGATAGGTATACCAGACAGAGATGGAAGATATGAAATCCTACTGATTCACACTCGTGGAATGCCAATTGAGGAAGATGTAAACCTCAATAAGCTAGCTGATATGACACATGGTTTTGTTGGAGCTGATGTTTCTGCTTTAGTAAAAGAATCTGCAATGCAATCATTGAGAAGAGTTCTACCAGATATCAACTTGGAAGAAGAAGAAATACCTTTGGAGGTTTTACAAAAGATTCATGTAAGCAATCAAGACTTCTTAAATGCTTTACGTACCATTGAACCCTCAGCTTTGAGAGAAGTTTTTGTTGAAATACCAGATGTTTCGTGGGATGATATAGGAGGTTTAGAGGAAGTAAAGAAAGAGATGCGAAGGACTGTTGAATGGCCTTTGAAATTTAAAGGATTGTACAAAGCCATGAAAGCCCAATCTCCTAAAGGCATACTACTATATGGTCCTCCTGGTACTGGAAAAACACTTATTGCAAAAGCAGTAGCTCATGAATCAGAATCTAACTTCATTTCTGTTAAAGGTCCAGAAGTTCTATCAAAATGGGTAGGGGAAAGTGAAAAAGCGATAAGAGAGATTTTCAGGAAGGCCAGACAAGCTGCACCATGTATCATCTTTCTAGATGAAATCGATTCGATTACTCCAGTAAGAGGTAGAAGCTCTGATTCAGGAGTTACAGAAAGAGTGATTAGCCAATTATTAACGGAGCTTGATGGTCTTGAAGAACTTAGAAATGTTGTCGTAGTAGCAGCAACAAATAGGCCAGACATGGTAGATCCAGCATTATTAAGACCGGGTAGATTTGACAGATTGGTAAAAGTTACATCACCAAGCTTTGAAGGAAGAAAACAGATATTCGAGATTCATCTTAAAGACACTCCGTTAGCGGACGATGTCAAATTAGAGGATTTAGCTAGAGAAACTGAAGGATTTTCTGGAGCTGATATAGCTTCTATCTGCAGTGAAAGCAAATTAATTGCAATTCGAAATTATGTATTAGAGCATGGTGAGGACATAGAAGATAGCGACAAATTTGATGCTGATAAGTGCGAATGTAAAGTAACTCAAGCAATTTTAACCGAAGCTCTAGAACAAACTAAACCTTCAGAAGAAAGAGCTGTTGCTGTTGGAAAAGACATGCGTAAAGAGACCACCAAAAAGGACATTGGGTTTGTTTAATCCCCATCCTTTATGAGGTGTAAATGATGATAGGTAACAATGAACAGAACCAAGAATTTGATGTTTTTGAATTATTGGATTTTCTTTCGAATTCTACGCGACGTAGGATTCTAGAGTTGCTATCTGAAGAAGACCTCTATTCTTTTCAGCTATCTAGACTATTAGATATTTCCCCCAGAATAATAGCGAAGTATCTTGCTGAACTCGAAGAACTTGGCATAGTATCGATGATTGAGAGGGAAAGTGATAAAGGACCAATTAGAAAATACGCAACTCTAAACCAAGCATTTTCTCTCATCATAGATGTAGGTCAGAATACTTTTGACGTCAAGTATGTACCAACCGATGACACTCTTTCAGACATGAAAATTGAACAACTGAAGAAGCAGAAAGAATTTCGTTCTAAAGTAACTAAGGAACTAGTAGAAATACGAGACATAGTTAAAGAAAAAGCAGAAGAAATCACTCAACTGAACCAACAAAGGAAAATATGCGTAAAAGAAATAAACGAAGCTTTTTCTCGATTCAATGATATAATAGAGAAATCCATTTATGCATACAATGATAGGATAATTATTCGTAGTGTGTTTAAAATATTAATCAACAAACTAGAAAACAAAGTTTCTTTGACTGAATTAGCGATGAGAATGAGGTTGTGGAGAGGGGATTTAGGTGAAAAATTACAAGTTATCTCTGAACAAACTGACCTTATCACGATTGAAACTGATACCAAGGGGGAAGTTTGGTACTCAATCTAATCCCTTAAATTTCCTTTTTCTATTTCTAATTGTCTAAATTGGAGCCAGAAACGAAAACAACAATTCATATTGGTTTTGATGATACAGATTCTTTAGAAGGAGGATGTACAACATATTTAGCTCTAGCTATAATTAATCAAATCGCCGGATTCTGCAAATTTTTAGACTATCCCAGACTCATAAGAAACAACCCTAATATTCCATGGAAAACACGAGGGAATGGATCTATTGCACTGTCAGTCGAAGTTAGAGATTGTGATATTGAGAAAATCAAAGAAGCGTGTGTTAGTCAAATTAACAAACATCACCGAAAGGATGAAAATACTAATCCAGGTCTTGTTATAATAAAGGGAGAGATTCCAACTAAACTTAAAGAATTCTCCATTAAAGCATTAATTAAACATCTCTCCATAAGTGAAGCAAAAACCCTAGCAGAGGAATGTAGTTATTTTTTGTTCTCAAAAGGGAATGGTAGAGGATTAATTGGAGCATTAGCAGCTGTTGGAAACCAGCTGAAACCTAGTGAAGAAGACTTTACTTTTGAACTATTAGCCTACAGAACAGAAGAGTTCATAGGTACTAAAAGAAAAGTCAAGAAAGATTCTGTCTATGAGATGGATAAGCAATTGACCCCTAACGTCTTCAATAATATTGATTCGGAATCAAATAAAATCCTTATCTGCCCAGCTGGCAAGGATCCCGTTTTTTTTGGTATAAGAGGAGAAAAAGCAAGTGATGTTTTAGAAGCTCTTTCAATTATCGAAACAGATGAACCATTTAATGGATATTGTATTTTTAGAACTAACCAAGGTACAGATCAACATTTCAAATATGCTGATTCATCAGCTGAAAACTACAGTGTCTTCAAAGGTTTAATTCAAATCACAGAAAAACCAGAAACCATCATGGGAGGTCATGTTTTCCTAAAAGGCAATATAATCAGCAGTAATCAAGAAATTAATTTAGCTGCTTTTGAACCCAGTAAGAGTTTTAAGAAAATTATCAAGCAACTTCTACCAGAAGACAGAATATTTGCTTATGGTGGTGTTAAATATAAAGAAGAATTTGAGATTTACTCAGTTCATCTAGAAAAATGTGAAATCACCCAATTAACAGAATGTTTTATTGAAGAAGCACCATTTTGCCCTGAATGTTCTAAAAGAATGACAAGTGATGGATATCAGAAAGGGTACAAATGTAGAAGTTGTGGATATAAAGATAAGAAACTGAAAAAAATTCGAAAAAACATAAAAAGAGCGCTTGAGAAGGGTCTCTATATTCCTCCTGAGCAAGCCCAAAGGCACCTAGTAAAACCACTTCGAAGATACACGATAGAACCCAAAAATACCTTTGATTTTATTACTGATTGGTGGAAAAAATACGCTAAGGCTTGATAAGTAAACCCTCCCAGGGTTCACAGGAACTTGCTGAGCTAGGTTGAAAAAGATTTGCCCAGCAAAAAATAACCATCCTCAGATTATATAAACTTATCTCGAAATTTATGGTCCCCAAAACTTATGGACGTGTTCTTTCTTGATTTTCGTTATTTCTTCGACAATTGCAGCATCATCATTAGTAATCATATCACGGTATTTCCTCATTAAAAGAACAACATGCCTTTCTGGAAGATCAACATAGAGAACATCTCCTTCTTTAATTTGTCTTCCTACAGTTGGTCCTCTAATTGAGATAGCAACTTGTTTACCTTTACCCGCTACTTGAACTGACTCTTGATTATCTTGGATTTGGTGAATTCTACCAACTCGTCTATTATCTTCTCGAATAAGCATGTCACCAGGGCTTATTTTCCCACCAAGAACTTCTACGCCTACAATAGCTGGTTTGTTTGCTCTAAAGGTATGATTAGGGAGCAGTGTAATTTTACCCGGCATTTTTAGATCTTTAAGGGAATCAACTTTGATAGCTTCCTTTTGATCAATCATCCATCTTTCAAAATCATCAATTAAATGGTAAATTACTCTATCTTCGAAAACTTTGATGTCACTAACTTCTATTTCTTCTTTAGCATCTACTAGAATAGAAACATTGAAACACATTATCGCCCCATATTCAGGTGCCTTATTTGCAACAATTGCTGCATCGATAACATCTATTTTTGTAACATCTCCAACATCTGCTTTCTGAATAGGAATATTTCTTTCTCTCAACATATCCACTATAGCTTCAAGGCTACCCAAAGTATCGACTTTTACTATGACACCATTATCTTTGGTTTCGATTCTGAAACTCTCTAATTCCGAGTTCACTTCTTCAATAATATCTTTTTCCTGCCCAGCTGGAGCAACACGAACAGGAGCTCCTGCTAGAGCAATCTCAAGTCCAGGTGTGCTAATTTTGACACCAGCAGAAGCATATACTTTATCTACATTTTTAAATTTATCACGAGGATCTCTCATTTCATCTAGATCCTTAGGTTCAAGAAGTGCTCTTATCTTAAGAAGAACAGCTCCTTCTCTACCTCCTATAACAATTTTATCGTTTTTAGTGATAACTCCGTCGTAAATTATAACATCAGCTGTTGTTCCTAAACCCTCAACATCTTTTACTTCTAGGACTGTTCCGCTTGCTGGACCTTCACTATATTCAAGCTTTTGCATCATGAATTGTTGGGTGAGACCAGCGAGAACCAAAAACAAATCTGGTATTCCTTCTCCAGTTTTTGCACTTGTTGGAATAATAGCAACCTTCTTTCGAAAATCTTTAACTCGGTCATATCTATCAGCTTCGAATCCTAACTGGGATAATTCTCCCATTATCTCATAAATTCGATTATCAAGGTCAGCTGCAGCTTTGGGATTTTGTTTCTTGTAGCTTTCTAAAAATGTGGAATCTTGATTCCCACTCCAAGCAGAAATTCTATCAATTTTATTTGCTGCGACAATGAAAGGAACCTTTCTTGCTTTTAAAATATCCATACTTTCATAGGTTTGTGCTTGAAAACCCCTTGTCATATCTACTACAAGAATTGCAATATCAGCAACTGATGCACCCCTCTTACGAAGATTGGTAAAGACTGCATGTCCTGGAGTATCTACAATAAGTAAGCCAGGAATATCAAGTTTAATCTTAGAAGTTTCAACTAGTTCGTCGCACACTCTAAGAATTGTTTCAGTTGGAAAGAAAGAAGCGCCTACATGTTGTGTAATTCCTGCAGCTTCTCTTGCTTGAACAGCTGTCCCCCTAACTTTATCTAAGAGGCTGGTTTTTCCAGAATCAACATGTCCAAGTATAACCCCTATTGGACTTCTGAGTCTTTTTCCTGTGGATTCATCTAATACTTTTGACATACAAACACCAAGTTAAAGTCATGTTTCAACATAATAAAAGAAATAAAAAGGAATTGGTTTAGCAGAAAATATCTCCATTTTCTCTCATATTTAGAAAAGTGAAGTTATACATCAGAAAATTGGAGAAATATTGTTTAATATATTCGGAGAAGAGGGTTGAACTAGGGTTAAAGATGACAAATGAAAGAAAAAAAATAAAGAATAAAAAACTCAGTTTAATGATTTTAGTGCTTCTTGCATTCCAAATAATCCTAATAAATGAAGTTAGAATACAAGCAGCTGAAAATGAGATTTCAGAGGAAATCATCACTTTAAACTCATTAAAACCTATAGACAACATAACAATAAATTCGGATTCCGATTTCATTACTTATGGATTTCCTGGATATGGCAATGAAACTCATCCCTATTTGATTGAAGAATATAATATAACTTCAAATGATCAGAGAGGTATATACATACGTCAGACCACATTTTATTTTATCATACAAGGTTGTTACATTCATGCAGATACTGATGGTATATCCTTCTCCTATGTAGCATCAAACACAGCAATAATTCGAAATAACACTATTGTTCATAATAGCAACCGCGGAATTCAACTAATGTGGACTGAAGGGTGTTTAATTGAAAATAACACCTTTTACGACAATTCTCAGGCTTTATACACTAGAGAAGCACATCATACAATCTTTAGAGACAATATGATTACTGACTGTACTTCTGATAGACCAGTATTTATCTTTAATTCAGAATATTGTTTAATCGATAATAATGAGGTCTATGGAACAGAATACGACGAGGGAATTGGCTTTAGATTGGGGTTGAATTCTAATATTACAAATAATAGAATCTATAACGGAGGATTCTATATAGAGGAATATTATCTAGAAAATTTCTTGTTGTATAATTTCGAGAATAATTATGTAAATAACCGTCCCTTAGGTTTCTTCAGAAATCAAGATGCGCTTATAATCAACCAAGATAACTATGGGCAATTATTAGTGTTTAATTGTTCAAATGCAGATATCTCTAATGTTGATATAGAAGCAACAAATTATGCCATCAAAATGTTAGGTTCTCATAACGCTAAAATACATAATTGTAATCTTGATGAAAATGGAAAAGGAATAGACATACAATCTTCAAATTACGTTCACATCTTTGATAATCATCTTGATGGGAATAATAGAGGGTTGAGTTTAGAAGACACTTGGTTCATCAAGATTGAAAACAATGTAATAGATAATACAGAAAATGAAGCAATAATAGTAGCTCCAAGTGAAACAAGTATTATGGCTGGTGTTGAAATTACTGGAAATATCATCCAAAATTGTAAAACAGGAGTGGATATGTATGGACAGAATTATTCATTGATAAATGGCAATGTATTCTATGGTTGTTCTGATGAAGGAGTACTAATTTCCTTAGGGCACCAAATCTTGGTAATAGAGAATGTTTTTGAAAATAACCGCTTGGGATTAGTTTTAGAGGAAGTCACTGATTGTAAAGTAAGATGGAATAACCTTTATGAAAACTATGAGATGGGGGTGAGATTATACCAATCTAGTAACAATACCATAACTAACAATATTCTCGCAAATAATGCAGAAATTGTAGACTCAGAGAATTTTGCTATAGTTCTAAATTATGACTCCGATAACAACACAATATATCACAATGTATTCTACAACAATAGTGTAAGTCATCCATCTCAGGCAAGAGATGAAGGAACAGGAAACTTATGGTATAGTGCAAGTTTAGAGGAAGGCAATGTATGGTCGGATTGGTCAATAGGCAGTTATTATATCTATACCGAAGGAGACCCAGTGTTTGATCATTACCCCTTAACAGATATAGATAAAGATTTGATCAACGATCTAGAAGAATTTGTTACATATGGAACCAACCCATTTGATGATGATAGCGATGACGACTATCTCACTGATGGAGAAGAAATTTTAGATTATGGCACTTCACCAACAGATGTTGATAGTGATGACGATGGGCTTATTGATGGTGAGGAAGTTTTAGACTATGGAACTAATCCCCTCTCAGAAGATAGTGACGGTGACACAATGGACGACTATTGGGAAGTAACTTACGGAACAGATCCATTAGCTAACGATGCTACAAAAGATCCTGATAGAGATAAGCTAACTAACATTGAAGAATATGATTACGGTACCGACCCTCTTAATGACGACACCGATGGAGATGGCCATTCAGATAGCAAGGAAATCAGGTTAGGTACTGATCCTCTAGATGCAAGTGATTATCCTCCGTTCCCTGTTGCTGCTGTTGTTGGTGGCATAACAGGTGGAGTCATTCTCATCGGCGGTAGCATCGCTGCAGTTTTCTACATGCGTAAAAAAGAGATTCTTTTCTTCAAGAAGAAATAAACTTCTTCTCCCTCCTTTTTTTATTTTTAGGTTTTTATTCGTAAAGCCATTCTTCATCTATTTTCTTAAAGTTAGAAAATTCTTCTTCTTTGAAATAGATTTTATACTCAACAATAGCATTTTCAGGAGAATCTCCAGCATGGATAATGTTTCTACCTATTTCTAAAGCATAATCTCCGCGTATCGACCCGGGTTCTGCTTCAGCAGGATTTGTAGCTCCGACAATCTTCCTGGTTATTTTTACTGCATCTTTTCCTTCCACTACCATTGCAACGACTGGTCCGTTGGTTATGTATTCTAATAGACCATCATAGAATGGTTTTCCTTTGTGAATAGCGTAGTGTTCTTCAGCTTGCTGCATTGTCACTGTCAGCATTTTCAATCCAATTATTTTAAAACCTACATTTTCAATTCTTTGAATAACTTTTCCCACAAGTCCTCTTTGTACCCCATCGGGTTTAATCATTATAAATTCGCGTTCCAAATCTATCACCGTAATTTCATATGAGTTCTTAATTATTCTAATAAAAATTAATTGTTACAGCCACAATTTTATTTGGGTTACATTTTTCTATTACTATACAATTTTATTTACTATGGATGAAACTGAAATTGCCATTATAGGAGCTGGTCCAGCTGGATTACAATCTGCTATAACAGCCGCAAAACAGGGGTTTCAACCAGTCGTGTTCGAAGAACATCGTGAAATAGGAAGACCTATTCAATGTGGAGAAGGAATGAGTCTAAACGCGTTTAGAGATTTTTCTATTCCTACCAAGAACAATGATTTTTGTGTAAGAGAGCATAAAATATGTCAGCTTGTTTTTCCTTCAGATAAGATACTCTACGGAGATATTCATGCTTTCATGATTAGAAGAGACAAATTTGATCAGTTTCTAGCCAATAAAGCAGAAGAAGCATGAGCTAAAATTATAAGGAAT
>Ga0272441_10005497_pt1 | contig 21972 bp, 13 predicted proteins | sample SSMProp6N_FD_193582 | JGI IMG/M metagenome (GOLD analysis project Ga0272441, IMG submission 193582) | Marine sediment archaeal communities from Little Sippewissett salt marsh, Falmouth, MA, United States - SSM-Prop-6N | ecosystem: Environmental > Aquatic > Marine > Wetlands > Sediment ... | reverse complement strand
AGAGGGTATTAACTATATTTGCTAAATATTCTTGGAGACTCCGGCTAAATTGGTTAATCATTCGGCACCAAAAAACGGGGAAAGTCCTGCTCCAATGCGGTTCCTGAAAATAAATTCGAGACTGAGACCGGTTCTTGTCCTTGCCATCGCTATTTTTGCGTTTTACGGCTGCACTTTGTTCTCTTCCTTCCACTTCGACGACCGCTCTTCCATCCTGGAAAACCCCGCCTTAAAAAGCCGCGCCGGCATTCTGAAAAATCTCTGGGAATACTGGCCCACCCGTTTCATCACCACCGTTTCTTTCTTCATTAACTACCGGATCGGAGAAAAAGACCCTTTCGGATACCATCTGGCGGATATCATCATCCATACGATTAACTCCGTGCTGGTTTACTTTCTCCTTCTCAACTCCTTCCGGGTTCGGGATCCTTCTCTTTCCAAACCGAAAATTTTTGCAGCGGCCCTGGGAGCTTTTTTCTTCGCCCTCCATCCCCTCCAAACCCAGGCGGTGAGCTACATCGCCCAGCGGGCAACCTCTCTCGCCGCCACTTGCTATCTCATGAGTCTGCTCCTTTACATCCTCGGGCGGAGAAAAAATTCTTTCCCCTGGTATTTCTTTTCCTGGGTGACGGGATGCTTCGCCCTCTTCAGCAAGGAGCTGGCGGTCACGCTGCCGCTTGCCATCGTCCTCTGGGACCTTATCTTTTTTCGCCGGGGCCGGAAATCCCGCTGGCCGCGCCTTATGGCATTCTCCCTCCTGCTTCTGATCATACCCGCAATTGTTTTTTTCAATTCGGAAAATCCCAAATACAACGACTCCGGTCAGATCGACTTCTGGGCGGGAGATCAAAATTACGCCCCCGTCCTGGGAGGGATAATAGCTCCCCAACGGGGGGAATACGCTCTCACTCAGATCCGGGTTCTCACCACCTACCTGCGCCTGGTCGCTTTCCCTTTCCGCCAGAATCTTGACTACGACTACCCCCTTTTTTTCTTCTTCCTCCAGTATAGAATCGTTCTTTCTTCCCTGATAATACTCGCATTAATCATTTCTTCCTGCCTCTTGCTGAAGAAGGAAAAAAGAATGGGAGCTTTCGGGATCATGTTTTTCTTTCTCGCCCTCCTTCCGGAATCCAGTTTGATTCCCATCCGTGATGTCATCTTCGAGCACCGTCTTTATCTTCCCCTCGCCGGGACGGCTTTTTTAATCGCCGAAATCCTGCCGACCGTTCGCCGCTGGAAGATCCCGGCGGGGGCGATGCTTCTTCTTCTGGCCCTGCTTACTTTTAACCGCAACCGGATCTGGCGGGACGAGCTTTCCCTCTGGGTGGATACCGTTTCCAAGTCCCCCGACAAGGCCCGGCCCCTGAATAACCTGGGATACATCTACAATCGGGAGGGTCTTTACCGCCCGGCCCTGCGTGTGCTTTCCCGTGCCAACGAAATCGAAGGGGACTATCCGGAAGCTCTTCTCAATCTCGCCATCACCTACCGGCATCTGGATCGTCTCGAGGAAGCGGAAGCAGCCTGCCTCATGGCCCTCCGCCTCAAGCCCGAATATCCGGAAGCTTTCAACTGCCGGGGTGATATCCTCCGTCTCCAGGGCAAATCCGGAGAAGCCGAAAAGGCTTACCTCAGTGCTCTCGAGCTTAATCCCCGTTTTTCCGAGGCCCGCAACAACCTGGCCAATCTTTACCAGGAGATGGGAAAAGGCGAACTCGCCCGCCGGCAGTACCAGAAGGCTCTCCTGGGAGGGGAAGAAAATCCGACTTACCTGAATAATCTCGGGCTGCATTATTTGAAGGAGGGGGAGCTTGAAGCGGCGGTCAAAACCTTCCGCCGGGCCCTGGCCCTCGACGGAAGCCTTTACCAGGCCTATTACAATCTGGGCAACGCCCTGGTTCAGAAAAGTGACCTGCCGGCGGCACTGCTTTCCTATCAACGGGCCGTTAAATTGAAGCCGGACTACGCGCGCGCCTATTACAATCTGGGGACGGTTTACAGCCGGCGGGGGGAATGGGATGAAGCGTTGAAAAGTTTCTTAAAAGTCGTCGAACTGGAACCGGACTCCGTTCAGGCCCATCTCAAGGCCGGCCTTATTTACGCTCTCTATTTGAAGCAACCGGAACCCGCAGTCAAGCATCTCCGGCAGGCCCTCGCTCTGGACCCCGAACTTCCCGAGAAGGAACAGATCGAAAAACTGCTTAACACACTCGTCAGGTAACGGGTTTCTCGTATCCCGGGGTTTGAACCCCATTGGGGTTCTTTGAGGTCGGATGTGGACCGTCGTATTTAACCCGGGGATTCTCCCCGGGCTGACACGTTAAACCCCTTCGGGGTTTGCGTTGCACCCCAAAGGGGTGCAACATCATAGCCCCGGGTTCTACCCGGGGGATATATACCATCACACCCAAACGCACCCTGGAGGGGTGCTACACCTGGACCGCTAATCCCTCATGTGCAATTCGACGATATCCCCATCCCGCAGAACGTGCTCCCGGCTCACGATCTGGCCCGGGAATTTGCCCGAACCCCAGACTCGGGCGCTTTGAAAATTTTCCGCGAAGTCCTTGTGCACGGCGGTGGCGAAATCCATCACATTTTCGCCCCGCGAAAGCGTGAACGGCGTTTCCAGGTCGGCGTTCTCTTTCGGGGGTTTACTGAAAACCCGGATCAGATCGAGCTTTTCCCAGATAGCCGACCGCAGCTTCTCCAGATCCTCCGGCGGTGACTTCAAAGCGGAAAAAGGATATAGCGGAAGCAAAGATGGAAGGAGTTCGGGCAGTATCTGAAGGTTTTGCCGGGCGAGCTCCCGATCCCCTTTGTTCCCGATCAGGATCGCCTTCGGGCGGACAACGCCGGAATCGTCTTCGCCATCCGGAGTTCCCAGCTCGATCCGGCGCTTCCGCAGCGTGGAGACCAGCTCTTCGAAACTCTCCAGGACGTCTTTTCGGGAAAGGTCGATCACAACCAGGATGAGGTCGGCGGTCCGGCAGAGGTTGACCTGCCAGTAGGCGCAGAAATCGGCCGTGATCGGGGGGAGATCGACCAGCTGGATCTGGACCTTGAGATAAGGCATCATCGCCACCCGGGGAGCACGGGTGGTGAAGGGATAGGGAGCTGCTTTCAGGGAAACTCCGGAGAGCGCCGAAGCCAGGGTCGATTTGCCCGAATTGGGCGGTCCGATCAAAAGCACCTGGCCCGCGCCCTCCCTCACCACTTTATAGGGAGTTTCCCGGCTGCTTTTAGAGCGGCTCTCGCTTTTCTTTTTTATCCGGGAAATCCGGCGCCGGATATCCGCCTGAATTTTATCGGTCCCCTTGTGCTTGGGGAGGAGCGCGTACATATCCTCGAGGGCGGCGAGTTTCTCCTCATCGGTTTTTCCCTCCCGGTAGCGTTCCTCCGCTTCCAGGTACTGGGGAGTCAGGTTCGCGGGCACGGCACTTTGCCTCCACCATACTATGCGGAAAAGGTATCCCTGGCCTCATGGCGTTCGCCGCAGATGATAACGGCATCGCCTTCTTGAAAAGTTTCGGTTTCCGGCGGAAAGTGGATAAAAGCGGCTTTTCTCCTGATGGTGAGTAGGTCGATATTGCGGTCGGCGAGCTTTAATTCGGCCGGCGTCTTTCCGATCAAACTGGAGGCGCCGTGAATTTTGACCGCCATGATACCGAACTCCTCGTCAAAAGGCCAGAGGTCCTCGAGCTCGTCCTTTTGCAGCTTCTCCCTCCGGATCAGCCAGCTCTCGATGATACGATCCAGGCCCTTGATCCACTTCTTCCGGGTGGCCATCCAGTAGAAAAGCAGGATCAGGATAACCAGGGCGATAAGATAAAAGGGCAGGTGAATGATCCGGGTCTGCACGAAAGAGCCGAAGAGGCCCGCGATTCCCATCGCGAAACTCGAATAGCCGAGAATCATCAGCACCATCGCAATCTTTCGGCGGTGGGGATTGTGAGTGATCAGCTCCGCCTCGGAGGTGGTGAAACCGGTGTTGGTGAAGGCGGAGAGAGCCTGGAAGATGGCCCGCTGCTCGCCGAGGCCGGTCATCATCAACATGATCGCCCCGATTCTCACGATCAGGGTGGCGGCGACGATCACCAGGAAAACACCGGTTAAGAGAATTGGTCCGCTCATGTTTTTCTCCCTGAAAAATTGTTATTTGATTACCAAATGCTTCCCGCGGAACACATGGAGTTTTTCGAGAAACATGGAATAATGGAATATTGCTACTTAATGATCTATATCCGATAACCAAACCGCCCTCGCCGCCCCGGCGCCGAAAGCATCCTCCGCCGCCGTAGCCTATAGCTACGGCGGCTGAATCCTCAATATGCAATGATTTAAAACTTCGTGCCCTTCGTGGTTAAAAATTATGAATAGTCAAACTTCGGACCGGAGATTTTGGCGGAGGAATGTTTTGAATACTTCGTAGTCGTTGGGCATCGGGACCGGCGCGCCGCTGCGATCGTCCAGGCTCTTCAGGCTTTCGGGGACCGGAGGATGAATGCCGAGGAGCTCTTCGATCTCCTCGGGAAACTTGGCCGGGTGAGCGGTCTCGATCGAAAGGCAGAGGGGAAAATCCCCCTCCTCCTTTAAATAACCCTTAAGGCCCTTCCAGCCGACGGCCCCGTGGGGCTCCAGGAGGAGGCCGTACTCCCGCCAAGCGTCTCTGATGGTCTCCCTGGTCTCCTCATCACTGACGCTGACGGAATATATCCTCTTCCGCATCGAGTCGAGGTCGGGATAGCGGTGGACCACGCCCTCTTTATCCACGTTCCCCCCGTAGATATCGAAGAAGCGGGCGAGATTGCTGGGGTGGCCCACGTTCATGGCGTTGGAGAGGCACTTCCGGGAGGGGGAGATTTTTTCGTATTTCCCTTTTCTCAGGAAAAGCGGGAACTCATCGTTTTCGTTGGTCGGCATCACCAGCCGGTGGAGGGGCAGTCCCATCCGCCAGGCGATCTCGCAACCGAAGGCGTTGCCGAAATTGCCCGAGGGAACGCAGATCACCGCTTCTTCACGTTTCTCCGCCACCTGGGCGTAACCCCAGATGTAGTAGATGCACTGGGGAAGAACCCTTCCGATATTGATCGAGTTGGCCGAGGTGAGGTTCAGATTCTTCAGATCGGGGTCGAGAAAAGCCCGCTTGACCATGTTCTGGCAGTCGTCGAACTTGCCGTCAACCATCAAGGCCAGGACGTTCTCCCCGATGGTATCGAGCTGCTTCTTCTGGCGGGGGCTCACCTCCGTTTCCGGGTAAAGGATGTAAACGTCGATCCCCTCCACGCCCTTGAACGCCTCCCCGATGGCGCTGCCGGTATCCCCGGAGGTTGCCACCAGGACATTGAGTCGTTTTCCGGGGTCTTTCAAATAGCTCATCAGGCGGGACATGAGCCGGGCGGCGAAATCCTTGAAGGAGGCGGTCGGACCGCGGTCCAGCCTGATCACGTATTTGCGATCGTACACCTTCTCGATGGGTACCTCGTAGTTATAAGCGTCCCGGACAATTTTTTCGAGATCGCCGGCGGAGACTTCGTCGCTCAGAAATTCCATCCCCACACTCAGGGCGGTCGCCCAGTAAGGCTTACCTTTAAAGCCCAGGATCCGTTCCGGCGGGAGAAGGGGCAAACTTTCCGGCACGAACAGACCCCCGTCCGGGGCCTGCCCCATAATCAGCGCTTCGCGGAAAGAAACCGATTCCCGGAAGGGTTTGAATCCTTTTAGCCGCAGATCGCGGTTGGTGCTGTAGTAACGGATCGCTCCCATTTAAATCTTTCCTCCGGAAAAATTATAAAAATATTTTATCAACCTCATCCATCGAATACATTAAAAAAAGGGGCTCTGAATCTCTATTCAGAGCCCCGCTTGCTCCCATTTTTACTTGATATATTTAGCGGACAACCGGCTTATCCCCGGATTGTCCGAAGTAAAACCGGGTCAGGCCCTTAATCGCCCAGAGCCCTGAAGGGGGGCGGAAAATACCCGTCCCGTCTCTTCCTTCTCCCCGGTAATCCGCCGGACGGGGCCAATCGGTGCAGGTCCCGAAATAAAAACGGCTTACTTCCCGCAGAGCCCACAACCCGGTGGAGGGCCGATAGATGCCTATATTCCAGGTCGAGTCCCCGTCGTAATCTCCGGGGACCGGCCAGTCTTCATCCCGGCCGTAATATATCCGGATGATTCCCTTCACCGCCCAGAGACCGGTGGAAGGACGGTAGATGGCGATAAGCGCGTTACCCTCTCCGGTGTAGTCGCCGGGGATCGGCCAGTCCCCCGATTTCCCGTAATAGGTCCGGCTTATATATCTGATCGCCCAGAGTCCGGTTGACTCGCGGAAAATCGTGATATCCGCTCTTCCATCACCGTCATAGTCGGCCGGGACCGGCAGGTCCGCCGCCATCCCGAAATAAGCCCGGGTGACCGACCGCACCGCCCAGAAGCCGCCGGTTTGACGGAAGATACCGGGGTCGGTCGTCCCGTCGCCGTCATAGTCTCCGCTGACGGCCGCGTCGCCATCCCGGCCGAAATAGAAGGCGGTGATACCTCTTACCGCCCACAGACCTGAGGAGGGACGGAAGACGGCGGGATCATCGGTTCCGTCACCGTCGTAATCACCGGACTCGATCCCCGCTCTCTCTGCGGGGACAACCGGTCCGCAGGTCGGCGAGGCTGCCGGCGGTGGTGTCGGGGATGGCGTTTTCGGGATGGGAGTCGGCGTTGGGGTCGGCGGGGTCGCTGACGGAGTTGCCGATTGGGTCGGGGGCGGCGACGCGGTCGGCGGGGGGGTCGGCGAGGGAGTTTTCGGGACGGGAGTCGGAGTGGGGGTCAGGCCGCAGAATTGGAGAACCGTGCGGTGCACCTGCTCGAGTAAGGGCTGGCCGGGCGGGAGGTAATCGCCGCTGATTTCCCACGCGAAGATGCCGCGCAAACCGCGGGTATCCAACGCGTAGAGAACCTTCTTTTCGATTGACTGGGCGTCGTCATAGGATATCACTCCCGGACCCGAATCATCGGTCAGATAGGGAACTTTCGCTGAATCATCCCATATTCTCGTCCAGCCATCACCGACGAGAGGGTAAATCTCGCGGTAAACCATCTGGGAGGCGTTGCAGGGGGAACAGGTATCGTAGAGTTCCTCCACAGTCGGCCACTGATAGCCGTAGAATGGTAGGCCCAGGATGATCTGGGAGGGTGAAATCCCGCGCGTGACCACGTTATAATCCACGGCGGCCTCGACGCTTACGTCATCATAGGGATCGCCGCCCCGAAAAAGCGGGGCGTTGTGTCCCATGTGGCCGCTCCAATCGCCGTGGCCGTCGTAGGCCATCAAGTTGTAAAAGGTGACGTACTCGCTCAGGGCAGTGTAGTCGCTCCACTGCCCGTACCAGTTGCCGCTGCTGATCGCCATCGTCAGGAGCCATGAGGGCGCGGGCTCGGAGGAAGAGTTGAACGTTTCGCGAACCTCCTGGAAGAGGAGGTTCTGGTTGCTCCGGTCGCTGGCATCCTGCGGAAACTCCCAGTCGAGATCCACCCCGTCGTAGCCGTGGGCGCGGCAGAAGGCCTCGAGATTCAGGGCGAATTCCTGGCGGAGCAGAGGGTCGGCGGCGATCGTCCGAAAGTTTTCATCGGCGACGGGGTCGTAGCCGCCGACCGAGACCAGCACCTTGACGCCGAACGCGTGGGCGCTGGCGAGAAGTTCCGGCTCCAGATAGGGCGGCGGACCGGGGGGAGCGAGAATAGAACCGTCCGCCTGGGGCCGGACAAAGGCGTGGCAGATATGGGTGAGATTTCGATAGGGGATCTTGTCGGAACGGTAATCCTCGTTCCAGTAAGGATAATAACCGAGAATGATCTTATCGCAGCACGGCGTAGGAGTTGGTGAGGGGGGCGGAGTGATCTCCGCCAGGGGAACGATCAGGCAGAAAGCGGCCTCGGTGGGGGCGGAAAAGGAGACTATTCCCCCCTCGATCACGGGATGAGCGGATACTCCATCCTTAAAGGAAGCACTGTATTCATAAAGGTCGCAGACATCTGAGGCGAAGGCGAAGGCGGAGATATCCGCCCGCACTTCATTTCCCACGCCCACGGCGAGAAGGTAAAGGCTATCCCCTTCCCTGGTCGCCATGATCTGTTTCGAAGGTTCACTGGAATCGCAGGCCAGAAGATCCTTGCCACCCTGAAGGCCGCGCAGCATCAGGCGGAAGGCGTAATAAGATTCATAAGGTGAAAAAGTCGCCTCATCGATCAGGCCGCTCTCGTCGGATCCCCAGTCGTAGAACATGAAGATGGCCGAACCCTCGACCCCTCCCTCCGCCATCCGGTAAAGCTGGGAGGCGGTGAGCAGCCCCCGATTGAGGGAGTCGTAATTGTGGTCCAGGTCCCCCCATTCCGTGATCCAGAGCGGTTCCTCCACGCCATCGGGGTTGTAGGCGGTGATAGTCTGCTTTACGGTCTGGATGCTGGTGGACAGATCGTGGAACTTGTCGTAAACGTGATAATCCACGACATCGATATAATCGTCGGCGTTGTCCAGGCAATAGGAGATGTAGGAGGAGGAATAATTGGAAACCACCGGGGCGTGAAGATAAACGGGGAGACCGGCCATGGTGTTGGCGAAAAGGAGGGCGTCGCGGGCGTATTCGATCAGCTGGACGTATTCGGCCTGGCTTCCCTCCCAGCCCTGCCAGGCGAGGTCCGGTTCGTTGTGAACCTGGAAATGGGTGACACCGTAGGAGTTGCGGACGTTGCACCAGTAAGCCGCGGCGAAACAGTACTCCCACCACTCGGTCCAGAAATCATCGCCGTCGGGAGCGTTGGGGATCCAGTCCCACCAGCTATCGTCGGGGCCCTTCGTCCTCAGGACGAGCAACGGCTCCGCGCCCTCCGCCAGGCATCCGTCGAGAAGCTCGTCGAAGGGGACGGCCGTCGTCCAACGAGCGCGGGTGAAAGCATCATCCCAGACCGCCCAGGGAACGAGGTCTACGTCGGCCTTGATTGCGGCTACGCCGGGGCTCCCGTAATAGTAGGAAGAAGGATAATCGGGCCAGCCGGGATAGCCGGCGGCCACCCAGTCGTCATCGTAGTATTCCAGCTCCCCCATCGTGGTCCAGATCCGGTAAAGATTCGCCCCGCAATCCGTCAGGTCGGAAGTTTGAAAACCGCCGCCCTCGTTCCCTCCCAGATAGGCGGGGCTCTTTCCCTCGACCGAATTGTAGACCGTGAGAAAAACACCGGCAAACGGGCGGGGGGATGGTGTCGGTGATGGCGGCGATGTGGGAGTAGGCGTCGCTGAAGGTGCCGGTGGTGCCGACGGCGTCACCGTTGGCGCCGGGCTCGGCGTTCGGGTCGGAGGAGGCGGTGAAGGCGAAGGAGCCGACGTCGGGGACGGAGTCGGGGTGGGAGGGACGCTCGGAGTCGGAGTCGGCGTGGGCAAACAGTCAACCGGGAAACTCTCGTATTTCCAGACCTCCTTGCCCGTGTCCTCGGCGATGAAGGCGGTGGTGACCGCGGAAGGACAGGCCGGTTTCAGAGTGAATCCTTCCTGATCGTTCCCGGCAAGAGCGCACTCCGCGACAAAGGTCCCGTCGGCTTCCATCTCCATCAGCAGATTCCAGCTATCGAAGATCGCGTAGAGCGTGCCGGTCCCTGAACAATAGTGAAGGCCGGAAATATCCGCCCGCCCCGGAAAGGGCGTGATGGTATGCACGTGACTGACGCTCCCGGACGAAGAAAGGTCGATATCGAAGACGTAGATTTTTCCGTCCGCCTGCAGTCCCGCGTAAAAAAGACCTCCGGAGTCGCTGTCGTCGTAGGGATGGTATCCGTTCGGCACGAAGGTTAACGCTTCCAGACCCTGGTTGGAAGCTCCGGTCATCCAGGTGGTGAGCGACCAGGTCGCGCCGGTCAGCTCTCCCTGGGAAATATCGAACTCCCGGATCGAATCGGGATTCTCGATTCCCAGGTAAATATAATCGTTCTCCGGATCGGCAACGGCGATCCCTTCGATGTCACCCCCGGGACTCCAGGTCATAACGGCGCCGCCGTTCTCGTCCATCCGGCTCACCTGGCCGCCGTCACCCACCAGGAAGAGAAGGCCGAGTCTCTCGTGCCAGACGATCCCGCTCGGCTCATAGCCGCCCGGAAGATTACCCCCGATCTCAGTCCCGCCGCCGCCGGGCCAGGGCGGAACCGTCGGCTTGGGCGTGGGCGTGGGACTGGGAGAAGGCGGCGGTGAACCGAAGGATGTCTGCAGAACCGCGAACCAGTTCTCCGCCATCACCGCGTAACCTTCAACATTGGGATGGGTGGAATCGTACATCAACCCGGTCTTAGCCTCGCCGGTTTCACCGTCGTAAAAATCGTCCCAGTTGGCGGTGAACCAGACATCATAACCGGAGAGGTTATCCGCCAGGCTGGTGTTGTATAAACTGACGGCGAGCGATCCCAGGGAGCCCTCGATGAGATTGGGGATGAAGGCGGAAACGATCAGCTTCGGTTGAGAGCCGTCACCGTTGACGTGAGCCTTGACCAGATCGACGCAGGACTGGACTTCCCAGGTGGTTTCCTCGATGATCTGCAGGATCGTAAAAATATCGGCCCCGGCCAGGTCGTTGCCGCCGATCTTCAGCAAAACATAATCCGGGTCCTCGGATAAAGCGCCGGGCTGCTCCAGGTCGCACACCACGTTCTCCGCCTTGTAGCCGTTTACCCCCTGGTTGTGGATGGCAAAGCTCCCGGCGCCGTATTCGGCTTCGAGTAATCCCAGGAGCTGGTTCGGGTAGGTATATTGAGGATTTCCGTTATCGGCGTAGGGATAACCGTGGGTGACGCTGTCGCCGAGGCAGGAAATTACGGTTTCGCCCCCGACAGTCGGAAGGAAAAGAAAAAAGAAAGAGGCGAGAAAGAAAAGGCAGAATTGATAACTCCGAACCTTGAGATCGCCTCCTGGTTTCATCGGAAAAAATAAAAGAACTTAACGCTCCGCAACTTTTTTTTGCACCTGATTTACCTGATTTCAGGTTGATCTCCGTCAGATCCGGCGGTTCTGCCGGACGGAAGAGTTAATCAGGCGCTAAATTATTTAAATTCCGAAACAGGAACTTAGTGAACTACTTTATATTACCATAATTTACCCGGCGTTTCAAAAACGATCACCGCACCACCGGGATATCGCCGGATCTGCCGTAATATGTCCGGGTCAATTCCGGAATAACCCAGAGGCCGTACGATTGCCGGAATATCCCCGGCTCAGCGCTGAAATCACCGTCGTAATCGGCCGGAACCGGCCTATCGAGGCAGTTGCCGAAATAAAGCCGGGTGTACCCCCTGAGCGCCCAGAGACCGGTGGCGGGGCGGTAAATGCCCACCTCCCAGCTTCCGTCCCCGTCGTAATCGGCCGGAACCGGCCAGTCTCCTTCACCGCCGTAATATATCCGGAAAAGTCCTCTAACCGCCCAGAGGCCGCAGGCCGGGCGGAAAACCGCAAAGCTTTCATAGCCTTCGCCTCCGTAATCGCCGGGCAGCGGCCAGTCGCCGACCATCCCGTAGTAAATCCTGGTCACCCCCCTGATCGCCCAGAGGCCGCAGGCCGGGCGGAAAACTCCGATCTCCGTTTTGCCGTCCCCGTCATAATCTCCCGGCACCGGCAGATCACCCGACGTTCCGAAAAAAGTTCGGGAAACACCCCTGATTGCCCATAATCCGGAATCTTCGCGAAAGACGCCGAAGTCGGTGGTGGCATCACCGTCGTAGTCTCCCGAGGCAACCCGGTCGTTAAATTGCCCGAAGTATATGGAAGTGATTCCTCTTACCGCCCAGAGGCCGGAACTCTCGCGGAAAATCGCGATATCGGAGAGGCCGTCGCCGTCGAAATCACCGGAATCAAGCACCATTTTATCCGGAGACAGAAACGGGCCGCAGGTGGCGGTGGGCATTACCGTAGATGATGGAGAAGGGGACGGGGATGGAGTCGGTGCCAGCGTGGACGTCGGCGTCGATGAGGGCGGCGGCGTCCCCGTTAGAGCCGGAGAAGGGGTAGCGGTCGGGGAGGGTGTTGGCGGCACGGTGGGCGTCGGAGTTATCAGGTAGGATATCCACTCCAGGCGGCTGACGAAAACATCGTATTCTCCGGACAGCGTCCCCTGGCAGGGGTCTTTCACGGGAAAATCTTCCGATTTGGTCCGGCCGCCTAAATAGACCCGTCCCTCGTCATCCAGCGCCAGACCGAAGGCCATGTCGCCGGCACTTCCGCCGAGAAAGGTTGAATAGATGAGCAAATTTCCGCTGGCGGATAAATTAGCCACCACCGCGTCCCAATTTCCGGCCCGGGAGGACTGATACGGCTCGACCGTCGGGAAGTCGGAAGAATAAGAGTAGCCGCCGATATAAGCCCGGCCCGATGAATCGACGGCAAGCGCCTTGCCGTAGTCGGTTCCGTCACCCCCCAGGTAAGTGGAATATAGGAGAGAGCGGCCGGAAGAAGAAACGCTGACGGCAAAAATATCGAAGTCATCGACAAAACTCGCCTGGTAGGGATTCAGGGTGGGGAAGTTAACGGAAGCGGTATAGCCCGCGATATAGGCGCGTTTCCCCGGACCGATATCCACCACCCAGCCGACGTCGGTCTTCTCCCCTCCCAGGTACGAGGAGTAAACAAGAGCGGTGCCGGAAGAGGAGAGCTTGCTGATAAACGCGTCGTAATAGGAGCTGTCGGTTCCGGGATTCCATTCTCCCTGAAAGGGATCGCGCGTGGGAAAATTAGGAGAGTCGGTGGAACCGGTGACGTAAGCGCAGCCGGATTGATCGACGGCGATGGCCCGCCCGTAGTCCAACTTGCTCCCCCCTAAAAAGGTGGAATAAGAAAGGGCCGAACCGCTGGAAGAAAATTTGGCGACAAAGACATCGTACCAGGAAGCGTCGGTCCCCGGGTTCCATTCCCCCTGGTAAGCGTTGAGGGTGGGAAAATCCGAAGACCGGGTATATCCGACCAGATAAGGATGAAGGGCCGAGTCGAGGGCCACTCCGCTGCCGTATTCATAGTCGGCGCCCCCCAAATAGGATGCGTAGATGAGCGAGGATCCGGAAGCCGACAGTTTGGCGATAAAGGCGTCCCGGGTGCCCCCGCCGTACGACGCCTGATAAGGGTTCACGGTGGGAGCATCGGTGGAAGCGGTGTATCCGGCGATATAGGCGCAGCCGCTTTCGTCCACGCCGAGGTCGTAGCCTCCGTCATCGGCGCTTCCGCCCAGATAAGTCGCGTAAAGGAGCGACGAGCCCGTCGATGATAACCGGGCCACGAAGATATCGTAACCTCCCCCGGAAGAACATTGACAGCAGTTAACAAGCGGAAAATCTAAAGAACCGGTATAACCGGTAACATAGGGGCTGCGGTCAGGCCCGAGAGCGATTCCGTTGGTGTAATCATTGTCGCTTCCCCCGAGATAGGTCGAATAGTTCAGATCCAGATAGCGAACCAGGCCTTGCGGCGTGGGGCTCGGCGAAGGGGTGGGCGAAGCGGTGGGCGAGGGCGATGGGGTGGGTGTCGCCGTCCGGTACCCCTCCGGCGTCGGGGTCGAAGTCGGAGATGGAGTGGGAGGCAGGCTCGGAGTGGGAGTGAAGTATCCGGGCGGTGTCGGGGTGGGGGTAACGGGATCGGCCACCATGATCTTCATCTGCGGATCGCCGATCAGGTTCTGAGAAAACTGAAGCCAGCGCTTGGATCCGTAAGAAGACGACGATCCCGACCAAAAAACTTTATGCTCGGCGTGAACCGCTCCCAGGTAAGCGGAATATCCGGCAGGCAGGCCGGAGAAAAGATGACGGTAAAATTCCCGCGCGTACTTGAAGGAGCTTCCGTGGACGACCAGGGGCGCGCTGGTTCCCCAACCGTAATGGCTGCTGCCGATATAGGAGACGGCTCCGCCGCCGGCCTCACGGATGAAGGCCTCGCTCAAGCTGGGCTCGGCGCGGTCGAACGCGTTGGTGTGGCAGGCAATCGTGTAAACCAGACCCTGAGCGCCCGCGTTGGTAAGACCCGGGACGTCGTTCGAGCTGAAGGAGCCTCCCTCCTCCATGCTCCAGCTGGTGGTTCCCCCGTGGGTGGCCATGAAAACGAAATTATAGCCGGCGCTGATCTGATCCTGGAGATGGTCGTCGGTCACCTGGTAGGAAGCTCCCCCGCTGAAATCCGTATTGGTGTCGTAAAGACGATATTTATCTCCTCCCCAGTAGGGAGCGATGTAATCGTCGTACATTAACTCGCCCCTCCAGTCGGCGTCACTGCGCCCGTCCCAGGTGTTCCAGAGCTGGATTCCCATCAGAATCATTTTCTCGGCAAAGTCATGCGCCGGGGGATAATCAACGTAGTTTTTCACCTTTTCGATGAAGGTCGACGCCTCCGCCGAGGTCCGGACCGCCGCCCTCCCGATGAAAACATCCGGTTCCAGATCGACGCTGTCGCCGTAAGCGGAAGGTTCGCAGGGATAGCCGTCGCCGTCGTCGTTCCACTCCATATCGTCGAGGCCGGCGTAGTAGATATCAGCCGGCAGGCTGCTGTTGCTGTGCGAACCGCACTTGCAGTAGCAATCCCGATCCGGGACTATTTCGCTGTCACCTCCCAGGAGTACCCATACCGTGTTCCGGTTGGCGGCGTAATCGGCGATGCAGGCTTTGATCTTTTCCTGATCGTCATTACCGCCGTAGGCGGTGTAGATATCGGCGGTGGTAAGCACTTCCGCCGTCAGACCCGCCCCTTCCTTCCAGTCCGCCAGCTCCTGGAAGGACGAAGCGAGAGAATCGCCGGTGATAATAAGATACTCCACCTCGTCGGAAAGCGCGGACCTCTCCGGCTCCGGATAAAGCCGTCGCCGGTCGGCGGGATTGACCACCGTTCTCTCCACCAATTGCCGGAAGAGCGGGGCCGGACGGGAGTAGCTGATCGGCTTCACCCCTTTCCGGTTCAGGCGGACGGTGAAGGACACCGTTGAATTGAGATACAGATCTTTCCGGGAAGGAATATACTGGAGGGGCGCGACCCTCAGGATGAGATACTTGAGTCCCCGCCGGATTCCGGTATCAACGTATTCCACCGGCGAAGCGGGCCACCCGGTATCCAGGGCGTATATCTCCCGGTCCGCCTCCAACGGAGGGAGCGGTCCCCGGTAACTGAGGGGAAGCTCGGCGGGCGCGGGGATGATTTCATATTTTCCCGGGAGCTTCTGCGATTCGATTTTTTTCAGCTCCAAACCTCTGTATTCGCTATCCGGGGGTATCAAAACCCGCATATAGTACCGCGGGAGCAAGGGTTGGCCCGGTTCGGCCTCGAGGCGGCAACCTTCCAGCTCCATCCTCGTCAAAAGGTAGGCTCCCGCCGGTTCCGTCCGGATATGGCGGCTTTGAAAAGTCAGTGATACCTCAACCGTGTCACCCGATAGTTCGAGCCGGGACACTTCTCTCCGGGCCGGGGCAACAAATTCTCCTGATGAGGTAAGCGCTAATGCTGCGGGCGGGAAGACCCAGATAAAAAGCAAGATAAAAACCAGGATCCGGATGTTTGACGAGTTCATCTTTAAAAATAAATTAGCGCTGAAAGTGCTAATTTATTGAGCAAAAAGCATACCAACGCAGAGCAATTAGACCTGAAGCGATAGATATTCTTCAACCGGAGCTATATTCGTGCTCATAGAAGTATATTTATTTTGCTTTACGAACCGGACTAAAGTCCGCCCGCCCCAGCAGGGGGGAAAAATTGTTGCATATAAGTAACTAATGGGTCGTGAAATTGAAACAGTGGTGAGGGAAATTACAACGGGTCTTGAAAAGCGGCCAGGAGGGCTAAATTGATTCGGGTTCCAATCCTGAAAGGACTGATCTTCCGGGGAGGGGGAGATGAGAAAATTAATCCTGGAGACCGGCGGCTTTCATCTTCCGCCAGAGTGTGATCCGGTCGATACCCAGTATCTTGGCGGCCTTGGTCTTATTTCCGCCGCTGATCCGGAGCGCTTTGATAATCTGGGCTTTTTCCACCGCCTGGACGGTCTTATTCAAATCCAGGAACAGATTTTTATCTTCGCCCTCGGGGTGCACTCTCATGCTCGGGTAGAAATGATAGGGCAGGATCGTATCTCCGGTGCAGAAAGTAACCGCCCGTTCAACCGTATTTTGAAGCTCTCTCACGTTTCCCGGCCACTGCTGGGCCATGAGCAGACTCAAGGCCGAGGGCGAGATGGTTTTGATCGGCTTTTTCAGCTTGGCGGCATGAATCCGGAGAAAGTGATGGCTGAGAAGAGGAATATCCTCCCGCCGCTCGCGAAGCGGAGGGAGGCAAATAGAGATCACGTTGAGGCGGTGGAAAAGATCCTCCCTTAATCCTCCTCTCTTGACTTCATCTTCCAGATTCCGGTTGGAAGAGGTGAGAATCCTGGCGTTTGATTTCCGGCTGGCGGTTCCTCCCACCTGCCTGAACTCTCCGTTTTCCAGAAACCTCAGCAGCTTCGCCTGGGTGGAACTGCTCACCTCGGTGATCTCATCGAGGAAAAGGGTGCTGCCGATGGCCACTTCCAGCAGCCCCGGTTTATCTTTGATCGCTCCGGTGAACGCTCCCTTGACGTGGCCGAAGAGCTCGCTCTCCAGAAGGTTTTCCGAAAGACTGGCGCAGTTCACGGCCACCATGGTTTTTTTGGAACGCTTGCTGTAGGAGTGAATCGCCCGGGCCACCAGTTCCTTGCCGGTCCCGGTTTCACCGAGGATGACCACCGGGCTGGAGGTTTTGGCGACGGTGAGGATGGTATGAAAAATCTTTTTCATCTCCAGGCTCTTGCCCACCATGTCGGCAAAAATATTCTCGGAGAGCAGGTCCTCGTAGCTCGTCTCTTCTTCCGCGATCAAACGCCTCTCGGCGATCGCAGTCTCGATGGTGTAGTGCAGCTGTTCCAGCCCGAAGGGTTTGACCAGGAAAGCGCTGGCCCCTTTTTCCACGCAGTCCTTGGCGATTTCCAGGCTGGCGTGGGCGGTCATGATCACCACCCGGGAGAGGGGGGAGACGGTCTTGATGAAGTCGATCAGCTCCATACCCTTCACATCGGGGAGCCTCAGATCCGCGACCACGACCGTGTACTTCTTCGACTGGAGCAGTTCCTTGGCGGTCTTGCCGTCGGGGGCGATATCAACATCGTAGTTATAGCCGCCCAGGCCCAGGCGGAACATCTTCCTGGTGTCCTCTTCATCCTCGATGATCAGCACTTTTTCGGCTTTACTTTTGTCTTTGCTCATTTCTTCCCCTTGCCGTTTATCCGCAGTTTCCAGTTTACTAAGACAATCGAAGGGAATCAATAACTACTTTTGAATGCCCCCGGGACCATTTCTCTTGACCGGCAAAGGAGCGGATGCAATCATAGTGCTATCCTGCCTTGAAATGAAAGCCGACAAGACCAAGAAGATCAGAGCGCGGGCGGCTCTGGAAAATCTGGAAAAAATAATCGACTTCGTGCTTTCCTGCGCCCGGGACTGGGGACTCGGAGAGGAAAAAATCTCCGATATCCATCTGGCGGTGGATGAAGCCTGCACCAACATAATCGAATACGCTTACCCCCCGGGCCGGCAAGGTGATATTGAGGTGGTCTGCCGCCTTGGCGGGAAAGAATTCACGATTTTGCTTCGCGATTGGGGGCGCCCTTTCAATCCTCTCCGGGCGCCGGCTCCGGACCTCGAACTCGATCTGAATGAACGGCCGGTGGGCGGGCTGGGGATTTTCCTGATGAAAAAATTCTCCGATCGGATAGATTACCGGCGGGAAAAAGGAGCCAACCGTCTGGAGATAGTCAAATCCGTCTAAAGAGGCTGGAATTATGGACCGACGGAGGAATTATAAACTCAAACAAAAGAATTTAGCTTCGCAACTTTTTTTGCACCTGATTTCTCTGATTAACCTGATTTTTAGCCTCATTCAGAGAAATCAGGTGCTAATAAATATGGTTTTTTTGAAATTCCGAAACAGTAAATTAGCGCCGAAGGCGCTAATTTACTAACAAGGGATCGTTCAGCCAGATCAGGAGATTCACCGAGTCGAAAATCGTATCGTCGGATACGAAAAGGAGAAGGTCGGCGTCATCTTCTTTCCTGAGCAGGCTGCGGCATTCGGAACAGAGATACCAGGAACCTTCCTGCCCCACCTCTCCGTTCACCCACAATTCCGTCAACTTATCCTTTCCGCAGCGGCTGCATTTCATTAGCTGGACACACTCCCGGGTTAATATAAAGCAAAATCCGTGCCATATCGGCAAAAACCTTCGCAAAACGATGATCGTGAAGGAATATAATAAAAAAATGACAAAAAACGCCTCTGTTGAAGGATTAACATGATGTATAATAGCAACAAAACGTTAATTTTATGCAACACACCTTGACCGCTGTCTGCTTTCCATTTTCACCAACATTTTATTGCTGAAATCTCGGATTGCGAATATCATAGGCTGAGGATTGTATTTACTCACGGCGAGCAAAATACCAGGATGAATCCCGATAATAAAAAAATTCAACTATCTCAACAGCTGGAAGAAGCCCGGCAGCTTGAGGACAGCATCAACAAAGTAGAGGTCCTCTGCAGGCTCGTTGGGGCTTACTTAGAAAAGGGACAGCCTGAACCAGGAAACGAAATACTGGAAGAAGCGCTCCGGGTCGCCCGGTCGCTCGAAAACCTTTCCGATAAAGCCTGCGCCCTCGCCAGGCTCGCCTGCCATTATCGTAATGCCGATCAGCGCTATACTTTCAATGCCCTTTCTTCCCAGAGTCTGGAAATTGTCGAAACTTTCGATGATCTTTTTGAGAAATCCTGGGTCCTGGTCAAGATCGCAAGGGAGTACGCGCAGGGGGGACAGAGAGATAAGATCTTTGACAGTTTAAAGCGGGCGCAAGATGCGGCTGAGGAAATACCTGATTCATTCAGAAAATCCTGGGCTTTCAACCGGATAGCGAAACAGTACCTGGACATCGGAGAAGAGGGCACTTCATCCGAAATCCTCTCCCGGGCTTTTCAATCCGCCCGTGAGATAGAGGATGAATCGGATCGTTCCTGGTCCCTGATCAGGTTGAGCGAAACCTACCTGAAGAGCGGAAAGGAAGACCGGGTGGCCGAAATCCTATTCGAATCTCTGGCGGCGGCCAGAAAAATCGATGAATCGCCGGATAAAACCAGGAGGCTGGCGGTCATATCGTGCGATTTCACTAAAATAAAGCAGTTCGAAAACGCCCTCGCCGTCGCCAGGGAGATAAAAGACGGCGCCCATCGGGCGATGACGCTCTGGGTGATAGCTTCCGAATACACCTGGACCGGGAGAAAGTAAATTCCTTTGTCCCCGCTTCGGAATTTCCAAAAAAACAAAAAACAAAACCATTTTTTGACAGGATTAACAGGATCAACAAGATATTTATAAAATAATTTTTTCCATCCTGTAAATCATGTCAATCCTGTCTAAATAAGTTGCCCCGCCCTGGCGGGGATAAGTTCCGGAAAATCAGGTTGGAAGAGAGACGATGGCCAAAAAGCTGACAGTGATCCCCGAGCTATGCTCCGGGTGCCGGATCTGCGAGCTCGTCTGCGCGATCAAGCATTTCGGCGTCAATAATCCGAGAAAGAGCGCGATCCGGGTCCTGATCACCTATCCCCATCCGGTGGTCCGTATGCCCGTCGTCTGCAGCCAGTGCAAGGCGGCCCCCTGCGTTGAGGTCTGCCCCACCGACGCGCTGGCAAGAAGAAACGGCGTGGTTGAGCTTGACGACGAGAAATGCTTATCCTGCCTCAAGTGCGTGGAAGCCTGTCCCTTCGGAGCCATCTACGCTCATGAAGACTGCGACACCCCGATCAAATGCGATCTCTGCGGGGGGGAGCCGGAGTGCGTGAAACACTGCCCCAAAGGCGCGCTCCGCATGATCCCCGAGGATGTCCTGGGGGAGGCGAGACGCCTGAATAATGTTTTGAGCTACACCCAGATGAAAGAAATCGAATTCTATGAGAAGGGAGAAAAGAAAGTCATTCATTACGCCGAGGTGGGGAAGGAAAAGCTTTAACTAAAGGTTACTAAAAAGGGTTACTAAAAAAGTTACTAATGCAGGTTACTAAAGAAGGTTAAAAATTCGGTTACCAAAAGGTTGCGGGCGGCAACGATAAGCCGAGCAACCGGCAGTGATGAGCCTTCAGCTAAAGTAACCATTAGTAACTGTTAGTAACTAATTTAGTAACCGATCATTTAAAGAAGGTTACTAAAAAGGCAGCATGGCGCAGGCTTATGAAAAGTTGAAGTTTTATCAAAATATCTGCGAAATCCGTAGATTGATATTCAAGCTCACCGAAAGATTCCGCCGGGATAACCTGCGATTAGTGAGCCAGATGCGTGATTCCGCCCGCAGTGCAAAACAGAATATTCGGGAAGGATACAGCAAAGACTCAGCCGGAGAATTTGGTCATTCCATCAAAATAAGCAGGGGTTCTTTAGACGAACTTGCAGGCGATACCGATGATTGCTATCAGGATCAATTAATTACTAAAGGCGAATATGACAACTTGAAGAAATTATTCAGGCAGACAAAGTATCAGATAGATCGTTATTTGGATTCGCTTTATAGGCTGGATAAGGAAGGAAAGTGGAAATCGCGCTTTAAAAGGTAAGGGGTTTTAGTAACCTGATTTTAGTAACCGTTAGTAACTATTAGTAACCTGTTTTAGTAACCGTTAGTAACCTGTTTTAGTAACCTCATAATTTCGAAGAAATTATGATACAGAGCGGCTATTTCAAAAAGCATCTTAAAGTCGATCTCACCCGGAAGTCGGCTGAAAGGGCGGATCTTCCCGAAGACTTCCTCGAACGCTACATCGGCGGAAGGGGCTTCGGGGCGAAGCTGGTCTGGGATAATTTAAAAAAACACGATTTCAAGATAGATCCCCTGGGTCCGGAAAATCTTCTGGTCATCGCCCCCGGGCCGCTCACCGGTCTTTACCTCCCCTCCTCGGGGAAAAATTCTTTCGTGGCCTTATCGCCGGCTACCGGTTTATACGGAGACTCCTCGATCGGCGGGAGCTTCGGAGTCGAACTGAGGCAGACCGGGATCGACCTCCTCTCCGTGCGGGGACGGGCCCGGGAACTTTCCGTCCTTTTCGTTGATAATGACGAAACCTCCATCATCGAATTCCCCCAGCTCCGGGGAAAAAGCTGTCTGGAAGCCGAGGGTTTGATCAAGGAGAGGCTCGGCACCCACGCGGTTCGGATCGCCGTCATCGGCGTGGCGGGCGAGAATCTGGTCAACTTCGCCTGCATCAACTCGGACTGGGGTCGAAACGCGGGAAGGACCGGCCTGGGAGCTCTCATGGGTTCGAAAAATCTCAAAGCGATCGTTCTGCGGGGAGACCGCGATCTGCCGGTTTTTGATATCGGAGGGCTGGTGGCGGAGGCGGATAAGGCGATCGGCTACATGAAAGAACATAAATTTTTCAAGCTCTGGCAGCAGCAGGGGCTGATGACCGTCATCGATTACGCCAACGAGGTGGGAATCCTGCCCACCTGTAATTTCAAGGACAGTGTTTTCGCCCGTTCCGATCGGATCAACGGTCAAGTTATGCACGATCATTATAAAATCGGGGACAGCGCCTGCTTTTCCTGCCCTATGTGCTGCGGGAATATCTGCCTGGTCAAGGAGGGGAAATACACCGGGGCGGTGGTGGAGGGGCCGGAGTATGAAACCTGCGCCATGCTCGGCTCCAACCTGGGGGTGGACAGCTTTCCGGCCATACTCGCCGCCAGCCGTCTCTGCGACGAGCTCGGCCTCGATACCATATCCACCGGCAACCTCATCGGGGCGGTGATCGAGGGATACGAAAAAGGGATCATCACCCTCAACGACCTCGACGGAAGGGAGATAACCTGGGGCGACGAGGAAGCCATCCTGGAAATGATCGACAAGATCGCCCGCCGGCAGGGGATC
>Ga0272441_10005496_pt1 | contig 21973 bp, 22 predicted proteins | sample SSMProp6N_FD_193582 | JGI IMG/M metagenome (GOLD analysis project Ga0272441, IMG submission 193582) | Marine sediment archaeal communities from Little Sippewissett salt marsh, Falmouth, MA, United States - SSM-Prop-6N | ecosystem: Environmental > Aquatic > Marine > Wetlands > Sediment ... | reverse complement strand
TCAGCGATCGGAATTGAAAGGACGATTGCGATGTCCTCCTCCTGCTGAAAATCATGTCTACGTGCAAGATTTTCGGCCGGCTTCATAATAGAGAAATCCCGGGGCAAAGTCGGCCCGATAAATCGCATGGGAAAATACCGATTCCGATCACCAAGAATCTGGATATCTCAGGCACACCACAATTCTATTCGGATAGTACGGGTTCTTCAACATGGCAGGCAGGACTGCGAAAAGGCTTGGCTTACTGGCCGCTGAAGATGTCATCCTCCAATCCGACATTGAGCCGGTACTCCGAGTAGCGATCCTCTATGCTCAAGGTGCGATCCGCCAGGGTGACCAGGAAGCTTACCCGTACCCGCATATCCATGCTGAACACCAAGGGCAGCCGATAACCCTCGACTTCGACGAACCGAATGTTCATGGAGAACTCCTCCAATACCCGAGGCAGAACCGCTGGAGCCATCTCCACGTATACGGGTTGGTAGTCCACTTGGGAGACGTAGGCCCTGCCGCTGAAGAGGTTCTCCTCAGCCTGTTTCGGCGTGAACTCCACGACCCAGACGGTCTGTCCTTCGAACAGCTGCGGCCCGCTGAGCTGGAAATCATACAGGGGAGCTGCCTCGGCGCTGAAGGGGCTTCGAAACTCCCCGTTGCCCTCTCGCCTTCCGCCCCGCTGCTGCTTGGCCAGCTCCCGCTGCATCTCTTTTTCGCTCAACTTCCGCCCGTCGATGGTCATGGAAAGGTACTCGTTGCGCATCTGGTCCGGTTCGCGCACGTAGACCTTTCGTGCCGACAGGGTCTCGCTTTTCACAGTCTTGCGGGAGGCATCTTCCCACTCGATCACCCGGGTCTCAGCGGTGTAGACCATGTCCCGGACAGCCGCCTCCCGAGCCGCTTCAGCCCGCTGCATTTCCCGGAGAACCGTTTCGATTGCAGGATTGGTGGTATGGCCTGCCTGGGGAGAGAGCAGTACCGCAGCTACCAGCCATAGACCGAAAAGAAGGCACTTCATCATGCTGCAGTATAATTTAGCTCTCTTGTGGCTGTTCGACAAACAATGAGCGCAGAGAAGCTTTCCCGTCCTTGTCCATATGCACTCCGCATATCCGTCTGGAATGCATAAGGCCGCTAAAATTTTATATCGTATATATTTACATTAATCTCAGGATTCTGTCTATGTGAAATGCATAGACCAGGCCGCCAACGTATTTGAATTGAAGCTGGAGACTTCAGGAGACATAACGCTACTCATAGACGATGTACCGTTCATGACGGGCTTGCCGGATTCCAGCCACTCCCTGTTCAGCAAGGTCAACTTCACGTATCGCACGACTGCTGACGCGAGGAACTACTCGATCCAGATCCGCAACCTGTCGGTAATGCCTCTGGAGTGATCCGGACTATCCTTCGGCGATCCGGTAGACCTCCCTTACCAGCTTTTCGTCCAGGGCGGGCGGCGTGTGATCTTCCAGGATCCGCTCCGCCCGCTCATGAGCCCGACCGGCCATGCTCTTGCTACCCCCTTTGACCCAGCTGTCGTAGTTGTTGTGATCCATCAGCCCGGCAAACCAGAATTCCTCCCGGAAGTGCTTGAGGGTGTGGTCGTGGGTCAGGTAGTTGCCCGAAGGTCCAACCTCTTCGATTGCCTCGAGGGCCAGGTGCTCGGCGCTGAAATCCACGCCGCGGCCGAAGCGCTTGGCGAAGCTCACCACCTCGTCGCAGATCACCAGACTCTCCAGGGATCCGGTCATGCCCATCTCCAGGTAGCCCATGTCATGGATGAGGTTGTTGCCGATCAGGTGCTCGTTGAAGATCGTCATCCCGATCTCCACTCCCGCCTGCTGATCCAGGATCTTCGCGTCCCCGGCCCCGGCCTTGGCGAAGGTGGGGACGCCGTAGTACAGGGCCATTTCCTTGTTCATGATCGAGGCCAGCAGGACCTCCGGGCTCATGTAGGGGGGGACAAGAGTTTGCATATCCAGGAACACGACCGAGGTGTCGACGATCAGGGGCGCCCCGGGAGATTTCAGCTGGTGGATCACCAGCCCGCTGAGCATGCGGGCGTTTCCCTGCACGAAGCTGCCCGCCAGGGTAGCCGGGGCGGTGGAGCCCCCGATGTCCACGGAGTGGTACTCCACGGGAATGCGTTTCTCCGCACAGAACAGCACCTTTTGAAGGGAATCCGCAGGGTGGATAAAGGGGGCGATGGCCATGGCGTAATGGATCAGAAAAGGCCGGTGCCGAAGCGCTTCCGCGCCTCCGGCCGCGACCATCGCCATCTGGTAGATGTCCTGAAGACCCTCCAGGCTCCAGGCGGTGAACATGATCGGCTTGGCAGTGTTTTCCATCATGGCGGCGAAGTGGTAGCGGTCGGTGCGCTGTACCGGGCAGTCGCTTGCCAGTCCCAGGCTCATGATGAAGTCCACGTTGTCCAGCCCGTCGGCCAGCCGGGCCGCCCGTTTCACATCTTCCAGCACGGCGGGGCGTCGTTTGCCGGTGTCGAAATCGATCACGTTCGGAGTGTCGGAGCCGGTGCCGAAGTAAGCCTTGCGTTCCTCCAGGGACATGGCCGGCATGCCCTCCCGATCGTAGATTTCGACGCACTGGGGCACGGTGCGCAAGGCCTGATCCACGACCCGTTCGGGGATGAACACCCGCTTTCCGTCCACCGTGCAGCCCGCCTCCTCCAGCAGTTCCAGGGCCTGCCCCTCGTGCACGACCACTCCGTTTCGCTGCAGAAGCCGGAGGCTGGAGCGGTGTATCTGCTCCTTCTGAGCTTGTTCCAAAAGGGTCACCCGGGGCTGCGCGCGGAGGAAAAAATCGTTCGTCATCGTGATCGTCCTTCTTGCTGATCTCCCTCTCGGGCTCGATCGCCTTCTCGTCCTGAGCTTCGCCCGGGATGACCAGAGCGTATGAATCGCAGGCGGTCATGAGTTGCACCGGTACGGAGGAGGTTTTTCAAGGCGCGTGCTTCTGAAACCGCACCCGGCCGTTTTCCAGCCGCTGGCCGAGGAAGCAGAACCAGTTGGCGTCATCCTGCTCGGGATAGTCCTTGCGCTGAAAGATCTTTCCCCGGCTCTCCTTGCGCTCGATCGTGGAGCGGAAGATGATCCTGCCGCACTCGATCAGATTTCGTATCTCCAGGCAGTGGGTCAGCTCGTGGGGACTGGCCGCGGTCAAACGCATCGTGTTTTTCAGGTATTCGAGGCATTCCAGGCCCCGCCGGGCCATGGTCTCGGACCGATTTTGGATGTTGTAGTCGCTCATGTGGTTGTGGATCGCCGCTTGCGCATCCTCCCATGGATCGCCGCCGGAGCGATTGAGGATCTCATTGCAGAAGTCGAGCAGTTCCTCCTCGCCTTGGCCGTCGGCCACCGTGCCGGTTCCCCCTGCCCGTTTGGCCGCCGACTCGGCGGCCAGATAGCCCATGGTGAAGGCCCCCGGGGCCACGCTTCCGGGCACTCCCCCGACCTCGTCCCCGGCCGCGTACAGGGCGGGCAGGGTGGTCTGACACGTTTCATCCACGATCGGTCCGCCCGCAGCGGCGGCGGAGTGTTCCGGCTCGATCGGCCACAGTTCGATCTTGTGTCTGCGGAAATCCAGGCCGTAGCGCTCCATGATGTGCAGGAAACCCGGCCCCAGCCCTTCGTTTTCGATGGCCCAGAGCATGTAGCGCTGGTCCTCCTCGCTTCCCCAGGACATGTCGGCGTAGATCGGCCCCCGACCCGCCTCCAGCTCGCCCTGGAAGCTCCTGCCCGTGGCAAAGGTCTTGGCCGTGCCGTACACCGTCTTGCTGCCCACCTCGTGGTTGCGCCGGCGGATCACCTCCCCCAGGGCGTTCACCCCCACTCCGGGGGGCTGATAGGAGCCGGTGGGAAGGCCGCCGCCCCGGATCAGGTTCCGCGAAGACCAGCGGCCGGGAATGGAGAGGAACTCCATGTTGATCAGCTCGGCCCCGGCGCGAAAAATAGCCGCCTTGCCGTCCCCGGTCAGTGCCGGGGGCATGCGGATGGCGAAGGTCAGCCCGGGGTAGGGCTTGTACAGGCGGTTGACCCTTCCGGTGGTCATGATCACCGCCTTGGCCCGGATGCGGTGGATCTTCCCGTCCCGTGTTCCGTAGCCCGCAACCCCGACGGCCTCCCCGTCCCTAGTGAGCACTTCCGTGACCATCATCCTGTCCAGGATACGGGCTCCGGACTTGCGTACCGCTGTGGTGAGGATGCGCTTGATGTCCCGGCCTTCGAAATGCAGGGTGTTGCGGCAGGCGTGCATCTGGTACTGCAGCCGCAGCTTGCCCGGCAGGGTGGAGTCTTCGAAGCGGATCCGGGCTCCGAAACGCTCCAGGTCGAGAATCCGGTCGTAGCTGGTGGCCGCGATGTAATGCAGCATCCGCCTGTTCACCAGGCCCTGGGCAACGTTCCTGGTGTGATCCTCGACCATCTGCTCCAGGCTCACCTCTTCCCGACCCTGGACTTCGGGGAAGTAGCCCCAGATGTGATCCAGGCCGGTACCGGCGCATCCGGAGCGTTCGGGGTTTGATTTGTCCACCAGGACTACCGAGTCATTCAGCTCCGCCGCCCGGATTGCCGCCATGCAGCCGGCCAGCCCCCCGCCTACCACGCAGACGTCGCAGCTGTGTTCCCGGATCTCTATATTGTTCATGAGCCCTTTCCCCCTCCGCGACCCGAAGCGGTGTCGTTGCCTCCGCCCGTGTCATGGCCGGCGGCTTTTCTTCCATCGCAGCCATTACTTGCTTTGCGTTCCCCCGACTCCGGCGGGTTCCGCTCGATCGAGCGGGAGAAATCGGCGGCCAACCTGAGGGCTTCCTCCTCCTCCGGTCCCGGAGATCCGTACAGGGCGGGGGAGGGCACGATGTGCAGCGGCAGGGGGAGGGTGAGGGAGACCGCCCCTCTGGGACAGTCGACCACGCAGGCGCCGCAGTACCAGCACTCCCGGGGGTAGGTGACCGCTGGAGCCTGTTTGCGCTTCTTGTCGAAGGAAAACACATCCTGGGGGCAGACGTTGTAGCAGATGCCGCAGAAGTTGCACAGCTTCTCGTCGATCACCGGAGGCATTTTAGCTCTCCTTGATCTTCGAGATGCCGGGAATCAGAGTCTGGGTACTCAGCACGCCGGGGATGTGGCGGACGTTCTTCTGCACGTAGCGGCTGATCACCTCCGCATCGGATGATACCAGGTCCCGGGTGAGGACCAGCTTGGCGATTACGTCGATACTGCCGTGCACCGAATGCACCTCCTTCACCTCCTCCAGGGCGAATATCCTCTCCAGAATCTGCATCTCCTTCTTGGCACTGATGTTGATCAGCACGAATACGGTGACCTCCCGGAGCATCTCCGGGTAGTCTTTTTCTTTGGTGTCTTTCATGTTTCGACGAAACTCCTCCATGCTGCGGGTGATGCTTTTGTCGATCATGGAGCCGAAGGAGGGGGAATGATCGCGCTCCCACTGGTGTACCGATACGTAGGCGTACAGGTCCGCGGCGGTACGTCCCGGAAAAGAATTCAACAGCCCCGCTTTTTCAACAATGGCCGCGAGCGGCCGGTAGATCGTGTTATACCAATCCTGGGCCGCCTCTTTCAAGGGCACCTCGGCCCCGGCCTGCTCGGAGACAAACTGGCGGTGCCGGTTGATCTGGTGCTGAAGGTTGCGGTACTGGCCCGGCTCTGTCAGTACGATCGATTGCGGCAATCCGGTCTTGTCCTGGAACTCGGTTTTGTCCCGATAGAGGCTGTTTTCCGCCGTTGCCCTGGAGGGCAAAAACTCCACGACCCTGGCATTGATCTCTTTGAATCCCCGCTCCTTGGCCACACTGATGCGGTGGTTCCCGTCCAGTACGAAGTAGCTGTCTTTGATCTTGTACAGGTCCACCGGCGGCAGGGGCTTACCCTTCTCCATGACGGCCCGGATGGCGTACAGTCGTTCCCGGGGCCTGTCCTTTTTCAGGCGGAACTTGCTGTCGAAGTCCAGATAGCGGTTCACGCTTCCCACGATTTGCCTGAGCTTCACCGTCTGCCGGCCCCTGTCTCTGTACTCGTAGGCCCCCTCCTTTTTCTGTTCGTCCCGGAAGCGCTTGATCGTCTGAGCCTTGGTTGGTTTGCTCGGTTTTTCGTTGGGGTCGCTGCTACTCATTGGCGTACTCGAACAGATAGTAGCCTGAGCAGTTGATGACCCGGGTCCGGCCGATCCGGGTGATGCGCTCTTGCGGATCGTCGAAGCGACGGTGGATGTGGCCGTGGAGGAAGTATTTCGGCTGATAGCGGTCGATCAGACGGCGAAAGACCTGAAAACCCCTGTGGCAGAGATCCTCTCCGTCGTGAATGCGGCGAGGAGGAGCGTGGGCGACGACCATATCGAGGGTTCCCTGTCTGCGCAGACGCGGACGCAGGAAGCGGACAATCTGCCGCATCTGGGCTTCGCTGTACTGCAGAGGTCTGCCGTTGTACCAGTGGGACCCTTCCAAACCGAGGATGCTCAGTTCGCCGAAGGAAACCACCTGGGCGTGGATGTCGTAGCAGTTTTTCGGCGGGCTCGATTCGTAGCGAATATCGTGATTGCCCCGGATGTAGTACAGGGGAGCGGCGAAGGCCTTGCTCAGGGCCGCGAGATAATCCGGAGGAAGGTCTCCGCAGGAGATGATCAACTGTACATCCGAAAAGATATCGCCCTTCAACAGATCGCTGGAAAGGGGCTCGATAAAATCGGACACGGCGAGTATCTTCATAGGAGCTTCAGGAACAATATACCAATCGAGGGAAGAGGAAGAAAGTATGAAAGTTGAACTGAAACCGGTGCCTGTCGGGACGCCGACGTTCGTGGAGGCTCCGCTCTGCGGGCAGTTGGAGGAACTGGAAGCGGACGTGGCGGTTATCGGAGTGCCCTACAAGAGTCCCTATGAGGTGAGCGTGCCCCTGGAAGCCGAAGATGCGGCTGCCTCCGCCCTTTCGGCGCCGGATGCCCTGCGCCGGCAATCTGCAACCTACGCCCACAGTCTCCGCAACTACGATTTCGACTTTCAGGGGGATCTGTTCGCCGGCAGAGAGGTGCGGATCGCCGACTGTGGGAACCTCGATCTCGAATCGAAGAGCCACGAGGAACAGCTGCAGATGATCGCCCAGGCGATCCGGCTGATCCTGGGCAAGGGGGCGGTTCCGATCGTCCTTGGGGGCGATCACGGCACGCCCAGTCCGATTCTGCAGGGCTATCAGGATCACGGTCCCCTGTGCGTCGTCCAGATCGACGCCCACCTGGACTACCGGGATGAACGGGACGGGTTCAAGCACGGCTTCAGCAGCCAGATGCGCCGGGCTGCGGAGATGCCCTGGGTCGGCTCGATCATGCAGATCGGTCTTCGCGGTGTGGGCAGCGGACGGATGGAGGAGTACGAGGCAGCCCGGAAGTACGGCAGCGTGATGGTGCGGGCCCAGGAGCTGCATCAGCTCGGGGTGGAGCGCATCCTCCGGAGTTTGCCTGAGGCTCCAAGGTACTACATCACCATCGACAGCGACGGTCTGGATCCCTCGATTGCTCCCGGGGTGTACTACCCTTCGCCCGGAGGCGTGGACTACTTCGAGATGACCGATCTGGTCAAGGGGATCGCTCAGCGCGGTGCGATCGCGGGTATCGATTTCTGTGAGATCGTGCCCGCACTGGACATCCGGGATCTGAGCAGCATCTTCGCCTCCCGGTTGATCCTCAACTTCATCGGCGTCATGGCCCACTCGGGCCGGATTGGTAGATAGCGATGAGCAAGCCGGGCCACACCTTCAGTTCCTCTCCTCGGAACAGCAAGTCGGGGCCGTCCTGCGAAGAGCGGCAGAGAATGTGAAAAGCGTGCGATAGAACCTGACACATGTGTATGTGTAAAATCTAGACAAGGAGAGTCCACCAATGCACAGAGCTCAAATACTGCTTGATCCGCAACAGCATCGAGCACTGCGAGAAATTGCCAAACGTCAAGGACGCAGTATCTCCTCTTTAGTCCGGGATATGATCAATGAACAGCTGATCCGGCTCAAAAAGGAACAGGAAAGCCAGATTCGCCACTATATGGCGGTGATCGACACGACACGGGATCACAGGAAAGCGGTGTTGGACAAACGGGGCAGCCGGGCCTTTGCAGTTGACATCGGGAAAATCATCCAGGAGAACAGAACCGAACGAAATGGAAGAATCGTCGAAGCAGGTCGACCGACTGGTGATTGATGCCAGCATTGCGGTTTGGGCAGTTGTCCCTGCTGCCGCCCAATACGATACCCTGGAATTGATCAGGAGATGGTGGGCGAGAGGAGTTCAGCTGCTCTCGCCGAGCTTATTCCTTGCAGAAAGCACATCGGCCATCCGAAAACTCGTTCACGGTGGAGTCTTTTCCATCCAGGAGGGGTCGACAGCTTTGTCTGATCTTTTGGATCTGAATATCGAAATCATTCCAGAGACCGCCGAACATTGCAGGGCCGCGTTTCATTGGGCTGGCGAGGCTGGGGCTGAGGTTACGGCGTGACTGAAGACAAGAAATACAAGAAAGTAAGGGCAATTTCTCAGGGGGAGATGTCCTTTCTCGATCATCTCAGGGAGCTGCGCAGACGGATCATCGTCTCGATGATCGCAGTCCTCTGTGCAGCCGTCGTCTCCTACATTTTCTTCGATTACATCGTGGCTTTTCTATTCAAACCCTTCCGAGAGATCGAAGCTCTTTCGATCCGAGACGAGATCCTGTTTATCAACACTATTTTCGAAGGATTTCTAGTGCGACTGAAAGTCGCGATTCTGGCGGGAGTCGTGTTCTCCCTGCCGGTCCACGTGTTCAACATCATCAAGTTCGTTATTCCGGGCCTCACCGCCAGAGAGAGGAAAGTCGTTCTCATCGCTCTCATCGTCAGCTTCTGCCTGATCGTGTCTAGTTTTTACTACGGGTATTTCAACGTAATCCCGATTTCGATTGGATTCCTCAGCAGCTCCGGATTCATCCCTGAGGATGTGGGCTTGCTGCTCAATTACGGAAAAAACATCTTCGTGATCTTTCAGTTTCTCATGATCACGGTGATCCTCTTCCAGCTGCCCATCATCCTGGAGCTCCTGATGATCATGAACGTGTTGAGCCGAAGGTCGCTGCTCAAGGCAAGCCGCTTCGTGGTGGTGGGCATCTTTGTCCTATCCGCAATCGTCACGCCGCCGGATTTCGTTTCCCAGATCAGCATAGCTTTGCCCCTGATTGGACTGTTCTTCCTGACGATTTTGATTGCCAGGATCTTCAACTTCGGCAAGAGCAAACCATAGAGCGGCGGAGGGAGAAGCATCGGTGTTCGGACTCGGATTCGTCGAAATCCTGATTATCTTCCTGGTAGCAATCATCTTCATCAATCCGAAGGATCTCCCGAAGGTCTTTCGCAGGCTGGGCCGGTTGGTGCGGCAGTTGAGGGATATCCGTGACAGCTCGGTACGATATATGAAGAGAATCGAACGGGAAATCGGAGAGGAGGACCGGGGGGGGCGGGATGGGGAAGAAGGAACGGATAAGGGAGCGGAGGAGCCCTAGTTCCCTACTGGCGCTGATAGTGTATATTGATAGATGGAGAGAAAATCATGATTGGAACAACTGAGATCGTCATAATCGTCGCTGTAGTCCTTGTGCTCTTCGGAGCCACGGCGATTCCCAAGTTTGCCCGTTCCCTGGGCAGGGCAAAGAAGGAGTTCGAGCAGGGAATCAAAGAGGGACAGGTCGACAAGGACGATAAGAAGAAAGAAGAACAGGAAGACAGGAAAGAGGAGAGCTAGAAACTCAAGCCCTCTAGGCCCTCAGCATCCGGGGCGTTCAGTGATGCCCGTCCGTACGGGCAGCATCACGGCGTGCCGATGCGCATCCGGACAATATCACCAACAGACAGATGGGCAGGGACAACACCGGGTATTTTTGCATGTGCAGGATCCCCCGTCTTGTATTGTACAGGGAATGCGGAGGGGTTCATCGGACAGGCAGCGGGTATGCGGAAGACAGCCTCAGGGCTTTTTGCCTGGGCCGTGATCCGTTGTATGATGGGAAGGGATGAACATAAAGATACTGGCTGCTGAATCCCTGGGAGTTCGAGGCCTCTGTTGTTCGGTGGAATTGAAGAATCATAAAATCGTCATTGACCCGGGGGTCGCCTTGGGCTGGCGGCGTCATGGATTTCTACCGCATCCCTTTCAGGTGGCGGTGGGAGCGGGTGTAAGGCAGAGGATCATCGAGGAGTTGAGGGGGGCCACCGACGTTGTAATCAGCCATTTTCACGGCGATCACTGCCCGCTGTACAATCCCAATCCCTATCAGTTGGGAATAGAACCGGTAAAGGGTGCGTTGTCGAACTGTCGAATTTGGGTAAAGGGAGCGGATGACGGTCGGTTCATTCAACAGAGGCGAAGGGAAGCCATGGCCACGGAGAAAGAACTGCCCGCAGCCGAGGGAGCGAGGGAGGGGTTCTTGGAGTTATCGCTTCCCGTTCCTCATGGAAGGCAGGAACAGAACGACAACACGGTGATGATGAGCAGAGTTGAAGAGGAGGGAGAGGTATTCGTTCATGCTTCGGATATCCAACTCTTCGATGAACGGACGATAGTACAGATCTTGGATTGGAGCCCGGATATCGTTTTGGTTTCAGGACCTCCTCTGTATCTTTTCTCTTCGAGTTCCGAGACACAAAGAGAAGAAGTCTGGCAAAATGCGATGGAGCTGACGAAAAACGTTGAAACCTTGATTGTCGACCATCATCTGCTGCGATCGGAGGAAGGCGTGGAGTGGCTGAGTGAGTTGAACCGCTTCACGAAAAACAGGGTCTTGTCCGCCGCGGCGTTCATGAGAAGAGAGCCGTTATTTCTGGAAGCCTGGCGGAAAGAACTGTATGAATGGCTTCCGGTTTCTAGTGACTGGCATCAGGATTATCTAGAAGAAAAGGTTGATATTGATCAATATAGAAGAGAGGGCTGGCAAACATTGGTGAAAAAGGGAAGGATTACCCCCTGCAAATGGTACTACTGCTGTCCCATCAGGATGTATACCGAGCAGGGGAAGTTAGAGCGATACTGGACAGAGAACTACTGTTTGGTCGGCAACAAGGATTGTACTCGCTATCAAATGGAGGAGAAGGGCGAATACCATCCGAACAATATGTTGCCGAACGGTGAGATCAGAGAAGATTTACGATGAAGCCTGCCCCTTAGGCGTACTTGCGGTTGATCAGCCAGAGAGCGAGCAGTACGATCAGATCCGCAGCCAGCCTGTTGATCCACACCACCAGATCCGGCTCGGCGAAGTTACTGGCAAAGAAGCTCAGGATGATCTGGATGATCCAGAGGATGGCGATTACCAGGGTTGCGCCGTACAGCAGCCGGCTGCGAACGGCGAAAAACACGCCGGCAAAGACGATCCCCCCGGCCACGATCTCCACGATGGCCACGACCAGGTTCAGGGGATCGCCCGACCTGCCGAACATCCGGTTCATTCCCCGGCCCAGTCGAGCCAGGTCCGAGTCGTAGTGGATGATCGCGATCAGCCCCAGAGTGATGAGAAAGGCCGCTACGACGATCTGCAGGATCGTGACCAGATCCAAAGACGATCTGCTTCTTGCCATCGGAATCCCTCCTGAGTGTTGTCGAAGTGTGTTGTACGCCCCGCTGTCCGCCGATTGCCGCGGAGCTGGAAACCCGCAGGCTGTGCCCTACAGCTGTAACAGCTCGCGAACCCTTACGCCCGCCCCATGACCATGGCCAGCAGGGCCATGCGCAGGTACACGCCGTTGTGGGCCTGACGGAAGTAGGCCGCGTTGGGTAGATCATCCACGTCGGTGGCGATCTCGTCAACCCGGGGCAGAGGGTGCATGACCACGACGCCCTTCTTGCCTTTCTGGACCAGCTCCCGGCTCAGCACGTAGCTTCCCTTCAGACGCTCGTATTCGGCTGGATCGTCGAAGCGCTCCCGCTGGATGCGGGTCATGTAGATGATGTCCGCCTGCAGAGCGTCAGTGATGTCTCCCGTCTCCTTGACCGGAATCCCCATCTTCTTGACATCCGCGGTTACGTGATCCGGCATGGCCAGATCTTTGGGAGAGCAGTAGATGTAGGAGGGGTTGAAGGGAGCCATAGCGTAGGACAGGGAGTGCACGGTCCGGCCGTACTTCAGGTCCCCGACCATGCCGATGGTGAGGTTCTCCAGGGTGCCCTTCTCCTTCTGGATGGTGTACAGATCCAGCAGGGCCTGGGTGGGATGCTGGCCGGAACCGTCGCCGCCGTTCAACACTGGGATCTCCACCGCGTCGGCTATGATCTTGGCTCCGCCGGTCTGGGGTTGGCGCACAATGATGCAGTCCACGTATCCCTCGACGGTCTTTGCCATGTCGGCCAGGCTCTCTCCCTTGGCGGCGGAGGAGCTCTTGGCATCGGCCACGGTGATAGAGCGGGCGCCCAGGCGCCGCACCGCGGTCTCGAAAGAGAGGCGGGTGCGGGTGGAGGGCTCCAGGAAAATCACGGCCACCACCTTGTCGGCCAGCATATCGGATACATGCTCGGTCCGGACCAGCTGCTCCATCTTGCCGGTCACTTTCATGATTTCCAGCAAATCCTCCCTGGATAGATCCTCGGTAGAGAGAATGTCGCGTCCTTCAAAGCTCATCGTTAGTTCCTTCCTCGATTCTTGATTGTCTCACTCGCCTTTTTTATAGCACGAACGATGTTCGTGTAGCCAGTGCAGCGGCAGAGATTTCCCCGGATAGCCTGCTTGATTTCTTCGGTGCTTGGATCGGGTTTCTCGTCGAGCAGCGCCTTGGCGCTCAGGATCATGCCGGGGGTGCAGTACCCGCATTGCACGGCTCCTTCGTCGATGAACGCCTGCTGAAGCGGATCGAGTTCGCCATCCTGCTCCAGTCCCTCGATGGTGGTGATGCGTTTGCCCTCAGCGGTGAAGGCCAGGGTCTGGCAGGAGAGAACGGCCTTTCCGTCGAGCAGCACCGTACAGGCGCCGCACTCTCCGATGCCACAGCCGTATTTGGTGCCCATCAGCCCCAAGCGGTCACGCAGCACATTGAGCAGGATCTCGTTGGGTTTCACCTCCAGGGGGTAGTCCTTTCCGTTCACGTTGAGTGTAATCCCAATGTTCATGCTTCGCCTCTCGATCTTCTCCATGCTTGCTGCAGCGCTTCCCGCACCAGCAGGGAGGCTATCTGTTTGCGGTACTCCGCGGTGGAGCGAACATCGTCGATCGGCGCGATGTCCTCCGCCACCAGCTCGGCGGCCTGGTGAATCAGCCGTTCGCTGTACTTCTGGCCCTCCAGAGCGTTCTCGATGGTCGGAGCCCTCACCGGGGTAGGGGCCACCGAGCCGAGGGCGATCCTGGCCAGGCGGATACGATCTCCCTCTGTCTCGATGTAGACGGCGCAGTTGATCTTGGCGATGTCCAGGCTGACCCTGGCCAATCTGCGAAAAGCAGCTCCCGAGTGTTTCGGGGGCAAAGGTACGGTGATGCCGCCCACCATCTGCCCCTGCTTCAGCACCGTTTTCTTGGGTCCGCTGAAAAAACCACCCAGGGGCAGGCGGCTGCGATCGATTTCAGATCCACCGCCCAGCTGACAGATCTCCACCTCCGCGTCCAGCACCAGCAGGATCGGCGGGGTGTCCGCTCCGGGGGAGGCATTGCAGATATTGCCCGCCAGGGTGGCCATGTTCCGGATCTGGGTGCCTCCGATCACGTTGATAGCTTCGGCCAGGGCGGGAAAGCGGGAGAGGACCTCACGGTTGTGTTCGATATCCCCCAGGCGGGCTGTGGCCCCGATGCGGAGGGATCCGGCTGCTACCGTAATGGTATCCAGATCGGGGATTCCCAGGACGTAGACAAGACGACGGGGCCTGGCAGCGTTGGTCTTGATGTTGTTGACCAGGTCCGTCCCTCCGGCCAGGACCTGGGCTCCCTCCCGGTCCAGCGCCTCCAGAGCCTCATTCAGGCTGCGGGGTATAGCGCATTCGAAATCCAGACTGATGACTCGGGTACTCGACATAGTGCTTCTCCCTTATCGCGTCGTGGCCGGTCGAGGTTCTGCGGCGGCTTGTTGTTTGACCGGGGCGGCATGCTTGTCCTGACCCCTGTCCCCCTGCTGCCCGCCTACAGCGCGGAGGATGTCTTCAGGGATAATCGGCAGCTTGGTGAACCAGATGCCCGTGGCGTTGTGGATGGCCGCGGCCACGGCCGCCGGAACCGGATTCAGGGCCGCCTCCCCGATCCCCTTGGCTCCCATCGGGCCGGTGGGCTCGTAGGTATGGGCGAAGAAGATCTCAAAATCTTCAGGATCGGGGAGATCCGCGGCTCCGAGCATCTTGTAGTCGGTCAGCAGCCCCCGGTTGGTCAGCGCTCCCGTTTTCGGGTCGTAGTCCGTGTCCTCCAGCAGCGCCATGCCGGCCCCTCGATAGAACCCGCCCTGGAGCTGGCCTTTGGCCAGGGCCGGATTGATCACCGTCCCCGCGTCGCTTCCGGCAACCACCCTCAGGATCCGCACCATGCCGGTTTCCATGTCCACCTCCACCTCTACGAAGAAGGTGGTGTAGGCGGGGGGACAGTTGACCTTGCGCACGCTCCGCGCCGAGATGGCCGTGCCCCAGTCGTTGTTCATGGCCGTTTCGGCCGTCTCCCGGATGGTGATGTTCTTCTCCGGCATTCCCTCTACGTAGATGAGTCCCTCTTTCCCGCTTTCCTCGACTCTCGTTTTCAGTGAATCCAGCGGCGCGTTGAGGATACGGGAGGCGTAGCCCAGCAGCACCTGCTTCGTGTCCCGGGCCACCTCCAACACGGCCCCGGCGCCGCAGTACACGCCCCGGGTCGCGTGGGTGCAGACGTCGTAGCCGGTGGAGCGGGTATCCGACGGGGAGATGCCCACCTTGTCGAAGGGCACGCCGAACTCCTCAGCCACCAGCTTGGCCGCCGCGTCCAGGGTGCCACCGCCGTGGTCCATCAGGGCGGTCAGCACGTCGATCGAACCATCCTCATTCACCTTGACCTGAACCGTCGTGTAGTCCTTCACCTCCCCGGGCACAGGTGCTCCGGTACCGGAGGTGTGAAAGCCCCGGGCCACTCCGATCCCACGGCGAAAGCGGCCCTCCGTCGTTTTCGGATCGAGCCGTCGATCCCAGCCGATCTTCTCCGCCCCGGTGTACAGCAGCTCTTTGACGCCGTCGGAATGAATGAGAGAGCGGATCGTGGGTCCCTGCCCCCAGAAGATTTCCCCCAGCCCTACGTACTGCTTCACTCGCAGCTCGATCGGATCGAGGCTGAGCTTTTCCGCCAGGATGTTCATGGTGGTCTCCACGCCGAAGGTCACCTGGGGTGCTCCGTAGCCCTGCATGGCGCAGGTCGGAGCCTTGTTCGTGTATACGGCCACCCCCTGGTAGCGCATGCTGGGCAGGCGGTAGAGGGAGTGCCACCATCCGGCCAGCACTCCAAGGAAGGCCAGGGCCTGGACATGATGGCTGCCGATATCCACCCAGGCCTTCATCTCTCCGGCGGTGAGGGTGCCATCCTTCTTGGCCCCGATCTTCAGGGTGTAGCGAGTCGGATAGCGGCAGTGGTCGTACAGGTCCTCTTCCCGGCTCTGCAGGATCTTTACCGGTTTTTTTGCCTTGAGTGCCAGAGCCACGGTGATGAGGATCACCGGATTGGTATGGATGCCGCTGCCGAAGTGACCGCCTCCGGTGATGCGGATGACGTTCAGTTTGTTCAGGGGAATCTCGAACAGCTGTCCCAGAAGGATGCGGGTGTTGTGCAGGGCTTGGGTGGAGGGCCAGACCGTAATGCCGCCGTCGGGTTCGGGGCGGCAGACGCAGCCTCGGGGCTCCATCTGGCAGTGGTAGACCCGGGGGGTGACGAACTCGTTTTCCACGATCACATCAGCCTGGGCGAAGCCAGCCTCCACGTCGCCCTCGGCGACTTCCCGGGTACAGGCGATGTTGTTCTGGATTTGGATCTCCTTGTCCTGGATGTAGACTCTGTCGTGGATAAGATTGTCCTCCGCAGCCATGGCTTCATCTATGCTGAGGTAGGCGGGCAGGATCTCCCACTCCACCCGGACCGCTTCGGCGGCCTTCTCCGCCAGCTCTTCGGTCTCAGCCGCAACCGCGGCAAAGGGGTCGCCGACCTGGCGCACGTGATCGCTCAGGATATTCCAATCCTTGTAGGTCGATCGGGGAACCGAGACCTGACGCACGTTGAAAAAATCCCGGGGCACGTCCTCCGGACCCAGCACGGCGGCGCCCAGCTTCACGGCTTCCGAGAAATCGATGCTCTTGATGCGCCCGTGAGGGTGGGGGCTTCGCAGGATCTTGCCGTACAGCATCCCCGGCAGCACGACGTCGGAGGGGTAGATCTCCCTGCCGGTGACCCGGGCCCGTCCCTCCTTGCGGGGAAAGTCCTTTCCCAGAAATTGGTATTTTTGATCGCTCATGGGTAGTAATCCTCCAGGCTATTACTTTATTCTGCCCGGGCATGGAGAAGCTGTCAATATCATAATCAAGAATCAAATTCCATATATTGAGAACCCCAGGTTTGACATCTTTTCTCCTGCCGGGTAGTATGCAAAGACCGTTTTTTTGTTTCAAACTCAACAGCTGGATTTTCATTGATCTTTAGTCAGGAGGACTGACGTGGGAGATTTCCGCTTTTTCAGACCCACAGAGTTGCAGGAGCTTCTCGAGTTCAAGGCCAGGGAAGGCAACAGAGCGAGAATCCTGGACGGCGGGTCAAATGTCCTGGTCTATATCAACGAGGGATCGATTTCCGGGGGGACCCTGGTGGATGTGAAGTCTCTGGAGGCGATCAAGGGGATCGCGGAACGGGACGGACTCCTGGAGATTGGAGCCGGAGAGCTGATCGCCGACATCATGGACTCTGAGCTGATCCGGAAGAAGGTTCCCTTCCTCCGGGAGGTACTGCAGAAGTTCGCCAATCCCCTGGTACGGAATATGGCTACCCTGGCCGGAAACATCGCCGATTCCTCCCCTATCGGCGACACGATCCCGCCGCTTCTGGTGCTGGAGGCGGAGGTGATCGTGGCCAGCGCGGGGGGGGAGCGGGTGATTGGCCTGGAGGAGTTTTTCACGGGACCGGGACAGAACGTGCTCAAAGAGGAGGAGGTGATCTGCAAGGTGCGCTTCCCCCTGCCGGCCAAGGGTGCGGGAGGGCACATCAAGCTGGGACTGCGAAAGGGTACCTCCTGCTCGGTGGCTTCGGTCGCCGTCTGGCTGGTGGCGGACAAGAACAGAGTCGAGGATATCCGCATTGCTCTGGGTGGCGTGGCCCCGACCCCTGTTCGGGCTCGCAAGACAGAGGATGCGTTCAAAGGACAGAGCCTGGATTGGGACGGGATAGCGGAGCTCTCCCGGAAGGTTGCGGATGAGATCAGCCCGATCACCGACGTACGGGGAAGCGCCGAGTATCGCAGGCAGGTTTCCGCCGCCCTGTTGGCCAAGGCGGTGCGTCAGGCCCTGGGATTGGAGGAATAGGATGAGCGCGCGCAACGAAAACGGCTTGTACGATATCTGCATCACCGTCAATGATCGGGAGATCCGCGGTACAGTTAGAGCGGAAACCTCCCTGCTCGATTTCTTGCGGGACAACAACTTCACCGAGGTCAAACGGGGCTGTGACAAGGGAGACTGCGGGGCCTGTACCGTGATCAAGGACGGCCGGGCCGTCCTCTCCTGTATAACCCTGGCGTTGCAGGCCGAGGGCAGCAAGGTCTACACGGTGAAGTCACTGGGAAGCTGGGACAAGATGCATCCCCTGCAGCAGGCCTTCGTGGACTATGAAGCCCTGCAGTGCGGTTTCTGCACACCGGGGATGCTGATGAGCGCCAAGGCGCTGTTGGATGCCGATCCCAAGCCCTCCCGGGAAGAGATCCGGGAAGCAATCTCGGGGAATCTCTGCCGCTGCACGGGCTATCAGAAGATCGTGGATGCCATCGAGGCGGTTGCCAGAGGAGAGTACAAATGAAAAACAAGTACACCGTGATCGGAACCCGCCTCCCCGGCCTGGATGAGAAGGATAAGGCCCTCGGCAACGTCGTGTTTGCCGAGGATTTCACCCTGCCCGGAATGCTGCACGGCAAGGTTTTTCGCGCCACCAGGGCATCGGCCCGTATCAAGCGCCTGGACGTTTCCAAGGCACGGGTCCTTCCCGGAGTGGTCTGCGTTCTCACCGCGGAGGATGTGCCCAACAACGAGTCGGTCAAGAACGTGGTCGGACAGACCACCGAGGTGGGACTGCTGGAGGCCAAGCACCAGGTGCTGGTTCGGGAGCGGGTTCGCTACTGGGGTGAGGCCATTGCCCTGGTTGCTGCTGAGCGTCCGGACATCGCCCGGGACGCTCTCAAGCTGATCGAGGTGGAGTACGAGGATCTGCCGGCGGTGTTCGATCCCCTGGAGGCGATGAAGCCGGAGGCGCCCAAGATTCACGGCAACAACAACGTGATCGCCTCCTGGAAGCTTCGCAAGGGCGACGTGGACAAGGGGTTTGCCCAGGCCGACGTGATCGTGGAGAACACCTACCGCACCCCCCGGCAGGAGCATGCCCACATCGAACCGGAATCCGGTGTGGCCTGGATCGACGACATGGGGGTGATCAACGTACGCTACGCGGCCCAGGTCATCGAGCACTACCGGGACATCGCCACGGTACTGGGCGTGCCGGAGAGCCGGGTGCGGGTCATCGGTACGCTGATGGGAGGCGGCTTCGGAGGCAAGGAGGATGTCACCGTGGAGGTGTTCCTTGCCCTAATGGCCTGGAAAACGGGCTTGCCGGTGAAGCTGACCTTCACCCGGGAGGAGATGGGCTACGGCCGGCACAAGCGTCACCCCTACGTGCTGAAGTACAAGACCGGAGCCACCAAGGACGGGAAGCTCGTGGCCATGGAGGCCCAGATCCTTTCCGATGCCGGTGCCTACGTGTACCTCAGCCCGTGGGTCCTGATCTATTCCACGGTGCACTCCACCGGGCCCTACCTGGTCCCCAATGTCAAGGTGGATGCCAACTCGGTGCTGACCAACAACATCATGACCAGCGCCTTCCGGGGATTCGGGGGCATGCAGGTGGTAGCGGCCTACGAGGCCCAGATGGACGATCTGGCTGAAAAACTCGGGATGGATCCCATCGAGCTGCGAGCCAAAAACTTCCTCAAGAAGGGGGATGTGACGGCCAGCTATCAGGAGATCACCTCCGAGGTGTGGCTGGAGAAGTGCGCCCGGGCTGCTATGGAGGCCCTGGGGCCGAAGAGCAAGGGCGGCAAGACCAAGAAGGTCGGCCGCGGGCTGGCCTGCGCCTGGCAGTCCTACGGCCGCATGACTTACCTCCACGACACCTCCAACTGCTGGGTGAACCTGGAGATGGACGGAAGTGCGGTGGTACGGACCGGGATTCCCGATCTGGGAGGAGGGCAGCGCGAGTCGGTTCGGGCCGTGGCCGCGGAGGTGCTGGGCCTGGACATCGAGGAGATCCACGTGATCTCGACCGATTCCCAGGTCACCCCGCTTTCAGGAACCGTGACCGCCACCCGGGCGCTGTACATGTCGGGCAACGCCACCAAGCTGGCCTCGGAAAACGTGAAGCGGATCATCACGGACAAGGCGTCGGAGATCATGGGCGTGCCTGCCGAAAAGCTCGACCTGAAAGATCACAGGGTGGTTTTGATCGACGATCCCAAGAAGAGCATCCCTCTGGTGGAGGCGATCAAGCAGTGCCACTTCGAGGGAAAGATCCCCCAGAGCCTGGCCACCTTCCGGGCGCCCTTCACCGAACCGATCAGCTCGGACGTGATCAAGGATCCGGTGTTTCCGGACTTCACCTTCGGAGCTCAGGCAACGGAGGTGGAGGTGGACATCGAGACCGGGGAGGTAAGGGTCCTGAGGTGGGCCACGGCCTACGACATCGGCCAGGCGATCAACGTCAACCGGGTAGAGGGCCAGATGGAAGGGGGAGCCGCTCAAGGATTGGGCTTCGGGTTGATGGAGGATTACCTCGAGGTCGAAGGGGTTCCCTGGACCTGGAACTTGCACGACTACATCATCCCCACCTCCAAGGATGTGCCGGACATCAAGTCGATCGTGCTGGAGTCCGGATCGGGCAAAGGACCCTTCGGGGCCAAGGGCATCGGAGAGCCGGCCATCTCGGCGGCCGGTCCGGCCGCGGCCAACGCGATCAAGGACGCCATCGGCGTGCGGATCACCCATCTGCCGATCACCGCGGAGCGTATCTTCTTCGCGTTGAAGGGGAAGCTGGACTGAGGCGTTCGGCCTGAGTTCGACTGAAGGCGGATCAGGTAGGGTAAGGCAGTTTGGCGATACCTGGGACCCTGTTGATCAGGAATCTACGCGTATTCACCAGGGTGATGTAAGCCATGGTGGCAATCCCGAGTCTCTGCGGGTGGGAAGAACCCAGGCCGATGCGCACGGTCTTGAAAAAAGACCTTCTGTCGCTGCGGCTAGCACACACCAGGAACCTGAGAAGCCGAAAGGTGATCCCCCATCTCTTTCTGTCCAGACGATACCTGGGTACGGACAGAACCTTCCTCTTAGGGGATGCCTCGTAGTTGCTGAAGAAGTCCCTCAAGCGCTGGAGAAAGGCCTCGGGATCGTAGAGTCTCCAGAGTAACCAGAACGTACCGTCCCGCAGCTGCTTTAAGTTCATCTGTTTGGGTATCATGGTGAAGGTGCTGAGATTGTGCAGCTTGTCCGGATTCCCCCGGTGCTGCTGCTCCCAATCCAGATATCTGTTTTCTCCTACGATTCGCCTTTTGAGAGCCGTTGAGTCCATCGCCTGCAACGGGTAGATCTGCACATTGGGAACCGCACTTTTGCTGTGGAAATCCAGGTGTTCCTTGAAAATCGACAGGTTGTCGTGATCGAATCCCACGATACAGGTTGAGATGACGGTGATTCCGTACTGCTGGAATTTCCTGATGTCTTTTTGCATATCACTGACCACGTTCTGGTATTTCCCTGTCTCTTTCAGGCTCTCGATGCAGGGACTCTCGATACCGATCTGTACGGCGTTCATGCCCGCTTCCGCAGCCAGGGTCAGGAACTCGTCGTCCCTGGCCACGTCGATGGACAGCTGGGTTATGAACATGACGGGACGACGCTGAGACCTGTTCCAATCTCGCAGCGCAGCCATGATCTGCTTTGCCTTTCCCCGATCCGCGCTGAGGTTGTCGTCGGCCAAGAGCACGAAGCTGATTCCGAGCTTTTTGAGTGTTTCGACCTCCTGCACCACCCTGTCTACGGGCTTGTAGCGCATCCTCCGCCCCACATAGGACCCGACGCTGCAGAACTCACATTGGAACGGGCATCCGCGACTGGCTTGAACCATTCCCAGCATGTACTTGTTCCTGCTTCGCTCTGAAAAACCGCTGTAGTCGGGAATGGGGCTCTGGCTGAGATCGAAACGCTCGATTTCCCGGTATTCGTTGCTGTAGCTGTTGTCTAGATAGTCCCTTAAAAACTGGGGCCAAATTCTCTCCGCCTCGCCGATTATGAGAACATCCGCGAAGGACCGCCATCGTTCGGGGCTGAGGGAAACACAGGGACCGCCGCAGACAACCAGGCTGCCTCGACGGCAAAACTCCTCAGCCAGTTCCCGGGCCCGGAAGAACTGGGTTACGAAACCTGTAATTCCCACCAGATCGTAATGCGTGTTGAAATCGATCGCCTCCACGTTTTCATCGATGATCTTGATTTCGAACTCCGGGGGGGTCAGGGCGGCCACGGTTGGCAGAGCCACGTTCATGAAGCCCCCAGGAACGCGGGCCATTATTTCCGAGAACCGCAGATCCGCGTAGCTGCTTATCGGGCTCTTCGGAAAAACGAGGAGGAGCTTCTTTCTCTTCATAGCGATAACCTCCATGCAGCGCGGCGATAACACTCAGATCGGACGATGTATTTCTAGGCGGGTAGACGT
>Ga0272441_10005494_pt1 | contig 21981 bp, 12 predicted proteins | sample SSMProp6N_FD_193582 | JGI IMG/M metagenome (GOLD analysis project Ga0272441, IMG submission 193582) | Marine sediment archaeal communities from Little Sippewissett salt marsh, Falmouth, MA, United States - SSM-Prop-6N | ecosystem: Environmental > Aquatic > Marine > Wetlands > Sediment ... | reverse complement strand
GCGCCGGGTCGTGCCGGTATGTGGGCCAGTCCTCCGACCCCAGCTTCACCCCGGAGCCGGCGGCGCCGGGGCCCTTCTGCAGGCGCGCGGCGTCCAAGATATTCTCCATCGGCGGGAGCGGCGTTGGAGGCGAGGACTTCTTCAACGAGGGCCCTTCCCCCGGCTTGACTTCAAAGGGGGCCTTCGCAGGCGCGAGCGCCATGGTGTCGTGAAGCATGTCGTAGCAGAGGCACTCCAGCGGCAGCGTGACCATGAGGCCGTTCGTCGGCAGCACGCCCCAGTTGCAGGCCCTCCGCGAGCTGCGGAGGTGGTAGTTGTCGCCGGTCTCCCACTCGACGTAGTCGTTCCGCCCGTAGCAGTGGTATCGCACGGTCACCGGCTGCGAGTCCGCCGAACGCGTGCAACCGCCGTTAACGGGCTTGAACTCGATTCGTTTTCTCTCCTTGCCCGTTCGGATGTCGAGCCCCACCAGGGGGCCGTGGGCCTCCCTGCCGGTCGCTTCAGGCAGCCACAAGGTATCGCCGATGATGTACACGCCCCGGCCGCCCTTGTGCTCCCAGAGCACCTTGCCGTCCTCGGCGGAGATCCCGAAGAGTACGGCGGGACCTCGGCTCGCGCCACCGACGACCACGACGCCCGAGCCGCAACGGAATATCTTGGCGCGGCCCGCGTCGACTCCGGAGCGCCATATCTCCCTTCCGGTCCCGGCGTCGACGCATACGACCCCGCTTCCCCGCACGAAGACGCGGCCCCCGGCGGCGATGGGATCCTGCCCCGCCACGCTCCAGCGCGTCTTCCCCGTCTCGGGGTCGACGCACCACACCTTCTTGTTCAACACGATGAAGAGGGCGCCATTGTAGAGCATGAGGTCGTCGGGAGAACCGTAGAGAAACCTCTCGTACGTTCTCACCGTCTCGCCCGTGGCCGCATCCATGGCCAGGAGCGGTCCGCGCGGCTCCATGATCGCGTAGACCCGGTCGCCATCGGTCGCGAGCAGACTGCGCTGGCGCAGGCCGAAGGTGCCCCGGCCTGCGTCCACCCCGGTGATGGACGCGGGCTGCCGCACCGGTCGCCTCCAGAGGACGAGGCCGTTGTGCGCGTCTCGAGCGATCAGGTTCATCCGCATGGGGCCGGCGACCGCGGTCTCCGACTCGTCGAAGGGGTAGAAGAGCCGGCCCTTGGCCGAAACCATGCAGTAGGTCTGGCCGAAGTGCCCTCTTGACTGCGGCGGCCCGTCCGACCACCGCAGCCGTATCGGCGGACCGGCCAGCCGATCCTGCGAGACCGGGTTCCGGTCCGAGCCATGCTCCCACTGAGGCCAGTCGTCCATCTCGGCCGGACGGGGCTTCTCGGCCCGGACCCATCCGGCGAGGCCCGGCGCCGCGCCCACCGGCTCGAACCCGACGGCCCTGAGTCCCTCGGCGCCCACGGCCGGGGACTTGATCATCAGAACGCCGTTCGGCGTGAGAACGCGGAGGACATCCTTCAGGGAGAGGTCGTCGGCCTTCCCGGCCACCGCGAGGTTCACCAGGTTCTCGGTGTATGGCAGCGCGGCCAAGGAAGAACGCTCGACCGACGCCTGTCCGTAGGAACCCTTGGCGAGGATCGCCGCGCGTGCCTTTTCGACCGCCTTCTCGTCGGGATCGAGGCCGTGAACGAGGAACCGGCCGCCCTGCGCGAGGTCCGCGGTGAGGGAGCCGTCGCCGACTCCCAGGTGCACGCACAGGCCGGCGCGGATGCCGCTGGCCCGCACGATCTGGTCGGCGAGTGACGACGACTCGCCGGCAACGGCGGACGCCGGGCCGAAAGCAAGACCTGCGGCGAAGGGGACGGCGAATGTGAGGAGAGCTGTGCGTCTCATTCCAACGGCTTCCTTGTCTCCTTGCTCATCCTTTTTTGCTCTCTCCCGGCTTGAGATGCTCGTCGAAGAAGAGCCGGACCTGATCGAAGAGATCCGTCTTCGACTCCTTGGCTCCACCGAAACCGTGCCCGCCGCGCTCGACCTTGTAGAGCGTGGACTCCACGCCCGCCTTCTTGAGCGCGTCGTGCAGGAGCTCGCTCTGGTTGCAGATTACTTCCCTATCCCTGTCGCCGTGCATGATGAGAAATGGCGGGTCGTCCTTCGTCACGTACGTGATGGGGTTCGCCGCCGCGACCTTCTCCTTGTTCTCCTGGATCGGTCCACCGATGAATTTCGACTCCGGCGAGTTGGCCGCGTCGTGGTCGATGCTGCCCTTCACGTCATTCATGCGGAGGAAATCGGTCGGGCCGAACCAGTCACAGACGGCTTGCACGTCGCTCGAGGCCTCCTTCGTCACCGGGTGCGTCTTGAAGTGGTCGGTGCCGCTCGTGGTACCCATGAGGGCCACGAGGTGCCCGCCGGCCGAGCGCCCCCAGGCGCCGATGCGTCCAGGATTGAGCTTGAGCCTTTTGGCATTCAGCCGCAGGTAGCTCACCGCGGCCCTGCAGTCCTCGATCGCGGCCGGGAAGACGGCCTCTTTGCTAAGGCGATACTCGACGCTGGCCACGGCGTAGCCATGCTCCAGGAGCGGGGCCACGTAATAGGGAAGATCCTTCGAGCCTGATCGCCATCCGCCGCCGTGCACCCAGATGATGAGGGGAGACGATCCTGACGCCTTCGGCGGACGGTAGAGATCGAGTTTGATCTCTCGCTCACCGATCTTCGCGCAGACGATGTCCTTGTCCACGAGCGTCCCCTCCGGCAGCACGAGCTCCCTCCCTCCGCGGCGACGGCCGGGGCGGCTTCTGGGACGGGGCCGCTCACTCGCACCCGCCTGCGCGATGAGCGCAAGCGACAGCGTTGTCGTCAAAAGAAGAAGCCCCCTTCTCATCACTGTCCCTCCTGCTCGCTACGGCGCCAGATTCAAGGAAGCGGCGCCTCCTCCTCGGCCTCGTACGAGAGCGCGGCCTTGAGGATGCGGCGGTTTCCGTAGTCGATCGCGTAGAGCGCCGTGTCGCTCGCGCACACCCCGCGGACCCAGGCGAAGCGGAGGCCTTCATCATCCACGTTGCCGTAGCGGCCCAGGCGCGCGATGCGGTTCCCGTTCGCGTCGAGCACCATCACCGAGCAGAGCTGCCGCGCGGGAACCCACGAGCGCGCCCAGCCGTCCAGATCGAACCGGCTGTGGTTACAGGTGCAGTGGGTTTGCTGGTCCGTCACGCCCGGGTAGACCCAGAGCACGCCCGTGGCCGCGGTGGTGGAACGGTCGAATATGAGTTTGCGGGCGCCCGGAGGGGCCGCCTCTCCACCTTTGGGAGCGTGTCCCGAGAGTGAGGGATAGAATCCTCCAAGCGGATATTTCCCGCCCTGACCGTGGAACTTGATCAGACCGCCCCACCCGCCCCACCGGCCGGTGGCGGCCGGAATGTCCGTGATTCCGTCGAGCTTGGCGACGAGACTGCCCATCCCGCCCGCGGAAGGCATGATCCGGCTCTGGACCATGTAGAGGTTCCCATCGCGGTCCATGCGCACGCCGTGTCCCTCATAGATACCCTTTACGGCATCCGCGGACAGGAGCTTCCCGGCCGCGTCCCAGACGACGACAGCGTGGCCGCGCAGGATCGTTCCGCGCTTGGGGTCAACCGGTCCCTTGTCCTTCAACCCGTGCTTCGCGGCCCACTCCGCGTTGATGCCCTGGATGTGCGTTACGATACGGCCGTCTACGGAGACGTCAAACCCTCTCTGGTGGGTGTTGCTGAAGCCGTTCGCGCCGGCGAAGATGCCCTTGAGGTCCTTCTTGGCGAGCGCTTTGGGCCTTTGCAGAGAAGTGTCCGGGACGGTTTCGCCGCCGGGGAACGGGACCGCTTTCCCGTCCCGATCCACCCGGATCATCCACTGGCCGTAGGCGAAGGGGCCGATCCGCACATACAGCAGGTTGTCCGGACCTACGTCAATCTCGCTGAGTCGGTTGAACCTGCCCTTGGGGAACCAGCTCTCGTCGAACTTGCCCGTCTTTCCGTCGAAGCGGAAGAGCACGATGTAGGTGGAGACGTAAAGCTCCTCGGTGCGCGGGTTCACCGCGAGGCGCGGATTGCGCTCGTACCAGGGGTGGCTCTTATTGCGGGGAAGCTCGGGCGGCGGGAAGGCGACCTTCCGCGGCGGCGCCTTGTCGCCGAAGAGGGCCGAGATCGCGGACTTTGCTTTCTCGAGGGTCGGCCCGGACTTGCTAAAGATCTCGGGCTTCTTCCCCTTCCGGTTTCGCACCGACAGGACGCTGTACGAATTTTTGCCGAACGGAACCTTGTCCCCCCAAGTCGTGGAGGCGAACTCGACACCAAGTTCCTTCAGCTTCGCCTCGGGCGTGTCCGCCGGCGGCGGCCAGAAGGTGCGGAAGTACTTCCCGTCCTTTTCGAGATACGTCGCAGGCAGCGGGTCCCACGCGAGATCACGCTCATGCTCGGCCTTCAGACCCAGCGAGACGCGCACCCTGCACCCGGCCGGCGCCTTCTTGCGATCGTCGATCTCGCCGTCCCACTCGAGCTTCTGGCTCAAGCTGTTCTGCTTAAAGGGATGCGGCGCGTTCGCGCCGAGCACGCCCGAGGCGAGATGCCGGATCACATGGCCCTTGGGCCCGATGATGGAGACGGTCGCGTCGCACTTGCCCTTGGACGCGAAGGTGATGACCCACGTGTCGCCTTTCTTCTTCACGGTCGGTTTCTGCGCGAACGCGAAGACCTCCTCGCGCTCCTGCATCTTGTTGCAGGGATTCACCGGCGCGGCCTTGCCGTTGCCCGCGACCTTGGCCCCGAGTGCGGTCGAAAGACTCGAGGCGGTCAGGCACAGCACGAGGCCCAGGAGCGAGCCGGCGCTTCGAATCCTCTTCAATCTTGTGCCGCTCATCTTGTTCTCCTCATCTTGACCTTCGGCCACTCCGTAAGCCGATGGATCTCGACGCGCTCGACGGGAATCTTCGGGTGGCGGCGGCCCGTGAAGTCGGCGTAGAGCCGAATGCGGACCGAGCCCACCGGCGTCGCAGCGGGGCCCTTGATGAGTTGGTCACGGAAGCGGGCCTTCCTTGTCCATCGACTGAAGACGCCGATCCGGCCGCTTGAGTCGAGCACGATCGCGAGGTTGCCCAGGATCGCGCTGTCGCCGAGAAGTATCTCCTCCGGTTCCGGCCCTTGCGGACGGAGTGAAGCGTAGGCCTTGGTTTTCACTCGCTCGATCCTGCAGAGCACCTCTCCGGACGCGTCCAGGATCTCCAGACCGCTCCGATGCCTGGGCTTCCCCTCCCGGTCCATTCCTTTTCCTTGCGGCGGAGAGGGCCCGTAGAATCCAGGCGTCGCACGTCTCACCGTGATCATGATCGGCGCAGGCCCCAGCTCCATGGGCTTGGAGACCACCTCCGCCGTTCCCGCGGCCTCCTCGACCCACAGGAACAGCTTCCCGTCCTTGACCGTGACCTGATCCGGCGGACGGACCTGCGTCCAGAAGGGATTCAGCGCCTCCCCATCGAACTCATCCACGAAGATCGCCTCCGCGCCCGCAAGGTCGGCCATAGCGAGGGACTTGAAGGAGCCCTCTGCCGATTCGCCGGTTTCGATGTATTGCCCGCCGGCGATCACGACCGACGCCGTGTCGGCTGCGCGCGTCAGACGCACGCGCCCCTCGGTGACCTCCAGCCTCGTCGTTCTCGCCTCGGCATCCACCGCGAGCGTGAACCGGGTGCCGATCACCTCGACCTCGGCGTGCGGCGTGGCGATTCGCATAGGCGCATTCGCCCGCTGCTTCGCCACATCTGCGGAGAGCTCGCCGCGGTCCAGGTACAGCCGTTTGGAGCGATTGCGCCGGCTCTCACTGATGAGAAGAGTAAGATCGCTCTCCTCTCCGATTTCGATCGTGGTCTTATCGTCGTAGCGCAACGTCACGCGGCCGTCCGGGCCTGTACGCACCTCCTGGCCGGGTTGCACCTCGCCCCCGGCCGTCGCCGGAGCGGCGTCCAGGCTTACGTCGCCGCGGATGTCGATGATCTCGGCGCAGAGCGCGTACTTGACCTGCTTGATCTGATGCAGGTTGTAGGTATGAACGATGGCGAGGAACGCGGCCGCCGCGGCGAGCGGCAGGATTCCGTAGCGCAGAACCGCGCGGCGCTTTCGCTGGCGCGGGGTGAGGTGGGGACGCTCTGCGGCCTTTTCCCGCCGTGCCGCGGCGGCCGCGCGGATCGCCTCCGAGCTGAGGACTTGCTGCGGAGAGCCTTCCTTCGCAGCGATCTTGTCGGTCTGCGCTTCGAAGGCCTCCTTGACCAAACTGCCGTCAACGGCCATCTCCACCAGGAGCCGCCTCAGGGCGGGGTCCTCGCACAGAGCCGATTCGACCCGCGATGTCTCGGCATCCGGGAGCGCGCCATCCAGATACTGCAGCAGCAGGGATCGGGGATCATCCACGTTGAGAGCCCTCCCGTCGCTCTGCCTGGGAGCTGAGGTGCTCATCCGATATCCTCCGTCGCAAGGCGCCCGCGGACGCAATCGGAAAGGCTCTTGTGTATCTTGCTGAGCGCGGTGTACATGCCGCCGAGGCTGCGCTTCAGCGCCTTGGCGATATCCTTCCCTCCCATCTTCCGTTCGTAACGCATCTCCAGCAGTTTTCGGCTGGTCGGAGAGAGCGACTCGATGCATCCGTTCAAGGCGGTCCTTCTGGCGCGCAGGGTTGCGGTGTCATAGCTGTTCCAGTCCGCCTCGGTCAGGTCCAGGAGCCTGGGATCCACCGCACGGACCCGGCCGCGCTTGCGAGCCAGCGCCAGCGCCACGCGTCGGGCCACGCCGCGCGCCCAGGCCGCGAACCGCGTCCGGTCCGTGGCCTGCTCGGCTCGCTGCATGATGACGACGGCCGTTTCCTGAAGCGCCTCCTCGACCAGGTCGCGGTTCCTGACGATCGCCCCGACATAGGCCCGGAGCAACGCCTGGTGCTCGATGAGAAGGCGCGTCACGCCGTCGCGATCAAGGCTTCCGGAAGTCGCCGGCTCTCCCATGAGGCTCTCCTCCAATTACCCGATGTCCCGCGCGCCACAATCTTACCCAAGAAACTCGCCGGGCGCGGGAGGATTCTCACATGAATGCTCGTAACCCCAGACGCAATAAGCAAATAAGCTAAGAGCTGGCGCGCCGGAATCTACTCCTTTCGGCGCGATACAGGCCTGACTTGTTTGACATCCTGAAGCGGCCCAGCCGGGTCTGATCGAGTCAAGTGATCGTAAGGACCGCGCGGACGATGGAGGCAAAGAGGCGGAGGGGGGCGGTGGGCGGCCGGAGTCGAGATGAGGGCGCACCTTCCCCTCGAGACTGAAAGCGCGGCACGAGGAAAGAGAAGCGCGCTAGCCCTCCTAAGCAGCCCTCGGCCAGTCGATCTTGAGTGCAAGATCGGGGAGATGGGGATCCCCTCGATAGCGGCTCTCTGAAATACTGATTCGTGGCTACGGTTCGTGGGCGCGGAAACTGATCGCGACGGGCGGCCCGGACTCGGACCACCTCGGGCGTCCAGCCGTCGAGCGCCTGATGCGGGCGTCGGTTGTTGTACCATTCGCGGAAAAGGTCGAGCCTGGCCTGCATCCGCTCGGCCATGCGTTTCGGACTGGCCGCCCACGCGAAGAGGAGCCTTCTCGACCACGTCTTGAGCCAGTATGCCTGCATGAAGACCGAGGCGATGGCGTCGAGGGCCAGGCGAAGCCGCCGCGGCCACGTGCCGCAGTCCTGCGGAAGGACCGGTTTAACCTTGGACATGCTGGATTCCCCCGCGGGCGAGGAATCACAGTCGTTGGGCTGCTACACGGTCTCCAATGCGTCATTATCCCCATCTGGGCCGTTTCTACAAGTTTGTTCGCTCAGAGGGCTTGACCCGCAACAGGCCATGGTGTTAGTCTACCTTCGGCTCCTTGGGAAGGAGAAAGGCCGCGATGCCGCGACAGACTCCGAGAGCAATGGACTCCTCAGAGAAACCAGGTGCGTAGTGCTTGACGCATTGCTGGAGCCCAAGAGTATTGCTGTGGTGGGGGCCTCGCGCACGCCGGGAAAGGTCGGCCACGAAATACTGGCCAATCTCAAGGCTGGCGGGTTCGAGGGCGCCGTCGTTCCGGTGAATCCCTCGACGGATAAAATCCTCGGACTCAAGTGCTACCCAAACCTGAAGACCTATGGCGAGAAAATCGACCTTGCGGTCATCGCCGTGCCGGCGAAGTACGTTCCCGACGCGGTAACCGAGTCTGCCGCGGCCGGCGCCAGCGCCGTCGCCGTCATCAGCGCCGGGTTCAAGGAGACAGGCGAGGAGGGCGCAGCGCGCGAGCGTGAACTCGCCGAACTCTGCCGCGAGCAGGGCGTGCGGCTCCTGGGCCCGAACTGCCTCGGCCTCATTAACGCGCATCACCGGATGAATGCCTCGTTCGCCACGCGCATGCCGCCGCCCGGCGGAATCTCCGTGCTTTCGCAGTCGGGCGCGCTCTGCACGGCGATCCTGGACATGGCCGCCGGCCGGCACATGGGGCTCGCCAAGCTCGTGAGCATCGGCAACAAGGCGGACCTCGACGAGACCGACTTCCTACGCGCCTTCGGGGCGGATGAGAAGACCAGAGTCATCGTCGGGTACCTCGAGAGCATCGCCGGGGGCGACGCGTTCGTCCAGGCAGCCGAGGCCGCGAGCGCGGCCAAGCCGGTCGTGATCCTGAAGGCCGGGACCACGGCCGCGGGTACGCGCGCAGCAAGCTCTCACACCGGGAGCCTCGCCGGCGCGGACGTGGCCTACGGGGCGGCCTTCCGGCGCGCGGGCGTGGTCCGAGCCGACTCGTTCGAGAACCTCTTTGACTACGCTGCGGCCCTGGCCCTCCAGCCGCTCCCCAAAGGCGACCGCGTGGCCATCATCACGAATGCGGGCGGCCCGGGCATTATGGCTGCGGACGCGGTCGAGAAGGCGGGACTCAAGGTCGCGATCTTGGCGGGCGCGACAGCCATGGCCCTCAAGCAGAAGCTCCCTCCTGCGGCGAGTGTCGCGAACCCCATCGACGTCCTGGGCGACGCCGACCCCGAGCGCTACGCTGCGGCTTTGGACGCGGCTCAAGACGATGAGGACGTGGATGCGATCATCGTTATCCTGACGCCACAGGCTATGACGCAGCCGGCCGAGACTGCCCGGGCTATCGCCTCGCGCTTGCGGGGCGAGAAGCCTGTCCTCGCGGCCTTCATGGGCGGGCAGGACGTGCTCCCCGGCCGCGAGGAGCTTGTGACTCACTCGCTTCCGGATTACCCGGCGCCGGAACGTGCGGTCGCCGCGCTCAAGGCAATGGTCGACTACGCGGCTTGGCGGAACCGACCGCCGCGCGTCGTGACGCGCTTCCCGGTCAACAGGCGCCGGGCCGAGCGAATCATCGCGCGCGCGCTGCGGGACGGCCGCATCCAGCTCGGCGAGGCTAAGGCCAAGGAGGTCCTCGCCGCCTACGGCTTCAGCATCCCGCCCGGACGACTCGCTGTGGATGCGGAGGATGCGATCACGGCCGCGCGCGAAGCCGGATTCCCGGTGGCCATGAAGATCGTTTCGCCGGAGGTCGTTCATAAGTCCGATGTGGGTGGCGTGCGGCTGGGACTCGATGACGAGGAGGCCGTGCGAGATGCGTTCGATCTGATGATGCTTCGCATCCGTGAACGTGTGCCCGGAGCGGGCATCGAGGGTGTCTACGTCGAACAGATGTGCCGGCGCGGCAGGGAGATTATCCTGGGTATGACGCGCGACCCACAGTTCGGGCCTATGCTCATGTTTGGCCTCGGCGGGATCTTCGTGGAGGTCATGAAGGACGTGACCTTCCACCTCGCGCCCATCACCGCGGACGAGGCCATGCAGATGCTCAAAGGAACGCGCTCCTACGCGCTTCTGGTCGGCGCGCGGGGACAGGCCGGCGTGGATCTTGCCTCGGTCGCGGCGAGCCTCCAGCGTGTTAGCCAGCTCGTGACCGACTTCCCACAGATCGCAGAGCTCGACATCAACCCCCTTCTTGTGGGAGACGTCGGCACCGAGCCCATGGCCGCGGACGCGCGCATGACCCTCTCGTCGAGGGGGAGAGCCCGATGACGAAAGCGCGAAGGGACGGCTTCGACCCGGACTGGCAATCCAAGTACCAGAACCTCGTCGCCTCGCCCGAGGAAGCGGTCAAGCGGATCCGCCCCGGTCAGCGAGTTTTCATCGGCACCGGCTGTGCCCAGCCGCAGGTGCTGGTACGGGCGCTCACGGCGCGCGCCAAGGAACTCGCCGATGTCGAGGTCGTGCACCTTCTGACCCTCGGTGAAGCGCCGTACGCGACGAAAGAGTTAACCCGTTGCTTCCGGGTCAACAGCTTCTTCATCGCCGAAAACGTGCGCGAAGTCATTCAGGAGGGCCTCGGGGACTACACGCCGATCATGCTCTCGGACATCCCGCGTCTCTTCGAGACCGGCCGATTGCCCCTGGACGCGGCGCTCGTCCAGGTCACGCCGCCGGACGCTCACGGCCTGTGCAGCCTGGGCGTCTCGGTGGATATCGTGAAGAGCGCGATCGAGAACGCCTCGCTTGTGATCGCAGAGGTCAATCCTCAGATGCCGCGAACGCTGGGCGACAGCTTCATCAGCGCTCAAGACCTGGACCTGCTCGTGCCCGTGGACGAACCCATTCTTGAGGTCGCGATGCCGGAGCCGGATGAGACCACCCGCCAGATCGGCGAATATGTGGCTGGCTTGGTGGAGGACGGTTCGACCGTGGAACTTGGAATCGGGCGCATCCCGCACGCATTGGCTGGCTTTCTCAGGGGCAAGAAAGATCTCGGCATTCACACCGAGATGTTCACAGATGCGCTCATGGATCTCGTCGAGTCCGGCGCGGTGACGGGCGCCCGCAAGACACTGGATCGCGGGCAGATCGTCGCGAGCTTCTGCATGGGCACGCACCGGCTCTACGACTACATCGACGGCAATCCTCTTTTCAGCTTCCGCCCCACCCGGTACGTGAATGATCCGCACCGAATCAGCCAGCAGTACCGTATGATCGCGGTGAACGTCGCGCTCGAGGTGGACCTGACAGGGCAGGTCTGCGCGGACTCCCTGGGGACGAGGTTCTTCTCCGGAATCGGCGGCCAGCTCGACTTCACGCGGGGCGCGGCGCGCGCGCATGAAGGCAGGGCGATCATCGCGCTGCCCTCGACGGCACGGGGCGGCGAGGTCTCGCGCATCGTCGCGCAGCTCTCTCCCGGTGCGGGCGTGGTCACGACGCGAGGAGATGTACACTACATCGCGACTGAACACGGCGTCGCGTATCTTCACGGAAAGAGCGTCGAGGAACGCTCACTGGCTCTCATCAGTATCGCCCATCCAAAGTTTAGGGAACGCCTGCTGCACGAGGCGATCGAAGCCAAGTACGTACGGCAAGAAATGAAGGATGTCGAGGGCCGCATCGTGGTCGGTCCGCGGGAACTGCGGACCTCGATGCTTCTCGGCGATGGGACACAAATTGGATTCCGCCCTATTCACCCTACCGATGGGCCGCGAATGAAGGAACTCCTCTACTCGCTCAGCCAACAGACGGTCTACTACCGGTTCATGACACAGATGAAGCGGTTCGAGCCGAAACAGATACAGAACTTTGTCTATGTCGACCACCGCAACGACGTGGCCCTCGTAGGGACTCTCCCCGCCGCGCAGGGCGAGGAGATCATCGTGGTCGGACGCTACTACCTCGATCAGAAGACTAACCGCGCCGAGGTCGCATTCGTTGTACGCGACGACTGGCAACGACGTGGCATCGGGACGTTTCTCCTGGAGCACCTCATTCGGATCGCCCGGAGCAACGGCATCGCCGGCTTCACCGCCGAGGTCTTGGCCGATAACCGAGCCATGCAGGCCGTCTTCAACAAGGCCAACTGCATGGTCACCAGTCGGCTCAATGAAGGTGTCCGCAGCTTTATGCTGGAGTTCTCCTGATTCACGAGATCACGTTGTGTTCGAAGACTACGCTAACTTCCACGAGCGAATACGGTTGGTCGTTTTCCCTGTCCGGAGCCGGTGGATGAGCCCTACTACTAGTACAGAGGTGGAAATCAGGGAAGCTGCCCGAAAGGGCGTGCGCGACACGCGGGTTGGGGTATCATGCAGCCGTTCTGTGCAGTGGAGTGAGTTGCGCCGGTGCGGCCGCTCTACTGGACTTGCCGCGGTTTTGTCCCTGCGGACGGTGAACCGGCCCAGCCGGGTGTGATTGGGTCAAGTGGTCGTGAAGGCAGCGAACTAAGGAAGGCAAAGATCCGGACTGATGTACGGTTCCCTTTCTGACTGAAACGCGCCGCCGGACAGCGCGACCGGCGCGCGTTTCATCTGGAAAGGAAGAGGTCAAACTGACACGCCGTGCGCGATGTAGTTGGAAAGATCTGTTGTCACGCAAGGACTTAGCGGGTATTGTTTGGAAAGTAAGGATTTGGGCGGGTTCCGAACTGGAAAGGAAAGGAGAATACGTCTCGCTGAGACACCTACACGAGCGCCTGGAATCTCCGTAACCCTATGCGCAGCGGGGCATCCAGCGTTCGAGGCGGATGACGATCTCCTCGGCGACCGTTTCCCTTTCCGAGTGGGCCGCGTCGCCCCGACCATCCTTCAAAAACGGCCGTTCGGCGGGGAAGTCGAACGGCTTTCTCTTTTCCAGGCCTTGACCTGCCCTGGATTCTGGATTTCGAGATGCGCCGCGATACAATGGGGCCACTGTGGAAAGTGGCATAGCAACAACTAATGAGGAAAGCACCGGTCATAAGGGAAATCCCGGTTGATATCTCCCGGCCGTGCAATTAAGCTCCTTGGACTGCGTGGGCATCATGGAGGTTGGTACCTTGGCGGAATCTTTCGATCGCGGAAACGCGGGGGGCAAAGGCGTCGTGCGCGCACTCGTGATCGGACTTTTCCTTGTCGCGCTCGTCGTCGGCGCCCGGGTCGCCCGGCACGCGCTGCAGTCGGGATCGGAGGGCGGGGCAGGGAATGCGGCGAAGGTTCCGCGTGCAACGCCAGCGCCGGCCGCGCCCCACTCCTCTCCGGTAACGGGCTCTCCTTCGGCGAAGCCCGCGCCGGAGGCGAGGTCCGAGACCCGGGACATGACGGCGAAAGAGATATACGCCCGGACGGCACCCGCCGTCGTGGTCATCAAGAGCAGGCTGGCCGACGGCCGGGAGGGACAGGGGTCTGGGTTCATCGTTGACCTTGGGTCGATCCGCGGGATCAAGGTCGCGGGAGGGTACAGACATGGCATCGTTACCAACGCGCACGTCATCGACGGTGCCTTCGGTCTGACCATTCGGACGTACGGCAGAAAGGAGGCGACCGTCTCGGAATTTCTCGCCGTGGACGCGAAGCGGGACATCGCCGTCCTGCCTTTGCCCGCCTCGTTCCGGGTGGAGCGAGCGCTGGAGCTGGCCGAGGAGATGCCAGGGCCGGGAGAAACCGTGTATGCCCTCGGCGCGCCGAAGGGGCTGGACTACACTCTTTCGGCTGGGCTTGTCTCTCAGACGCGCGCGCTGCCGGAGCGCGGCCGGATCATCCAGACGACCGCCAGCGTCACGCACGGCTCCAGCGGCGGTCCGTTGGTGGACTCACGAGGACGGGTGGTGGGGGTTATCCGGAGCGGCCTGCTGGAGGCCGGCGCGCAGCTGAACTTCGCCGTTGCTTCGGAAGAGGTACGCGTCGTCTGCAGGGAGTTTTACGCCAGAAAGCTCGATACTCTCGAAAGCGCGCGCCGGCTGCTCGCGTCGGTACGCGCGAAGGAGCTGCGGAGCCCGAAGCTGGCCGTGCGGCGCAGGGCCACGGCAGATCTGGCGGACCTGGCCGGCCTGACCGGTCTGGCAAAAGCCGCGGCGCCGCACCTGGCAGCGGCGCTCTCGGACACCGACGGCGAGGTGCGCGCGGGCGCCGCGCGGGCCTTCGAAAAGATGGGCCCCGACGCGGTCACCGCCGCCATGCCCGCTCTGACGAAAGCCTTGGGCGACGCGCAACCCGCCGTGCGCCGCGAAGCCGCGAAGGCCCTCGCCCGCTCGAATAAAGCCGCGTTTTACGCGTTCGAGTCGCTCGTGGTCGCCACCCGCGACCGCGACCCATCCGTGCGCCGCGAAGCGGTCCGGGCGATCGGGGAGACCCGGACGCGATGGAGGTACGTGACCGTTGGGATCGGCGGCCGGTCCTACCCCCACGAGGTGGTGCCGGCAGTGATCGCCGCCTTGTGCGACCGGGACGTGGACGTGCGCCTGGCAGCCGCGCGTGCCCTCCCGAAGATCGCCGATGGCGGGCCCGCCCTCGACGCGCTCGTCGGCGCGCTGAAGGATGTGAACGATGGCGTGCGCCGGGCAGCCGTCTCGTCGCTCAAGGAGCGCTGGTGCGGACGGTTCGGTTACAGTGAACGTCTGGCCCTCCCGCTGGCGGGACTCCTCGCGGACGCGAGCGAGGGCGTAAGATGGGCCGCGTCCGACGCGCTTGGCACGTGCGGGCCGAAGGCGAAGGCCGCGGTGCCGAAGCTGGTCGAGACGCTGGGCGACCCGTCCGAGGGCGTGCGCTGGGCCACCGCCCAGGCGCTGCTCAACATGGGCGCCGAGGCTCGCGCCGCGCTGGAGAAAGGGCGCCGGGACGGCGGGTCTCGCGCGCGCCTCCTGTGCACCTTCGCGCTCGGCCGGATCGAAAAGAACGCGAAGGTCACCGTACCCGTCCTGGTCGAAGGCCTGAGGGCCGAGGACGCCGGGACACGTGTGGATGCCGCCCGGTCTATCGCGCTCGTGGGCGAGCCGGCCGCCTCCGCCGTGCCAGTGCTGGCGGAAACGCTGAGCGACCCAAATCCCCTCGTGCGCCAGAGGGCCGCGGAGGCGCTTCAATTCGTTGGTCCGAAGGCGAAGCGCGCGGCCGGCCAGCTGGCAAGGGCACTCGGGGACGCGGACGCGAAGGTACGCGTCGAGGTCGCCCGCAGCCTCGGCGGGATCGGGCCGGGGGCGAAGACAGCGGTCGACGCACTGGCGAAAGCGCTTGGTGACGAAAACGCCGAGGTGCGCGCTAAGGCCGCCTTTGCACTGAGCAGGATCGGGCCGGCGGCCGTTCCCGCGCTGGTCAAAGCGCTTGCCCATGACGACGCAAAGGTCCGCCACTACGCCGCAACGGCCCTCCTTCATATGGGCGCCGGGGCGAAAGCCGCGGTGCCCGCGCTGACCCGGACGCTGGACGACGAGGACCTGGAGGTTCGCCTGCTCGCCGTGCTCGCCCTCCATCGGATTGGTCCCCCGGCCGCGCCGGCGATCGACTCCCTGGTCGCGATGCTCGGCGAAGCACGGTCGTCCTTGGGCGTCAACGCATCGTGGGCACTTGGCAGAATTGGGCCGGCGGCGATCAGCGCCGTGCGCCCGTGTCTCGGCCATAACGACCCGTACGTCCGCCGGCATGCGGCGCGCGCGCTCGGCGACATGGGCGCACCCGCGGTTCCCGTTCTGATCGAAGCCCTGAAGGCGGAAAACGCGGGAGGACGGGAGAGCGCGGCCGAGGCCCTGGGAAGCGTCGGGGCCGCGGCCGAAAGCGCCGTCCCGGCGCTGGTCGGGGCCCTACTCGACCGCGACGCCTTCGTGCGCGAGAAGGTCGCGGGCGCCCTGGGCCGGATCGGGGCAGTGGCGAAGGCAGCGATCCCCTCGCTGGAGAAGGCGCTGGGGGACGAAGTCCGGGAGGTCCACGAAGCTGCCGCAGCTGCCCTGAAGAGGATTCGCGGCTCGCCTCCCGCAGGTTAGAATGCCGTCATGCTCCTGACGGCGAAGACCAGACGAAGCCCTCGGGCTGTCTCGAATGTAGTGCGCAAGGTCAAGGCACGGGTTGGGAAGACACGGGAAGTGCTGGCACGGCTCTCCCATCGGGGCCGTCGAGAGCGGGGGCCGGGCGACAGATTTCTATGAGCGCGTTGGCCGCGGCCGCGCGTACTTCGGGATGGGCGTCCTTCAAGAGCTTCTCCAATGCGGGCACGGCTTCCTTTGCCCTCGCACCCCTGAAGCCCAGTGCGTGAGCAGTACTTGGGCTTTCATAGATGTCTCGCTTTCGCTGGCCGCAGACACTCGACGGAGAGACTTGTAGCTGGGCCGCGGACTTGGTAAACTCGCATCCAGCGGGTGCAGGTGGGCCAGGGCTTCTGTGCATGAGAGAGTTGCCCGGGCGCCGAGTCAGGAGGAACAGGCCGCGAATGAGACTTTCCTTGCGAACAAGGCTGTTGGGAAGCTTCCTCATCGTGCTTATCACTTGCGGCGCTATCGCCACGGTAGTGGGTGTCAAGATGATAGGCGAGGGCATCGTCCGGCAGGCCCAGGACAAGGTCCGGCTTGACCTGAACGCCGCGCACTGGGCGTATGAGGAAGCGCTCAACGATGTGCGGGACGCGGTCCGCCACACCGCCGGCAGGTTCTTCGTGGAACGCGCTCTCGAAGTCGGCGACGTGGGCGGGTTGGCGGCTGCGCTCGAAGACATAAGGCGCCGCGAGTCGCTGGATGTCCTCACGCTGACCGATTCCCGGGGCCGGGTCCTTCTGCGGGCGCGAAACCCTACGGTCAAGGGAGACAACCAAGCGGGCCGTCCGATACTGGCGAAAGCGATGGCTGAGAAACAGGCCGTGGCTTCGACCGAGATTGTCACGAGAGAAGAGATTCTGAGAGAGGGAGAGGACCTCGCGGTGCGAGCCCATCTGCGCTTCGTGCCCACTCCGAGGGCGAAGGCCACGGACAAGAGCAAAGAGACGTCAGCAATGATGTTCAACGCGGCCGCTCCCATCCTGGGCGAGCGCGGGAAGCTTCTCGGCGTGCTCTACGGAGGGAGGCTCCTGAACCGGGGCTACGGTCTCGTCGACAGGATCAAGGAAACGGTCTACCTGGGTGAGACCTACGGCGGCAGGGAGATGGGCACGGCCACGATCTTCCAGGGCGACCTCCGCATCTCCACAAATGTCCGGACGGAGAACGGCGAAAGAGCCATCGGCACGCGAGTCTCGGTGGAGGTGTATGACCGCGTCTTGGTCGAGGGGAGGCCGTGGATCGAAAGGGCCTTCGTCGTCAACGATTGGTACATCACGGCGTACGAACCCATTCGAAACATCTCGGGCGAGGTCATCGGCATCCTTTACGTCGGCATGCTGGAACGCAAGTTCACGGACATGAAGAGAAACGCCGTGCTGATCTTCCTTGGAATTTCGCTCGCGGGAATAGCCCTCTCCGTGGCCATCTGCTGTTTCCTGTCCCGGACGCTCACGAGGCCGGTCAACGCCCTGGCGCTTGCCGCACAGCGTCTGGCCGCCGGCAACCTGAGAGAGCGGGTGAATCCAGACGACTCGATCGCGGAGTTCGAAACACTGGGCAGAACGTTTAACCTCATGGCCTCCTCAATCGAGGAGCGTAACGAAGATCTGCGCCAGCGCGCGCAGGAGGAGGTCATGAAGTCGGAGAGGCTGGCCATGATCGGCCAGCTGGCCGCCGGCGTGGCCCACGAGATCAACAACCCGCTCGGCGGAATTCTCCTCTTCAGCCGCCTCCTCCTGCGGAAGGCCCCGGCCGAGGGCGTCGAGCGGGAGAACCTCGAAAGAATCGCGCGGGAGGCTGAACGGTGCCAGAAGATCGTCCAGGGCCTCCTGGAGTTCGCCCGCCAGCGGGAACCGAAGACCGAGCCCCTGGATGTGAACGGCCTCGTGGAGAAGAGCGTCGCGCTCCTGGAGAATCAAGCCGTCTTCCATAACATCGAGATCGTCAGACAGCTCCAGTCCGGTCTGCCGCCCGTCCGTGTCGACCTGCCGCAGATGCAGCAGGTCTTCGTCAACATCATCATGAACGCGGCCGAGGCCATGGAGGGGAAGGGCGTACTATCGATTTCCACGGCTGAGGTGCGCGAGGCGGGCCGCGTCGAGGTCAGCTTCACCGATACCGGCCCCGGGATATCCGAGGAGAACCTGGGCCGTCTCTTCGAGCCCTTCTTCACCACAAAGGAGGTCGGGCACGGGACGGGCCTAGGGCTGTCCATCAGCCACGGAATCGTCGAGAGGCACGGCGGGACGCTGAGCGTCCGGAGCCGGGCCGGAGAGGGAGCCACCTTCGTCATCAGCCTTCCTCGAGCCGAGGAGAAGACCTGATGTCCCCCATGCCGAGAGTCTTGGTGATCGACGACGAGGAATCCATGCGCACCGGATGTCTCCAGGCCCTGACGGAGGAAGGGTACAGGGTTCGGACGGCCGAGGACGGGATCCAGGGCCTCGAGACGGCGCAGAAGGAGGCATTCGATCTTATTATCCTGGATCTGAGAATGCCCGGCATGGACGGGATGGAGGTGCTGGAGAAGCTCAGGGAGCACGACCCGGGAGCCGTCGTAGTCGTCATCACCGGGTACGCGACGATCGAGTCCGCCGTCGAGGCGATGAAGCGGGGCGCCTATGACTTTCTCCCGAAGCCCTTCACCCCCGAGACATTGCTCGCGATTGCGAAGCGGGCCGCCGACAGGAAGCGGCTCGCCATGGAGAACGTCTGCCTGCGCCTGGAACTGGACGAGAGAATGGGTCCGGACGCCATCGTCGGCCGGTCGGACGCGATGCTCAGGGTCGCCGAACTCGTGCGGAAGGTCGCGCCCACCGACAGCACGGTCCTTATCTGCGGAGAGACCGGCGTCGGCAAGGAATTGGTGGCGAGGGCCATTCACCGGCACAGCGACAGGCGCGAGAAGACCTTTGTCGTGGTCGACTGCGGCGCGTTGGTGGAAACGCTCTTCGAGAGCGAACTCTTCGGCCACGTCAAGGGCTCGTTCACCGGGGCGGTGGAGACCACGCACGGCAAGTTCGAACTCGCGAACGGCGGGACCATCTTCCTCGACGAGATCGCGAACGTGGGGGGCAACATCCAGGCCAAGCTCCTGCGCGTGATTCAGGAGCGGGAGGTCGTCAAGGTCGGAGGCACGCAGCGGGTCGAAGTGGACGTGCGAATCATCGCCGCAACGAACAAGGACCTCGCGGTGGAGATGAAGGAGGAAAATTTCAGGGAAGATCTCTTCTACCGCCTCAACGTCATTCCCATTCACCTGCCGCCGCTGAGGGAGCGGCGGCAGGACATCTCCGCCCTGGCGCAGCATTTTCTGAAGAAGTTCGGCGAGAAGAAAAAGAGAAACGTGACGGGCATATCCCCGGAGGCGATGCAGGCCCTTGAAGCCTACGACTGGCCCGGCAACGTCCGGGAACTCGAGAACGCCATTGAGCGTGCTGTGGTGATGGCTGAGGGCAACGTGATTGAACGGAGCGACCTGCTCTACTACGGGCTGCCTGACAGTCCCGGGTCGGAGCTCACCGCCAGCGGGCGCCTTGCGGAGATGGAGAAGAGGGAGATCGCCAAGGCCCTCGAGGAGTTCAACGGGCACAAGAGCAGGACGGCCGAATATCTGGGCATCAACCGCAAGACATTGCGGGAGAAGATACAACGGTACGGGATCGGAGACGCGATATGAGCGAGGCCTGATACAAAATCACCCATTCGTGCCCGCGTGATGGCACGATAGGTTCCATCTTCTTATTTGCCGCCTCCTCCAAGTTTCATCCGATTCGATTCTGCGGATGCTAACCCATGCACAGCGCCCGCGTTGGGGGCTTCCGCCAGGTATCTCCTTCTCCTCTCGCGGCCCCGGCACGGAAGTTGCAACGGTGCCAAATGAAGGGAGGAGGACATGGGTGAGCCGGCGAAGATACTCGTCGTGGATGACGATCCCGATTTTCTCGACTCCATTCGTGTCATGCTTGAAACACATTCCTACCGAGTTGCCGTGGCCCCGTGCGAGGAAGAAGCGCTGGCCCAGATCGAGGCCGAGAGGCCGAGCCTCCTGATCCTGGACGTGATGATGTCGGACTGGGACTCCGGGTTCCGGTTCGCCTGGAAGCTGAGGGCCGACGAGCGCTACAAGACGATCCCCATACTGGTCGTGACCGCCGTGGACAAGGAGGTGCGGACGGATTTCGCCCGGCATGCAAACTCCCCCTTCCGAACCCCGGACGATGAGTCGTACCTGCCGGTGGACGGCTACATCATGAAGCCGGTGACGACCGAGGGACTGATCGGCAGCGTGAAGGGCATCCTCAAGCACGCAGAAAGGCGAGCGGCATTGTGAGCAGGGACACGCCGCGCAGGATCCTGATCGCGGACCCCGATCCTCAGTTCGCCGGGAGGCTGAGCGCACTGCTCTCCGCCGAGGGATGTGAGGTGGAGGCGGTCGAAGGCGTTACCGACGCCGCGGCGAGGCTGCGCGACGTGGATTTCCACTGCGTCGTCGTGGATGAGGATCTCCCGGAGATGAAGGGGCACGATGCGGTTCCCGTCCTGAGAACCATCTCTCCGGATGTTCCTATCATCATGACTGCGGGGCGAAACAGTCTGGAGATCGAGCGCTGCGTCCGCCGACGGGATGTCTTCTTCTACCACGTCAAGTCCTTCGACCTGCGCGAACTCCTGACAGCGGTTCGCAACGCGCTCGGGAGGGCCGAGAAGGAGGACGCGCCCAGAGGCGGCAAGCGTAGGCGTCAAGGGCACAGCGATCTGCGGCAGCCGCGAACCGGCGCCCGCATGCGAAAGAAGCCCCTCCGGTGAAGCGAGAGTGCGGGAGACAGGAAAACCATGACTACGGAACCGGTGGACGAGACAGCAGTCCTCGTCATCGATGATGAGGAGTCAATGCGCGAAGGTTGCCGCCAGATCCTGGAGGCAGAGGGCTACCGCACGGCCGTGGCCGGGGATGGAGGACAGGGCCTCCGGCTGGCGGAAGAGGTCAGGCCGAGCGTGGCCCTCGTGGACCTTGTCATGCCCGGGATGAACGGCATGGAGGTGATCAAGAGGATCACCGAACTCGATCCCCACATCGTCATGATCGTTATCACCGGTTACGGCTCCATCGAGTCCGCGGCCGAGGCGATGAGAGCGAAGGTCTGCGACTATTTGACCAAGCCGTTCGGGGACGGGGAGCTCGTGAAGGCCGTCGCTGGCGGACTTGCGAGGCGCCGTCTTGAGCAGCGCTCCGCGGCTCTGGCGCATGAGAGGAAGACCGCCCTGGACAACTTCGCCGCCGTCGTCTGCCACCAGTTGAGGTCCCCGGCGGCTGCGGCCGCCCAGTGGCTTGAACTCGTGAGCGCAGAGCAGGTTGGCCCCGTGACCGCTGAGCAGAAACGGATTCTCAAGAGAGCCCGCCGCCGGGTGAAAGATATGACGGAGATCATAGGCGACTGGCTGAAGCTCTCAAGCGTGGAGGCCGGCACCCTCCATCTGGAGCCCAAGCCCGTGGAGCTGTCGCCGCTGATCGTGGAAGCCTGGAGCGCCGTGCCGGATGACGAGGCCCGCGGCAGGGTCACACTCCAGGTGCAGGCCGAGCACGATGTCCGGCCAGTCCGGGGGGAGGAGCGCCTGCTGCAGCAGCTCTTCACGAACCTGTTCAGCAACTCCGTCAAGTTCACCTCGGGTCCGGGCAAAGTGACGGTCAGACTGTCCACAGCGGGCAAGGATACGATCGTCTCCGTCAGCGACACCGGGATCGGAATCCCCCGGGAGGAGCTGCCGTACGTGTTCGATCCCTTCTACCGGGGTGCCCGCGCAGGCGTGAAGAGAACGGGCGGCCACGGCTTGGGCTTGGCAATCGCTCGGAAGATCGTATCCATTCACGGGGGAACGATACGCGCGAGCAGCGCTCCGGGGCGGGGGGCGACCTTCACTCTGAGGCTGCCGGCGCAGACCGGAGCATCCGCGGCTCTTGACGCGCCCGCTATTCCGATTGCCGAGCCCGCTCCGACAGTGGAACTGGCGGCCAAGACCCTGACCGGCCCGCAGCTTTCGAGCTTCGTGGAGAAAATGATCGCCGCCGGGCCCGTGGTCGGCGTAAAGGCCAAGGAGGGAACGGAGGACCGCTTCGCCTTCGGGCCGCTGGGGAGCGCCTCCGAGCTTAGGCTCGACTACGACGTCACCATTCTGCCACCCA
>Ga0272441_10005493_pt1 | contig 21981 bp, 21 predicted proteins | sample SSMProp6N_FD_193582 | JGI IMG/M metagenome (GOLD analysis project Ga0272441, IMG submission 193582) | Marine sediment archaeal communities from Little Sippewissett salt marsh, Falmouth, MA, United States - SSM-Prop-6N | ecosystem: Environmental > Aquatic > Marine > Wetlands > Sediment ... | reverse complement strand
CGTTCGAAGGGATCGCGATCCAGACGGCGCAGGCGGACTTCGCCGGCGAGATCGCCCGCATCCAGAACATGGGCGTGGACACGATCTTCCTCTACGGACACGAAGAGGAGAACGCGCGATTCATGATCCAGCTGCGTACACTCGGCATCGACCTGCAGGTCGTCGGGTACAGTCCTCTTCTGAGTTCTCTCGCGCTGAGCCTCGGCGGTGAGGCAATGGAGGGCGTGATGGGCGCATCCACCTGGTCCTACGCGTATCCGCCGATCAAGGACTTCTCCGACATCTACCAGCTCCTCTACGGCGAGATCCCGTCGCATGACGCGATGAAGGGCTACGTCGCGGTCTACACGTTGAAGACGGCGATCGAAGAGGTCGGAGCGTTCGATGCGGATCTCGTTCGAACGTGGCTGCACGAGAACACGATCACGGTCGAGAGGGAACCGAACGTGTTCGTGAATACGTCGTACCGAGACGACGGGACAGTGGATCGGGACCTGTTCCTGGTCAAGATCGAGAACGGTGAGCAGGTCATCGTTCAGGTCATCCCGTCTCAGAACTAGTTTGTAGGAGTCGGTAGCAAAGCTTGCGGGGACCGGGCCGCGTGCACGATCCCCGCAAGATCATCTAAAGGGTCAGCTGGGGCACTGAAGGAGGCCGGCGTGAATCTGACGGCGCATAGATCGAACCTCGCGGGATCGATCCGGATTCCCGCGTCAAAGTCGCACACGATCCGCGGCGTCGTCGTCGGCACGCTCGCCGACGGGAGGTCCGTCCTCACGAATCCGCTCGATGCGGCGGACACGCAGTCGGCCGCCTCCTGTTGCCGAGAACTCGGAGCTCGGATCGACCAGCCGGAAGAACGCTGGACGATCGACGGAATCGGCGGGGCGCTTCCCTCCGAGCCGATGGCGCTCGACGTCGGCAACTCGGGCACGACGTTGGGGAATCTCCTCGGACTTTGCGCCACGGGAACAGCGCCGATCACGCTCGATGGGGACACGAGCATTCGGACGCGACCGTACGGGCCTCTTCTCCGATCGCTGGAGCAGCTCGGCGCGACGGTCGAGAGCGCGGGGCCGAGCGGAATCGCGCCGATCACAATTCGCGGCCCGCTTCGCGGAGGGGAGGCGACCGTCGACGGCACGACGTCGATCTACTTGACGCCGCTTCTCGTCGCTTGCCCGCTCGCTTCGGGTCCGTCGGTTCTCCGGGTTGACGGGACGATGAACGAGAAGGGCTACGTGCGGATGACACTCGACTGGCTCGAAGCGGCTGGAATCGAGGTGTCCGTGAACGAGGATCTGACCGTCGCCGAGATCCCGGGCGGGCAGAGCTACCGTCCGGTCGACCGCCCGGTAGCGGCGGACTTCTCGACGGCCGCCTTTCCCGCGTGTGCCGCCGTCCTCGCAGCGACGTCGGACGTCGTCCTCGAGGGGCTCGACTTCGCGGACTCGCAGGGAGACAAGGTCGTCTTCGACATCCTGAAGGAGATGGGGGCGAGATTCGAGATCGACTCGGTCGTGACGGTTCATCCGACTGATCGGCTCCGCGGCCGCCGGATCGACCTCTCTGGCGCACCGGACGCCCTGCCGATGCTGTCGGTGGTGGCGTGCGCGGCTGAAGGGGAGACGGTGTTCGAGAACGTGGCGATGGCGCGGATCAAGGAGACCGACCGGATCGCCGTCATGCGCCAGGAACTCACCAAGATGGGCGCGTCGATCGAGGAGCGGCCGGACGGACTCATCATCCGAGGAAGCGCCCTTCGCGGCGTCGAAGTCGACGGGCAGGACGACCATCGGGTCGTTATGGCGCTCGCCGTCGCCGGGCTGATCGCAGAGGGGACGACGACGGTCCAGGGAGCCGAATCGGTCCGGATCACGTATCCGACGTTCGTCTCGTCGATGCAGGGCCTCGGCGCGCGGTTCGAAGAGGTTGAGGGCTAGGAGGACGGCATGCTCGGGAACACGTTCGGTCGCGCCTTCCGCCTGACGACGGCCGGCGAGGCGTTCGGGACGGCGCTCGCCGGGATCGTCGAGGGCGTCCCCGCGGGGATCGCCCTCACGGAGGCAGATCTTCAGGTCGATCTCGATCGTCGGAAGCCGGGTCAGAGCGAGATCGCGACGCCGAGGAAAGAATCGGACCGCGTGCGAATCCTCTCCGGGACGCTCGACGGGTACACGACCGGAGCGCCGATCGGATTGGTCATCGACAACGAGTGGGCGACGCCGCAGCGGATTGCGGCGTACGTCGACGAGAAGGACATCATCAAGCCCGGCCACGCGACGTACACCTACTTCGCCAAGTTCGGACCGCGACGGGACTGGATTGCCGACGGCCGGGCAAACGGGCGCGAGACTGCGATGCGGGTGGCGGCCGGCGGCATCGCGAAGCGACTCCTCGCCGAGCGGGGCGTCGAGATTGTCGCTTACACGAAGGCACTCGGTGGGATCCGCTGTCCGGACCTCCCGTACGAGACGATTCGATCGAATGCGGAGTCGCCCCCGATCCGATGCCCCGATTCCGAGACGTCGGAGCGGATGCTCGAGCGGGCCCTCGAAGCGAAGTCGTCGGGCGACAGCATCGGCGGGATCGTCGAGGCGATCGCGCACGGCGTTCCTGTGGGATGGGGCGAGCCGGTGTTCGACAAGCTCGACGCGAACCTGGCACGTGCCCTGATGAGCATCGGAAGCGTGAAGGGGATCGAGGTCGGCGCCGGGTTCGCCGCCGCCGAGATGCGCGGCAGCGAGAACAACGACGTGCCGTTCCTCGACGGCGAGACCGTCCGGTTCGAGTCGAACCACGCCGGCGGAATCCTCGGAGGGATCTCGACCGGAGAGGACATCGTCCTTCGCCTCGCGATCAAGCCGACGCCGACGATCGCGCAGGAGCAGCGAACGGTCGACATGGTTGCGAAGGAGCCTTCGACCTTCCGCTGCAAGACGGCGACCGATCCGACGATCGTCCCTCGGATGATTCCGATCGTCGAGGCAATGATCGCGCTCGTGTTGATCGATCACGCCATGTTGGCAGAAGCGCAGGATCACAGAAAGGAACCGTAGATGGGTCAGTACGAGAAGCTGATCATCAAGCCGTTCGACTGGGAAGACAGGGATCTCGTCTTCCACAGCGCGAGCGGTCTCGGCGAGCTGGGACCGCTGATCGCCTTCCTCAACCGGGAGATGGTCGATGGAGCGGACATCAACATCTTCGTCCACCACATCGAAGTGAAGGGGGACGAAGGCCCCGACTACGTCGACGTGCACACGCACGACGTCTCACAGGCCTACGTCTTTCCGGAGGAGGGTCTCGAGTTCGAGGTGATCCTCGGCGAGGAGACGTACACCGCGAAGAGCCCGGCGACGGTCTTCATTCCACCGGGGCTCAAACACAACCTGAAGATCCTCCGCGGCAAGGGGATCGAGGTGTGCATTCTGCGGAAGGGGTACTACGGCTAGCGGCCGGGGAAGGCAGGAGGGAGAGGAAGCGAGATGGGAAGCTACGACAAGTACATCGTGAAGCCGTTCGACTGGGCGGAGCGTCCGCTGATCCATCACGACCGAGAGGTGATGAACGGGCTCGGCCCGCTGATGGCGTTCCTCAACACCGACATGATCGGTGAGGCGGACCTGAACATCTTCATCCACCACATCGACGTGAAGAACCCTCCGGGGCCGGACTACGTCGAGGTGCACGCCCACGACGTCTCTCAGGCGTACGTCTTCCCCCTGCCGGGGATCAAGTTCGAAGTGACGCTGGGGGAGGAGAAGCACGTCGTCGACAGCCCGGCGACGGTCTTCATCCCGCCGCGGCTTCGGCACACGGTGAAGATCATCGAAGGATCGGGCATCGAGGTCTCGATCGTCCGCGACGAGAAGTACGAGGAATCGCTGGCGGAGGATTCGGCCGAATGAGATCGGTCCTGCTGGGAGACCTCGTTGTCGGAGGAGCCCCGATCCTGCTTGCCACCGCGCTCGCACCGTCGGTTGCAGAGATGCTCGACGGCGCGAAACGAGCTCGCGAAGCAGGTGCGGACTGCGTCGAGCTTCGGGTCGATCGGCTTCCGAACGCCGAAGACGTCGCTTCGCTGATCGACGCGGTCGGATTCCCGCACCTCGTCGCCTGCCGAACGCCGCAGTTCGGCGGCTTCTTCGAAGGCTCGGAGTCCGAGCGGATCGACCGCCTGGAGGCGGCGATCCGGGCGGGCGCATCGGCCGTCGACATCGAGTTCTTCACCGAGCCGGACCTTCGGGATCGACTGATCTCGACGGCCAAGGCGGACGGGACGCCGGTCCTCGTCGGCTACGAGAACATGCAGGAGACCCAGGCGATCGAGATGTTGATCGAGGGGATCGAGGCGGTCGCCGCGCTCGGCCCGGACCTGGTCAAGCTGGCGGTTCGGGCGCAGTCGCACGCCGATCTCCTGACGGTTCTAGAAGCTGCGTTTCGGATGAGGGAGATCCTCGATGTGCCGTTCGCGGCGATTGCTCTGGGACCGCACGGGGCTCCGTCGAGGCCGATTGCTCTCGCGTTCGGGGCGTCGTTCACGTACTGCGCGGCCGAGGCCGGTGGGGCGCCGGGGCAACTGACGGTGGCGGAGACGCGGGAGGTTCTGGAGACGGTGTCGGTAGAGAGGTGGTCATGTTCATCCAGCTAGTCGTATCGGGGATTGCGATCGGCGCGATCTACGCGCTCGTCGCGATCGGATTCACCCTTCTCTGGCAGGCGTCGCGGACGGTCAACTTCGCGCAGGGAGACTTCATCACGGTGTCGGCCGTGCTGATGTTCATCCTGGTTTGCCTGGGGGTTCCGTTCGTCTGGGCGTTGCTCGCAACGGTTGTGATGGCCTCGCTCCTGTTGGGCTACGTGGTCAAGCGGGGCGTGATCCAGCCGCTGATCAACCGATCGCAGACGACGTTGATCGTCGCGACGATCGCCCTGAGTTTCCTGGCGAGCAACGCGATCGGCACCTTCTGGACCGCGCAGTGCAAGGCGTTCCCCAGAATCTTCGGGATGCTCCCGTACAAGTTCGGGTCGGTCGTCCTCTCGCGGCAGCACGTCTGGACGATCGTCATCGCCATCGCTCTCATCCTCGCGCTGAACCTGTTCATCCAGCGGACGAAGCCGGGGAAGGCGATGCAGGCCGTCGCCCAGAACCGGGACGCGGCACGAGTGCTCGGCATCGACATCAACCGCGTCACGACGATGGTCTTTGTGATGAACGCGATTCTCGTTGCGTTCGCGGCGATGCTGATTGCGCCCGTCTACATGCTGCGCTACGACATGGGGGCCGGTCTCGGACTGAAGGCGTTCTACTCCGCCACGATCGGTGGATTCAACCAGATTCGAGGAGCCCTTCTCGGAGGATTCCTCGTCGGGATCATCGAAACGTTCTCTTCCGCGTACCTATCGACCGAGTACCGCGAGGTGTTCGTTCTCGTCGTCTTGATCGCCGTGATCCTGATCCGCAAAGAGGGTCTTCTCGGCACGGAGGAGCGATAGCTATGGCGAAGCGAACGAAAGGGAAGCTGACGATCGGGCGCCTCGTTCGGTGGGCGATCTTCCTCGGTGTCATCATTCTCATCCCGGTGATCTTCGGCGGGAACAGCTATCACATGTACGTCGTGACCCTGATCGGCGTCTACATCATCACGATCATGGGTCTCAACCTGACGCTGGGGTACACCGGGCAGATCTCGCTCGGACACGCGGCGTTCATGGGGCTCGGCGCCTACACCGTCGCCCTGATGACGCTCAACGGGTACTCCTTCTGGCTGGCGCTCCCTCTCGGGGCATTGATCTCGTTCGTCGCCGGGCTGATCCTGGGGCTTCCGTCATTGCGCGTGAAGCACCATTACCTCGCGCTGGTGACGCTGGGATTCGGTACGGTCATCTACCTCCTCCTCTCGAACGAGTACGAGATCACGGGAGGCTTCTCGGGTCTCCCGGGGATTCCACGGCCCCACTTCTTCGGAATCGACCTCTCCTCGGACATCGCGTTCTACTTCCTGGTGGCCGGGATCCTCGTTCTGCTCACGATCGTGGGGCTGTGGATTCTCAACTCGAGGTGGGGACGGGCGTTCCAAGCGATCCGCGAGAACGACATGCGCGCCGAGATGGTCGGCGTGAGCCTGCTTGCTTACAAGCTCCTCGCCTTCGCCATCGGCGCCGCGTATGCCGGGGTCGCCGGAGGGCTCTTGGCGCCGCTGATGAAGTTCATCGATCCGACGTCCTTCCCGGTCCACGAGTCGTTCTGGTTCCTGATCATGCTGGTCATCGGCGGATCGGGCCGGTTCGAGGGGGCGTTCATCGGGGCGATCGTCGTGATGCTCCTGCCGGAGTTCCTCCGCGGGACGCAGCAGCTCTTCTTCGTGATCTTCGCGGCGATCACGCTGCTCCTCCTCATCTTCTGGCCGAGCGGGCTGTCGGGCCTCTCCGACGTGTTCTTCCGGCGGGTGCTGAAACGGACGCCGCCGAGGCTGACGAAATGAGCGTGATCCGATGACCAACATTCTCGAAGTCAAAGGCTTGAAGAAGAAGTTCTACCAGCTGGAAGCGATCGCCGGGGTCGACTTCGAAGTTCGCGAGGGCGAGATCCTCGGGCTGATCGGGCCGAACGGATCAGGCAAGACGACGCTGTTCGACTGCGTGACCGGGATCCAGCGGCCGACGGACGGAGACGTCTACTTCATGGGACGCCGGATCACTCGGCTGAAGCCGCACACGGTCTACAAGCTCGGCGTCGGTCGAACCTTCCAGTTGGTGCAGCTCTTCCCCGGCATGACCGTCCTCGACAACATGATCATGGCGATTCAGGAGAGCGAGGGGACGCTCCTCTCCCGCCTGTTCAAGCTCGACGAATCGGACGACGTCGCCAAGGCGATCGAGCTTCTTGAGTTCCTCAACATCATCCATCTGAAGGACGAGTGCGCGAAGAACCTCTCCTACGGCCAGCAGAAGCTGCTCGATCTGGGGATGGTTCTGATGTCGGATCCGAAGCTGATCATGCTGGATGAGCCGATGGCCGGCGTCAACGCGACGCTCGGGAAGGAAATCGGCGAGCGACTCGTCGAGCTGAACGAACGGGGCTGCAGCTTCCTCGTCATCGAGCACAACATGCGGGTCGTCATGAACCTCTGCCATCGGATCGTCGTCCTCGACGGAGGGAAGAAGATCGCCGAGGGGCTCCCCGAGGAGATCCAGAACAACGAGCAGGTCCTCGCGGCCTACTTTGGAGGCTGATGTGGCACTCCTCGAAGCGAAGAACATCGTGGCCGGCTACACCAAAGAGCTCGACATCCTGAAGGGCATCTCGCTCGCGGTCGAGGAGCATCAGGTCGTCTCGATCATCGGGCCGAACGGCTGCGGGAAGTCGACGACCTTCCGGACCCTGTTCGGCCTTCTCCCCGTACGGGAGGGGAGCGTGACCTTCGACGGCGAGGACGTGACCAACAAGCCTCCCGCCGCGCTTCTCAGCCGCGGCGTCACGTTCGTGCCGCAGGGTCGACACGTCTTCCCGCTGATGACGGTGCGGGAGAACTTGGAACTTGGCGCCTACATCCGCCGCGATCGAAAGCAGCTGCAGGGTGATCTGGATCGCGTCTACGCCCTCTTCCCGCTGCTCAAGGAGCGGGCGAAGCAGAAGGGCGGCAGCCTCTCCGGCGGCGAGATGCAGACGCTCGAAATGGGGCGGGCGATGCTCCTCAACCCGCGGCTGATGTTCCTCGACGAGCCATCCCTCGGCCTCTCCCCGATCATGGCCAACCAGGTGTTCGACAAGGTGGAGGAGATCCGCGGTGCGGGGAGCACGATGCTGATCGTCGAGCAGAACGCCGATCGCAGCCTCCAGATGTCCGACTTCGCCTACGTGTTCGAGACCGGACGGAACAAGTACGAGGGGCCTGCAGAGGAGATCCGCAACAACGAGGAGGTGAAGCGCCTCTATCTCGGCGGATAGCCGCGCGACGCGATGCCGTTTCCTCATCTCTTCGAGCCCGGGTCGATCGGGAGTCTCTCGGTTTCGAATCGCATCGTGATGCCGGCGATGGCGACGAACTTCGCGTCGGAAACGGGAGAGCCGACCGATCGGCAAATCGCGTACTACGCCGCGCGGGCGAGGGGCGGTGTCGGGCTCATCGTCGTCGAGAACACGACGATCGAGCACCGATCCGGCGGGAACGGGGCGGTTCAGCTGCGGATCGATGACGATCGCTACGTCCCGGGCCTGAAACGTCTCGCCGAAGCGATTCGCGCGGGGGGCGCGGCTGCCGCGGTTCAGATCAACCACGCGGGCGCAGTCGCGAGAGAGCCCGCCGATCGAGTCGCTCCGTCGGAGGTTGCCTGGACCACCGGGGCGCCGACGCCGCGAGCGCTCACGCTTTCGGAGATCCACGCGGTGAGGGAGGGCTTCGTCTCGGCCGCGCTCCGCGCTCAGGCGGCGGGGTTCGACGCGGTCGAGATCCATTGTGCTCACGGGTATCTGCTTGCGCAGTTCCTCTCCCCCCTGATGAATCGACGCACGGACGGATACGGCGGCTCCGTCCGAGACCGGTGGCGGCTCGCTCTCGACGTCGTTCGCGCCACGCGCCGAGCGGTCGGCATGAGCTACACGATCCTCGTCCGCGTGAGCGGGGACGAGTACCTCCCCGACGGTCGAACGATCGACGAGACGGCGGAACTCACGATGGCATTTGCCGGAGCGGGTGCCGACGGGATTCACGTATCGGCGGCGACGGCGGCGAACCCGGAGTACCAGCTCGAGCCGATGGCGTACCCGGAAGGCTGGCGAATCGAACTCGCCTCGGCGGTGAAGAAGGCGGTCGACGTGCCCGTCATCGGGGTCGGCGTCTTGCGGAACCCGGTGACGTGTGAACGCGCCTTGAAGGAAGGGAAGGCGGACTTCGTCGCCGTCGGTCGCGGCCTGATCGCCGACCCGGAGTGGCCGGCGAAGGCGGCCGCGGGCGAGGAGAAGACGATCCGGCGGTGCATCTCGTGTAACCGATGCGTTCGACATCGCGTCTTCGACGACCTGCCGATCGAGTGCTCGGTGAACCCGTACGTCGGCCGCGAAGGGGACGACGTCCCGACGCCGAAGGAGAGGAAGCGCGTGGTCGTCGTCGGCGGTGGTCCGGGCGGACTCACCGCCGCCTCCGTCGCGGCGGAGCTCGGCCATCGCGTGACGCTGTTCGAGGCGGGTGAGACCCTCGGCGGGCGGCTGCGCCTCGCGGCAGTCCCGCCGCATAAGGAGAAAATCGGATGGCTGATTGAGGATCTCGGTGAGCGGCTTCCGGCATCGGTCGAGGTGCGCTCAGGTGCGCTTGCGGACGCGCAGGCGGTCACTCGCGAGACCCCGGACGCCGTCCTCCTCGCGACGGGCGCCATCCCGAAATGCCTCGACGTGCAGGGGGCCGATCTCCCGCATGTTCGGACGGCCGACGACGTGCTCGCGGATGGCGTCGTCGCCGGCTCCGTCGTCGTGATTGGCGCGGGGATGGTCGGCTGCGAGACGGCGCTCTACTGCGCCGAGCGAGGTTGCCCGACGATCCTCGTCGAGGCGCTCGACGAGATCGCGGGCGACTGCGAGCCGATTACTCGAAGCGATCTCGTTCGAAGGCTCGAGGCCGAGGGCGTCGGCGTTCGAGTTGGCGCCACCCTGCAGGAGATCACGTCTTCGGACGTCGCCATCGAGTGCGCGGGGAACGAGGAATGGCTTTCCGCCGATCTCGTCGTCTGCGCGATCGGGTGCGCCCCGAACGATCGATTGGCCTCGGATCTCGCTGACGCGTCGTTCCCGGTCCGGACGATTGGCGATGCGCGCGACCCGCGTGGGATCTACGAGGCCGTCCACGAAGGATGGCTCGCGGCCGTCTCCGTCGGGGCCATGGAATCCGGAGAGGAGCGCTGATGGAACGGATCGTACGCGTGAATGCTCGAACCGGGACGATCGACGCTGCCGAGGTTCCGGCGGAGATGGAGCGCCTCGGCGGCAGGCAGCTGATCGCCCACGCGATGCGCGCCGACGTCTCGCCGATCTGCGATCCACTCGGTTCGCGGAACCGCCTGATCTTCGCGCCGGGCTGGCTCGGAGGAACGAGTGTCGCGACGTCGGGACGCCTGTCGATCGGCGGGAAGAGCCCGCTGACCGGCGGGATCAAGGAGGCGAACGTCGGCGGCGAGGCCGGCCAGAAGCTCGCCCGGATCGGCGTGCGCGCCCTGATCGTCGAGGATGGGCCGAAGACGTCCGAGCCGAGAGTCCTCTTCCTGTCACAGAACGAGATGAAGTGGGTTGACGATCCGGCCCTCGCGGGCTGCGGCGTCCGGGAGACCCTCGCTCGGCTGCGGGAGAGGTTCGGCCCTCGCTGCGGCTTCCTTGTGATCGGGCCCGCCGGCGAGATGCGGATGGCCGCGGCCGGTGTGGCGACGACCGACCCTGAAGGGATCCAAGTTCGCTACGCGGCGCGCGGTGGCCTCGGCGCGGTGATGGGATCGAAGGGGATCAAGGCGATTGTGGTTGACGATAGCGACGGCGAGATCGTTCGTGGAGCCGACGCGGAGAGGATGAAGGATGCCTCGCGGCGGTTTGCCGAGGCGCTTCTTGCCGATCCGAAGCTCGAGGGGCGCCGGACCTACGGGACCTCGGGAATCGTCGCGACGGCGAACGAACTCGGTCTTCTCCCGACGCGATCGTTCAGTGCCGGATCGTTCGAGGCGATCGACCAGATCTCCGGCGCCAAGCTCGCCGAGACGATCGCCACGAGAGGCGGTGACGGGCGCTCGGGAACGGCGTGCATGACCGGGTGCGTCATCCGCTGCTCGAACGTCTTCCCCGACGCGAACGGCGTTCGGAAGGTGGCGAGTTTGCAGTACGAGAACATCGCCCTTCTCGGCTCGAACTGCGGCGTGGAGACGCTCGACGGGATCGCAGAGCTGAACGCGCTGTGCAACGATCTCGGACTCGACGGGATCGAGATGGGCTGCGTCCTCGGCGTGGCGATGGAAGCCGGCCTGGCAGACTTCGGTGACGTCGAGTCTGCGGCCGATCTCCTTCGGCAAGTCGGAGAGGGCACCTCGCTCGGGCGGATTCTCGGACAGGGCGCCGTCTTCACCGGACGCGCCCTCGGGATCGCTCGGGTCCCCGCGGTCAACGGCCAGGGGATTCCGGGGTACGACCCGCGCGCGCTGAAGGGGAACGGCGTCACCTACGTGACCTCGCCGATGGGCGCCGATCACACCGCCGGGAACGCGTTCGGAACGCGGGGAACGATCGACCCGCTTTCGCCCGAAGGCCAGCCGGAGAACTCGCGTGCGCTCCAGATTCGCTCAGTCCTGCTCGATTCGAGCGGGCTCTGCCTGTTCGCGCGTGGGCCGCTGGTCGCCGAGCCGGACCTGCTCGCCGATCTGGTGAGCGGGCGGTTCGGAGGCGACGTGTTGTTTGCCGACCTCGCGCGGGGTGCCGCGGAGACGCTCGAGGTCGAGCGCGCGTTCAACCGAGTGGCGGGCCGATCCGACGAGACCTGCGACGTCCCCGAGTACATGCGAACTGAGCCGCTCCCGCCGCACGGGACGGTCTACGACGTCGATCACGAAGAGATGCTCAAGGTTTGGGAGATGGAACCGAGTACGACCAAGTTCTGAAGCGGCGCCGCGCGCCGCGGTTGGGAAGGAGAACGAATGAACTACGTTGTCGATGCGAAGACGGTTGAGGGGGTCAAGAAGATCCCGAGCCGGACCTCGAAGCTCCTGATCTCCGAGATCAGCGTCGGAGCGACCGGCTTCTCGATGGGTCAGAACGTCACCGATGTCGGGAGCCGGATCCCCGAGCACGCGCACGAGGACACCGAAGAAGGGATGTACCTCATCAGCGGTCAGGGACGTCTGATCACCGACGAAGGCGAGCAGGACCTCGTGCCCGGGATGGCAATCTACATGCCGCCGGGGGTCAAGCACTCGATCGTCAACACCGGCGATGAGCCGATGAAACTCGTCTGGGTCTACAGCCCGCCACTACCGAATCACCGGAAACAACCGAGCGCGTAGCGCAGGAGGAGTGTGCCAGAGATGTTCGATGAGACAAGGAAGAGCCTCGAGAAGCTGGGTCTGCCGTCGGGAGACCTCTACGACCTGCCGACGTCAGGACAGACGTTCCCCGACGGTGCCCACTACCGGATCGAAGTGCCGACGATCAACTCGTTCGACGCGCTGAAGGCGCTCTCCGATCGGGCGATCGAGCTCGGTATCACGATCAACCGTGTCGACGAGACGTACGGGATTTTCCGACACACCCTCGGCGAGCTGAAGGACTATGTTGCCCTCGCGAAGGAGCGCGGGATCGCCCTCAACCTCGCCGTCGGGCCGCGCGCGCCGTACGACACCGGCGCGACGGTTCAGACGCCGCAGGGCGTACGGATCGCCTATCGGCTGCGAGGGATGGAACAGGTCGTTCGCGCGATTGAGGACGTGAAGCGCGCGGTCTCGGTCGGCTGCCGCGGGATCCTCGTGTACGACGAGGGCCTCCTCTGGGTGCTGGCCGAGATGCGCAAGGTCGGCGACCTTCCGAGCGACCTGCACTTCAAGGTCTCGGCGCACTGCGGGCACGCCAATCCGGCGTCGTTCCAGATGCTCGAGCGGCTCGGCGCGAACACGATCAACCCGGTCCGCGACCTGCAGCTGCCGATGCTCGCCGCGCTGCGGCGCGCGGTGAAGGTGCCGCTCGATCTACACACCGACAACCCGCCGGCCTCGGGCGGCTTCATTCGAAGCTACGAGGCGCCGGTGATCGCCCGCGTCGCGTCGCCCGTCTACCTCAAGACGGGGAACAGCGCGGTTTCCGGCCACGGGATCCGCACGACCGCGGCCGAGGGCCGAGCGATGGCCGACCAGGCGAGCATCATCGTCGAGATGCTGACCAAGTACCTGCCGGAGGCGAAGCAGAGCGCCGCCGGCGCGGACGGGGCCGCAATCCCCGTCTAGGGAGACCGAGTGAAGACCGTCGAGCTCGTCGTACCTGAAAGCCTACGACTCGCCGAACGGGACCGGCCGGAGCCGGGTCCGGGCGAGGTACGGATTGCCGTGTCGAACGTCGGCATTTGCGGGACGGACATGGAGTTCTACCGCGGACGACGATCGGCCGGTTATCCGTTCGTTCTCGGTCACGAGTGTTCCGGCCGGGTCGACGCGATCGGCGAGGGTGTGGCGAGCACGGCGGTCGGAACGGCGGTCACGGTTCGGCCGAACTTTGGCTGCGGAGAGTGTCCGGATTGCCTCGCCGGACGTGAGAACATCTGCGCGAACAGCCGGGGGCTCGGCGTCACGATCAACGGGTGTCTGTCGGAGTTCATCGTCGCGCCGGAGCGGTACGTCTGGCCGATTCCCGACGGGATGGACTTGGAGACGGCGACGCTCATCGAGCCGGCCGCCGTCGCCGAACGCGCCGTCCGGCGTGCGGGATCGATCGCTGGGCGACGCGTTCTCGTCCTCGGCGCAGGACCGATCGGGCTGCTGGCGGTTCAGATTTCGGCCCTCGCGGGGGCCGAGGTCACCGTGGGAGATCCGCTCTCCGACCGGCGGCGGCGAGCCCTCGACTTCGGGGCAAAGGACGCTTTCGATCCCACCTCGGCCGACGCGTCGCCATCGGGATTCGACGTGGTGATCGAGACGGCCGGCGTCCCGGAGGCGGTCTCCGGAGCGGTTTCGTCGGCGAAGCCCGGTGGCGCGATCGTGCTGACCGGAATCCCGATGGATCCCGCGGCGATCGCGACGAAGTGGGTCGTCTGGCGGGAGCTCACGATCTCCGGCTCGTTCATCTACGAAGCGATCGACTTCGCGGGCGCGTGCGGGCGGATTGAGCGCGGGGAGATCGACGTCCTCGGCCTCCTCACCGATCGGTTCCCGGTCGAGCAGGCGGCGGAGGCGTTCCGGCGAGCGGCGAGTCATGAGGGTCTCAAGGTGTTGATCAAGATGCGTGAGGAGGCGTGCTGATGGCCGAATGGACGCTCCCGCCGAACGGCGGGCAGATGGATCTTGCGTCCGGTGTGTACTTCCAGAACATGACCGGGAAGCAGGTGCGCGAACGGCTGGAGAAGGATGACGTCATCCTGATACCGGTCGGGAGCACTGAGGCACACGGGGACGGGGCACCGTACGGCGAGGACACGTTCCTCGTCACGCGGATGGCCGAGCTCGTCGCCGAGCGGACCGGCTGCACGGTTGCGCAGCCGATCTGGTACGGGTCGCACCCGTGGGCGCACCTCGGGATGCCGGGGACGGTCGTCGTTCCCGAGGACACGTTTACGTCGCTTCTGCGATGCGTGATCGCCGGGCTGTGGAACGCCGGCTTCCGTAAGCAGATTCTCCTCAACGGACACGGCCAGGAGTACGTCATCCCGAACGCCCTGCACCAGTTCATGAAGACGTATCAGGTGCCCGCGGTCTTGGCGTTCGTGAACTGGCCGACGATCATCCCCGACCGCCTGAAGGACAAGGCGCACGGCGGACCGTTCGAGACGCCGTTCAAGCACGCCGACGAGGCGGAGACGTCGTACTCGATGGCCCTCTTCCCGGAGCTGATCCACCTCGAAGACGCCGTCGACACGAAGCCTGGCGGCTTCCTGAAGGACGGCAAGGGACTGCGGCATATCGACGGGGGCGGCGACATCTACCAGCGACCGGTTCCGGGCCACGCCCAGGTCGGCCTCGGCGGCCTCGAGGTCTGCGTCTATCCGGAGGGCGTCGTCGGCAGTCCGACGCTTGCCTCTCCCGAGAAGGCGTACCCGGGCGTTCGTGAGGTCCTCGACTACCTGGTGGAGCTACACGACGACATCCTCGAGGCGTTCCCGCCCGGGGAGCTCCCGCCGGCGGAGAAGGTCAGTCAGCGGACGAAGGAAGAGATCGATGCGGTCCTGCGAGGGCCGCGCAACGGCGGTCGGCACTTGTACACGATCGCCTATCCCCCGTAGCGGGAGAACGGACGGATCGATGAGCGGAGAGGAACGGATGCGAGCGCTGGTGTTCGAGGGCCCCGGGGACGTGCGGTTCGAGGAGGTGCCGGTTCCCGAGATCTCGCCGGACGAGGTCCTGATCAAGACGAGCTACGCCGCGGTCTGCGGGACGGACGCGCACATGCTTGACGGCTGCTTCCCGGCGAAGCCGGGGATCGTCATGGGACATGAGGCCTCCGGCGTCGTTGAGGCGGTCGGCGACCGCGTCCATCACGTCACCCCGGGCCAGCCGGTCGTCACCTCTCCGATCATCGTTTGCGGATCGTGCAAGCCGTGTCGATCCGGGCGGTACAACGTCTGCATGCACCGCAAACACCTCGGGATTGAGGCCGACGGCGTCTACGCCGAGTTCTACAAGCTCCCCGGGTACTCGGTGTACCCCGCGCCGGAGGGGCTCGATCCGAGGGAGGCCGCGCTCGTCGAACCCGCGTCCGTCGGGTACCACGCGGTCTGCCGGGCCGCGCCGACGCCATCGGAGACGGTCGTCATCATCGGCGACGGGCCGATCGGCCTGTTCATGTTGGAGAGCATCGTCGCGTTCGGTTGCCAACGGATCATCGTCTCCGGGCACCGGAAGCGGCGGCTCGACCTGGCCCTCGAGCTCGGCGCGGACCGCGTCGTCCGCCCGCCGGAAGAGGACCTCAGGGCAATCGTGATGGAGGAGACGGGAGGGGTCGGCGCCGACCTCGTGGTCGAGGCGGCCGGCCAGCCGGAGACGATCGGCGAGTCGGTTCACCTTGCTCGATCGGCCGGACGGATCATGATGGTCGGCATCCCGGGCGAGCCGATCCCGTTCGACTTCGTCGATCTCGTCCGCCGCGAGGTCGACCTGCTGACGTCGGACGCGTCCCTGTTTGCGACGGAGGTTCCGCACGAGCTGGTGGGGAAGCGGATCCTCGATGCCCGTCCGCTGATCACGCACACCTTCCCGTTCGACGAGGCGCTCGACGCCATCCGTGTGTCGAAGGGCCAAGACGCGATCAAGGTCCTGATCTCGTTCGAGGGGATCTGAGGAGGCGCCGATGCCGGAGCAGGGGAAGGAAGTCCGCGTTCCGGTTCATCTCCTTCGACGATTCGCACAGGCGGCGTTCGAGGCGCTCGGCGTCCCGGAAGCGGACGCCCGGATCTGCACCGACGTCCTGCTGCGGTCCGACCTTCGCGGGATCTCCTCGCACGGGGTGGGTCGCCTGAAGATGTACGTCGACCGGATCCGGATGGGGATGCTCGAGCCTGTCACGCGGGTCGAAGTGGTCCGTGAGGGGTCGACGACGGCGGTGATCGACGGGCACCACGGAATGGGGCACGTGATCGGCGTTCGCGCGATGGAACTCGCGATCGCGAAGGCGACGGAGTTCGGGATGAGCGCGGTCGCCGTCCGCAATTCGTCGCACTTCGGCATTGCCGGCTACTACCCGCTGATGGCGATCGAGCAGGACATGATCGGCGTAACGGTGACCAACGCCCGGCCGTCGGTCTTCCCGACCTTCGGCGCGGAGCCAATGTACGGGACGAACCCGATCGCGTTCGGTGTTCCGACCGACGAGGACTGCCCGTTCCTGTTCGACGCGGCGACCTCGGTCGCTCCGCGCGGAAAGCTGGAAGTCCTCTCGCGGGCCGAGAAGTCGATTCCGGAGGGCTGGGTCGGCGACACGAAAGGCCGTGCGGCGACCGACACGAACGCCGTCCTGGCGGGGCTGAACGCCGGCGACTACGGGCTTCTTCCCCTCGGCGGGCTCGGCGAGCTTCTGAGCGGGCACAAGGGCTACGGCCTGGCGACCGTCGTCGAGATCCTGTCCGCCTCGCTGCAGGCTGGGACCTACCTCAAGGATCTGGCGAGTTTCGCGCCGGACGGAACGGCGCGAAAGCAGCAGCTCGGGCACTTCTTCTTGGCGATGCAGATCGCCGCGTTCGACGAACCGGAGGCGTTCAAGAAGCGCACAGGAGACATCCTGCGCACCCTACGGGCCGGGAAGAGGATCCCTGGCTCCGATCGGATCTTCACCGCGGGTGAGAAGGAATGGGAATCTGAGGGAGAGATCCTCACCCGTGGTGTGCCGATCAACCGAAAGCTCCAGGAAGACCTCGCCGCCGTCCGCGAGGCGCTCGGAATCGACGAGCCGAAGCTTCTGTTCTAGCTCTCGTCGTCGAGGTCGAACGGAGCACCCCCATCGATCGCGATCATCGCTGCGAGAATGAGCTCTTCTTCGACGGCGAACGGGATCGCGCGCTCGAGATCGAGGTAGTCTACGGTCTGCTGGGCGAGGGCGAGGCCGGCCCTGCCGGAGAGATTGGCGCCCACCTCGTCGAACGACGTGGGCAGGCCCCACGCCTCCATCGCTTCGATCATGTCTTCGAACGGCACCGGAGGCTCCGGGTCGAGCGCGCAGTGAACGAGAATCCCGAGGCCGGCCGCCTCCCCGTGCAGAACGCAGTCCGGATCGACGGCGTGAGAGAGAGCGTACGCGACGGCGTGGCTGTAGCTCCGGCCGAAGAACCGCGCGCCCGTTTCGCCTGCGAGCCCCGCTCCGAGGATGCACGCTTCCGCCACGCGGGTGAACACGTCGGTCGCTTCGCCACGTCGGTTGTCGCGGAGCGCCTGGTCGCCGAGCGGGAGAAGCGTCTCCGTGAGGTACTGGCGGCAGATCGCGAGCGAGGTCGACGCCGTCTCCGACGGGACGTCGATCCGCGCGGCGAGGATGGTGTCGAACGCCCGGGCCATGGCGTCAACGATCCCGGCGGCGAGGAGCCGCGGCGGTGCGGTGACGATCAGGTCGGGATCTAGGATCAGCGCCACGACCGGTCGCGAGAGGCGGGCGCTCTCGACGTAGGCGCCGTCGGCCTCGTGGACGATCGAGAGCGGCGTGTAGGCGGCGCAGGTCGCCGCAGACGTCGGGACGGTGATGCACGGAATCCCGGCGCGATCGGCGGCCGCCTTCGCCGCATCGAGCGCCTTCCCACCTCCGACGCCGACGAGGAGGTCGTGTGTCCTTGCTCGCGTGGCGAGCCCTTCGATCAGATCCTGTGTGCACTCGCCCGCGAACGGGCGGGATTCCGTCTCCGGAAGACGGCTCGCCAGCTCGGCGAGCGGGCGGTCGGCGGCGTCCCGGCCTCCCGCGTCGGCGAGGACGAGCGGGGATCGGCCGAGTCCGGCGGCGATCTCGGCGAGGCCTGCAGCGGCGCCGCAACCGATCTGGATCCTGTCCGGGGCGAGTTGATAGGTTCGATGCGATGCGCTCATGACGGGCGGGGGACCGGTCGGGTGACGACGACGTCGACGCCGGTCCCGGCGACGTCGGAGGCGACCACGTCGCCGATCGCGACCGGGGCGTCGACAACGACGCCCCGGAGCGCACGGCGTGCGTCGAACAGGGTTTCCCGCGGGATCGGGCAGGCGGTCTTCACGCTCGCCAGCGGCTGCGTCCCGCCGCGGACGAGGATCGACGTCGTCAGCGTTCGCTTCGGAGCGGTCATCTCCTCGACGGCGTAGTCGATTCCCTTTGGACAAGTGTTCCCCTCGACCGAGATCGACTCGGCCGTCGGCTCGCCGGAGTAGCGGATCGTGAGCTCGCAGCCGTTCGGGCAGAGAATGCAGGTCACGCGTCTCGTCGTCACTTCAGGCGCACCTCCAGTCGGTCGACGTCGAATCCGTCGGCGCAGGCGACCTTCATCTGGACCATCTCGGCCGGGTGGGCTCGGCGAAGCGTCTGCGAGGCGAAGACCCGTCCGTCGGCCACGACCTCGGCGGTCCGATCTTCATCGGGGGCGGCGACGCGGAACGAGACGAGGACCTCTTCCGATCCTTTCGACACCGTCTGGGGGACGACGTAGCGGACGCCGTCGCCGGGCTCGATGCGGACCGACTCGTCCTTCTCCTGGGAGGTCTCGCCCAGCGCGTACGCGGCCGCCTGCGCGCCGGCCCGTGCCCCTTCGTCGGCCGCCCAGTCGGCGAGATCGTGGATGTGGAGCACATTCCCGCAGGAGAAGATCCCGGGCACGTTCGTCATGTACCGGCCGTCGACCGACGCGCCGGAGGTCGTCGCGTCGAGGCGGACGCCGGCACGCCGCGAGAGCTCGTTCTCCGGGATCAGCCCGACCGAGAGCAGGAGCGTGTCGCAGGCGACGTCGAACTCAGTCCCCGGGATCGGCTGGCGGTTCTCGTCGAACCGAGCGATGGTGACCGACTCGAGCCGCTCACGACCGTGGATGCAGGTCGCGGAATGCGAGAGGTGAAGGGGGATTCCGTAGTCCTCGAGGCACTGCGTGATGTTCCGCGGAAGGCCGGAGGGGTACGGGAGGACCTCGACGACGCCGACGACCTCGGCCCCCTCCCACGTCAGCCTCCGGGCCATGATCAGGCCGATGTCGCCGGAGCCGAGGATCAGGATCCTCTCCCCAACACGGAGGTTCCGCATGTTCGTCAGCCACTGGGCGGTCCCGGCGGTGTAGACGCCGGCCGGCCGCGTCCCGGGGATCCGCAGCATCCCGCGGGTCCGCTCGCGACAGCCCATCGCCAGGACGACCGACGGCGCGCGGAGGCGGTAGCGCTCGCCGGGCGTCGTGCAGACGAGCTCCCGGCTCGGCGCGAGCTCGGCGACCATCGTGTCCGGGTGCGCCTCGACACCTGCGCCGAGGGCTCGGTCGATGCACCGGGCGGCGAACTCCGGCCCCGTCAGCACCTCGCCGAACGCGTGGAGGCCGAAGCCGTCGTGGATGCACTGGTTGAGGATCCCGCCGAGCTCACGGTTCCGATCGACCAGAACGACCTTCGCCCCGGCGTCGGCCGCCGAGGCCGCCGCGGCGAGGCCGGCGGGCCCGCCGCCGATGACGACGACGTCGGCCTCACGAGCACGCGGGGACATGATCCTCCTTCAGTAGCTGTCCGACGAAGGCCGGCGACTCCGGTCCGCGAAGCTGGAAGTCGCCGGGAGACCATCCGAACTCCTCCTGCAGGATCTCGACGATTCGGGGGAGGCAGTAGCCGCCGCTGCAACGGCCCATCGAGGCACGCGTGCGGAACTTGATCCCCGAGAGTGTCCTCACGCCGAGCGGGTTGTCGATCGCGTGCAGGATCTCCGCCTTGGTGACCCCCTCGCAGCGGCAGACGATGTCACCGTGGTTCGGCTCCTCGCGAACGAGCCGCTCCTTCTCGGCTTCGGGGAGTTCGTCAAACCGATCGGGCCAACGTCGGACTTGGATCTCGGCGGGCGCCCGCGGCAAGAGGCCGGCGTTCGGGGCGACCAGCTCCTCGACGACGTGGCGAGCGATCCCCGGCGCCGCGGTCAGGCCGGGCGACTCGATCCCGAGAAGATGAATCGCGTGCGGATGCTCCGGGGTCTGCCGGAAGGCGTAGTCGGAGAAGCCGCCCCTCTCGGGAGAGGTCAGCTTCGAGCGCAGGCCGGCGTAGGCGCCGATGACGAGGTGCCGCGGCAGGTCCGGCCACATCGCGCTCGCCTCTTCGAGGAGGCGATCCGTCGTCAGCTTGGTGCAACAGCTCGTCTCCGGATCGGCCACGTACTCGCTCGACGGCCCGAGCAGGATGTTCCCCTCGGTCGTCGGCGTGATGTGGACGCCGAGGCCGGCGTTCGCCACGCCGGGAGCCGGGTAGATCGAGGTCGACATCGATTCGCCCGCTTGCTTGTCGAGGATCAGGTATTCGCCGACGCAGGGATAGACCTCGGGCGCCTGCGGATCGAGGAATCGGGCGACCCGCCCGGCGTGGACGCCGGCCGAGTTGACGACGAATCGGGCGCGAATCGGCGCCGTCGTCGTCTCGACGGTGAACCCGTCTCCGTCCGGCGTGATGCCGCAGGCCTCGGTGCCGAGGAAGAAGCGGACGCCGTTGACGGCGGCGTCCTCCGCCATCGCGATCGTGAGTGCGTACGGGGAGACGATTCCGCTTGTCGGGACGTGCAAGGCGGCGACGCAGGCCACGCCAGGCTGGACGGTTGCTGCCTCCTCGCCGGAGACGATCCGAAGGTCGGGGACGCCGTTCGCCTCGCCGTCCGCCTTCAGACGCTCGAGGCTCGGGATCTCGTCCTCGGTGTGGGCGACGACGAGCTTGCCGCAGATCGAGACCGGGACGTTCAACTCCTCGCACCAGTCTTGGAGGAGGGCGCGTCCCTCCATGCAGTAGCGCGCGCGGAGCGTTCCCGGTGTGCAGTTGATTCCAGCGTGGATCACGCCGGAGTTGCGGACGCTCGCTCCCATCCCGACGTCGTGGGCTCGCTCGATCACGGCGAACGAACCCGTGTACCGGCTGAGGACCCGAGCGATCGCCGAACCGACCACGCCGGCGCCGATCACGACGACGTCGAATCGCTCAGACATTCCATCCACTCCTTTGTGGACGCCCGGGCTCGTCGAGGGCTACTGGACTACGTACCGAGCGAGACAAGAAGAACACCTCCGAAGACGAGGGCGACGCCGATGATAGCCCATCGCGACGGCCGCTCCCGCAGGAAGACGACCGAGAAGACGAACGTGAACAGGAGCGTCGATCCGCGGACCGGTGCGAGCAGGCTCGCCGGCGCCAGCCGAAGGCCGTTGAGCCAGAGGAACCAGCCGAGGAACGCGCCCGAGACGGCGGAGAGCGCCGCGAGCCAGAGGCCGCGTCGGTCCCGCCGGCCGGGAATCCGGCGGCGAAGCAGCGGCATCAGGAGCGCGATCCCGGCGATCGCCGCGAGGGCGAACACGATGATCGATGTCTCCGGCGGCATCCCGCGCTGCGTGGCGAGGTTCATTGGGACGCTCTCCGAGACGCCCCACAGGATCCCGGCGATGATCGCGAGGACCGCGCCGGAGAGGGACGACTCTCCTTCCTCCGACGAGCGCTCTCGGACGAGGAAGTACGCCCCGGCGATCACGAGGAGCGCCGCCACGAGGGCCGCCCAGTGGAACGGCTCGCCGACGAACAGAATCGCGCCGAGCACCCCCCACAGCGGGGCCGTGCTCGCGAGCGCCGTGACCCGGTAGCCGGGTGCCCGTTCCA
>Ga0272441_10005491_pt1 | contig 21987 bp, 23 predicted proteins | sample SSMProp6N_FD_193582 | JGI IMG/M metagenome (GOLD analysis project Ga0272441, IMG submission 193582) | Marine sediment archaeal communities from Little Sippewissett salt marsh, Falmouth, MA, United States - SSM-Prop-6N | ecosystem: Environmental > Aquatic > Marine > Wetlands > Sediment ... | reverse complement strand
CACCTGCGGGATATTCACCGGCGCTTGCGTGACGTTGAACAGCAGGTAACGGATGCCGGGACTGGGTGGGAACGACTCGATGATGACATCCGGGTTCGCTTCCAGGTCCGCGACATCTTGCGGCGCAAGCGTACGGAAGACGACGTCGACATTGCCGGCCTCAATGGCGGCGCGAAGGGTCGCTGCATCGGAGTACATGACCTCGACGACTTGCGAACTCATCGGCGCGTCTCCGTAGTACCCATCGTACGCCTCGTACACGACCCGTTGATCCGGCACGTACTCGATGAGTTTGTATGGGCCGGTTCCCGCAAACACGCCGTTGGCAAACGCGTCGTCGTCAACGGAATTCGGGGAGTAGATCAAGGCGGGCGCGATCTGGTCGGACATCCGTTGATCGAACACGGCGTCCGCCTGCGTCAGCGTGATCTGAAGCTCGAGTGTATCGAGCACGTCGATCGAAGCGATGTACGGCTTGATCAGGCCAACGCCACCCTCCGGTCCGTCGAGTCTCAAGGTTCGTTCGAGCGAGTACTTCACCGCGGCGGCATCGCAGACTGCGCCGTCCCAGAACGTGATGCCCGGACGGATATGGAATACCCAGATCAATCCGTCTTCGGACACATCCCACGATTCAGCGATCGCGCCAACGAACTCGCCGGTCTCCGTGTCGAACTTCGTCAACGCGTCCGTGCAGTTACGCAGCACGTGCCACGTGAAATGGTCGTAGCAATTGGCAAACGAGAGCTCGGTCACACGGTCCGTCGTACCGATCAGCAGGGGTTCGTCCGCGGCGAACGCGAAGACTCCGACTACCAATATCAGCGCCATCAGCATGACAACTGGCCTCAATCTCTTCATCGCACTACCTCCTTGAACTTGTTCTCGTACGGGCACGCCTGCGCGTGTCTTAGAGTTTGTCCGTTGAATCCATGCAACGGGACGCGGGCCACCCTAGCACCAATCGCCGAGCGATGTCAAACGCGCTTGCGCTTGCGCTTGGGGTTGACGAGATCGCTGATCCCCTCGCCGATGAGGCCGAAGCCGAGAGACAGCGTGATGATCATCAGGCCGGGGAACGTGATCAGCCACCAGGCCCCCGATTGCAGGTACTTCTGGCCGTTCTGGATATCGAAGCCCCAATCGGGCGCCGGGGGTGGTAGGCCAAATCCCAAGAACGAAAGCGCGGCCACCGTGAGGATGGCGTCCGCAAGATTGAACGACGACACCGCCATGATCGCGTTGATCGTGTTGGGGGCGATGTGGCGCAGGACGATGCGCGTGTTGCTGACGCCGATGGCGCGCGCCGCTTCCACGTACATCGTCTCCCGGACTTGGAGAACCTCTGCACGCGTCACCCGGAAGTACGTCGGGATGTACACGAAGCCGACCGCCCAGATCATCGGTGCAAGGCCCGCACCGAACATGGCCACCAGGACGATCGCCAGAATCATCGATGGGAATGAGTAGATGGCATCCATCGTCAAGGACAGCACCCGATCTAGAAGCCCCCCGGTAAACCCGGAGATCCAGCCGAGCACAGACCCGATCACCATGCTGAGCGCAACCGCCGAGAAGGCAACGATCAGTGAAGCTTTCCCGCCTCCGAGAATCCGGCTGAACACGTCACGCTGCAGTTGGTCGGTTCCCATCCAGTGCGTCGCCGTCGGTCCTTCCAGTCTGGTGCCTTCCCGGTATAGCGTCGGGTGATACCCGTTCAGTGCAGGAAAGCGCGTCGCAATGACCGTCATGAGGACGAAGGCGATCACGATCGCCAGTCCGATCTTGAGAATCGTCTGTCCGCGCAGTTCACGCCGGCCTCGCGTGATCTTGCGCGTCGCCCAGTGCAGTGCCCGCGTGATCATCGCCCCACGCACCGAGTGCTGGCCCATGCTAGTACCTCACCCGCGGATCGATGATCGAGTACAGCACGTCGACAATGAGATTGATCACGGAGATGAACAACGCGATGAACACGACGGTCCCTTTAATCGACGGGTAGTCCCGGGCCTCGATCGCCCGAACGAGGTAGCTGGCGATGCCCGGCCACGAGAAAACCGTCTCCGTCAACACGGCCCCACCCATGAGCACCGCAAACTGGAGGCCGAATACGGTCACGATCGGGATCAATGCGTTGCGCAGCGCGTGACCGAGCACGACGACGCGTTCCTTCAAGCCCTTCGCACGTGCTGTCGTGATGTAGTCCGCGTCCAGCACTTCCAGCATGCTCGCGCGGCTGATCCTGCCCTGCAATCCGGTGAGGGCGATTCCGAGCGTGCATCCGGGAAGAACCAAGTGCTTCGCGATGTCGGCCAGCGCCGTCCAGTCGCCCTGGATGATCGCGTCGATGACGTAGAATCCGGTGATCGAATGGAACGTGAATGCGAGGCGTCCGCCGAGGCGGCCGGCGACCGGGAGCCAGCCGAGCTTCACCGCGAAGAATACCTGGAACATCAAACCCAGCCAGAACAGCGGCATCGCGAACGACGCGATGTGAAACACGCGGATGCTGTGATCGACGAGATGATCCGCGTGGGTCGCGGCGTGAATCCCCGTCACGATGCCGAGAACGATCGAGACGAACAAGCCCCAGATCGCCAGTTCAATCGTCGCCGGGAACCGAAGGAACAACTCCTGAAGCACCGGCTTCCCCGTTCGGAAGGACGTCCCGAAGTCGCCGCGCGCCACGCCGCCCAAGTACGATCCATATTGAACGAGGAGCGGCCGGTCGAATCCCATGCGAACGCGGTAACTCTCGATAACCTCCACGGAGATGTTCCGCCCCCCGAGCATGGCCGAGACGGGATCGCCGGGCAGGACCCGCAAGACGAGGAAGACGACGGTGAGCAGAAGGAACACCATCGGAATCGTCAACAGCAGCCGTTGAATGATGTAGCGGCCGACACCGCCCATGCGACCTCCCTCCCTCACCTACAGTGCTGGTCAGTATAGGGCGATGGTCTTTTCGTGACAACATTGCAGACAAGTTAACAGAATGCCCTTTTCCCGTCCCTCCTTGCGTGCCGGCCGAGGATTGACAGCGACCGGATGCTCCCATACGAAGGCAGACGCTGCGGTGCGTCTACGACAGGATTGAGGGAACGCGCAGGAGGATCGCCAACATTCTCAAGGCGCACTCTGTTCAGTCGAAGGGGATGCCGGCGCGCACAGCGACGGCCAGTCGAGAGCCGTGCTCGCCGTCACCTCGATGCCCTGGCTGCGCCAATAGTCGTTCATGGAAGAGGCTGTACGGCCGCCGTTGCCTCCGCTGTGGCCGTCCTCAAGGATGATTACGTCGAACCCGCTCCACACCGCGCCTTGGACGGTCGCGCGAACGCACGCGTCGCTCGCGAATCCGCTGATGAGCAGCGTGGTCACCCCAAGCTCCTCGAGTTGTGCTTCGAGCGACGTACGCACGAAGCCGTTTGGATATCGTTTCTCGACGATGAGGTCGCCATCGCACGCCTCCAGTGGATCGGCCAATGACAGACCCCACGCGCTGTACTGGTCGCGCATGGAGATGTCGAGGATGAAGATCACCGGGATGCCGGCCGCGCGGGCGGTTGCGGCGATCTCGGATGTCCTGTTTGCGATGCGCACCCGGTCAATCGTGAGCGCGCGCGCATTCGCCGCCCATGCGTTCTGCACGTCGATGATGAGCAGCGCCATTCGGCATGACGGTGTCTGTACATCACCCAGCGCAGCGGTTCCCGCAATCGTCAACATCACGATGACAGCAATCCAGACGCGACACATCTTCAGCATCGAGAGCCTCCATGTCATTCGATTCACGTGTACCTCCGGGTCATCCCGGACGCGACCCCGCCGGATGCAGATCGTCCTGCGGGGTCGCTCGACCATCTTCTGCGTACGGCGGCCATCGGCTTACGGCCCCTTCCCGCCCGCGTTCGTAGGCGCGCCGACGGATGCGTTCGATCGCTCCGTCGATCCATCCCAGGTACGCGTAGCGCATGCACACGGCCGAATCAAGCGTGAGCCAGTGGAAGAAGTCGACGCGCTCCGGTTCGTCGTGTTCGTAGTCCGGCCCCAAGCGGTATCGCTCGGGGAACGAGCTGAGAACAGCCAAGATACGTTCCTTCTTCGCTTGGAGCAAGCGAATCGCTTCGTCGTCGTTCAACAGACCCGCGAAGAACAGCTGGACGAGGAACGCATTGCGGCTCGGGGGTCCCGGTTGGCAGTCTTGCATCCATCGAGCAAACTCGGTTCGCCCCGTCTCCGTGATGGCGTACGGCTTCCGATCCGGGCGATCCGCTTGGGTCACGACGTCCTGAGACACCCACCCCTGCTCCTTCAGCTTGTCGAGGGTGCGATAGATGCGGCTCTGGTCGGCGGACCAGAATCCGGATACCGATCGATCGAACCGCTTCTTCAGATCGTAGCCCGTCTTCGGACCAACTTCCAAGAATCCGAGAATCGCATACTCCAAAGACACCAGGACCTCCTCCCATGGAGATATTATATGCGTGCGCATATATGCGTCAACCGCGGCCCGGGTGGCCACAGGACGACATGGGTGTACCCGGTCGGTAGACTGTTGATGTTCCAAGGGGAGGAGCTGCATGACCGAAACACCCGCAAGCCACGGTGCCCCGCACGACGATCTCACTGGAGAACATGCGTTGACCGATGGCGGACAACTCGTCCTCGCGGTCCTGTTCTTTGCCGTGTGGCTGGCGGATGTCTTCGTCCTGCGTTGGACGACGCCGTCCTTGACGATCCTATCGCTTGCGGTTCGCGTCCCGGTGGCCGCGCTGTTGTTCGTAACCGCCGTGTACCTGGGCTACGCCAGCCACCGCATCATCTTCGGCGAGCGCCGTGCGGAACCTGATGTCGTGCGCAAGGGCGTCTTTCGCATCGTCCGTCACCCGATGTACTTGGCGGAGATTCTGCTCTATCTCGGGGTTCTTCTGGTTGGAATCTCGGCCGCAGCCGGAGTCGTTTGGCTCCTCGTCATCGGTTTTCTTCACGTCGTCGCGCGGAAGGAGGAGCGGCTTCTGGTGGATCGATTCGGCGATGCCTATCGACGCTATATGCGTGACGTTCCGATGTGGATTCCCGGCATGCGCCGTGGAGGGTAGCACGCTCCAATAGGTCCGAGGAGGGTCACGGAAGCGGATAGAACTCCAACTCACCCGGGCACGCGTCGAGAATTTGCGGCCGTTGCTCCTCGCCGTACGGAGCCAGGAGTTCGGGGACGCGGTCGGCGGCGTAGAGGAAACACTCCTCCGCCGAGACGTATCCGTCGCCGTCTCCCTGATCGTCGCCGATCCCGCTCAACGCTTCGAGAATCGCGTACGAGAACACGCCGTGCTCGAGAGCGCCGACCTCCCACGAGTACTCCGTTTCGTGCGATGCGGTGACGGCAACGATGCACTTCGCCAGCTCATCGAGGTCCTGCGCGCCGGCGTCGCCGAGGCGATGAAGTTCGCTCATCCAGTCGTCGGCCCAGCCGGCGGCGGAAGCTGCTGTGCCGCCCCCAAGCAGTCCCCCGGAGAAGCACGAGTCCACCATCACGACGATCCGCTGCATGGGCACTCGTGCCAAGTACTGCTCGAGCGCATCGTCGGAGATCCACGAGTAGTCGTAGAGGAAGAGCGCTTCGTCGAAGCCGTCCGCCTCCTCTCCCGGGTCATCGTCCGGGATCCTCCCCCCGTGTCCGGAGAAGTAGATGAAGAGGAGGTCGTTCGCGTCGGCTGAGTCCAACGCGTCAAAGGCGGCGGCGAGCTTCCACGAGGTTGCGTCCGCGTTCAGAAGAAACGTTACGTTGTCCGCATCCCAGCCCGGAGAGTCGAGCACCGCTTGCCGGATGCCGAGGACGTCATCGTCGACGTAGTACAGACACGGGGCGTAGTAATAGGCGGCCAATCCGATGATGAGCGCATACCGCGTCGGCTCGCGCACGATGATCGTTCGTCCAGCCGCCCGTGTGTTCCCGGCATCGTCAGTCACGGTCAACTGAACTCGGTACTCGCCCGGCTCGGCGTACCGATGCTCCGCCACGACTCCGTGGGCCGATCCCCCGTCTCCGAAGCTCCATTGATACTGAACGATCGCGCCGTCCGGATCGTAGGAACCGGACGCATCGAAGACGACATCCACCGGCGCAGCGCCCGTCGCAGGCGAGTAGCTGAAGACCACTTGTGGCGATTGGTTCAGAAGTGCACATGCAGCAAGAAGCATGGCTGCCGTCAGCCACGCGATCGCGAATGCAGACCGAATGCCTCGTCGTTTCCCGGATCGCTTCGTCATACAGAAAAGGGAGACGGCCAGAGAATCTGATCGTCTCCCTCGTCTCCTTCCCTCGTCAGTACGTTTAGTTCTGCAGCTGCACGTTCCATCCGAAGCCGATGGCTCCGCCGATGCTCCAGGTCCCGGACATCCCCCGTTCGGAGAAGTCGAGCGTGCCACTGAGCACGCGACTGCCCGCGAACACGAACGTCACCTGGCTGCCGGTCAGCGACGCGGACATGATCGCCAGCGACAGGCCACCGAAGTCCCCGGTCCCGCCGATCCCACCGGTCGCCGAATGCTGCACGAACAGCGTGAGAGACAGCGGGAACCCGTTGTCATCCAGGATGCCGCTCCAGACGCCGTCCAGGCTCGGGCGAACCGTGATCGTCTTCGAGACCGTTACCTCACTGCCGCCGGAGTCCTTCACGGTCAGTCGCACCGTGTACGAACCGCTCTTCTGGTACTCGTGCGTCGGGTTCATCGCCGTCGACGTTCCCGAATCGCCGAAGTCCCACGACCATGAGGTAATGCCTCCGCCGCTGAGGAATCCGCTGTCCGTCGACAGGTCGTTAAACTGCACATCGGATCGTGCCAGCGGATCCGTCGGCGTCCAACTGAAGTTGGCTGTCGGGGCAGGATCGAACAACGCGCATCCCGTGAGTCCCGCAACGGCGATTACCAAACATCCAAGTCCAACCCATATCCTTGTGCGCTTCATGGTTGTGCCTCCAACTCCTCCCGAATTCGCCCCTCATTCCATTGCCTGGTGTAGTATAGCCGGTGGGCGAGGCTCTGAGTAGCCCTATGGTGATCCAGATACGGAAACACCCGATGGATCTTGCGTCCAGCTCTCCTCTATACTGCTCCGGGGTGATCGGGTTGAACCGCAAGCCATACCGATGGCGTCTATTGATCGTTGTACTCGTCGTCGCGTGCTGTCCCGTTGCCGCCTCGGACGAGGTTGCGTTTCCTGACCCCGCACTTCTTGACGCGGTCAGCGAGGCACTGGGAATCGAGGGGCAGGACGTTCTGGCCGACGATCTGGAGAAACTCACGACGCTTGTCGCAAGCGGGTGCGGCATCGTCGATCTGACCGGGATTGCATCGTGTACTGCATTGGAACGACTGTACCTGGATGGCAACGACATCGTCGATCTGAAGCCGTTAGCCGGGCTGACCGCGTTGCTGACCCTCAGCCTGAACGGGAACCGCGTCGTCGACATCGCCCCGCTGGCCAATTTGCGTCAGCTCACGTCCTTAACCCTCCATGGCAATCAGATTTCCGACATCGAACTGCTTGCTTCGCTGACTGCGTTGACGAGCGTGTCCGTCGGGAATCTCATCGACGATCTCTCGCCGCTCGCAACGCTTCCACACCTCGCGCGTCTGATGCTCACCGTGCTTCCGACTGCCGATCTGAGTCCACTCATGCAGATGGATGGGCTCGAACTTCTCACGATCAGCAGTGGGAGAACGCTGTCGGAACGGCCGGCGTTCGATCCCACGGTCTTGTGTCGCTGTATCGGGCTGATGAGCTTGCGCCTCGACGGATACGACATCGTCGCCGTATCGGATCTCGCCGGTTCCGTTCCTTCGCTGCGGAGCCTCGAGTTGCACTATGTCGGCATTGAAGAGATTGCGGGTTTCGACGTGTTTTCTGAGCTCGTCGCCCTGACCCTGGACGGCGTCGTCCCCAGTTCGGAGGGCCTCGATCTGTCTCTGCTCGTCATCCCGTCGACCCTCACGTCTCTCACGCTCGAGAACGACGAACTCGACAGCTCCACGATGCTGGCTGACGCACCGCAACTGACGCGGCTGAGTCTCAAGCGCAATCGCATCACGTCGGTCGAACCGCTCGCTGTGCTCACGAGCCTGAGGGTCCTCGATCTGAGCTTCAATCCGATCACCGACCTGACACCGTTGCAGGGACTGACCGCGCTGCGCAGCCTCACACTACAGGGAGTCCCGTTCGAACGGACCGAGGGGTCATCGACGAACCATGTGCTTCGCGAACTGCTGGAACGCGGCGTCAATATCTACTACTAGTGGGGCCGCTCCAGTCGCGCTACCGAACGTAAACCGCGAGGAAGTAGGGCCAGACTACGAGCCCAAGGATCGCCTTCCACCACACCAAGTGCGCAAACCCGATCGTGAACAGCCACCCGCCGAACCAGACAACGCCGGCCAGACTGCCTCCGAACACCCCTCCATTATGATCCTTGCTCATCGTCCCTCCTTTCGGAACCTTGTCTAGTGTACGCAGATCCGTCTGGAGAGTCACCTTGCAGCTCCCTTCGCTCGCGGCGATCATCGAGCGGATTCCCTGAGCGAAAGGATGAGGAGACCCACAGATGAAGATCACATTCCCCGGCGGGAAGCGAGTTCACGCGGAGTACCGAGGATTCACCATTGAGACGGATCAATCGCAGAGTTCTGGGGGCGACGGATCGGCGCCGAGTCCGTTTTCGCTGTTCTTGGCGTCGCTGGGGACGTGCACGGGGTACTACGTGCTGGCGTTCTGCCAGAAGCGCGACATTCCCACGGACGACATCTACCTACAATTGAAGACGACGCGCGATGAGGCCACCCACCGCGTGCAACGCGTCGATATCGAGGTTCACCTTCCCGTAAGTTTTCCGGCACGCTACGTCAATGCCTGCGTGAAGTCGGCGGAGCAGTGTGCAGTCAAGCGCCACCTTCACGAACCCCCGGAGATTGCCCTCACGGCGGTCTCAGCGGTTGGCGCTTCGGAATAGAAGGTTCGCGATCGCAGGATTCATGACGCCATACGCTCCGCTCGCCCTCGTGTGCTCACCGAGGCGCCCATTCCGCTACCTTAAGTTCGAGGAGGCGAGATGATTGCAGGTCTTGTTGCAGCCGCTGCGAGCCTCGTCGCGTGGCTCGTGCTGTTGGTGGCGCGGGGCGGCTACTGGCATCCAACTCCATCGTTGGACGCCGAAGACGTTCGGCGGCCGGTGATAGATCGTGCGCTCTCGGTGCTGGCCGTCGTTCCTGCGCGCGACGAGGCGGGCGTCCTCGGCGAGACGCTGCCGACCGTACTCGGACAACGCTACGGCGGCCGTCTCCGCGTCGTATTGGTCGACGATAACAGCGAGGACGACACATCGGCGGTGGCACGCGCAGCGGCGCGCCGCTGCAGTGCATCGGACCGGTTCGAAGTGATCGACGGGCGTCCTCTCCCGAGCGGATGGGCCGGGAAGGTGTGGGCGATGCACCAAGGCATCCGGCACGTGGATGCCGCTGTCGATTTCATCTGGCTGACGGACGCCGATATCGCGCACGATCCCGACATCCTTGACGCACTCGTCGAGAAGGCGACGTGCGACTCGCTCGATCTCGTCTCGCTGATGGCGCGGCTGCGGGCCGGCCGTGGATGGAACTCCCTGCTGATCCCCGCGTTCGTGTACTTCTTCGCCAAGCTCTACCCGTTCCGTTGGGTCGCCGACCCGCGAAAGAGGACGGCCGGAGCCGCGGGAGGATGCATCCTCGTCCGACGGGCGACGCTCGAGGAGGCGGGCGGATTGGAGGCGATACGATCCGCACTGATCGACGACTGTGCCCTCGGTCGGCTCATCAAACGCGTCGGCGGTCGCGCGTGGCTCGGTTTCACGAGAAGCGTGACCAGCGTGCGCGACTATCGTGGCTTGCGCGACGTTTGGGACATGGTTGCGCGATCCGCGTTTCATCAGCTGCGGTACTCGTTCGTTCTACTTCTCGGGACGGTGCTCGGGATGTTGCTCCTATATGCCGTCCCGCCGATCGCTTCACTCCTCGGCCTTGTCGCAGTCGTACGCAACGTCCCCGGCGGGATCCCGCTGATCGCCGCCGCGGGCGCCGCGTGGGCGCTGCTTTCGCTGAGCTTCGTGCCAATCCTGCGTCATCAAGGATCCCGCGCGTGGGTCGCTCCTTGTCTGCCGGTCGCCGGTGTGCTCTACACAGCCATGACGATCTCGTCCGCCATACGGCACTGGACCGGACGCGGAGGGCTCTGGAAGGGACGCCCGTTCGTCGGGCGGTGAGCCGCGCTTCGCGACTGGAGCCTACGACGGATTGGAGAAGGGATCCGACTACTTCGAGGAGCGGCGCAGCGCCTCGAACACAGATCGCCACTCGAAGCCTTCCGGCGCAATCGTCACCATGCGTTCCATCACCAACAGCAAGCCTAGGATGCAAAGCTTCTGTGCCAGTTGCTTGTGGTCGGAGTTTGCGAAGAAGGCGACGGCATAAGTGAGAACAACAGCATGGAGCAGCGTGACGTTCGCAAGGAAGACCCAGCGTGAGATCCTCGGACGCAACTCGAACAACAAGAGGATTGCGAAGAAGTACATCACGCCGACGCCGATGCCCATGCCAATGGAGTGGAGTAGATGGTTGAGGTCGTTCGGCGTGATCGCAATGAAGAACCCGATTCCGCCGAGCAGCGCGAGCCACCCCTTGAGCGCTCGCAGCCTCAACGCACGGTTTCGACCGTATCGAGCCGCGATCATCAACATCACGATGCCGCACGCGATCCATCCGGCCGAGAAGACCAGCCGGGAAGCTACGTTGGGAACCCCCGATGCGGTGACCGTCTCGCCGAGTTGGCTGAACGCGTTGTGCCACAGGTGAAACGGTTCCGCGTACAGGAGAAGGGCGAGAATGATGGATGCGGGGATGATCAGGCACATGGCGAAGAACAACTTGCTGATTTCCGGATCGTAGGACGGTCTGTACGTTCGATCGGATATCGGCACGTGCCCCCCTTTCATCCGCCACCGTGTCCGGGCGCTACTTCGGCGCCGCCTGTGGACTCCACTCGTCGAATTGTAGCATGCGCAGCAGATTTGAACGGTATAGCATCGTGGGTTCGCGTGCCCCCTCCATCGCAGACGGATAGAATGGCGACGTGTGAAGGCTGCGGAGCGTCGCGATGCTCTTCCCCGATAGATCTGGCGTTCCGAGAAGGGTCGGATACTCATGGTGAACAGTGACAAGCTGACGCTGGTGTGCACAGGGTGCGGCCGGGAATACGCGTCTCCGAGGCTCCACTGTGATGCGTGCGATGGGCTGCTGCGCGCTCGCTACGCCGTCACCTCATTTACCCCTGACGAACAGCCGGGGCTGTTTGCATTTCGCGACTGGCTTCCGCCCCAGACGACGCACGCCCTCCCTCTCGGAACCGTTATCCGTCCGTCGGAGGGCCTCGGCGCGTCCCTGGGGCTCTCCCGTCTCGCGATTGCATTCAGCGGGTTCGCACCCGAGATCGCGGCAATGAACCCGACGGGGTCGTTCAAGGACTTCGAGGCGACGCCGACGCTGCTCTATTCCCGCGAGCAAGGGATCGAATCGTTGGTCCTCGCCTCCGCGGGGAACACGGCTCGAGCGTTTGCGTACGCTGCAATTCAGCTCGACTATCACGTCATCCTCGTCGTCCCGGAGGTTGCGATCGACCGGCTTTGGATTCCGTGTCGGCCGACGGACGCCGTCCGGCTCGTCGTCCTCGAAGGATGCGATGACTACGCCGAGGCGATTGCGCTGGCAGGACGAATCACGCGGGTTCTCGGCGTTGCCAACGAAGGGGGCGCACGGAATGTAGCGCGGCGCGACGGCATGTCGACGTCCGTGTTGGAGTACGCGCGGTTTAGGGATGCGATTCCCGAGCACTACGTCCAAGCGATCGGGAGTGGAACCGGTGGCATCGCCGCGTGGGAAGCCGCTCTCCGGCTCGTCGGCGCCGGGGTCGGAGACGCACCGCCGATCCTCCACCTTGCGCAGAATGCGCCGTTCACACCGATTCATCACGCGTGGACCACCGGCAAACCGATCGAGCCGGATCGAAACGTCGAGGAGCAGCTGCGGCAGATCGCTCAAATCGATGCCCCTGTCTTGGCAAATCGTCGACCGCCGTATGCCGTGCCCGGCGGTGTCCACGACGCGTTGACTGCCACGGGCGGCCGTACCTACACCGTAACCAACGAGGCCGCGCACGCCGCTGGTGCGGAGTTCGAGGCGCTCGAAGGATTCGCGATCGGCCCGGCGTCCGCGGTCGCGGTCGGGGCACTCCATCAGGCGGTCGCGGCCGGCACCATTCGTCCGGCGGACCGCGTGCTGTTGCACATCACGGGGAACAACGAGCTGCGGCTTCATCAGGAGGTCACACTGCATTCAATCCCCGCGTGTTGGCGCGTTCGTCCCGAGGCATTGACGGATGAGAAGATCCTTGCCGAGAAGGGACGTCTCGGCGTCACGCGCGGTTCCACCAACGCCGCCCGGTAGAATGGTTGGCCGGGCTCTTGGGTCTTCGTATAATGCACGCAACCGCACCCGCAAAGGTGCGGCCTCATCATTTGCGTTTCACAAAGGTGCGAGTTCATGACGAAGAGTCGCGAGCGCGGTTCGGAGACGCGGCAGTGTCGACTGAGTGAGGATTGGGTATCCGTGATTCTCGGATTGGCTGTGGTGGCATTGGTCGCGATCCTCGGATGGACCTCCATCCCGTGGCCGTTGTTCGGAGTCTTCGGATGAGCGCGGTGCGAACGGCGTTGTCTCGTCACGGTGCGTGGATCGGGATTCTGTTCGTCGTCGCGGCCGCGATCCTGATTGCCGAGTTGGATAGCGGCATCTCCGCATGGTTCAGCCATCGCGGCATCGCGAAGAACCCGTTGGAATACCCGCTGATCGCCGTGGCTCTCGGTCTTCTGTTCAACGCGCTGTTACGTGCGACCAAGACGCACGCCGTTCTCCAGCCGGCAATGCGCACGGAGCTGTTCCTCAAGATCGGTCTCGTGCTGATGGGCGCACGATTGGACATTACCAAGATCCTGAGCCAAGGCGCCGGCGGACTGATCCAGGGCGTCATCATGGTGACCTGCGTCTTCCTGTTCACGTGGTGGCTCGGAACCCGTCTCAAGATCAACGAGCAGCTCAAGGCCGTGATGTCGGCCGCGGTGTCGATCTGCGGTGTGTCCGCCGCCATTGCCGCCGCAGGCGCCGTGGTCGCCAAGAAGAAGGAGATCACCTACGTCACGGCACTGGTCATCGTGACGGCGATTCCTCTGATGGTGCTGATGCCGTGGATTGCAACGGCGATCGGCCTCCCGGCCGACGTCGCCGGAGCGTGGTTCGGCGGCAACATCGACACGACCGCCGCCGTAGTCGGCGCGGGTACGTTGCACGGCGAGACGGCACAAGCGGTGGCGACCGTCGTCAAGATGTCGCAGAACGCGCTCATCGGAGTGGCGGCATTCTTGCTCGCCCTCTATTTCGTCGTCCGTGTCGAGAAGAACCCCGACGAGAAGCCGAGCGCCGCAATGATCTGGTACCGGTTTCCCAAGTTCGTGCTCGGATTCGTGTTCGCGTCCGTGCTCGCGTCGTTCGGCCTGTTCAGTGCAGAGACGGTCGCGGCCCTGAAGACGCTCTCCAAGTGGGCGTTTGCAATGGCGTTCTTCTCGATCGGCCTCGAGCTGTCAATTCGCGAACTGGGACGTCTCGGATGGCGCCCGCTGGCGGTGTACGGAGCGGCCACTGTCTTCAACACGGCGCTGGCATTGGGCGTCGCCTGGGTTGTGTTCGGCATGCTCGGCTTCTAGCATCGGCCGAGCCGGAGGGCCTCTCCGTGACTCACGTCTCGATCCGGATCCGAGTTGCTAGGAGCAGAGGCTGCTTTCGACGAACTCCGCGACGTACGGGCTCGCAGGATGTGTCCGCAGCCGTTCCGGCGTATCCACCTGCAAGATGCGCCCGTCGTTCATCACGGCCACACGATCCGCAAGCCGAAACGCCTCGCGTAGGCTGTGGGTCACGTGCAACGTCGTGACGTGATGTTCGGCGTGATCCGCGCGCAGGGCCTCCTGCGCACGATGTCGGCTGACCGCGTCGAGATTCGAGAACGGTTCGTCCAGCAACAGCACGTTCGGGGGAAGCGACAGGGCCCGTCCGAAGGCAACCTTCTGTTGCTCTCCGGAAGAGAGCTCGCGGGGACGCCGTGGGAAGAGACGGCGCAGCACGCCGGCCCTCGCCGCCAGTGCCGAGACCTTCGCCCGTAGCCCTTCTCCCTTCTCACCCCTGAGATTCAATGGGAACCCAAGATTGGAGAACCCTCGCTCGCGGAATACGTCGAGGTGCGGATACAACGCATAGTCCTGGAAGACCATCCGAACGCGTCGTTCCGCCGGTCCGACATCCTTCATCGAGTGTCCGTCGAAGCGAACATCGCCGCCAGTGGGCGCTTCGAGGCCGCTGATCAAACGGAGTAGCGTCGTCTTACCGCAGCCGGTCGGCCCCACGAGAGCCAGGAACTCTCCGGCATCGATCCGCAGGGTGACGTCGCATACCGCAGTGACATCGCTGAATTGCTTGGTCAGGTTCAGGAGCTCGACCGTTGCCATCTCGTCCCTCCGTCTCAGTGTAGCGTCTTCGTCGCTCTTGGGAAGCCGGCTTCCCAAGCGTGGTGTCGGGTGTACAATGGCGCAATTCGATTCAACGAACAAAGGAGACATTCCGCATGAGTGAGACGAAGGCCGGTCCGGACGCACCATCCCAAGAGGGGGCCAAAACGAAGACGCGTAAGCTCCTCGGCATCGAGCCCGTCGAAACGCATCACGAAATCACGGTCGGCGGAAGGCTGCTCGCGTATACGGCGCGAGCCGGCATGATTCCACTCAAGGACGAGTTCGATGAGACGGAGGCGGAGATCTTCTTCACGGCGTACGAACTCGACGGAATCGAGGATCGATCGACCCGACCGCTCACGTTCGCGTTCAACGGCGGACCCGGATCGGCATCGGTGTGGTTGCACATGGGCGCGTTGGGACCGAAGCGCGTCGTGATGGAACCGGAGGGATGGATGCCGAAGCCTCCGTTCCTCTACGAGGACAACGAGCATACATGGCTCGGCGAGACGGACCTTGTCTTCATCGATCCGGTCGGCACCGGGTTCAGCCGAGCCGCAAAGGAGGATCTCGATAAGAAGTTCATGGGATTCAAGGGCGACATCGAGTCGGTGGGCGAGTTCATCCGACTGTACTTGACGAGAACCAAGCGCTGGACTTCGCCGCTTTTCCTCGCCGGAGAGAGCTACGGCACGACGCGGGCGGCCGGTCTGGCGGGGCATCTGGTGGATCGGGGGATTGCGTTCAACGGCATTGTACTCATCTCCACCGTCCTCGATCTGCAATCGATCCGCTTCCTTCCGGCCAACGACCTGCCGTTCCAGTTGTTCGTGCCGACCTACGCGGCGACGGCGTGGTACCACCGCCGTCTCGCCGACGACCTTCAGCAACGCCCGATCGATGAGCTGCTCGACGAAGTGAAGGCGTGGGCAGGCGGAGATCTGACGGTCGCATTGGCCAAGGGAGATGCACTCGATCCCTCGGAGCGTCGCGCGTTGGGGAAACGGTTGGCCGAATACACCGGTCTTCCGGTGGACTACGTGTTCGGCACCGATCTGCGAATCAACATCTTCCGTTTCTGCAAGGAGCTTCTGCGCGACGAACGGCGCAGCGTCGGGCGCCTCGACTCGCGATTCAAGGGAATGGAGGCGCTGTCCGTCACCGAACGTCCGGAGTTCGACCCGTCGATGATCGCGATCACCCCCCCGTATTCGGCCGCGTTCAACCACTACGTCCGCACGGAACTTGGAATCGAGACCGACCTCGTCTACGAGACGCTTAATTTCAAGGTCAACGAGGCGTGGGAATGGGAGAAGGGCGCACTGCCCGCGACCGGGGAGGCATTGCGAGGCGCGATGGCCAAGAACCCGTTCATGAAGGTGTTCGTCGGACAGGGGATCTACGACCTGGCGACGCCGCTGTTCGCAACCGAGTACATGATCCGGCACATGAACGTCGATCCCGAGATCCGCGGGAACATCAAGATGCAAACCTACGAATCCGGACACATGTACTACCTCGATTCGAACTCGCTCGCGGCGTTCAAGTCGGATATCGATCGGTTTCTGAGCGAGGCCGCGTAGCCGACAGCGGCTTCGTTTTGCAGCGGTGGAGATCCCGGCGACTTGTTCTCTCCGAGTCATTACGTTAGCTTGTGCTCAACATGACACAAGATGTGCTTCACGCAGACAAGTTGGGGTGGCGTGCGCGACTGGAGGTCCAGCTCGGGCGGTGCCCGAAATGCGGGGCGAAATTGGACTCAGCCCGATTGCCCGAACTGATCGAGAGCTGGACGTTCCAGATGAGCAAGCCGATGGCTCGTACGCTGGGCAGTCGCCCCGCTCCCAAGGGACACAACACGTCGATCTCGAGATGTTCGTACTGCAGCCAGTGCGAACGTTGGTATCAGGGGCGGTGGGCCTACTGGAAGACGCTCGCCTAGACCCTGGGCATCGTTTCGGTCGACCCGTAAGCGGTCATCACTCGTCCGACGGACGCGACGGGTACAGACCGCCGGCGCGTTCCGCAGATAGCACGATGCCGCGAATGAGTGCCGATCCGAACCCTTGATGCTCCATCTCGTTCAACCCGGCGATCGTCACGCCCAGCGGCGTGGTCACGGAATCGATCAGTTCTTCCGGGTGCTGGCCGGAAGCAAGCACCAATTCCGCAGCGCCTTTGGCCGTCTGCGCGGCCAGCCGAATCGCCTCGTCAGCATGGAACCCCACCTGCACGCCTCCCTGCGATGCCGCCCGGATCGCTCGCAGGAAGAACGCGACTCCGCAGGCGCACAACGCCGTCGCCGGCGTCATTTGCGCCTCCTCGATGAATTCCACTTGACCAAGTAGGGCGAACAGCGCCTCCGCACGCCCCTTTACATCTCGGGACACCGTGCTCGACGCCGCCAGACACGTCATCGATGCCCCGACGGCCACGCCGATGTTGGGCATCGCGCGGAGAACGGGGATACCTGTTCCGATACGACGTTCGATGTGTGCCAACGAGGCATCCGAGACGGTGGAGACAAGAAGCTGCCGATCGTTGGTCAGCTTGCCGTCCAGTTCATCCAGCACTGCGTTCAGCTGCTTGGGGCGAACCGCCACCACGATCATCGACGCTCCGGACACTGCCGAGCGATTGTCGGTCGTGGTCTTGAACCCTTCATCACGCAGACCTTCCAGACCGGATTCGGATCTCCGCGTAACGGTGATCGACGCCCGATCGACGCCTCCCGACGTGCTCAACCCTCGCGCCAACGCGCATCCGAGATTCCCTCCCCCAATGATGGCAACGGTCTCGTTCATCGTTCTCATTCCTCCTCGTTCTCGCGAAGGCTTCTGGAACATGCATCTCGTCTCATGCGCCGGGACCTACACGTTGATGCTTCATCGTTTCGATTTTCCGGATCGCAAGCATTCCGCTACTCTACCCGATGTCGAGAGGAGCCGACATGGTCGAGCGTATGGTCACGATTCTTCTTTCCGCCTTACCGATCGTCGCTATCTTCATCTACGTCTATCGGATGGATCGCAACCGCGAGTCGAGAAGCGCGCTGGCGTGGACGTTCCTACTGGGGTTTTTGTGCATCGTCCCGGTTCTGATACTTGCACTCGTTCTCGCGCCACTCGGCCTGGGGGCTCAATCGGCGCTTGCGATGACGTTGTTCGTGGCATTCATGCTGGCCGCGGTCCCCGAGGAGACGGCGAAACTGCTGGTGATTCGCCTGTACTGCGCGCATCACCGGTCGTTCGACGAACCGATGGACGGGCTGGTTTACGGCGCGACCGCTGCTTTGGGTTTCGCCGTCCTCGAACACCTCATGTACATCACCACCAACGGTTTGGCAGTGGGTCCGTTTCGGGCGTTCTTGTGCGTACCGGCCCATGCGGCCCTCGGCGCAATCATCGGCTACAGCATCTCCCGGCGTGCGTTCGTTCCGGAGACCCGTGCGCGAACCTGGAAGGGGTGGGCGGCGGCCGTTCTGCTGCACGGCCTGTACGACGCGTTCTGGCTGTATCCGAACTACCGGGCCGCGACTGGAAGTCCGTCGCCCGTTTGGAAGGAGCTGGGGCCGATTCTTGCCGTCGCCCTGACGATTGGATTGATCGCGTGGAGCGTCCGGACGTTTCGCCGAGAGCGCGAAGCGCAGGATCTGGCCGCGGACGGTGGGCCGCCCACTACCGTCGCGGGGCCTCTCCCGCGCGTCGAACGCCTGCGCTCGACCGACATCGCGCCCCGGGCTGCGGCAACGGAGGGCACTCCCGAAGGCGAACGCGGGGAGACCACCGTCGACGACGTGGCTACTTCATCCGATCCGTCAACGCGGCTTTGATCGCGTCGCTGGCGCGCAGGCTCCCGTAGACAGAGACGGATCGAATCGCTTGACGCGCGAGTTCCGGCGTGACGTCCGCCGCGATGGTCAGCGATCCAACGACGTGAATGTCTGCAGCCTTTCCTTCGGCGACGAGATCATCCAAGTCACTCGCGTCGATTCTCTGCGCCCCGAGCGTGTACGTCTTCCGCAATCCTGCCCGTACGACATCCTCTCGGTACTGTACGAGGTAGGCGCGGATGGCGGCTCGAATGAATTCGCTGCGTGTCGCGAACAACCCTTTGTCGACCAATCGGTCGATCTGGCCCAAATCGACGATCCCGATGCCGACGGTGATCCGTTCTGCGTCGCTCACATCGACCTCATGCGCGCGTTTCTCCGGCGGTCTCAACCGCGATTGTGAGGTCCCCGTCGTCCAACTGCACGCGGATTTGGCCGAGGGTGGCAAGGTTGATGCTGAATCGAATCCGTCCTGTCATGGTCTCTCCTTCGAGACGTGTCTTTCATCATTACGCCATCATTATGATATCACTTTATCTGCTTTTCGCACACTCTCGTCGGGAGATCCGATTACGGGTTCTCGAGCAAGCGAATCAGAAGCCTTTCAAACCGTGCGAGGGCGGCGTATTCTTGGACAATCCTAAGGAGGCATGATGCCGCACCGCATACTTACTGGACTCTTTCTTCTTCTCGCCTTGAGTGCGCTTCTTCTCGCCTGTACGCGTGAGCCGTCGACGTTGCCCGTCACCGACGAAGCCGCGGACGCACCGGTCGAGGAGACGACATCGGCCGTTTCGGACGCGGAGACGCCGATCGCCTGGATCAACGATACGCCGGTGGAGAGGGAAACCTTCGATCAGGCAGTGTCTGCGTTGATGAACCAATATGGCGTTTCATTCGCCGAGATGGGCATCGACATCGCAGCGATGCGGTCCGGCGCGGATGGCCGTGTGTTCGACCTCGCAATCGAGGCCGGAGCGTTCCTTCAGGTCGCCCAGCAGGTACTCACCCAACAGGAAGCGGATCGACGGGGCATCACCATCGCGAGCGAAGAGGTCGACGAAGACGCTCAGCGCCAATACGAAGCATACCTGGATGCACAAGGCTGGTCCGAAGCGGATCTGACGCTCGTCCTATCGGAGCAAAATCGAACGCTTGCATCCTTCAGGGCGGGGATCAGGAAGTACGTCGCCGATCAGCTGCTGGCCACCGCAGTTCAACGCGCGGTCGCCGGCACGCTCGACATCAGCGAACAGGAACTGGCCGCCTTCTTCGAGGCGCACCGCACCGACTACGGCGATGCCGAGTTGGCTGATGTCATCGATGACGTGCGCGCCGATCTCGAGAACGAGCGATCCTACGATGCCGCGGTCGATTGGTACGATCAAGCGTTTCAGTCCGCCACGTTCGAGTTCTCGAGTCCGTTGCTCGAGGCAGCCGTCCGTCAGACCGACGATCTCGATGGCGCAATCTCGGTCCTCGAAGCGGCACAATCCGAAGGCAGCTCAGACGATCCGTACTTGCCGTACGTGTTGGGCACACTCTACGAGAACAGGGCCGCTTCGCTGGAAACTGTGGGAGAACAGGATGCGTCCGATGTCGCGGCCCAGATCGAAGCAGCTCGTGCGCGAGCTTTGGAGTGCTACCGGGCCGCTCAGACCGCGCGACCAGACGATCCTGCGATTCAGAACAAGATCGCCGCGCTTGCGGGAACGGACAACGAGGACACCCAGTAGCCAAGCAGAGAGAAGGAACAGTCCCACGGCTCTACGTGGGCGGGGAGGCTGCGGGCGTTCAAGGGTACATGCCGATCCAGCCCCGAGCCCTCCGAGTGGCCTGGACCGTCCGCGAGGGCGACGGCCGCTCGCTCTGCCCGTTGAACGTCCCATCACCATTCCGTTCGATCCACACCACATCGTAGACGCGCGACGTGAAGATCCCGTGAGGGTCCGTCCGTCGATGGAAACGCCCCCGGCGGCCAGGTGGCAGCGCACGCGAGTCACGAAGACCACTTCCCAAGGGCTCTGTGTTGACCTGCCGTCCGCTCGATTCCGTGCTGTCCGCGCGAGTTTGCCGCTGAAGAGGCGATCGATTCGCGGCCACGCTCACTCAGATCCTCGGCAACTGCGCTGACGTTGACCGGCGGGGGAACCGATCCGGCCAACGCGACGACCGCACTTCACAGTCCGCACACGGGCATCTCACGAATTCCTGACAGCGCGATTGCGGGAGTTCTCCATCCGAAACGCAGAAGACGGAATCCGTCGTCCGTCCGCGCCACACATATCCTCCATCATTCCACCATCGCCCCATCAGCAGAAGCCCACAACTCCTTCATACTTGGCCGCTAGCCTATCGATGTCCTGCACCAACCTCCGCAGGATTCGTCTGGAGGAACGCCAGGGGGCGCGCAAGCTTGGCGTTCCTCTCCCTTTTCCGGACGAAGATGCCCGCAATGCACGTGCTCCACGATCCTGCCACATGTGCAGCTTTCATTCTCCACAATCACGACGTATGCTTGGACACCAAGGAGGCATCTATGCGTATTCGTTCGTTGTTTTGGTTCTTGATGGTCGCCGTTCTCCTCGCCCTCGCGTTGGGTGGGTGCAGTGGGGACACCGCTTCGGTTGCGGATGCCGACTCGGATACCTCGACCGATACTCAAGCCACGACATCCGACGAAACGACGGACGTGGCCTCCACCACGGTCGAAGCCCCATCCGCAGACGCCGCGGCAAGTGTCATCGCCACCGTCAACGGCACTGAAGTCACCGATGAGAAACTCGATCGTTCCAAGCAGCAGGTGTTGTCCCGTTATCAGCAGATCTACTCTCAGTTCGGGATGGACATCTACTCGTTGATGGTCGGCGCCCAGGGCCGCGTGTTTGAGCTTCGAACCGAAGACGAGGCACTCGAGTTGGCCACGACTCGGACGTTGATTGCCGAGGAGCTGGAACGTCGGAGCGCATCGGTCACCGACGAAGAGGTGAACGAAGAATTCCAGCGCCAATACGATGAGTTCCTCGCCATCATGGAGATGACGGACGAAGAATTCCAGCAGGCGTTCGCCAGCGGCGAGATGGCAAACCTCCAGACCGGCGATCTGACGTACGACGAGTTCATTGACTACGCGAAGCTGACGGTTCGAGAAGACTTGGAGATCAACGCCATCCAGATCGCGGTCGCCGGTCCGATCGAGGCCACCGAGGACGAGCTTCGAACGTTCTTCGAGGAGAACCGCAGCGAGTACGAGGTAGAGGAGCAAGTTCGCGCGTCGCACATTCTGTTCGGAACGACGGACGAGAATCTCCTCGCCTATCTCGACGAACATCCGGAGGTCTACGGTGAAGGCGAGGACGTGCCCGACCTCGAAGACGTGCGGGACGTGGTTCGCGCGGACATCCTTGCCGAGGCCGAAGAGACGTTGATCGAACTGAACGAGGGAGCGGACTTCGCTACCCTCGCACGGGAACGCTCCGTGTGTCCGAGCGCGTCGAGCGGTGGCGATCTCGG